>ERZ724525.679-NODE-679-length-19405-cov-9.088424_pt1 | contig 19405 bp, 13 predicted proteins | sample MGYA00376058_ERZ724525 | MGnify/ENA primary metagenome ERZ724525 (study PRJEB28724, sample SAMN07190888) | wastewater metagenome | isolation source: influent of sewage treatment plant in Hong Hong | place: USA: Christiansburg, Virginia | collected 2016-03-01 ... | reverse complement strand
ATACAAGGAATCACCATGCACACCGTCAAATCAACCTGCTGTTACTGCGGCACCGGCTGCGGTGTGGAAATCGACGCAGAAGGCGATGCCGTTTTGGCGATTCGGGGCGATGCCAGCCATCCTGCCAATTTTGGGCGGCTCTGCACCAAGGGCTTGACGCTGCCGCTGTCCCGCCATGCCGCCAGCCGTGCACACGTCCCTACCCTGCGGACAGACAAAGCCACGCCCCGCCAGCCGGTGGATTGGGACCAGGCCTTAGACCACGCCGCCGACCGCTTCGCCGACATCATCCAAACACATGGCTCCGACGCGGTGGCGTTCTACCTGTCAGGGCAATTGTTGACCGAGGATTACTACGTCTTTAACAAGCTGGCACGGGGGCTGATTGGCACCAATAACGTCGATACCAACTCGCGGCTGTGCATGTCTAGCGCGGTGTCGGCCTACAAAATGGCACTGGGCGCAGACGCGCCCCCCAATAGCTACACCGACTTTGACCATGCCGACTGCGTGCTGATTGCCGGTGCCAACATGGCTTACGCGCATCCGGTGTTGTTCCGCCGCCTAGAAGAGGCTCGCGCCGCCCGTCCGCACATGAAGCTGATTGTGGTCGATCCCCGCCGCACCGACACCGCCGAAAGTGCCGACCTGCATTTGGCTATTCAGCCCGGCACCGACATCGCCTTGTTTAACGGTCTATTGCACGCCTTGATTTGGGACGCGCGGATTGACCGCCGGTTTATTGATGCCTCCACCGAAGGGTTTGATGCGGTCAAAGCCTTGGTGCGCGATTACACCCCCAAAATGGTGGCTGACCTGTGCGGCATTCTGGAAGCCGACGTGCTGACCGCTGCCCGCTGGTTTGGCGAGGCGGGCGCGGCCTTGTCGCTGTGGTGTATGGGCTTGAACCAGTCCGCCCAAGGCACACATAAAAACCTCGCGCTGATTAACCTGCACTTGGCTACCGGCCAGATTGGCCGACCGGGGGCGGGACCTTTTTCGCTGACCGGCCAGCCCAATGCGATGGGGGGGCGCGAAGTCGGCGGGATGGTCACCGCCTTATCCGGCCACCGCGACCCTGCCAACCCCGACCACCGCGCCGAAATCGCCGCCCTATGGGGGGTGGACAGCGTGCCCAGCGTGCCTGGGTTGCCCGCCGTAGCGATGTTTGATGCGATAGGCCAAGGCAAGATTAAAGCGGTGTGGATTGCCTGCACCAATCCGGCGCACTCCATGCCCGATGCCAACGCCGTCCGCGCCGCCTTGGCGGGCTGCGAGTTTGTCGTCCTGCAAGAAGCCTTTGCCGATACCGACACCGCCCCCTACGCCGATTTGCTGCTGCCCGCCGCCAGCTGGGGCGAAAAAGAAGGCACCGTCACCAACTCCGAGCGGCGCATTTCACGGGTACGCCAAGCCGTTCCCCCACCTGGGGAAGCCCGCGCCGATTGGGCGATTGCCTGTGACTTTGCCCAGCGTTTAAGCCGCCGTTTGGGGCGCGGCGCGGACTTGTTCCCCTACACCCAGCCCGCTGAGATTTTTGCCGAGCACACCCGCACCACCACGGGGCGCGACCTCGACATCAGTGGCTTGGATTACGCCACCCTAGAAGCCCTCGGGCCGCAGCAATGGCCGATGCCGCACGGCGCGACCGAAGGCACAGCGCGGCTGTATACCGACGGGGTGTTTGCCACCGACAACGGCTTGGCACAGTTTTACCCTGTGCGGCACAAAGGAGTGGCCGAGCCGACCAATGCCCGCACGCCTTTTCACTTGTTGACAGGGCGGCTGCGGGACCAGTGGCATGGCATGAGCCGAACCGGCTGTGTGCCGAGCTTGTTTGCGCACACCCGCGAAGCCGTGGCGACGCTCCACCCCAACGACTTGCTCCGCCGTGGGATTGCCGAGGGTGATTTGGTGCGCTTGTCCAATAAACACGGGAGCTGGACGCTGCCTGCCAAAGCGGATACAGGGCTGCAATCGGGGCAGGTTTTTGTGCCGATGCACTGGTCGTCTGGCTTTGTGTCTGGCGCGGGGAGTAACGCGCTGATTGGTGGGAAAGTCGATGCGCTGTCGTTTCAGCCTGAGCTGAAGCACGCGGCGATTCGGGTCGAGAAGGTCGGCTTGCCGTGGACGTGTGCGGCGGCAATTGCCAGCCCTGACCCTGTGCAGCATCAAGCGGCTTTGCGCCCTTTGCTGGCGGCGTGCCAATACGCCAGCGTGACTTTGGTGGACGGCGACACCCCGACGCTGCTGGTGCGCTTTGCCCATGCCACCTTGCCCAGCGCGGACTTTGTTGCCCAGCTTGATGCGGCATTGGGCATGGGCGGTGAGCGCGCGGCGTTCCAAGATTTGACCGACCTCACCCGTGGCATCCACAAACGGGCGCACTGGGCGGATGGGCGGCTGGTGGGGATACGTTTGGCGGGAGAATGTTGTGCCATTGATTGGCTGGCCGAGGGCATGGCGGCAGGCGGTGAGCTGGGCACGCTGCGGCTGCTGGTGTTTGCCCCGCTGACCAGCCCCCCAGGGGTGAGCCGCCGTGCGCGGATGGTGTGCCATTGCGCCAAGGTGGACGAAACCGCGATTCGGGCGGCCTTGGATCGGGGCGATTCGGTCGAGATGATGCGCGATGCACTGGGCTGTGGCGGCGGTTGCGGCGCGTGTCTGCCGGAGATTCGGCGGATGGCGGCGGGGCGGTAGGCTTCTCTTGACGGTTGGCGGTGTATGGGGGGGCGTTGAGAGGCTATTTTTGGGTTGATTCCGCCTTGGCTGACGCTTCGCACGCTAGACTTTGAGCGGGTTCTAAGCCCGCCCCTCATCCCCCGCTGCAATGCGTTATAATCGCGCGGTTTCATCCCCATCAAACCTATAAAACGGAGAGCTCCCCATGATTCTCGACCGCGTCCCTGCTGGTAAAGATTTGCCTAACGATTTCAACGTGATTATCGAAATTCCCGCCAACGGTGCGCCAATCAAGTACGAATTGGACAAAGAAACTGGCTCGATGTTTGTTGACCGTTTCATGGGCACAGCCATGTTCTACCCCGCAAACTACGGCTACGTTCCCCAAACCCTGTCCGAAGACGGCGACCCCGTTGACGTGCTGGTTGTGACCCCTTTCCCCTTGCACGTCGGTGTTGTGGTGCGTTGCCGCGCCCTCGGCGTACTGAAAATGGAAGACGAGTCCGGCATTGATGCCAAGCTTATCGCCGTACCGGTTGAAAAGCTCTGCCCAATGTACAAAGCCATCCAAAAAATGGAAGACCTGCCAGAGTTGTTGCTCTCGCAAATCTCCCATTTCTTTGAGCACTACAAAGACCTCGAAAAAGGCAAGTGGGTGAAGGTTCAAGGCTGGGATGGCATCGAAGCCGCCAAGCAAGAACTGGTTGATGGCGTAGCACGTTACGTACCTTAACGTTGTTGTTGCGGGGGGAAAGGTCGTGTGGGTTTACCTCAAACGCTGGCCCCCTGCCCACGCCACCGCCTGTTTAGCGCGGTGGCGATTGTTTACATACGGTTTGACCGTACAGCATCCGTTCTACCGCCTTCTCTTGCCACGGGCTCTGCCCTACGCTTGCCTAGCTATGCTCAACCGCTGCCACGCAGTTTCGCCCCACCCCACCATGCCCCCCTTACATGACCCCCCTAACTGATTTAAAGCACCTTAAAATGGTGGTTGAAGCCGCGTTACTGACCACGCAAGAACCGTTGTCCGTGCATCAACTCAAACACCTTTTTACCGAGACACTCACCACCGGCTTACTCTACGAAATCCTCGACGAAATTCAAGCCGACTGGGCAGGACGGGGGATTGAGCTGGTGAAGCTGGCCTCGGGGTGGCGTTTTAGGGCTAGGGTTGAGTTTCAAACCTACTTGGCACGGCTGACCCCCGAAAAACCCCCGCGCTATTCGCGGGCTGTGATGGAAACCGTGGCCATTATTGCCTACCGCCAGCCGGTGACACGCGGCGATATTGAAGCCATCCGAGGTGTTTCTGTGTCCTCCTCGGTGGTACAAACCCTGCTAGAGCGCGGCTGGATTGAGGTGATTGGGCATAAAGAAGTCCCCGGTCGTCCCGGCTTATATGCCACTTCCCGCAAATTTCTGGATGACCTTGGGCTGTCCAGCCTCAAAGATTTACCGCCCTTGGCTGACGTAGGCACACTGATTGTGCCCGAAGCCCCGAGCGACACCCCGACTGAAGAAAATCATGCCTAAATCGAATAAACCTCAAGGCGCACGCCAACCGGCATCGCGCACCCGCCGCACCGAGCCCCAAGCCCCCCGCAATCCCCACGGCCAAAGCCATTCCGGCAAAGGACGCGTGCCCCGCCACCCTGCCGACGAATTTTCTAACCGTCCGCCCCAAAGCCGTCCTGCCGCCACGCCCCGTTCGGCTCCCTCAGCGGCCAGCAGCCCTGCCGCTCGGCCAGAGGGCACGCCCCCCCGCACGTCCACGGCACGCCCTGCTGCTGCCACCGACGCGCGCCGTTCAGCCACCCGTCCTGCTGCGGCAACCGGCACACGCAGCCCCTTTGCTCGCCCTGCCGCCGCCACCGGCGCACGCACATCCACGGCGCGTCCTGCTGCTACCGACGCACGCCGCGCCGATGCCCATCCTGCTGCCGCTACCGGCGCACGTCCCCCTGCTGCCGGTGGTCGTTCCCCGCGCACCGGTGCGGCTGGCACGACGGCAGAGGGCGTGCCCTTCACCCCGCGTGCTCCTAAGCAAAAAGTCCAACGCGCCAAAAAAATGGCCTTGCGTCACGGCTCGGTGAAAGTCGAAAAGCAATCGCGTGAATTGCGCGAAAAGCGCGTCGAAACCCGCTACCTAGAAGACATGCGCTTGCAAAAAGCCTTGGCACTGACCGGACTCGGCTCGCGGCGCGAGATGGAAGACCTGATTGCCGCCGGCAAGGTAGAAGTGAATGGCAAAGTGGCTGAACTCGGCTGCAAAATCAGCCCAGAAGACAAAATCCGCTTGAACGGCAAGCCCGTATTTGTAAAGTGGCCTGACCGCTTGCCCCGCATCCTGATTTACCACAAGCAAGAAGGCGAAATCGTCACCCGTGACGACCCCCAAGGCCGCGTCACCATTTTTGACCGCCTGCCCCAAACCAAAAGCAGCAAATGGATTGCGATTGGCCGCTTGGATGTCAACACCAGTGGCCTGATGATTGTGACCACCTCGGGCGAGCTGGCCAACCGGATGATGCACCCCAGCTTTGAAGTGGAACGTGAATACGCTGTACGCGCCTTTGGCGAATTAACCGCCGAGCAAATGACCCAACTCACCCAAGGCGTTGAGCTGGAAGACGGCCCCGCGCATTTCCAGTTCATCAGCGACCAAGGCGGCGAAGGGCAAAACCGCTGGTATCGCGTCATTCTGCGCGAAGGGCGTAACCGCGAAGTGCGCCGCTTGTTTGAATTCTGTGGACTGGTGGTCAGCCGCCTGATTCGGGTGCGCTACGGCACGCTGACCCTGCCGACCCGTCTTAAGCGTGGGCAGTGGGTGGAGCTGGGCGAAACCGAAGTGGCGGATGTGTTGAAGTGGGCGGACCTGACCCTTGCGGGTGGGGTTAAGCCGCGCTGATGGGTGGTGTGCCCCGTACCAGAACCTGTTCAAAGTCTGCGAGACTCGAGTGAGCGTGCGTTGAACGGGTTCTGGCAGCGGGGCACACACCGTCGCGCCAGTAAATCACCGTAAGTCGGGTTTTAACCCGACATCGCCGCCGAAAATCCGCCCGTCCCACGCCGCCCTGCCCGCCTCGTTCCGCCTTGTCCGCCGCCAAACACGGGCTGAAGGCGCACCCCTGCTGTCCCCCTCCCGTATAATCGCGAGCTTCCTTTGCCTGACCAGATTAGCCGCGTATGCCCGCCACCGTTGCCAGCCTCAAACGTGCTTTACCCCACTGCCTTAACCGCGACCGCCACGCGCTCAGCCAAAAGCTGCGCCAGATAAGCAGCCGGCAAAAAGACAACAAGCCCATCGACCGTCAGCTCCAAGAAGTCGAAGCCGCTGTATTGCGCTCCACGGCGCGGGTCGAGGCACGCCGTGCCGCACTCCCTGTGCCCGATTTTGACCCTGCCTTGCCGGTCAATCAGCGGCTGGACGACATCAAGGCCGCCATTACCGCCCACCAAGTGGTGATTATTTGCGGCGAAACCGGCTCGGGTAAAACCACGCAAATCCCCAAGCTGTGTCTGGCTTTGGGGCGGGGGGTGACAGGGGTGATTGGGCATACCCAGCCGCGTCGTTTGGCGGCACGCTCGGTCGCCGCACGGATTGCCGAGGAGCTGCGCACCCCGCTGGGTGAATCGGTCGGGTTTAAGGTGCGCTTTACCGATAAAAGCTCGCCGAATAGCCATATCAAGCTGATGACCGACGGCATCTTGCTGGCCGAAACCCAAACCGACCGCTTTCTGACCGACTACGACACCATCATCATCGACGAAGCCCACGAGCGGTCGCTGAACATTGATTTTTTGCTCGGCTATCTCAAGCAAATGCTGCCGCGCCGCCCCGACCTCAAAGTGATTGTGACCTCGGCCACCATTGATGCCGACCGGTTTAGCAAACACTTTGACGGCGCACCGGTGCTGGAAGTCTCAGGGCGCACGTTTCCAGTCGAAATCCGCTACCGCAATTTGGATGAGCGCGATGAGGACCAGCACGAAATCGACATGGAAGCCGCCATTGTCGAGGCCGTCGAAGAGCTGTCGCGGCACGGGGCGGGCGATGTGTTGGTGTTTTTACCCGGGGAACGTGAAATCCGCGATACCGCTGACGCGCTGGGCAAAGCCCGCATCAAGGGCTACGAAGTGTTGCCGCTGTTTGCGCGGTTGTCTAACGAAGCCCAGCAACGGATTTTCCATCCCTCGGGCGGGCGGCGGATTGTGCTGGCCACCAACGTAGCCGAAACCTCACTGACCGTGCCAGGGATACGCTATGTGATTGACACCGGCTTGGCGCGGGTCAACCGCTACAGCCCCCGTGCCAAAGTCGAGCAACTGCTGGTGGAAAAAATCTCCCAAGCCGCTGCCCGTCAGCGGGCGGGTCGCTGTGGACGGGTGGCGGCGGGGGTGTGTATTCGGCTGTATGGCGAGGATGACTTTAACGCCCGCCCTGCGTTTACCGACCCCGAGATTTTGCGCTCCAACTTGGCGGCGGTGATTTTGCGTATGGCCTCGCTGAAACTGGGGCAGGTCGATGCCTTCCCGTTTTTGGATGCGCCGTCCTCGCGGCTGGTGGCCGATGGCTACCAATTGCTGCACGAGCTGGGCGCAGTCACCGAGCGCAACGACATCACCCCGCTGGGGGTGTCGTTGGCGCGTATCCCCGTTGACCCCAAAATTGGCCGGATGATGCTGGCGGGCGAAGCCCATCAGTGTCTGCGTGAGATGCTGATTTTGGCTGCCGCGCTGTCGATTCAAGACCCCCGCGAACGCCCCTTCGATGCCCGCGAAGCCGCCAACCGCGCCCAAGCCAAGTTTACCGACCCGACTTCTGATTTCGCCTCCTTCCTGCATCTGTGGGATTTTTTTGAGGACGCGCTCAAACAAAAAACCTCGCATCGTCAGCTACGCCAAGTGTGCGAAGCCCATTTTTTGTCGCACTTGCGAATGCGGGAATGGCGCGAGTTGCATGGGCAGTTGGCGCAGATTGCCGACGAACTCAAGTTGCGGCAAAACACCACCGCGCCCAACGTGGAACAGTTGCACAAAGCCTTGTTGACCGGCCTGCTGGGCAATGTCGGCATGAAGGCCGTGGAAGGGGACGAGTACCTTGGCGCACGGGCGATTCACTTTCATATTTTTCCCGCCTCCGCGCTTAAAAAAACCAAGCCCAAGTGGGTGGTGGCCGCCGAACTGACCGAAACCAGCAAGCTCTACGCCCGCACCGTGGCCGGCATTCAACCCGAGTGGCTAGAAGCCCTCGCCCCGCATTTGGTCAAATATCACTACTTTGAACCGCATTGGGAAAAAGCCCGTGGCGAAGTCGTTGCCAGTGAACGGGTGACGCTGTATGGGCTGAATATCGTGCCGCGCCGTCCGGTGTCGTATGGGCGGGTTGCCCCCGAAGAAGCCCGCGAAATCTTTATCCGTGCCGCTTTGGCCAATGGCGAATTCAACACCCAAGCTCCGTTTTTCCGCCACAACCAGCGGCTGATTAAAGAGGTGGAGACGCTGGAGCACAAAGCCCGTCGCCAAGATGTGTTGGTGGACGAAGAAACCCTGTTTGCCTTTTACGATGCGCTGATTCCGGCGGGGATTTTTAATACCGCCAGCTTTGACGATTGGCGCAAACAGGCTGAGGCCGCCCAGCCGCAGTGCCTGTTTTTAACCCGTGAATATTTGATGCAGCACGCGGCAGAGCACATCACCGAAGAGCAGTTCCCCCCGCACCTCAAGCTGGCAGAGGGCGTGTTTCCGGTGCGCTACCGGTTTGAGCCGGGACATCCCTTGGATGGCATCACGATGGATATTCCCCTGCCGCTGCTGAACCGGCTGCCCGCCGCGCCGCTAGAGTGGCTGGTGCCTGGGATGCTGCGCGAAAAACTCAGCCTGCTGATTAAGAGCCTCCCCAAAGCCACGCGCCGCCATTGCGTTCCTGTGCCGGACTTTGTTACCCGCTTTTTAGCCACCCACCCTGACCACACCACCCCGCTGACCGAAGCCTTGGCGGCGTTTATTCGGCGCGAAACCCAAGTGCAGGTCGAAGCCAAAGAGTTCGCGCTCGACACTTTGCCGGTTCACTTGCGGCTGAATGTGCGGGTGCTGGACGATGCCCGCCAAGAGCTGGGGATGGCGCGAGAGGTGTTGACCCTGCAAAAGCAGTTTGGCGAAGTCGCCCAGCTCACCTTCCGCGATACCGCCTTGGAATTTGAGCGCGACCACGTCACCACTTGGGATTTGGGCGAATTGCCCGCCAGCTTGAAATTTGCCCGCAACCGCCAGCAGCTCACCGGCTACCCCGCCTTGGTGGTGGAAGAAGACCGTGTCGCGTTGCGGCTGTTTGATGTCGAAGCCACCGCCGAAGCGGCCATGCGGCAAGGGCTGGTGCGGCTGCTGCAATACCAGCTTAAAGAGCAAATGAAGCAAATGCAGAAGGGCTTGCCCGGCTTTACCCAAACGGCTTTGTTGCTGCGGGGGGTAGCCAGCCCTGACGCGCTGTTGGCCGATGCCATTGCCGCCATTTGCGACCGTGCGTTCTTGGGCGAAGACCCCCTGCCGCGCACCGAAAAAGCCTTTAACGCGCAAAAAGCCCGCGCCCGCACCCGCCTGCCTGCCGTGACCCAAGCGGTGTGTCAGATGTTGGCGGCGATTGCGGCGGATTACCAAAAAACCATCACGATGGCCGAGCGTCACCGGCTGGGCGCGACAGTACGCACCGAGCTACAAGGCTTGGTTTACGCGGGATTTTTGGCCGCGACCCCGTGGGCGCAGTTGTCCCAATTGCCGCGCTATATCAAAGCCAAACAGCTGCGGATGGAAAAATACGCGGCCAACTCCAGCCGAGACGGACAGCGCAACGCCGAGGTCAACGGTCTGCACACCCAGTGGCAAGCCAGACTGGCTGCCGACCTCGCCGGACAGGGGGCACGCCCCGACGTGGTGGCCTTTGGCTGGCTGATTGAGGAGCTGCGCGTTTCGCTGTTCGCCCAAGAGCTGAAAACGCCCTTTCCTGTGTCGGTGAAGCGGCTGCAAAAAGTGTGGGCGGAGGCGACGCGCTAGGCGGGGGGAGGCGGTGCCAAAGTACCATCGCCCGCAAAACGCCACCCTTGGTGGCCTGCTGCGGGGAGACGAGGCAGGGAGCAGCGTGTGCCTACACATTGTTTTGTCTGGCCTGCTCGTGGAAAATGGCTTGGCTTATTCTCATCTTTCCCACCCCGCTAGGAGTCGCCGCATGTCCTCTACCCTTATTTCGATTGCTGACCTACACGCCTTGCCCGCCGAAAGCCGTGTGGTGGTGGATTGCCGCCATAGCCTCAACGACGGCAACTATGGGCGGGCGGCCTACGCCACCAGCCATATTTCTGGCGCGTATTTTCTGCATTTAGACGACGACTTGTCGGGTGAAAAGACCGGCAGCAATGGCCGCCATCCCTTGCCAGATGCCGCACATTTGGCAGTAAGACTGGCGCAGCTTGGCATTCACCCTCACACCCAAGTGGTGGCTTACGATGATATGGGTGGGATGTTTGCGGCGCGGCTGTGGTGGTTGCTGCGCTGGCTGGGACACGAAAAAGTCGCCCTACTGGATGGCGGCTGGCAGGCATGGCAAGCGGCAGGGTTGCCCACCGATGCCGTGGTGCCGGACGACCATGATGGCGAGTTTGCGATTCAGCCTTCCCTTGAGCAGATCGTGGATGTCAAAGCTGTGCTGACCAATCTGGACAACCCCTGTTTTACGCTGGTCGATGCCCGCGCCGCCAACCGTTTTGCGGGGCAAGACGAAACCATGGACCCCGTAGGCGGGCATATCCCAGGGGCAATGAACCGTTGCTTCCAGCTGAATTTGGCAGAAAGTGGGCAATTTAAATCTGCCGAAACGCTGCGGGCAGAATGGTTGGCCTTGCTGGGTGACTGCAGCCCAGAAGCCTTGGTGTGTCAGTGTGGCTCGGGGGTGACGGCTTGCCATAATGTGTTGGCCTTGCGGGTGGCAGGACTATTGGGCAGCCGCCTCTACCCTGGCTCGTGGAGCGAATGGTGTGCGGATGCCGCACGGCCTGTCGCGGTGGGCTAAACCGCGCCATCCCACGCGCTTTGCTCCCTGAATGAAACACCCCTCAAGACGACTTTTGAGGGGTGTTTCGTTTAGGGGGGGCGGTACGTGCTGACTCTTCGTTTTCACAGCGGTCAACAGCATCCAAGGTTGAACAGGTGTCCCACTTTTGGGGAGCGTTATTTAGCCTCAGCCCCTCCCCCGACATAAAACCCCCACCGTCTCGGCAATTTTGCGAAAATGCCGGTCTTTCTTGTTTTTGGTAATTCAGCATGACTTACACCGTCACCACCGCCACTATCGAATCCCTCGACCACGAAGGCCAAGGCGTTGCCCACGTCGATGGCAAAACCATTTTTATCAATGGTGCCTTGCCCTACGAAACCGTGGTGTATTCCAGCTACCGCAAAAAGCCCAGCTTTGAAAACGCCGATACCAGCAAGGTGCTCAAGGCCAGTTTTATGCGCACCACGCCCCGTTGCCCGCACTTTGGCGTGTGCGGCGGCTGCTCCTTGCAACATGCCGAATTTACCGCCCAAGTCGCCGCCAAACAGCGGGTGCTCGAAGACAACCTCGCCCGCTTGGGCAACGTCAAACCCGAAGTGATGCTGCCGCCGATTTACGGCCCCGCATGGGGTTATCGCCATCGGGCGCGGATGTCGGCACGGCTGGTGGCCAAAAAAGGCGGGGTTTTGGTCGGCTTCCACGAAAAACGCTCCAGCTTTATTGCCGATATGCGCGAATGCCATATCTTGCCGCCGCACATTTCCGCGCTATTGGTGCCGCTGCGGGGCTTGGTGGCCGGCTTGTCTATTTGCCAGCGGATGCCGCAAATCGAGCTGGCCGTGGGCGAGAACGTCGATGTGATGGTGTTCCGTGTCATGGAGCCGCTGACCCCCGCCGATGAGGACTTGATGCGTGCCTTTGTCGACCAGCACACCCGCCCAGACCGTGCCCTGCAATTTTGGCTGCAGCCCAAAGGCCCCGATACGGCGTATCCGTTTTACCCGCTGGATGCCCCCGCGCTGACCTACACCCTGCCCGAATTTGCCATTGAAATGCCCTACAAGCCCACCGAATTCACCCAAGTGAACGCCAGCATCAACCGCAGCTTGGTCAGCCGTGCCTTGGGCTTGCTCGACCCGCAAGCCGGCGAGCGCATTGCCGATATGTTCTGCGGTTTGGGCAACTTTACCCTGCCGATTGCCCGCTCTGGCGCGACAGTGTTGGGGATGGAAGGCAGCAAGCAGCTGATTGAACGGGCGATTGAAAACGCCACCCACAATCAGCTGGCTGACCGCGTCAGCTACCGCATGGCCAACCTGTTTGAAGTCACCGAAGACAGCTTTGCCGCACTCGGCACGTTTGACAAAATGCTGATTGATCCGCCGCGTGACGGGGCTTTAGCACTGTGTACATCGCTGGGCGACACCGCCCCCAAGCGGATTGTCTATGTGTCATGCAGCCCTGCGACTTTGGCACGCGATGCCGGTGTTTTGGTCAACCTCAAGGGCTACACGCTCAAAGCGGCGGGTATCGTCAATATGTTCCCGCACACCGGCCATGTGGAAAGCGTGGCGTGGTTTGAGCGTGAACCGCTGCCAGACGGGACCTTCCCCGTCGCCACCGCCTAAGCCCGCCGTATGCAATTTTCTTCGCATCTCACCGTGGGGGCCGTCACCGCTTTGGTGAGCGTCAAAGCGGGCTGGATAGGCCTAGAGTCACTGGATATTTTGGCGGTGCTGGTAGGCTGTATGCTGCCCGACATCGACCACCCGCACTCGGCCTTGGGGCGGCGATTAAAAGTGCTGTCCGTGCCGATTTCCAAGGTCTTTGGCCATCGCGGCATCACCCACTCCTTGCTGATTATTGCAGCGGGCATGTGGCTGCTGCTCTACAAGCTCCAAGCCCCCCCGGGCTGGGTAACAGGGCTGGCACTGGGGTATTTTTCCCATCTGGCGGCCGACTTTATGACCGTAGCGGGCATTCCACTGTTATGGCCTTGGCGGCAACGGTTTTGCTTTCCGCTGCCGATTCGAACCGGCAGCCTGAGCGAGCACCTGATTGTCGCGCTGCTGGTGGCCAGCTCGGTGACGTGGACGGCGTGCGGCAACCAACGCTGCCAGCCGGTCTTGCTTGAGCTGCAAATGGCGGTGGCGCAGTTTTCAGCGGGCACGCCCAAATAATGCTGACCACCCCGCTGCCGCTGCCGCCTTCTCCTCCCTCTTCTCCTCCCCCCAGCTGGTTTGCGCCCGCCCCGATTTCGGCGGGATTTATCGCCGTCTTGGTCGGCTATACCAGCTCGGCGGCCATTGTGTTTCAAGCCGCTCACGCTGCAGGGGCTTCCGCTGCCCAAATCGCCTCGTGGCTGTTGGTCTTGGGGCTGGGCATGGGGCTGACCTGCATTGGGCTGTCGCTGTATTTTCGCAGTCCGATTTTGACCGCATGGTCCACGCCAGGCGCGGCTTTGCTGACCACCAGCTTGGTCGGGGTGCCGATGGGGGAGGCGGTTGGGGCGTTTATGTTTTCTTCCGCGCTGCTGACCTTGGCGGGGCTGACCGGCGGTTTTGAGCGGCTGATGCGCTACCTCCCCAAGGCCTTGGCCGCTGCGATGTTGGCGGGGGTGCTGCTGCGTTTTGGCTTGGCGACCTTTACCGCGCTGCCGGAACAAGGCGGCTTGGTCGGCACCATGATTGGGGTGTTTTTGCTGGCGCGGCGGATGCAGTCGCGCTACACCCTGCCCTTGACCCTGCTGGCGGGGTTGGGCGTGGCGTGGGCGCAAGGCAGCATACAGGGCGGGGCTTTGACCTTAGCTTTGGCGCATCCGGTTTGGACCACGCCGGTGTTTTCGCCGGCCACTGTGCTGGGGGTGGGGGTGCCGCTGTGTGTGGTGACCATGGCTTCGCAGCATGTGCCAGGGCTGGCGGTACTCCGCGCCAATGGCTACACCACGCCTGTGTCGCCGCTGGTCAGCGTCACAGGGCTGACGGGGGTGGTGCTGGCACCGTTTGGCGGCTTTGCGTTTAATTTGGCGGCGATTACGGCGGCTATCTGCATGAGCCGCGAAGCCAGCCCCGACCCTGTGTGGCGTTACCGTGCGGCGGTCTGGGCGGGTGGGTTCTATGTCTTAACCGGCTTATTTGGCGCGACCGTGGTCAGTTTGTTTACCGCCTTGCCGCTGGCTTTGGTGCAGGCGATTGCGGGGCTGGCCTTGCTGGGCACGCTGGCCAACAGTCTGTTTGCCGCGCTGCACGAAGAACCGCTGCGCGAGTCGGCCATCCTGACCTTTTTGGTGACGGCCTCGGGCATGACGCTATTTGGCGTGGGCAGTGCTTTTTGGGGGCTGGTGCTGGGGGGGATGGCCTATGCCTTGCGCCATCGGCCTACTGGGGGGTGAGGAGGTGAGGGGGTGTTGGGTGGCAAGCCGACCGATGGAATGCCCACCGGTGTGGGTCGCCATACCGCTTGTGACTAAAAAATCATCTGGCACTGTATGGCGTGATAAATACGGTATTGGCATCAGGTTATTGGAAAACCAGGTGCTGAAAAAATTCAAAAAGGAAACGCAATGGCCATCAAGAAATCAGACCTTTACTCATCCCTCTGGGCATCTTGCGACGAACTGCGTGGCGGCATGGATGCCAGCCAATACAAGGACTATGTCCTGTTCATGCTGTTCATCAAGTATGTCTCGGACAAGTACGGCGATTCTGATGACTTTGCACCGCCGGTTACCATTCCGCTCGGAGCCAGCTTTAAGGACATGGTTGCCCTCAAGGGCAAGAGCGATATCGGTGACAAGATCAACACACAGGTTATTCAGCCGCTGATTGATGCCAACGCCCGCCTTGCCCGCAGCGACTTCCCTGACTTCAATGACCCGAACAAGCTCGGTGAAGGTCAGGCGATGGTGGATCGCCTCGGCAACCTGATTGGCATCTTCCAAAAGCCCGAGCTGGATTTTTCTAAGAACCGCGCCGAGAACGACGACATTCTGGGTGATGCCTACGAGTACCTGATGCGGCACTTCGCCTCGCAGAGTGGCAAGAGCAAAGGCCAGTTCTATACCCCGTCAGAAGTCAGCCGAATCATGGCTAAGGTTGTGGGCATCTCCCCCGCCAATGCCGTTGCTTCGACCACCGCGTATGACCCCACCTGTGGCTCCGGCTCCTTGCTGCTCAAGGTGGCCGCCGAGGCTGGCAAGCACATCACGTTGGAAGGGCAGGAAATGGACGTGACCACTGCTGGTCTCGCCCGTATGAACATGATCCTGCACGACTTCCCGACTGCCAACATCCTGCAGGGCAACACGCTGGCCTCGCCCAAATTCAAGGATGGCGAGTCGCTGCGTACCTATGACTACGTCGTCGCCAATCCGCCGTTTTCAGATAAGACGTGGAGCACCGGCTTGACCCCAGTCAATGATGCACACCAGCGTTTTGCTTGGGGTGAACCGCCGAAAAAGCAAGGTGATTACGCTTACCTGCTGCACATCATCCGCTCACTCAAAGGGACGGGAAAAGGCGCCTGCATTCTCCCGCACGGCGTTCTGTTTAGGGGCAATGCTGAGGCTGTCATCCGCGAGAAGCTGGTGCGGTCGGGCATTCTCAAAGGGATTATTGGGCTGCCGAGCAACCTGTTCTACGGCACAGGCATTCCCGCCTGCATCTTGGTGCTGGACAAGGAGAACGCTTCCGCACGCAAAGGCATCTTTATGATTGATGCCTCGAAGGGCTTTATCAAAGATGGCCCCAAGAACCGCCTGCGCGAGCAGGATCTTCACAAGATCGTCGATGCCTTCACCAAGTTGGCTGAGCTGCCGCGCTACTCGCGCATGGTGCCGCTCAGCGAGATTGCAGACCCCAAAAACGACTACAACCTCAACCTGCCCCGCTATATCGACAGCACCGAACCTGAAGACATCCAAGACATTGATGGCCACCTGCGGGGCGGGATTCCAGAGCGTGACCTAGATGCGTTGAGCGACTATTGGAAGGTGATCCCCGGTGTGCGCAATACCCTGTTCGAGTCAGCCGGTCGCGCTGGTTATGCACAGTTAAAACACCCCATCGCCGAGGTGAAGGCCACCATCTTTGCCCATCCCGAGTTCACAGCATTCAATCAGGCGGCTACCAAAGTCTTTGCTGATTGGCAGCAAGCCAGCACCCCGCTACTGAAGGGCTTTGCGCAAAACGGCCACCCCAAGCAACTAATCAAGGCACTGTCCGAGGATTTGCTTGCCCGATTCAAGCTGACCCCCTTGGTCAATGCTTATGACGTGTATCAGCACCTTATGGATTACTGGGCCGAGACGATGCAAGACGACTGTTATTTGATCGCGGAGGCAGGCTGGCAGGCGGGGGCGCAGCCGCGCGAGATTCTTCAGGCCAAGAATAAGGACGGCAAGCTGGCTTGGCCCGAGGCACATGACTACAAGAAAGGCAAACGACGCTTCAAGTCTGATTTGATTCCAACCCCGATGCTGATCGCCCGTTACTTCGTTACCGAACGCGATGCCATTGAAGCACTTGAGGCCAAGCTGGCCGAGGTCGAGCAGCAACTTCAGGAAATGATGGAAGAAAACAGCGGCGAAGAAGGGCTGCTGGCCGAGGTCATTGAGGGCGAAGGCGACAAGCAGAAGATTACCGCCAAGGCTGTTAAGGCACGGCTGAAGGAGATCGGCAAAGATCCTGACTACGCCGACGAATGCAAGGTGCTGCAGGACTACGCCACGCTGCTCGACCAGCAAACCAACACCAAGGCCAAGCTCAAAGCCGCGCAGGATGACCTTGAGGCCAAGCTGAATGCCAAGTACCCCACGCTGACCGAGGAAGAGATCAAGACGCTGGTGGTGGACGATAAATGGTTGGCAACCTTGGCCGAGGCCGTGCAAGGTGAGCTGGATCGGGTTTCTCAGACCCTCACAGGTCGCATCCGCCAGCTTGCCGAACGCTATGCCACGCCGCTGCCGACGCTGACCCAAGAACTCGCAGCACTCTCGGCGCGGGTAGATGCGCACCTGAAAAAGATGGGGGCGGTATGGAATTAAGCCAAGACAACCCGTATCAGCAACTGATCGGGCATATTGCCAAGGACTACCAGCAGGGGCAGCATCGAGCCGCGCAAGCCATCAATACCCAGCTGATTGAAACTTATTGGCAGATCGGCCAGCGCATTGTGGAATTTGAACAAAACGGGCAACAGCGTGCCGAGTACGGCAAAGCCTTAATTACCCAGCTCGCCAAAGACCTTACTCTGCTTTTGGGGAAAGGATTCAGCCGCAGCAATGTGGTCTATATGCGACTTTTTTATCTGCGTTACCCAATAAGTCAGAAGCCTTCTCACTTATTGAGTTGGTCACATTATGTTGAGCTACTGAAGCTGGACGACGAACTCGAACGCGGTTTTTATGAACAACAAGCCATTGCCGAACGCTGGTCAGTGCCCGAGCTGAAACGCCAAAAATCAGCCCAATTATTTTTGCGTCTTGCCGCCAGCAAAGATAAAACAGGTATTTTACAACTCGCCAAGCAAGGGCAGGTGGTTGAGCAACCCACCGACTTGCTACGTGAGCCCTATGTGTTTGAGTTTTTGAAAATACCCGAACCACACCACATTTCTGAAACGCAACTAGAAACCCTGCTGTGCGATCATCTCCAACCCTTTTTGCTGGAGCTGGGTAAGGGTTTTACCTTTGTTGGGCGGCAATACCGTATCACCCTCAATAACACGCATTACCGTGTCGATCTGGTGTTTTACCATCGTATTTTGCGCTGCTTCGTGTTGATTGACTTAAAGCTCAACGAGGTGCAACACCACGACATTGGTCAGATGAATATGTACTTGGGCTACTTCGCCGCCGAGGAAAACGTTGAAGGCGATAACCCACCCATTGGCATCATTTTGAGTCGGCAAAAAGACGCGTTGCTTGTGGAATACGCCACCTACCAAATGGATAGCCAACTTTTTGTGCAGAAATACCAACTGTATTTACCCGAACGCGAAACCCTGCGGCGAGAGTTGGAACTGACTTTACGGGAGGCCGATGATGCCAAAGCGCAATAAAGACTGTCGCATCTGCCAGCTTGCGGAACGCTATGCCACGCCGCTGCCGACGCTGACCAAAGAGCTCGCAGAACTCTCAGCGCGGGTGGATGCGCACCTGAAAAAGATGGGGGCGGTATGGAACTGATGCCCGGCTACAAGCAGAGTGAGGTGGGTGTTATTCCTGAGGATTGGGAGCTTACCCCGTTTGTTGCACTTGGTAGCGTTATCGACGGTGACCGAGGAGCAAACTATCCGGGTAGCAGGGACTTTAGTAGCGACGGCCACTGTCTTTTCCTGAATGCTGCCAATGTAACGAAGGCAGGATTCCGATTCAGAGAATGCGCTTTTATAAGCCGCGAGAAGGACGAGCGACTTAGCAAAGGGAAACTGAAGCGAGATGACATTGTATTGACTACGCGAGGTACTGTTGGCAACTTCGCTCATTACGATGCGACAGTTTCGTTTGAGAACATTCGCATCAACTCGGGCATGGTGATATTAAGGAATGACTCCGCCGCTCTTGATACATCGTTCTTATATGTGTTTGCTCAATCAAATCTTATGGAAAGGCAAATTGAGCGACTTACTTTCGGCAGTGCTCAACCGCAGTTAACTGTTAAAGGTATCAACGAACTTTCGATTGTTGTCCCCTCCATCACCGAGCAACGCGCCATTGCCCAAGCCCTGCGCGATGTCGATGCGTTGCTCGCTACCCTTGACCAAGTAATCGACAAGAAGCGCGATCTGAAGCAGGCGACCACGCAGCAACTGCTCACTGGTGAAACTCGTCTGCCGGGGTTTATTGACGAGTGGCAGCTTAAACGCTTGGGTGACGTAGTTGACACTGACCCCGAAAATCTTGGTGCTGATACCGCCACCGATTTCTGGTTTAACTACATCTCATTAGAGGATGTAGATCGCGGCCAATTGAGAAGCCACTCCGAACAAGTATTTATCGATGCCCCATCGCGCGCTCGAAGAAAATTGATGCCAAACGATGTGCTTGTTTCAACAGTCAGGCCGAATCTGCAATCACATTTGCTGTTTAAAGGCGACGCAGGGCACTGGGTATGTTCAACAGGATTTTGTGTGATTCGTTGCCGCGAAGGCGTTACATGTCCAGCCTTTGTCTTCAGCCATTTTTTTGCTGCTGATGTAAATCGTCAGATCGATACTTTACTAACTGGCTCGAATTATCCCGCCATAAACAGCGGCGACGTTCGCAACTTGGAAATCATGTTCCCGAGCTACGTTGAACAATGCGCTATCGCTACCGTTCTTTCTGAGATGGACGCCGAGCTGTCAGCCCTCGAAGCGAGACGAGATAAAACTCACAACATCAAGCAAGCCATGATGCAGGAGCTGCTCACTGGTAAGACGAGGCTGGTATGACCAACAACCTCACCCTTTTACACATGGATCTTGTCACCGAACTGCGTCAACTCATCGACTCCGCACGCCGTCGGGTTGCGGTGGCGGTGAACGCTGAACTCACCTTGTTGTACTGGCACGTAGGCGAACGCATTCACCGCGAAATTCTGGGCGGTCAGCGGGCTGGCTACGGCGACGAGGTGGTGGCGGCATTGGCTAGGCACTTGTGTGCGGAATACGGCAGGGGCTGGAGTGCACGCC
>ERZ724525.675-NODE-675-length-19444-cov-6.396049_pt1 | contig 19444 bp, 21 predicted proteins | sample MGYA00376058_ERZ724525 | MGnify/ENA primary metagenome ERZ724525 (study PRJEB28724, sample SAMN07190888) | wastewater metagenome | isolation source: influent of sewage treatment plant in Hong Hong | place: USA: Christiansburg, Virginia | collected 2016-03-01 ... | reverse complement strand
AAGCGCTTAGCTCGAATCTTTTTGAAAATTGCCTTTCGTAGTTTAATTCACCTTTGTATTGATCGGCTTACTGGCCGCCTTGCTACACATTTATGCTTATTTTAAACTGCCCTCATTCAAACCCACAGTCGACGTATCAGATGCATCAACACATTTATTGCGACAGCCTAATGTCATCAAAATGTATGTTTTACAAATTTTCAATCAGTTCTCAGCATTTTTGATTATTCCAACATTATCGGCCTACTTGGTATTCAACTTAGCCATTGAACGCGGTCACTTATCTTACTTTTATTTATTAGGTGGCATGACATCGTTTATCACAGTCCATATATTAGGGCACATGGCGGACAGCCAAGGTACGCAAAAAACCTTATTTTTAGGAACTGCAATTTATCTGGCTGGACTGCTTGCATTCAGTTTTGATTCGTTACCCACATGGCTTACATTCATTTGTTTCATTGCATTTATGGCAGGTAATGCTGGACGCAACATCAGCCTGACAACCAGTAGCAGTCATGTTCCCAGCCCTTCATTCAGAGCACGTTACATGACTTTTCAAGGAATGGTACGAGATGCATCCATTACATTAGCCAGCATATTGTCCAGCAGTATTCTCAGTACACAAAGCAATGGGCAGATTGAGCATATGCCCATTTTAATACTGTTGGCGATATTCACAGCAATATACGTACTCTGCGCTCACCACATCTGGTTTAATAAAAAACAGTGAACCAACACAACTATCATCTACTGTTCTAGATCAATCATCCACCCTTTTTATCGTCTATTTTCTATGCAAATTCGCAACCATTAAACATCGATGCACATGATCCGATGTGACGCTACAACTTGAATCACCTCAAATATTCAATGAATTTCCATCTAATGTCGTCGACAAAATCGACAATATTTACGCTAGACAATGAGATTTTCAACGAAAAGCATCAGCAGATCACAACTCACCAATTCAACCTTGCACCTTACATGTTAAAAAATGCACGCCAATGTGGTGTGCATTTTGGACTCAAGATCGGCTGACTTCAAGATGTGAATATTTTGATCAACAGCACACCGCCAAAGATAGCCCTCAAAACATTGGATGTGCATTCGCCGAAGTCGCGGGTGCATCTTGAATCACGTCCCAGTGCTCAACAATTTTACCCTTGTGCACGCGGAAAATATCGACAACGGCATTGATGCCACCGTCAGGACGTGCGTTGCGCACATGCAAAAACACAATGTCACCTTTCACTGCGCTGTGCACAATATCAACTTTTTCCTTGGCTGCGCCTGAAAACCACTGAGACACAGCCGCTTTCAATGGCGCACGGCCATCTGGAACGGTTGGGTTGTGTTGGATGTAGTCTTCAGCAAGGTATTTATCAATCGCTTCAAGGTTTTTATCACCAAAAAGCTGTTGATAAAAAGTGACAACGAGTTTTTCATTGGCACGTTCTTGCGAAGACGATTTCGCTTGAGCCGTGCTCAATACAGCACTGCTGGCGAGGATGCTGGCGAAGAAAATGTTTTTAAGCTTCATGGCGTTTCCTTTTGGGTTAATTTGGATTAATACAGGTTGTAACGAGTTGACGAAAAAATGGATCAGGTGGTCAGCGCCACCCACAATTCATTTCACAATGCATTCAAACGTCCCAAAATTCACACCAACACGGCCGCCAGCTGTGCTTTAAACCCATTGGCATGACCATAAAAATGGCCGTGTTCAATGCGCTGGAACTCACCATTTTGCTCAAGAATGAGGCTTGGGAAACCATGTACGTTTAGCTTGCTCATGAGTTCGCGCGTGTTGTTAATGTGTGCTGTGGCTTGGGTGACTTGGTAGACTTTCTCGAACTCAAGCGCATCCAAGCCAATTTCAGTCGCCGCGACGTCAAACAACACTTCCTCACGGCTGATGTGACGACCTTGCACCCAATGGGCGGTTTGTAGCGCGCGGTGCATGTCCAATCCGCGTTGAGCCATTTGCTCCGCAGCAAGAATGGCGCGAATCACTGGTTCTGAATCAAGGCGTGCCGTGTCGTCAAAGATGAGCTGGTTGAGGTAAGCCTCACCAATGGGCTGCCCTGAAAGTTGAGCAATCCGCTGGTCACCTGGAACAATCATGGCACGCAATTCGGGTGTGAAACGTTTGACATTTGCGCCTGTCCACATGCCACCAGCGTGTGCTTGTATGGTCAAACCATCCAAGGTGCGGGCGGCAGAAATGAGCGGCGCAGCGGCGTAACACCAGCCGCAAAGGGGATCGTAGATGTAATGTAAAGTCGGCGTTTTCATGGTTTTATCATTATGTTGTGTGTTTTGCGTGTTGATTGAGGTTTGTGTTTTGAATGTTTTCTTTGGGCATTTGCTGCCTTTGCGCTTTTTATGCCTTTTTAAACAAGCCTCAATAAGCCTCGACAACGCCACATGCATGGTTGAGGCTAAAATCAAGTTCATGCGACGACTTGTAAATACTCTGCCAATGTTGTCGGCTTGTGCCCTGTCAGTGTTGCAAAATCGGTGCTGGTTGCGGCATATTCACCCGCGTTCACCGCATCACCCATAGAGACAATTGCTTGCACCAAAAATTCAGGCAAACCAAAACCAGCCAGCTCATCAGAGGCTTGTTGTGCTGTGGGTTCGCTCACCGTCACCACTTTGCCAGCTTTCGATAACAACGCGGCCACATCGGCATGGTCGTATGCCTGCTCGCCTGACAATTCATAGGTTTTATTCGCATGCGCTTCATCGAGCAATGCAATGGCAATGGCTTCACCCAAATTAGCATGTGTGATGTAGGCCACTTTACCTTGTGCGCCGTAGCCCACGAGCACACCACTTTCACGTGCACCTGCGATGGCATGGTCTAAATTGCCTGCATACGAATTGTTGCGCACAATCGTATAGGCCATGCCCGATGCTTTTAAATAGGCTTCTGTTTCATGGTGAATGGCGGCAAAGGTGAACTTGCTGCTCAGGGTTGGATTGGCAAAGCTGGTGTAGACGACCCGCGTCACGCCGGCTGCTTTTGCTGCATCAATCGCACGTTTGTGCTGCTCAATGCGCACAGCGTTGGGCGCGTCGCCTGAAATAATGAGCGCGACATTGGCACCTGTGAATGCGTGCATAAGGCTCTCCGCATCGTTGAAATCGGCAAATACCGTTTCATGCCCTGCATCTTTAAGTGCAGCGATTTTCAGCACGTCTCGTGAAGCAAAACGCAAGGTGCTGCCCGTGTTTTTGGCCTTATGGGCTTCGATCAATGCGTGTGCCACATGGCTACCGAGTTGGCCTGCTGCACCTGTGATGACGATGGTGTTGTTCATTTTGAAACTCCTTAAAATTACTTATCTGTATTTGTTTATTGAGTGATTCTATTGTGCGTCATAACACACCGATGGACTCGATGCTTATGTGCTTACATGCTCACGTGCTTGTGTGCCATTTTTTTCATTTCCACGTCCATTTCCACTTCAAAAGCATCGACCTCTTCATTCAACGTGCCTCGACTGCGAAAATGCCGCCCACTCTTACCATACCAATATTCGGCATCCTCTAAGTCCCCTTCTTGAACGTGTAAAATGCCATGCAGCCATGCTGCCATCAGAGAACCATCCGTTTGAATCAGGTTGTGCGCCTCACGCCAATGCCCTGAGCGCATCAACTGAAAACTGTTATAAATAATGTTCATATGCATTTTTAAAATCTTGGGTATTCTTAAAATCTTGGCTGAATGTCGGATGCCAAGGTTGCCTGTTCCGTCAATTCCCTTGAAAAAGTGATGTTTATATGTGATCTAGAAAAAATGGGGCTCCGCTTTTTAGTGCCACTGCATTTCGCCTTTATTGACTTTTGCACCGATGTCCAAAGCCACGCCCAAACCCGCATTGGGGTATTTTTTCGTCATGCTTTGAATCAATGCTGCCGAGTCTTTTGATGACTTTAGCTCTTTTTCAAACACCGTTAAATAATTTTGGCTGTAACGCACCGAAGCCAAACTTTGTGATGCATCTTGTTGAAAATGCCCTGGAATCACGGTTTTGGGTTTTAACGCCGCAATCGCTTTCAAACTTTTCACCCAGTCTTGGCGCGCTTTCAATGTTTGTGAGTCTGCTGTCCAGAGGTGCAAATGACCGAACACCAACACGCCACCAGCCACCGTTTGAATCGATGGAATGTAGACATACGTCTCGGCTTTTTTCTCACCAACACCATGCTTGATGTTGATTCTTTTGCCTTCAAGCATCAACACATTGCCCGCATACGCTTCTGGCAGTGTTGCGGTTTTCGGCACCAAATCACCCATTTGCTTGCCCCACGTTGTCAATTTGCCATCAACCGTTTCGTTGATGTGTTTAAGAATCGCAGGTGTGGTCAATATTTTTGCCTCAGGAAAAGCCGCTTTAACGACCCCCAAACCGAAGTAAAAATCAGGGTCACCGCTGGTGATGAACACGGTTTTTAAGGTTTTTCCGCTGGCTTTGATTTGCTCAACCAATTTTTGTGCATCGGGCAAAGTGAATTGCGCATCGAGTAAAATCGCGTCTTTTGCGCCGCTGATCAACACCGATGAGACTTGAAAACCTTTTGGATCATGGTTGTTGTACACTTGAACATCAAGGTCTTTTGCTGAAGCCTGTGCTGCAACAGCGGCCGCCGCAACGAGTGCAAAGGTCAATGTGTGTTTAATGGGAAAGGTGCAACGTGTCGTTTGGGTGTTCATTTTTAAGGCTCCAAAAATATAAAAAAATAAATGCTTGTTTCATCCTGCATTGACACACTCACATGCTTGTTTGCCCCTGCATCAATGGTGAAATAGTAACGCCTTTTAATTAATCGATAAATAATGATTTAATTAAATGATTGTTCGAATAAAATGATTAATCTATCACTCAATATAAGCCCACACACATCCCATGAAACGCATTGATCTTAATCTGCTCATCAAATTCATCACCGTCTGCGACACGGGCTCGTTCACTGCGGCGGCGGAACAATTGGGTGTCGCAAAATCGGCCTTGAGCGAGCACATCACCCGCTTAGAAAAAGACCTTGGTGTGCAGTTGTTGGCGCGCAGCACCCGCAAACTGAAGGTCACTGAGACGGGGCAAACCGTTCTCAATGCCGCTCGATTGGCGATTGAGCAGCTGCATTCAACCGTACAAACCGTGCAAGAAGCGCACCATCAGCTCGCAGGAAAAATACGTTTAACCAGTTCATTGGATTACAGCAACTGCATGTTGACTCGGCAATTGGCTGTTTTCTCCAAACGACATCCCAACATCGACATTGAACTGATCGCGGGTGATGAACAGTACGACTTGCTGAGCTCTCAATTGGATTTATCCATACGGGTCGGTTGGCTCACCGATTCAAGCCACAAAGCCACGCGCATCGGACAGATGAAACAAAAATTGGTCGCTTCACCAGCTTACCTCATGCAGCATGGCACGCCGACAACACCCGCAGACATCGCCCAGCACCGCTGGTTGGCCTTGACCGTCTTGCCCAATACACAATGGACTTTTACGCGCGGCGAGCTCCAGCAGACCATCCGACCTTCTGGGCTTTTACGTGCCAATTCCACTTTGGTGATTTATCAATGGTTGTTGCTCGGGATGGGCATGTCGGTGATGCCGGATTATCAGTTGCAGGCCGATATCGATGCAGGGCGTTTGATTGAATTGTTGCCCGATTGGCATTTACCCGATGGCGGCATTTTCGCAGTTTATCCTGCCAATAAGCATTTGCCACAACGGGTTCGTGCCTTGATTGACTTTTTACAAAGCGCATCCACATCATAAATTGCTATCATGTGGGCTTTAAAAGAACGGAATGTGTATGAACAATTGGTTTTCGATGTTGATGGTCGCCATCGGCGGCGCAACAGGCGCGGTGTCACGTTACAGCGCATCAAAGTGGATGCTGAAGTACACGCCTGACTGGACTTTTCCCATCGCCACGTTCACGATCAATGTCATCGGTTGTTTGCTCATCGGCATTTTGGCGGGGTGTGGTGAACGTTTTAGTTGGCTCAGCAGTGATGTGCGATTGTTCTTGATCACGGGTGTATTGGGTGGCTTCACGACATTTTCAGCATTTGGCTTGGAAACATTTGCCCTGCTTCGTCGAGGTGAGCCGTGGATCGCGATGGGTTACGTCGGATTGAGTGTGATGGTGGGTTTATTGCTGTTGTGGTTGGGCTTCATGGCAGCCACCGCTTTGGGCCATCCCAATTAAGGCGCACGGAAAACAACCCATGTTTTCCATGCTTTTTTATGATATCAAGCGGCCGAGCGCCAACGATAGCCCACACCACGAATGGTTTCCAAATGGGTTTCAATGGCAAAGCGTTGCAGTATTTTGCGTAAACGCAACACGTGCACATCCACAGTGCGCTCTTCAATGTACACATGGTCACCCCACACGAGGTCAAGCAATTGTGTACGTGAAAATGTTTTGTTTTGATGCGTCAATAAAAACTTAAGCAGTTTAAACTCTGTGTTGCCAAGGGTTTCAACCACGTCGGCTTGGCTCAAGGTGTGGTCATCATCATTCAAAGCACAGCCAAAAAACTCGACCACTTGTGCCACGTGTTGCGGCGCAGAACGGCGCAACACGTTGTTGATGCGAGCCACCAATTCTTTCGGGCTGAATGGTTTGGTCATGTAATCGTCTGCACCGCCTTCAAGGCCTTTTAACTTATCAGACTCTTGTGCACGTGCGGTTAGCATGATAATCGGTAAAGGGCGTGTGCGATCATCGCCACGCAACTGGTGCAACCATTCGACGCCTTGACCATCAGGCAACATCCAATCCAGCATGATGAGGTCAGGTAAAACTTTTTTAACACTGCTGCGCGCATCGGCCAAATTTTTGACCCATGTGACGGCAAAACCCGCACGCGTCAAGCCAAATCGCAACAACTCAGCAATGTCTTCCTCATCCTCAACCACCAAAATAACGGGTTGTATATTCACACAAAGTCCTTCAAAAAATTAAACATGGACGTTTTAGGTTTAAAAACAGCGATCAAACAACGCTTCAGGAATTGTGCGTGTAACGCACATCTTCACCTTCAATGATGTAAATGGCATTTTCAGCAATGTTTTCTGCATGGTCGCCAATGCGCTCAATCGCTTTTGCCACCCATAAGTCATCCAACGCGGCGCTGATTGTACGCGGATCTTCCATCATGAATGTGATTAATTGACGCACAATGGCCTTATACAACTCATCCAGCTCCAAATCAGAGGCAAAAATCTGACGCGAATCCGACGTGTCTTCACGGGCAAAGGCATCCAACGCACTGCGCAACATGGCCGCAGCCAAATCAGCAGACTGAAAAATTGTTTGCAAACGAGGCAAAAAACCACGTTTGCTTGGATCTGTATTCAAGGCCATTTTAGCAATTTTTGATGCTTCATCACCAATCCGTTCCAAGTCAGACACAGTGCGCACCATGCCCAACAGCATGCGCAAATCACTCGCCGCAGGTTGACGCAAGGCAATGATTTCAGAGCACATGCCGTCAATGTTCAAATGGTCACGGTTGACTTCGCGTTCCACTTCAAGCACTTGTTCTGCCATCTGTTTGTCGCTTTCACTGAAAGCGAGCACCGCTTGACGCAGCTGCGACTCCACTTTACCGCCCATTTTCAGCACTGCGGTGCGTAAATCTTCCAGCTCTGTTTGATAAATCGTTGATGTGTGTTGATGATTGCTCATGGTGTCCTTTGCGATGTTCTCTTGGTGTATGTCGTTGGTGTGTTCTGCCTTAAAATCAACCAAAACATCAACCAAAACGTCCTGTGATGTAATCTTCTGTCTCTTGGCGCGAAGGTTTGATAAACATTTGCCGCGTCTCTCCAAATTCAATCAATTCGCCCAAATACATGTACGCGGTGTAATCCGAGCAACGCGCGGCTTGCTGCATATTGTGTGTGACGATGACCACAGTGTAATCTTGTTTCAATTCAGTGATCAGTTCTTCAACCTTGGTCGTTGAAATCGGATCCAATGCCGAACAAGGTTCATCCATTAACAGCACATCGGGTTTCACTGCAATGGCGCGGGCAATGCACAAGCGTTGCTGCTGACCACCCGACAAACTGTTGCCGCTTTGGTGCAATTTGTCTTTGACCTCATTCCACAACGCGGCTTTGGTCAAAGCCCATTCAACGCGCTCATTCATTTCACCTTTGGATAATTTTTCAAATAAACGCACACCAAACGCGATGTTCTCATAAATACTCATCGGAAACGGCGTGGGTTTCTGAAACACCATGCCGATCTTTGCACGCATGATGGAAATATCCACTTTTGAAGTCAAAATATTTTCGCCATCAAAATTGATTTCACCCTCAGCGCGTTGACCTGGATACAACTCAAACATGCGATTCAATGTGCGCAAAAGGGTTGACTTACCACAACCCGATGGGCCGATGAAAGCCGTGACTTTATTTTTTGGAATGATTAAATTGATGTCTTTTAATGCCTTGTACTCGCCATAAAAAAAGTTCAAATTATTCACAACCAGCTTGGGCGTTTCTGCTTTTAGAAGTTCTGTGGTGACCATGTGTGTTCCTTAAAATTCAATCTGTTGCTATATTGTGTACGCTTTTATTTACCGCGAGCAGCAATGGCACGTGTGCTGATGTTGATGAACAAAACAAATAAAGTGATGAGCATCGCCCCTCCCCAAGCCAGCGTGCGCCAGTTGTCATCGGGACTCATGGCAAAGTCCAAAATGACTTTGGGCAAACTTGCCATGCGTTGGCTCATGTCCGTACTGAAAAAATTATTGCCCACTGCAGTCACGATGAGGGGTGCAGTTTCGCCAAAAATCCGTGCAATACCCAACAACAAACCCGTCAACATGCCTGTTTTCGCCGAACGGTAGCAAATCATGAAAATCATTTTCCAGTAAGGACAGCCCAGTGCCACCGCCGCCTCACGCAAACCATTGGGCACCAGCTTGAGCATGTCATCGGTGGTGCGCACCACCACAGGCAACATGACAATCGCCAAAGCGATCGAACCCGACCAACCCGAGTTGGCATGCCCCCCCAGACCCAAACCGAAGTAAAACAAAATAAAAGCAAACATACCGATCGTGATCGATGGCGCAGACAATAAAATGTCATTTACAAAGCGCACCGCACGGGTCAAACTGTTGTTGCGACCGTATTCCGCCAAATAGGTACCCGCCAAAATACCCACAGGAGTGGTGATGAGCGTGGCCGTACCGACCATCATTAAACTGCCGACAATCGCATTTTTCAAACCACCGCCATCCTCACCCATTGTCGGTTGATTGTGCGTGAACAAACTCATGCTCAATGCGGGTAAACCTTTAGACAACAAACTCCATAAAATCCAAACCAACCACACCAAACCAATCACCACCGCCACTGCTGTTAAGGTCAGCATAATGGCATTGATGCGCTGGCGGCGTTTGTAAAGCGAACTGTTCATAAAATCTTGAATTTGCATTTCATTCTCTCTTAACTGCACTTTATTGATGTTATTTTGATGCTTCATCAAAAAACAGGCTTTACTTGGTATCCAGCCGCGCCAACAACAACTTGGCCAAACTCAACACTATGGTGGTGATCAAAAACAACACCAAAGCCAAGGCCATCAAAGCCGACAAATGCGCATCTGATGCCTCCGCAAACTCATTGGCAATCGTCGAGGCAATGCTGTTGCCTGGTGCAAATAAAGACGTATTCAAACCATGGGCATTGCCAATCACAAAGGTCACGGCCATCGTTTCACCCAAAGCACGCCCCAAACCCAAAATCGTCCCACCCACAGCACCAATGCGTGTATAAGGAATCACCACATGACGCACCACTTCCCATGTTGTGCCACCCAAACCATAAGCCGATTCTTTTAACATCGGCGGCACAAGTTCAAACACATCACGCAGCACCGCTGTGATGAAAGGCACAATCATGATTGACAACACCACACCCGCAGTGAACACGCCAACACCCAATACAGGCGCCGCAAAAAATTGACCAATGAATGGCAATTTTCCAATCGTGGCCATCAAAAAAGGCTGCACATATTTGGCAAACAAAGGAGCCAGCACAAACAAACCCCACATGCCATAAATGATCGATGGAATCGCCGCCAACAACTCAATCGCTGTCGCCAAAGGGCGGCGCAACCAAGTCGGCGACAACTCGGTTAAAAAGATCGCAATGCCAAAACTCACGGGCAAGGCCAACACAATGGCAATCCCCGCAGTCAATAATGTCCCGACAATCGGCCCCAAAGCACCATATTCATTGGCACCAACATCCCAAGCGTCACGCCATAAAAAAGCCATGCCTTGGGTCTTGAATGTATCGCTTGCGCTGTACAGCAACGAACCAATGATCGCGATGATGATCAGCAACACCAACCACGCATTGACCAGCGTGAGGTTTTTGAATGCGCTGTCCAGCCAACTTTTTCTAACTGTTTGGGTCGAACTCAAACTCATATTATTCTCAATAACAATGACAAACCAAAGGAAGTGCGAAACAATCCGCCTCACTCAACAAATCAGCGAAATCAACGCATCAAAGGTTTTAAAATCCAGACCTTCAGCGCTTCATTTTGTGCGGGTGTTGCCAGATTTTTCATGGCAACACACCAGACTTTTCAGTGACAAAAAAACAGATTTTGCTTTTTCTGCACCTCTAAAATTGCTCATCTATAAAACTGTGAAGCGGCTGGATAAGCCGCACACAACAAAGGCGCGCATTAAGCGTGCCTTTGTTTAAACACACATTACATCAGTGGTTTACCCGATGCATCGGTGATTTTTTTCCACTCAGTTTTCACCAAAGTCACCACATCAGCAGGCAAAGGAATGTATTCCAACTCATTCGCTTGCGCTTGACCTGCGCTATAACCCCAATCCAAGAATTTCAACACTTGGGTTGCATTCGCAGTGTTTTCAGGTTTGGCATACATCAACACAAAAGCCGTGCCTGCGATCGGCCATGATTTTTCACCAGCAGCATTGGTCAAAGAAGCGGCCATGCCTGGAACTTTCCAATCAGCTTTAGCGGCCGCAGATGCAAAAGTTTCTGCAGAAGGCGCAACAGTTTTGCCATCTTTATTGATCAAAGAGGCTGCTGCCATGCCATTTTTCTTGGCATAAGCGTACTCAACATAACCAATTGAGCCATCAAACTGCTTCACGTTGGCTGCAACGCCATCATTGCCTTTACCGCCAATAGAACCGTCCATCCATTTTGGTTCTTTGCTCGCGCCCAATTTTTCCCAATCGGCATTGGTTTTTGACAAGAACTCAGTGAACAAATAAGATGTGCCTGAACCATCCGCACGGCGCACCACTTTGATGTCCATGTCTGGCAATTTGGCCGCTTTATTCAAAGCCACAATCGCTGGATCATTCCATTTTTTGATTTTGCCTGTGTAGATGTCACCCAAAACTTGACCATTAAACACCAAAGGTTGATTGCCAATGTCTTTGATGTTGTACACGGCCACCACACCACCAATCGCTGAAGGGAACTGAACCAAACCAGCCGCTGCCAAATCATCCGCCTTCAAAGGCGCATCGGTTGCACCGAAATCCACCGTTTTTTTCTTGATTTGGTCGATGCCAGCACCAGAGCCCACCGATTGGTAATTGATCTGCACGCCACCCACTTTATTGAATTCAGCGGCCCATTTACCAAACAAAGGAGCGATAAATGAAGAACCTGCACCGTTGATGCCGGCTTTGGCTTCAGCTGCAGCAGGTGCTGCGCCATTTGCTTTTTTCTCATCTTTCGCACCACAAGCCGCCAATAAAACCGCTGCCGCCAAACCTGTCATCAAAAATTTTAAACGCATTGTTAATTCTCCAAAAGAGTCATCCAACTCACAATTAATAGTTCAGGGGTAGCCCCTTTAGAACAACGACACTATATAAAATCTATGTGACAATTTCGTGACATTGAAATATTATTCACCTCAACTAAAAAACAGGGTAATGCAACCACTTGAATCAATAAATCAATGGCTTGCTGTTGTTTTGACGTGTGGGATTTATTTTTTCAATGTGACAACAAACCACACCACTCTCCCGCACCCTCTCCCACACCTCCCTTCAAACGAACGCAAAAAAGCCAGCAATGGTGCTGGCTTTTTTTCACGTGTTTTGGATTTTCTTCGATAAAAACATCAATGCATTAGACCCGTTCGCGCACAAACGCTTTGATCAAATCGACATTGGCTGCCATTGTCACTGAACGCTGCGGGTGCGCTTCAATGCCCACATAGGCATCTGGGCGAGGTGCGGGAACATTCAACGCTTCGAGAATCGTTTCCTCGAATTTTGCGGCTTGTGCGGTTTCGAGCACCACCATGGGCACGCCTTTTTCCAGATATTTGAACGCGACATACACAGCATCCGCAGTGTGTGGATCAATGATCTGTTTGTACTCTCGGTGGACTTCACGAATCGCCTGCACACGTTGTTTGTGCGTGCTGCTGCCCGACACAAAACCGTATTTTTCCTCAATCGAGGCAAACTCAGGCGTGCCAGAAAGGTCAAAGAAACCTTGAGTCTCCACCTGCTTAAACAACGCCGCTGTTTTCGATGCATCGCCCCCCATTAAATCAAACACAAAACGCTCAAAATTTGATGCTTTTGAGATGTCCATGGATGGGCTGGATGTGTGGTGTGTGTCTTTGGCAGTGCGCACACGGTACACGCCTGTTTTGAAAAACTCATCTAACACATTGTTTTCATTGGTGGCAACCACCAATTTGTCGATCGGCAAGCCCATTTGGCGAGCGATGTGACCTGCACACACATTGCCAAAATTACCCGATGGCACGGCAAACGAGACTTTTTCGTCATTGTTTTTGGTTGCGGCAAAATAACCTTTGAAATAATACACAACCTGTGCCACCACGCGCGCCCAGTTGATTGAGTTGACCGTGCCAATATTGTGTGCTGCTTTAAATGCATGGTCGTTGGACACCGCTTTAACGATGTCTTGGCAATCATCAAACACGCCTTCAACCGCGATGTTAAAAATATTGTCATCCATTAGGGAAAACATTTGTGCCGTTTGGAATGCGCTCATTTTGCCTTTGGGTGACAGCATGAAGACTTTCACACCGTGCTTGCCACGCATGGCATATTCAGCGGCACTGCCCGTATCGCCCGAAGTGGCGCCAAGAATGTTCAATGTTTGACCACGCTGTGTCAAAATAAATTCAAACAAATTGCCCAGCAATTGCATGGCCATGTCTTTGAATGCCAGCGTCGGGCCATTTGACAACGACAACAATGACAATGGTGCACCTTTTTCTTTACCCAAATAAGTCAACGGCGTGATGTCTTCAATCCACTGTCCTGCGCGTGCATTGATGAATGCCTGTGGTGCGTACGTACATGACACGAGGGCATTCAGTTCCTCAGGCAGGATGTCGGTACAGTACTTACTCAGAATCGCAAATGCCAATTCAGGATAAGACAAGTGCCGCCAAGCTGCCAACTCTGTCGCTGACACCTGTGGATACGCTTCAGGCAAATACAAACCGCCATCAGGAGCCAAACCGCCCAATAAAATGTCACAAAACTGCTCATTTGCGGCATGACCGCGCGTCGAAATGTATTTCATGGAAAAAGTCCGAAGAAAAATAGGTTAAATAATCCGACCATTATAAACAAAAGACATGAATAAGCCTATGGTTTTAAAAAGCCAAAAAAACCATTGAACACCGCATTGAACGTGAAACGTCTGATTCGATTCAGCATATCGGAGATTTTTGACGTTTTATGTGCGCCCCCGCATGGCCACAGGTGCGAAGGCATGGTTCAACGGACCATGTCCGCGCCCCGTGGTGACTTGTGCACCTGCAACAATCGCTTGGTACGTGTACTGGTGTGCATGGCCAACCGCATCTGGCAATGACTCACCCAAGGCCAAAAAGCAAGCAATGGCGGATGACAGCGTGCAACCTGTGCCGTGGGTATTGGGGGTGTTCACGCGTTGATGGGTGTACATCTGCGTGAGGTGGCTTTGGCTGTTTTCATCCCAATGCAACAACACATCAACCAGCTGCTCATCCAACAAATGCCCACCTTTGATCAAGACCGAAGCGGCACCTTTTTCACTCAACTGCTGCGCAAGCATGGGAAATTGTGATGCTGACAACAGTGCATTGTCCATGCCCAACAGCAATGCCACCTCATCTAAATTGGGCGTAATCAGTGTCGCCAATGGAAACAGTTCATCCATCAGCACCGCGATGGTTTCTTTAGCAATCAGTCGATCACCGCTGGTCGCGACCATGACAGGATCAAGCACAATGTGCGTAAATTTAAATCGGCGAATCGCCTTCGCCACCGCCCGCACCGTGGCGGGATCATGTAGCATCCCGATTTTTACTGCATCCACCCCAATGTCCGTGGCAACAGACTCAATCTGTTGGGCAATCATTTCAGGCGCAATGGCTGCAATGCCTTGTACGCCTTGGGTGTTCTGTGCGGTGATTGCAGTGATCGCGGTCATGCCATAGCAGCCCAATGCACTGTATGTTTTCAGGTCTGCCTGTATGCCTGCACCGCCGCCGCTGTCCGAGCCGGCAATGGTTAAGATGCGTGGGTAATGTGAAGTATTGGAGATGATCGATGATGTCATGTTGAAACCAGACCCTTGTAAGGTGCTTTAGAAATTTGAGATAAAAAGCCATGCACCACCTGCTCAGGATCGCGCGCCGCACAAATCGCGCTGACCACCGCGATGCCATCCGCCCCCGCCTGCATGACCTGCGCGGTGTTGGCAAGCTGAATGCCACCAATCGCCATCAACGGCAGAACGGTTGGCCATTGCACGACACGGGTAAACGGGCAAAAGAACGACCAAATGCCTGCTGAATCAAACCCGCGCTCGACAATCCAGTTTTGCTGCCCAAATGCGCCACATAAGCCAAACATGCAGCACCCAAACAAGAGCCGATCACAATCGACGACAACGCATCATGCGTGCCCATCGCGGGAAACAGGTATGCCCCCAACTGAATCACCAGCAATCCCACACTCAAACTGAACCACAAACTCAAGTGTTCAAAAAAACCGAACACACGCTCATGTTCAGCAACCGCAGAAATGTGTGAGGAAGTTGAAGTAGAAGAAATAAAAGATGTCATTGCAATCCTTTCCTACGCAGGCATAACCCTGATCAGGTTCAGCGGTGTATCTCAGCCCGACAGTGACAAAACAGTGGGCACCCGCAGGTTAATTTGAAACCGAATCATAATACGTCACACATCAAAAGTAAATCAAAGTGCCTCGCACAAAGCCACGACGATCAACAAACTCACACACATCCACATCACACTTGCCAATCAATCGGCGACTTTCCCTGCGCCACCAACAACCCATTCGTCAACACAAAATGATTGCACCCCAAAAAACCACCACCCGCCAACGGCGATGGGTGAATCGCCGTCAACACATGGTGACGCGATGCATCAATCAACTCTGCTTTTTTCTTCGCAAAATTACCCCACAACAAAAACACCACACCCTCACAGCGCTCAGACACCGTCTTGATCACCGCATCGGTGAACACCTGCCAGCCAATCCCCGCATGGCTGCCCGCCTTATCACGCTCCACCGTTAACGACGCATTGAGCATCAACACACCCTGCGCCGCCCAATGAGACAAATCGCCATGTTGCGGCACCACAAAACCCTCCACCGTTGCCGCCAACTCCTTATACACATTGCGCAACGACGCGGGGATCTTCACACCAAGCGGCACAGAAAATGACAAACCCATCGCCTGATTCGGCTGATGGTAAGGATCCTGCCCCAAAATCACCACTTTGACATCATTCAAAGGGGTTGAATTAAACGCATTAAAAATCAAACCGCCCCGAGGATAGACCTCTTTCCCCTCTGTGCGAGCACTCACCAACGCCGTTTTTATGGTTGAAAAATATGGCTTTTCGAACTCCTCCACCAAAGCTGCTTTCCAACTGGGCTCAATTTTGACATCCATCATCACTCCATTGCTCATCACACATCACATAAAAAAATACAAAATAAATATAAAACGCTCGCACCAACGTGCGAGCCAATTGTTTCTCAACAGTGTACGTGATTCATCTCAATCGCAGGCATTTTTAAAACAATCATGCCACACCACATGCCGCACTCAAAACAAAAAAAACCGCGGGCAAGCCCGCGATTTTTCATCCACACATCATGGCAAAACACCGCCATTCTTGTGTTGCATGCTTATTTAAACACACCCAACTGTGACATAAAAATCACCACAATCGCAATCGGTGCCAACACGCGCAAAGCAAAAATAAAAGCATTGTACCAAGGCAAAGTATGCAGACCATTGCTGCTCAGCTCATCCACAATGTCCGACTTCAACATGCGCCAACCCACAAAAAACGCAATCAACAAACCACCCAAAGGCAAAAACACATTTGAAGACCACCATTCAAAGAAATCAAACAGACCCACTTGACTGAAACCCTCGCTCGCGCTTTTCAAAATCGGGAATGTCCAACCCGACACCAGCGAATCAGGACTCATCGATAAAGAACACAACGCCCCCAGTAAAGTCGTCGACACAAAACCCAACAACACAGCCACACGGCGAGAAATATTCAGCTCCTCCACCATGTACATCACAATCACCTCAAGCACAGAAATCGTTGAAGTCAAAGCAGCCACGGCCAATAACAAGAAAAACGCCACAGAAAAAAATGTACCACCAGGCATTTGATTAAACACATTCGGCAACACTTTAAACACCAAACCCACACCCTCAGATGGGCTCAAGCCGAAAGCAAACACCGCAGGGAAAATCGCCAGACCTGCCAAAATCGCCACCGCTGTATCCGCCAAACTCACCTGCAAAGTCATCGACAACAAACTTTGATCCTTGCGAATATATGAACCGTAAGCAATCATCGTCCCCATGCCCAACGACAAAGAAAAGAACGCATGGCCCAAGGCAATCAACACCCCCTCTTTGGTCAACTTGCTGAAATCAGGCTTCAAGAAAAACTCAATCCCCTTGCTCGCCCCAGGCAACGTCACCGAACGAATCACCAACATCAACAAAATCACAAACAACAACGGCATCAAAATTTTAGAATACTTTTCAATCCCATTTTGCACGCCACCCCACACAATGCCAGCAGTCAGCATCGAAAACACCACCTCCCAAAACACAGGCTGCCAAGGATTTGACACAAACGCACCAAACTTCTGATTAATCAACTCAGGGGTATTGCCCACCAAATTTTGAGTCAACGAAAAATACGTGTAATGCAAAGTCCAACCCGCCACCACACTGTAAAACGACAAAATCAAAAATGCCGTCAACACACCCAGCAAACCCGTTAAAAACCACGGCGACTTTGGTTTCAAGGTTTTAAAAGCCGTCACCGCCGTGCGCTGCGTCCGTCGCCCGATCAAAAACTCAGCCAACATCACCGGTACACCAATGCACACAATAAAAATCAAAAACACAAACACCAAAGCCGCGCCACCATTCTGTCCCACAATATAAGGAAACTTCCAAATATTGCCCAACCCAATCGCAGATCCGGCCGCCGCCGCTAACGCCCCAAACTTCGAACCAAAACCATCACGTGGCGCATTATTATTAGAACTCACAAGCACATCCCTTTACATTTTAGTGAAGCAAACCAAAAAAGCTTACAACACCCGTCAAAAGGCATAATTTTAACCGCATTCAACCATCCAATCCAGCAATTAAAACCAACACATCACATAAAATGCAGTAACAATCACCAATTACACCACTTATGGCACAAAAGAATGGGCGCAACACCCAATTGATGTTGCGCCCATTCTTTTTACGACACTCTCCACACATGCTTCAAAGGCATCAACGATAGCGCCCCTCATAAGCCGCCAAGATCAAGGACTTGGACAGTTCAAAATCATCAAAGCTGCTGATAGACAACTCCAAATCCCCTGTCGCCCAGTGGCCCAACAAACGCACATCACGTGCATGATGAGGCAACTCAATCATGGCGGGATTGATGTTTAAATACAGTAAAAAACGATTTTTTTGCACCACAATGCCTGCAAAGTTTTTTAAGCGTTTGAATGCCACATACAGTTTCAACTCTTTGCGCACCACATCATCACCCAACGATTGAATATAATCTTCCATCGTATGAAGCAGAACCAACATCTCAGGAGACAAACTGACCAACCATTCCACGTAACTTTTATCCGTCGATTTTTTATTTGGCTTCAACGCTGCAACTGACTGGGTGGACTTCTTACGCGATGATGCACTTTTCATCTTCACACCACTCACCGAACTATTCACAAGCTCCAGCAACAGCAATTCTTTACCAAACAAGCGATAACGCACCAAATCCACATTGCGATCAATTTGCTGCACCGCATGTGCGTCGTACTTGGTGAAATCACCCGCAATACAAATCAAACGTGGTTCACTCCAATCAATTGCCTCGGCCACTTCAAAACTGAGCTGTTTCATCACCAACAACTCAAACTCAGCTTGATGATCCATCAACCAATCCAAATAAAACAAACCTTGATTGATCACATTCTCGCCCACCGAGCGTTTGTATTCAATAATCACAGGACAATTGTTTTCATCCAAGCCCAAGGTGTCTATTCGTCCACCATGCACGCGTCCCGTGAAATGCTCCGAACTTAAAAAACGCACACCCAGCAAAGTCTCTAAATTACCTTCAATCAAATTTTGCAAAGGTTTTTCTAAATCAGAGGCATCACCTTGCAACTCATTGGCCGTTTGGCTCTTTAATTGAAACAACCGTATATCACTCATTCTGTGCCTTTCTGATGTGGGTCAATGCCCCCCCAGATCAAATTCATAATCAAATTGCATCAAGCATAACCAAAAAATCAATACTTAATACTTCGTGGATGAAAAAAACGGGCTAAAAGCCCGTTTCTGTTTTGGTTTGGATTAACCCAATTCTTCAACACGCAACTTAACCACATCCCCCGTTACTGTATCCAGTGCTTTGATCTGCTGCACGGCGGCATCGACGCTTGATTCAAGCGAGATGTGCGTCATGATGACAATGTGGGTTTGTTTGGTGGCGTCATCAACTTCGGTTTGCAGCATGGCATCAACCGAAATGTCGTGATCGGCGAGGATACGGGTGATGTTGGCGAGCACGCCTGTGCGGTCTTGCACCGTGAGGCGCAAGTAGTAGCGTGTTTTAACGGCTGAAAGCGGCAACATCGGGATATTTTCCAATGCGTCGGGTTGGAATGCGAGGTGTGGTACGCGATGTTCAGGGTCGGCGGTGATGGTGCGGGTGACGTCGATGAGGTCGGCGATGACCGATGAGCCAGTCGGCTCTGCGCCTGCGCCTGCGCCGTAGTATAAGGTTGCGCCGACGGCATCACCTT
>ERZ724525.672-NODE-672-length-19508-cov-5.773197_pt1 | contig 19508 bp, 22 predicted proteins | sample MGYA00376058_ERZ724525 | MGnify/ENA primary metagenome ERZ724525 (study PRJEB28724, sample SAMN07190888) | wastewater metagenome | isolation source: influent of sewage treatment plant in Hong Hong | place: USA: Christiansburg, Virginia | collected 2016-03-01 ... | reverse complement strand
GCCGCCAAGACTGGGTATCGGGATTAAAGCTGGGCCGGTTGGGTGTGTTGATCGGCGCGGGCGCTGTGATCCATCAAATCGGCCTCGTGCTTGTCGCGCACGGTTTTGGCGAGGGTGAAGGTGGCGCTGATTAAAAACAGCCACGACACCACCATGTAGCCCTTTTGCCATTCGCCGATGTTCATGCGCCACAGCCCCCAGCCGGTCAGTGACACGGCGGCGGCCAGCGCCACCCACACCGTCATGACCCAAGAGGCGGTGTCGATCTGACCGTCGCGGTTGTCCCGCACCGTCTTGGCCACGGCAAACGCGGCAAACAGGCAAAAGAAAAAGCCCACCGCCAAAAACGCCCGATCCAAATCCTGGCTGGGTAAAAACATCACCCCCACCCCGCTGGCCAGCACCGCCAGCACAAACGACAGCCAGACCTGTGTGCGCCAGCCCCTGGTGTCGCGCTGCATCACGTAACGAGTTGCCATGACAAACCTCCTTTAACGATCAAAAGTTGCTCTAAAAAAATCAAAGTGCCACCGGGCCGCTCAGCGTTTGCCGCGTGGCCTCGCGGGCTTGTTGCTGGCGGGTGCGATCCAGGTAGGCGTCGGCCCGCGCCAGTTGTTGCTTCATCATCGCGTTGTTTTGCCCCATCACCCCGATGGCCTTGGTGCGGAAGTTGTCCATCGCATCCATCGCCTTGAAGGTCTGGTCGAACATGGTTTTGAGCTTTTCGATGCCCAGCAGAGGGTTTTCGGCGAACTGGGTGGTTTTTTCAACGTGGTTGTTGAGCTGCCTCCCCGATTCGGCCACCAAATTGTCGATGGCGTTGTTCACGCCGCCCAGCATCTCCATGACTTTGATCTGGTTGCCCGTGGCGCGGGCCACCGTCTGGGCCACGGCCAAGGCGCTCATGCCGGTGGTGGCAATGCGGGTGCAGCCGTTCATCATCTCGCGCCCGGTGCGCTTGAGCACGTCCATCGCCAGATAGCCGTTGGTACACACCGCCTGCTGCGTCAGCATGTCCTGCAAGTTTTGTCGGGCGTAAAACAGCACCTCTTGCTGGAGCGCCTTGGCCCGCAGCGGGTCGGACACTTGCAGCGCCTCGACCTTGGCGGCCAGCTTGGCATCCAGGGTTTCGGCAAAGTAGATGGCGGCGCTGAGCTTTTGCATGGCGTCCCACAGCTTGGTTTTGCTGGCCTCGATCTCGACCACATCGCGCTGCATGTCGTCGCGGGCGGCGTAAATTTGCTGCATGCTTTTTTGCAACTGCACGCCCGCACTTTGGTACTTGCGGAAATAGGCTTGCAGCTTGTTGCCCATCGGAAAAATGCCCAGCAGCTTTTGCGGTTGCAGCAGGTCACCCTCTTTGCCGGGGTTGAGTTCGTCCAAATGGCCGCGCATGTCCCGAATCGCTTGGTAGGCCGCGCCATCTTCCACGCCGACAAAGTTGGCCTGCATGAAGCGGCCTTGCATCAGGTTGGCGGCCATCGACACCTCTTCACGCCCCAAGGCAAACGCGCTGTCCAGCCGAGTCTTGAAGGCATCGCTGTGGACATCTTCTGTCAGCAGCCCTTCCATGAAACGATCCACCTGATCGTCCACCGCGCTTTGGGTGGTTGGGGCCAGCGGCACCGCCGTTTTGGCAGCGGCTTGGGGTATGGGCGTCAGCACCTCGGGCGGGGTGAGGGTGAACGGTGTGACAGCGGTGAGTGTGGTTTCTGACATGGTCTGCTCCTGGCTCAGGGGTGGCTTGGGTGCCGAGTACCCCTAGGCATTGCGGTTGAACGTGAGGCCAGTGTGCAAGGCACGGCACGCTCAACCGCAATTTAAAGCACCCAGACACTGTTGATCGACCTGGGGTGGCGTTTAACGGTACTTTCACTCCCCAAATTTTGCCTCAGCTCAACCGCGCAGCAAGCCGTCCACCACGGCATGCAGCGCCTCCGGCTGCACCTGCGCTGCCGTCAGCGGCTGGCCCACGTTCAGGCCGACGCGGTTGAACAGGCCGCGCCGCAGCGGGCGCACCATCGCCGAGCCGTGTTCGATGCGGCTGAAGTACGAGCCCCACAGGTTGGTCAGGGCCATCGGGATCACGGGCACGCTCAGGCCATCGGCTTGCGCCCGTTCCAAAATCTTCATGACCCCGCCCTTGAAGGGCTGCAAGGTGCCGTCGCGGGTGATGCCACCTTCGGGGAAGATCGCCAGCAGGTCGCCTTCGCGCAGCACTTGGGCGGCGGCTTCAAAGGCGGTTTCGTAGGCGGCGGGGTCTTCGCTGCGCGGCGCGACCGGGATCGCCTTGGCCAGCCGGAACAGCGCGCCCAGCACCGGCACGTTGAAGATGCGGTGATCCATCAAAAAGCGGATCGGGCGCGGGCTGGCGGCCATCAGCAGCACGGCATCGACGTAGCTCACATGGTTGCACACCAGCACCGCCGCACCCTGCACCGGGATGTGCTGGTCGCCCTGCACGCGGTAGCGGTAGACGCAGCGCGACAGCACCCAAGCCACAAAGCGCAGCAAATACTCGGGCACCAGCATGAAGATGTAGAACGCCACCACCGCATTGGCCAGACCCGTGAACAAGAAAATTTGCGGGATGCTGAACCCGGCCTTGAGCAGCAGCCCGGCCAGGATGGAACTGGCAATCATGAACAGCGCGTTCAGGATGTTGTTGGCGGCGATGATGCGGGCGCGGTGCGTGGGCTGGCTGCGCAGCTGGATCAGCGCGTACATGGGCACGCTGTACAGCCCGGCAAACAGACTGAGCAGCAGCAAATCGACCATCACCCGCCAGTGGCCGCTCTGGGCCACAAACTGCGCCAGCCCCAGCTCGGCCAGCGGCACGGGCAGCGCGGTGGCGGCCCAGTACAGATCGACCGAGAACAGGCTCATGCCAATCGCCCCCAGCGGCACCAAGCCGATTTCGACATGGCGGTGGCTCAGCACCTCGCACAGCAGCGATCCGGCCCCGATGCCCACCGAAAACACCACCAGCAACAGCGAAGCCACCTGCGCGTCGCCGTGCAGCACCTCTTTGGCAAAGCTGGGGAACTGGCTCAAAAACACCGCGCCAAAAAACCACATCCAACTGATGCCCAGCAGCGAGCGAAAGACGACGAGGTTGCCGTGCGCCAGTTGCAGGTTGCGCCACGTCTCGGTGAACGGGTTCCAGTTGATGTGCAGACCGGGGTCGGTGGACGGCGACAGCGGCACCAGTTGCGCGCTGACCCGCCCGAGCAGCGCCAGCGCCACGCAGGCGAAGGCGACGTAATGCCGCCCGACCTCGGGCACCGCCACCAGCAGCCCGCCCGCAACCTGCCCGAGCAGGATGGCGACAAAAGTGCCCATCTCGACCATGCCGTTGCCGCCGGTCAACTCGCGCTCGTCCAGATGCTGCGGCAGGTAGGCAAACTTGACCGGGCCAAACAGCGTGGAGTGCAGCCCCATCAAACACACGCAGACCAGCAGCACCACCGCGTCGCTGCGCCAAAAGCCCCAGGCTGCCAGCAGCATGACGCCAATCTCCAGGTTCTTGACGAAGCGAATCACCTGCGTCTTGTCGTACTTGTCGGTGAGCTGCCCGCTGGTGGCCGAGAACAGCAAAAACGGCAAGATGAACAGCGCCCCAATCACCAGCCCCGCCATCGCCGGCGACAGCCAGTCCAGCTGCAACTGGTAAGTCACCATCACCGTGAAGGCGAACTTGAACAGGTTGTCATTCGCCGCCCCGGCGAACTGCGTCCAAAAGAACGGGGCGAACCGGCGCTGGGTAAGCAGGGCGAATTGATTGGGGTGGGACGGTCGCCCTTCAGACGCAAGATCATGAGCCATGTCAGCTCTCTCCTTAGAAGCATGAAACGCCAACACCAACCACGACCGATCGAAAGATCGAATGGCGCAAAGGCTGGACTTGATTCTGCACGGTAACCAAGTCAGCGCTTAAGCGAAACGGCGCTGGCGCAACGCGCCCACCACCGGCCACACCGCGCCTGCTGCCACCAAGTGCTTCAAGGTGTGTCCGGCCACGCTGGCGTGGGTGAGGGCAAAAATGGAGTGGTCGGCCAGCTCCAGCACTTTGGCCGCGATGTACAGCGCCAGCACGGTGGCGGGGTTCCAGTGCAGTGCGCCGGGTTGGCGCGGGCAGGCGGCCAAGGCGGCCAGCAGCAGCAGGCCGCCCGCTTGCAGCACCACCCAAGGCAGCATGTTGCCGGTGAACAGCGGCAGCAGCGCCGCCAACGGGGCGAGCAGCAGCAAGCTCAGCGCCAGTGCCCAACCGGCGCGGGCGCTCAGGCGGTCGGCCACGGCCAAGCCCAGCAAGCCCGCAAAGGCGACGCTCATGCCGCTGCGATCCCACGCCAACCCCACATCGTCAGGCTGCCAGTGGTACAGGCTCGACCCCACACAAGTCAGCAACAGCCCAGCGCACAGCAGCGCCAGCAGTCCGCGCTGCGCTGATCCGACCTCGGCCTCGGCGGGCAAACGCACCAGCGCCCGCAGCCCCAGCACGCCCAAGAAGGCAAGGGGCAAGTTGCTCAGCACATCGGCGATGTGCGGCACGCCCCAGGCTGCGCGCTGGTCAGCGAACAGGTGAAAGTGCGGTGACAAGTGCATGGCAGGGCCGAACACGGCAGTGAGCAACCCGAGCAGCACCGCCAGCAGCAAACCGCGCTCGGCGAGTTGGAGCGGTGCACCAAGCAGAGTGTGCAGGCATTGCAGGGTGGCAATGGACGGGATCAGGCGCATGGAGGGCTTCCAAAGTAATGACACAGCGGCTGTAAAAGACTGGGCCGCAGTCTGCCATCCACCCACCCGGCCCTGCGTCAGAATGTGCCAACCGCACGCCTTGTGGTGCTGGCGGCATCATCAATCGATACTCGACAACCGATCCGTCACTCCTGACTCATGACCGGACATTTCCACCAGAAGGTTGGAATGCCATAATCTCAAACCACAACGGCTTTATTCAGTCATACACAAGAACGGATGCCTCATCAAGAATGGCAAAAAGTTCTATTTAAAACCCGAGGGGAGTCTCGATGCAAACTCAGCCAAAACGCATACTCATTCTCTGTAAAACCTATCCATCTCCAAGCAGCAAGTACTCAGAAACATCATGTGTTGCAGGGATGTGCGAAGACGGTCGCTTGATAAGAATCTATCCTGTGCCATTCAGATTGTTAAAGGATGAGCAGCAATTCAAGAAGTGGCAATGGATCACCGCAAAGTTTGAAAAATCCAGAGACGATCACCGCCCAGAGAGTCATCGGATTTATGTTGACACCGTCTCGCTCGAATCAGAACCAATGCCACCCGGAAAGCAAGGATGGCCCAAGCGCATGGAAGCAATTAAAAAATTGCCCACTTTCTCAAGCTTCAATGAAATGGAGAGAACGAGGCAAGTCAATGGGCTGACACTTGCGATACTGAAACCAAGTCGAATTGCAAAACTAATAATCAAGTCGACTAAACACACTGACTGGACTCAAGATGAGCTCAGAAAACTTACGAGCTGGCAAAAGCAGGGGCAACTCTTTTCAGAAGATGAGGCAGCTATAGACGTGGCTCTACTAGAAAAATTACCGTACGACTTTTACTACCAGTGTGAGTTCAATGCACCGGAGGGAATCGATGTTCGGGACATCAAGATCGTTGATTGGGAGATTGGTGCACTCTATCGAAGGCTCCGAAAGGAGTTTGGTCCATCAGGCTGGGAAGCTCCGTTCCGCAAGAAATATGAGCAAGAGCTTCCATCCAAAAATATTATGCTGATGATGGGCACAATTCACAGATTTCCAGATCAGTGGCTGGGTATCAGCATATTCGCACCACCTAAGCCGCAATCCGAAGCCGCTGATCAGGGATTGCTCTTTTAGTGTGAGACAACAAGTGCCAAACTTCTGCACCACCAAGCTGGTGAGCAGCTCGTGCCACATATGTTCGATGACATGAGCTGTAATCCGCCTCAAAGCAAACCAAACAAGCGGTTGCATGCTGACTAAAGCCAGCCAAATCGCGCAGCTCGGTATTTTGAGTTTCGAGATAAGTCCAAAAATCTTTGGTGTACTTCGCCCAATCTCCATCCAGGCGATAGCGATCTCTAATAGGCTTTGGGCAACCTAATGCAGGCACATGACGGTAGCTGATCCCAGCCGCATTTAACTCATTAGAAAAAGCCGTTTTTGAAAATCCTTTTTTTCTCGATAAAGGAATTTCCCTCACATCGACAACCGCATTGACTCCATGATCTTGAAGGTGTTGAATAAATTTATCCAAATCCAAACCTTCATAACCAAAAGTCAACAATCGCGAAGAAGAAGGCGGCAACCTTAATTCAGGAATCCCTTTTTTCTCAGAAAACATATTCATACAACACCCCTCAAACTTGATAGAAAATATCACATTAAACCACCGTGGCCTTACAAACATGTTGTTGTGGTCAATACAAGGCTGGATGTCTGCTGTGGGCCGGAACTTGGACTGCACAAGATGCCAAATGTGTTGAGGACCATCACACCGTCATCATCCCTCCAAACGCCTACATGAGCACCACTGCCGACCTCATCACCCAGCTCAAAAAAGAGCTCAAAGCCGCGCAAATGACCTACGCCGATTTGGCGCAGGAGCTGGACATGGCCGAGTCCAGCGTCAAGCGCATGCTGGCCAAGGGCGACATGCCGCTGTCGCGCGTCGATGCCATTTGCCGCGCCCTGAAGCTGGACTTTGCCGACTTGGCCCGCCGCGTGGCCGAAGCCCAGCCCATGCTGGCCGAACTCACGCTGGAACAAGAAACCGCCGTAGTGGCCGACAAAAAGCTGCTGCTGGCCGCGATTTGCGTGCTCAGCCAATGGTCGCTGGAGCAAATCACCAGCTACTACCGTTTGACCGAGGCCGAGGGCATCAAGTACCTGGCGCAGCTTGACCGCATCGGGCTGATTGAGCTGCGCCCGCTCAACCGCTACCGGCTCAAGCTGGCCAAGACTTTTCGCTGGCGGCCCCACGGCCCGGTGATGGATTACTTCCGCGAGCACGCGGTGCTCGACTATTTCTCGGGCGGGTTTGACGGCGCGGGCGAAGGGCTGCTGCTGGTACACGGCACCGTGAGCCGGGCGCTGGCCCCGTCGTTCCAAGACCGACTGCAAAAAGTAGCCCGCGACTTCGCCCAGCAGCATCAAGCCGACCAGCGCCTGCCCTCGAAAGAGCGCGAGGGCTACACGCTGCTGCTGGCAATGCGGCGCTGGGAGTTTGAGGTGTTTGCCGCGCTGCGGCGCTGAAGCCTCAACTTCAGTCGGTGAACACCGTCAACACGCCGGTGTAGCCATACAGCCGGTTGTGGGCGATTTCGCCGCCCGCAAAAAAACCGACCAAAGGCACGTCACCCAAGGCGCGGCGCACGATTTGCAGTTCGGCGCTGGGGCTGCCAAAGTGCGGGCCGCCACGCCCGGCGCAGCTCACGTACACCGCACCAGCAATGCGCCGCGCCGGGTGCGGCATGGGCAGGCTGTGGACATCAGTTTCTGCCGTGCTGAGCTGGTGGGCAGCGGCCAGTGACAGCTCTTGCGGTTCCAGCTCTTCGCGGATTTCGGTGCAGATGCGCATCAGGTCAGCGCGGGCGGCTTGGGCGTTGCGCTGGCAAAAAGCCAAGTGCATGCCCACGCTGGGGGGCGAGGCGATCACCACCGCGCCGCGTGCCATGTCCAAGCCCAAAATATGGCGCACCAGCACCTCGCCGCCCAATTGGCCGGTGCGGCTGATGGCGTCGCTGCCCTCTTCGCTCAGACCAACCAGCGTGCCGCGCACCACGTCGATGGTGGCGGGCGACATGCCCAGGCCGCCTTGGGCGTTGCGCAGGCTCAGGCCCAAGTCGCGCTCCAGCACGTCCAAAGCGGGTTCGCCGTCCAACGTCAGCAGCAAATGGCCTTCGCAGGCGGTCACGGTGTGGGCCGCCGCCACCGGTAGGCAACCTTGCGTGACACGCGACACCAGCTTCACGCCCTCGCCAAACGCCACGCCCGACAAGCCGCCGGTGAACACGCCACCCGCTGCGCCTTGGCCGCGCATGTTGCCGTCGCCGCCCATCGCAAACTGCACGGGTGCGGTGCGTCCAAACGACAAGCCGCCAAACAAATAGCCGCTGTCGGTGCGCTCGGCCATTTCAGCGATCAGCTCGGGCAGCTCATGGGTGCTGGGGTCGGCATGCACCAGCGCTGTGTGGGCGCTGAAGGTCAACCCCAGCGGGGCCACGCCTGAGAAGACGCGGTACTGGTCGTGCGGCAGTTCGCACAGCATCACGGTCAGCGCGGGCTCGTTCCAGTATTCGACGTTGTTCGCCGCAATGCCCACGCCCACGGTGCCGCACCAGTCGGTGATTTCTGGCAGCTCGGCGCTCAAGGTGTCGAGGATGTTGCGGGCCTCGTCAACGTAGGGATCGGTGATGTAGAGCAGCGCCAGCGTGGGCGCATGCGCGTAACCGGGCAGCGCCATTTGGGCGCGCAGTTGGGTCAGCACCAAAGCGGCGGCCATGCGCCAGTCGGGATGCGTGGCGTGCGCGTGGGGAAACAAAGTCATGCGAAGTCTCGCGCAGAGAGCGCAGCCACGAAGGCTGCGGAATTTCAGTACGACGCGGTGTCAGCGTTTGGCGGCGGGGCTGGCTTTTTTAGCGGCAGGCTTGTCGCTGGCATCGGATGCGGCGGCGGCGCTGTCAGCGGCGGCTTTTTTGCGGCGGCTGGCAGTTTTGGCGGCGGTGGTGACGGTGTCCACAGCGGCGCGGGTCATAGTGGTGGCCACGTCAGTCGCGGTTTTGAGAGCTTCTTGCGCCAGACCGGCGGCCATGTTTTGTGTAGTTTCCATCGCATGGTGGGCGGCGGCATCTTTCATGGCGCTGGCGGCGATGTGCTGGAACTGCTGCGTGAGCGAGCCCCACCACTGCATCGGATCGACCACGCCCGTCGGCGCGGCGGCCTCTGACTCGGCTTGCGGTGCGGGCGTGGGGGCCGGTGTGGGCTTGGGCGCTTCAGGCGCAGCAGCTTCTGGGGTTTTGATCTTGAAGGCGTTGGCCAAATCACCCATGCTGAAGTTCATGCCCTTCAAGGTGGCGAGCGTCATTTTTTGCACTTCCAGCGCCTGAATGGTGGCCTTGAGTGCCACCGCGTTTTGATCGAGCCAAAACTGCACGGTTTTGAGTTCGCTGATGCGCTTGTCCAAGTCTTCCACGCTCAAGGTCGGGGCCACCCAATTGCCCAATTGCGGCATGTTGGGCATGGTTTTGCCAGCCCCTTTGGCCAAGTTTTGCAAGAAGTCAAAACCGGGGACAAATTTGCCAAAACCAAAGTCAGGGGTGTCGCTCATGATGTTGCTCCAAGGTGTTATGAGTTGGTGCTGCGCAGCTTACTCCAAGCCCGTCAGGGCGATGGCGATTCGCTGCGCAACAGCTCTTCACGGGGAAGCAAACGGGTTCGCCAATTTGGGGTTGGTCAGAAACTCCTCGTCGGTCAAGGTCTTGAGAAAAGCAACCAGATCGGCCTTGTCTTGCGCACTCAGATTGATCTGCGCCACCAGACTGCTTTTGTTGGGATTTTGCCGACCATCGCCCGCGTAGGGGCCGCTGGTGATGTTGCGTCCGCCCGCCGCGTAAAAGTCCAGCACGCCTTCGAGCGTGGCAATCGAGCCGTCGTGCATGTAAGGCGCGGTGACGGCCACGTTGCGCAGGCTTTGCGCGCGGAACTTGCCCATGTCTGCCGCCAAGCCGGTCAGCTCAAACAGACCCCGGTTGGGGGTTGGGAATGCGCCGGTGCCGCCGATGTTGTACAGACCGGTGTTGTGAAACGGCGTCTCCAGCACCCGGGTGCTGGCATGCACCACTTGGTCGTTGAAGTTGAAGCTGCCGTGGCAGTGAAAGCACTCGGCTTTTTCGCCAAAAAACAGGCGCTGGCCGCGCTGCTCTTGCTCGGTCAACACGGCTTTGCCCTGCAACTGCTGGTCGTAGCGGCTGTTGGCCGAGATCAGCGAACGCTGGAAGCTCGACACCGCCTTGGTGATGTTGACCCAGTTCACCGGATTGGCCTCTTGCGCAAAAGCGGCTTGGAACTTGGCTTGGTACAGCGGCAAGTCGCTGATGCGTTGCAGCACTTGGGCCTTGTTGGCGTCGTTGATGCCCATTTCCACCGGGTCTACGCCCATCAGCGGCACCAGCATTTGCTGCTCCAAGCTGGTCAAGGACTTGTTGGCCCAGGTCAGCAGCGGCGCATACACCACATTGGCCAGCGGCTGGGCGCTGCGCGGGTGGATGTCGCCTGTGGAGCCCACGGCCTGGGCCAGCCCGTCGGTGAAGGCTTTGTCCTGCTGGTGGCAACTGGCACAGGCCATCGTGCCATTGCCTGACAGGCGCTTGTCGTAGAACAGGTGGCGACCCAAATCAACTTTTTCTGCCGACATGGGGTTGTCAGCGGGGACTTTGGGCGTGGGAAAGTAGCTGGGCAGCGTCCACTGCCAGGCGCTGGTGGCGGTGGCGCTGGTGTCGGTGACCGACACCCCGCCTCCGCCGCAGCCCGTCAGCAAAGTCCCCAGCGCCAAGGCGGCGGCGCTCAGCCGTGCGTACGCAACGGAGGTGGAGGTCATGGGGATCGCCTTACTTGGTGACGGCGCGGAACACGCTTTGCGCCGTGGTCGCAGCCCCACCGCTGACCAAATCCAGCCCCAGCTGGGCAAACAGCGGCGGGCAGTCCAGATCCGACGTGGCCGACATGCAGCCCACCGCGTCGTTGTGGTTGACGCTCAGATTGGTGGTTTTGAACAGCTCGGCCACATCCAGCACCACTTGCTGCGTGCTGGGGTTGAAGTCCAGGGTGAACTAAGCCAGGTTCTTTTTCGCGCAGGTGTCGGTGCCGTCGCCGGGGCCGGAGCAGTTGGTCGAGGCCAGATGCAGGCTGTAGGTGCTGACGGTGGTGGGCGTGCCGCTGGCGGGCGTGGTAGTCACGCCGCCGACGGGGTTGAGTTCGAGCTTCATGAACTTGCGCCCGGCCTGCCATGACCAACCCATCGCCATGATGTCCAGCGGTGCGGCAGCGGCCATCACGTCCGAATGGCTGAGTTTTTCAGGCACGCCGACGGTGGCCTTGAGTTTGACGTAATGGCCTGCGGGCACGGTGCCGGTGACCACGGCGTTGGTCTCGGGCGTGCCGTCGGTGCTGCACGCGCCGGAGCCGTCTTCCAAGTCGATCAACGCGACATGGCCGGACGTGCTGGTTTGCTGCCAGTTGTTGGTGGTGAGCGTGACGGGCACCGCCACGCCTTGGTCGTTCACCAGTTGGATGTCGGTCAGGTAAAAGCGCAGGTCGGCCAGCAGCGCGTTGACCGCGCCCGTGCCCAAACCGGTGATGGTGCTGCCGCAGCGCACCGGGGTGCTGCCAGCCACCGCCGCAAACGAAATGCTCACCGCCTGATCGGGCTGCGGGGTGCTGTCGCTACCACCGCCTCCGCCGCCACAAGCCGCCAGCGCCGCCACCAAAGACAGCGCGCTCCATTTGAACCAAGAAGTCATGTCGAAATCCTCAAAAAAGAAAAACCGTGAGGCGGGGCGCTGACTGAACCGCGCCCCGCGCCCTTCAAAAGATCAGCTCGCGGGGGGCAGATCAGCGTCGTCAGGCGTGACGGCGGTGTCGGGCGGCAACTCAGCCGCACTCAAGGCGGTGCTGGCTGCGACCACGCCATCGGGCGGCAGCAAGTCCGCGCCCAGCAGAGACTCGGCGGGCGTGACGGCCACGCTGTTGTCCACTGCGGAGTCGCTGCTGCAACCCAGCAAGCAGGCGCTGGCCGCCAACGCCGCGCACAAGGCAAGGCGGGCGCGCATCAGTACTTCACCCAGAAGGTGTCGCTGGTGGTCAAGCTGGCACCGGCCTTGTCGCCCAGTTCGCTGTAGCTGCTGTCCTTGGCGGCCAGGGCGGTGATCTTGGCTTTGGTGGTGGCATTGGCGCTGTAGCCGCTCTTGCCAACCCAGACGATGGCGGCATCGCCAAAGTAGCTCTTGAGCTTGGCGGCCAAAGTGGCGGTGCCGCTGGCGGCGGTGAAGTCGCCCACGGTGCTGGTATCCAGCGTGTACTTGTTGAAGCCCTTGCGCTTGTCCGGCAGCACCAGCAAGGTCGGCGAGTTGGCGCTGCCCCACGACATCGCCACCTCGGTGCCTTCCGCCACGCCCGAAGCCGCCGTGGCCTTGCAGTACTGCGTGGTCAAGAATTGGTATTTCTTGATCGCGTAGTCCGTGGCGCTGCTGGTGGCCGGGGCTTTCAGGCGGATGCTGATCTTGTAGAGCTGGTTGTCGGCGCTGGTGGCGTTGGCTTCGCCCGTGCTGGCGAGCTTGCGCGCCCAAGTCAGCTTGACGTTGCCACTGCTGTCGGCGGCACCGATGCCGACGGCTCCAAACTCACCCGTCAGCGCCGGACGCAGCGAGGCGAGCGTGGTCGCCTTGACGATGGCATCAGGCACGGTGATTTCAATTTTGGTGGTGTCCAGATTGGCCCCGGTGATGGTGGGCACGGTTTCGGTCGATGTGCAGCCGTGCGGGATCAGGAACTGGATCTCGTTGGTCGAGCCCGCCACGGCAAAAGCGCTTTGGCCGCTGGCGCTGAGGGGCGTGGTCAAGTTGACCACCCCGACGTGCGCCGATGCGCCAAAACTGACCAAGGCAGCCGCCGCAGCGACGAGTGTGTGTGCGAATTTTTTCATGATGAGAAGAAACAGGGCGCAACCGTGCCTTACAGACACCGCTGCGATCAACAAAACAAAGGAAGACCGACAGGAAATCAGGCCACCAGCGGCGGCCCACGCGCAGGCAAAGGTGCGGCGCTGCGCCGCACGGTGGGAGCAAGATCGGTCAAGGCGCTGGGCGTGAAAAGGGGCGCGTCCGCAAACTGGCTGGCGCTGGCGGCGTGGGGCGGCGGTGCTCCGGCCACAGCGCACAAGGGGCAGGCCAGCGTGTGGTGCAGCGGGGTGAATTCGCCGTCTTCAGGCGTGGCTGGCGCACTCAGGCCACGGGCGCTGCACACCAGCAACCACGGCGACGGGGCAGACAGCCACGGCGTGACCACGGCCACGCCCAGCACAGTCAGCCATCCCACCAGCACCCGAAGGCACCACGCACGCAAGCGGTCACGACGCACCCGTTGCATCACATCACCGCCCAGACGACGCGAAGGTGTGGTCCAACCTGAACACCCACCGCAGCAGCACATAGCGCGCCGCCGTGCCCGCGACTTGTTCGCGTCCGGCTTCGATGCGCCAGTCCATGCGCGGGTTGGGGTTGTAGCCCAGCAGCAAGGCGTTGCGGTGAGCGGGCTGGTAGCTGCCGAATCCGGCTTCGCTGGCCAGCAGCGTGGCCCCCGATCCGGTCAGGCTGTGCCGGGCGCTCAGGCGTTCGGTGCGCCAGCCCAGTTCGGCCTGCGGCTGACAGCGCCACACGGCTTCCAGCCAGCCGCCCCGGTTGCGGCCTTGGTAGGCGGCGCTGCCGTTGGCCGATTCCAGTGTGCCGCTGGCTTGGCGCAGCCACGCGGCAACGGTGACCATCACCGGCAGGGCGGAGCTGTCCCAGCGCAGACTGGCGGCGCTGACCTGGGTGCTGCCGCTGAAACACAGCACTTGCACCAAGGCCGCGTTGCACTCGGGGGACACATGGGTGTGACCGCTGGTGCTGATGCGCGCGCCACGCCCTTTGGGCTGAAAGCGAGCGGTAAAGGCGTCGACACGCCAATCGCCCTGCTCCAGCCCCAGATGCAGCGCGGGCACCACCGCCCCGCTGTCCGCACTGCCCGGAAAGACCGCGCCACGCCACAGCCCGGCGTCAACCAACCAGTGGCCGTCGGGCGTGTCCTGCCGCCAGCCCAGTTGCAGGCCGTCGTCCACCCAGTCGTCGTTGAGCGCGGCGCGCTTGGCCAGCGGCATCAGGGCAAAACGATCCAAGTGCCCAGCCCCGCCCAGCACCGGCCCCAGCTCGGGCTTTTGGCGGCCTGCGCTGAGTTGCCAGTCGCTGCTCGGGGTGTGCCAGCGGCTGTGGATGGCGGCGGTTTCGACGTGGGCGCGGTCGCTGTCGTGCTTACCCAGAGCCACGCTGGCGGCCCAGGTCTCGTCTAGCCGCCAGCCCAGCTCGGCCACGCCGTGCTCCAGCCCCAGGCCGCGCCGATCCACGCCGGGGTCGCCTTGCAGCACATAGCCCGCCAGCCGCGCCGACGGCAGCAACGTGCTGGCGTCGAGTTGGGTGATGGCTGCGCTCAGCCCCAGGCGCAGACCCGCTTCCTCAGGCACGGCGCTGGCCGCGTCGTGAGCCCGAGCGAAAGGGGCCGCCAGCATGGCGACCAACGCCGCCATCCGCCGCAAACATGCCTTGTTCATGGTGTGTGACCTCGGTTCAGTGGACATGGACGGCAGCGGCATCACGCGGGGTTTGCACCCAGACTTTGACGGTTTGACGGCCTGCGCGCTCAAAGTCCAGCGTCAGATCGAAGCGGTCGCCATCGACCAGCGGGCGCTTGAGGTTGAGCAGCATCAGGTGGTAAGTGCCGCCGTGGCGCAGCGGCACCTCAGCGCCCGCAGGCAGCTCGATGGCGGGGATGGCGCGCATCCGCATCACGCCCGCGTCCAGCGTCATTTGGTGCAGCTCGACGCGCTCGGCCACCGGGGTGCTGGCTCCGATCAGGCGGTCAGGCTGGCTGCCTGAGTTGCGGATGCCGCGCAGGTAAGCCGCGCCGTTGGCACTGCCTTGCAAGCTGGGCACGGCGTAGGGATGCTCCAGCAGCAAGTCGCCCGCGTGGGTGCCGTGGGCGTTCACCACAGAGCTGAGGGCCAGCAGCGCTGCCCCCATCCAAAGTGCGCGGCTCAATGGGTCACCCCGTTGTGCTCATGTGCGGCGGCGGGCATGGCCGCACCCAGCGGACGCGCCGGGGCTTGCACTTGCAGCGTTTGGCGCTTGCCGTCTGCGCCTTGGAACACCAAGGTGACGGGCACGGTGTCGCCGTCTTTCACTTGGGCTTTCAAGTCCAACAGCATCAGGTGGTAGCTGCCGGGTTTGAGCTGCACCGGCTTGCCCGCAGGCAGCGCCAAGCTGGGGATGGCGTGCATTTTCATGACGCCGTTGTCCATCGTCATTTCGTGGATTTCAGCGACTGCCGCCACGGGCGAGCTGACCGACAGCAGTTGCGCGTCTTGCGTGGCAGTCAACTGCATGAACGCGCCCGTCGCCTTTTGCTGCGGCACGGTGGCGCGCACCCAAGCGTCTTGCACGCTGACTTGAGCCTGCGCAGCGGTAGCAGCCAACAAGGCCGCAGCCAAGGACAACGAAAAAATCGGACGAGAAAAGGTCATGACGACACTCCAAAGTGGATGGAAACAGGGGCAAGCCGCCAGCAAGGCGCAAGCGGTGAACACGCCGCGCTCGGTCTATCAAGCACCGGGCAGCAGCGTCAGCAGCAACAGGGAATGCGCCGCAAGGTGCGGCAAGGCGCTGAATTCAGAGCGAATTCAGGCGAGAGAAGATCACAGCGCGGGCGGCGCGCGGGCTTGGCCGGGGCCGTCAATCAGCGTGGCCAGTCGGGCCACTTCCAGCGGCAGCAAGGCGTGCGGGCAGTCTGGCGACAGGGGTTGGTACGCCACCAACGGGGGTGGCGGGGCGCTGGCGGTCATGCACAGCGGGCAGTCCAGCGTGTGCCCGGCGCGGGGCGCATCAGGTGTGGCATTGGGCCCGGCGGGCGCATCTGCCGCAGAACTGGCTGAAGCTGTGGACGAGTCCAGCAGCACCAGCTTGAGCCCACCCGTGGCACCGCAAGCCAGCGTCATGGCCTGCGGGCGCACCCAAGGCGCAGCCACCGCCACGCCCAAATACAGCGCAAACCACACCAACACCCAACGGGCAATACCGCTGGGTTGGCGCAGAGTGTGCAAGATGGACATGGGCACGGATTATGGCCGAGCCCTAGTCACGAATCTCGTGTTCATCGCCATCTTGACCTTGGTCAAAGACGTGGTATGCGGCACAAGCGCATGATGAGTCCAACAACAAAACAAAGGAGCCATCATCATGGACACACAGCAAGCCCTCCCCTACCAGCAGCAACTGCTGGCCATGCGTGCGGCCCTGCTGGCGCAAATCGCAGAGCAGCGTGGCGGTGTCATCAGCCGCGCTGAAGCCGCCGCGAGCCACTTTGGCAGCCCCGAAGACACGCCCGCGCAACTGGTCACAGAAAAAGACCTCGCCTTCGCCATTGACGAGCACGAGACCGCCGAGTTGGGCGCCATCGATGCCGCGCTGGCCCGCATCGAAGCCGGTGTCTACGGCGAGTGCGTGAGCTGCGGCGTGGACATCCCCACCGCCCGACTGCACGCCGCGCCCCAAGCCCTGCGCTGCATCAGTTGCCAAGAAGCTGCCGAAAGTCGCCACCACGGTTGAGCCCCGCGCTCACTCGTTCTTTCATTTCATGTCGATCAAACCTAAGGAAGACCTACTCATGACCACATTCCACGCCGTTGTTTGGATGGATCACACCGAAGCCCACGTGGTGATGTTTGACCGCGAGCACGTGCAATCGCAGCGCATCAAGTCACGCAGCCACCACAAGCACCAAGGCAAGGTCGGCGACGATGCGGCTTACTTCGCTGATGTCGCCGCTGCGTTGGACGGCACGCACGAAGTGCTGCTGGCCGGCCCCGGCATCGCCCGCAACCAGTTCCGCGACTGGGCTGTGACGCACAAAGCCGCTGTGGCTGAAACCATCGTGGACTCGGTCAGCGCCGACCACCCCACCGACAACCAACTGGTCGCGATGGCCCGTCAGTACTTCAAGAAGTTCGACAACATGGCCGCTGACCCCACGCTGGTGTAAGCGCCCTCACCGCTTCCAAAAAACCTCAAGGCCGCGCCCTCCGCAATGGAAGGCGCGGCCTTCGTTTTGTTGGCGCAGTGCCGTCGCTCAGCTTGGCGAAGCGGCGATGTCTTGGTCGATTGCGCCAAAGATGCTTTGCCCGTCCAAGCCCTTCATCTCGATGCGGATGGTGTCGCCGAACTTCATGAATTCGGTGCTGGGCTGGCCGTTTTGGATGGTTTCGATGCAGCGCTTTTCGGCAATGCAGCTGTAGCCCTTGGGCCATTCCATGCGGCCATCAACCTCCACGCCCTTGTTGCTGACGGTGCCGCTGCCCACGATGGAGCCCGCGCGCACGTTGCGCGTCTTGCAAATGTGGGCGATGAGCTGGCCGAAGTGGAAGGTCATCTCCGGCCCGGCGTCGCACAGACCGACCTTGCGGCCATTCCAGGTCGATTGCAGCGTCAGGTTGACGCGGCCTGCGTCCCAGGCGCTGCCTAGTTCATCGAGCGTGACGGCCACCGGGCTGAAGGCGGTAGCAGGCTTGCTTTGGAAGAAGCCAAAGCCCTTGGCCAGCTCGTTGGGAATCAGGTTACGCAGACTCACGTCGTTGACCAGCATCACCAGCCGGATGCCACCCAGCGCCTGCTCGGGCGTGCTGCACATGGGCACGTCGCCGGTGATGACGGCCACTTCGGCCTCGAAGTCGATGCCGTAGGCTTCGCTGGGCACCACCACCGGGTCGCAGGGGCCGATGAAGTCGTCGCTGCCGCCTTGGTACATCAACGGGTCGGTGTAGAAGGTGGCGGGCACTTCGGAGTTGCGCGCCTTGCGCACCAACTCGACGTGGTTCAGGTAGGCCGAGCCGTCGGCCCACTGGTAGGCGCGCGGCAGCGGGGCCATGCATTTTTCAGGCTCGAAGGGGAAGGCGTGGCGCGCTTTGCCCTCGTTCAGGGTCTGGTACAGGTCTTGGAGTTGCGGGGCCAAGAAGGCCCAGTCGTCCAGTACCTGCTGCATGCGCGTGGCGATGTCCGCCGCATAATGCGCGGTGGTCAGATCGCGCGAAACGACAACCAATTGCCCATCGCGCGAGCCGTCTTTGTAGGTGGCGAGCTTCATAGATTCAGGTCTCCATCAATCCATACGCAGACTGGCTACACCATGTGCCAATTACGCATTGGTAAACTTATTTAACTAAACGAAACGAATTCTAGTGCAAATGGATGACGTGCGCCCCAATGCAGCCGATGAAGACACCAGCGCCGCCCCTGACAAAGAGCGGGCGGGCATTCAGTCGGTGGAGGTCGGTTTTGCACTGCTGGAGGTGCTGGCCCACGCCAACGGCCCGCTGATGCTGCGCGACTTGGCCGCCGCCGCTGACATGAGCGCCGCCAAAGCACACCGCTATTTGGTGAGTTTTCAGCGCCTGGGTTTGGTGATGCAAGACGCGGCCAGCACGCGCTACGACCTCGGGCCCGCCTCGCTCAGGCTGGGGCTGGCGGCGTTGTCGCGGCTGGACGCGGTGCAAATGGGCCGCGAGCGCATCGGCACGCTGCTGGCACAGATCGGCCACACGGTGGCGCTGGCGGTGTGGGGCAACCACGGGCCCACCATCGTCCACTGGCAAGAATCGCCGCTGGCCGTGCCGGTGAACCTGCGTTTGGGCGATGTGATGCCGCTGCTCACGTCGGCCACTGGGCGCTGCTTTGCCGCCCACATCAGCCCTGATCGCACGCTCGGCAAGGTGCAACCCATGATGGCGCAAGAGTTGCAGCGGCTGCAAAGTTTGCCGCAAGGCCACAACCGCCCCGACGTGCCGCAAACCTTGGCCGATGTGGAAGCCATACTGGCCGAAGTGCGCCAGCGCGGCGCGGCGCGGGTGGTGAACACCTTGCTGCCGGGCATTGTGGGTTTTTGCACGCCGGTGTTTGACTCGGACGGCCACATGGCGCTGGGCATGGTGGCGTTGGGCTCGGCGGCGACTTTTGATGCCGCGTGGGGCGGCACGGTAGAAGCGCCGCTGCGCGCCGTGGCCGAGCAACTCTCACGCGACTTGGGCTACCGAGGCGCTTGAGCTGATGCGTGCCCCCGCCACGCCCCGGCTGCTGGTCGGCCTGAGTGCTGCGGTGTTGGCGGCACATTTGCTGCTGCTGAACGAGTTGCCCAGCCTGTTGCTGGCTGACGAACCCAGCCACCCCGCGCCCGTGTTCAGCACGCGCACCTTGCCATCGTCAGCCGCGCCCGCCAGACCCGCTGCGCCACCGGCACCCAAAGCCGATCCCGCAACGCGCACATCCCAACCGGCACCCACCAAACCAGCAGCGACTGAAGCCGAAGCAGTGACAGCGGCTGATGCGCCGCCCGTCTCGGGCGCAGAGGTCGATCAAGCCCCGGTCAGCTTCGGCCCACACGGTGCGGAATCGGCCAAGGCGGCTCACCCGTCCGGCGAAGAAAACCATGCCGCCGCCCATCCGCCCGCTGCCGCTGCCAGCTCGTCTGCCGTATCGGCGACCGCAGCGGCCAGCGCGACGGGAACGCATTTCGCATCGGCATCAGCGCCCGGCGTGCAACTCTTGGCTGAAGTGCCGCCTTCGGCGCGCTTGCGCTACAGCGTTGCGGGTCGGGCCAGCCAACTGCCTTACAGCGCCAATGCAGAGCTGCTGTGGCAGCACGACG
>ERZ724525.660-NODE-660-length-19637-cov-13.344653_pt1 | contig 19637 bp, 13 predicted proteins | sample MGYA00376058_ERZ724525 | MGnify/ENA primary metagenome ERZ724525 (study PRJEB28724, sample SAMN07190888) | wastewater metagenome | isolation source: influent of sewage treatment plant in Hong Hong | place: USA: Christiansburg, Virginia | collected 2016-03-01 ... | reverse complement strand
TGCCCAAGGTGGACAAGATCACCGGCCCCGGCAACGCCTATGTGGCCAGCGCCAAAAAGCGCGTGTTCGGCACCGTGGGCATCGACATGATTGCGGGCCCGAGCGAAATTTTGGTGCTGGCCGACGGTACCACCCCGCCCGACTGGGTGGCCATGGACCTGTTCAGCCAGGCCGAACACGACGAGCTGGCGCAAAGCATTCTGCTGTGCCCCGATGCCGCCTATATCGATGCCGTGCAAGAGGCCATCGACCGCCTGCTGCCCACCATGCCGCGCGCCGAGATCATTGCCAAAAGCCTCACGGGCCGTGGCGCACTGATCCTCACGAAGGACATGGAAGAGGCCTGCGCCATCAGCAACCGCATCGCGCCCGAGCACCTGGAAGTGAGCAGCAACGACCCGCACCGCTGGGAACCACTGCTGCGCCACGCAGGCGCCATTTTTCTGGGTGCCTACACGTCCGAGAGCCTGGGCGACTACTGCGCAGGCCCCAACCATGTGCTGCCCACCAGCGGCACGGCGCGGTTCAGTTCGCCACTGGGCGTGTATGACTTTCAAAAGCGCAGCAGCCTGATCGAGGTGAGCGAAGCCGGTGCGCAGACGCTGGGCCAGATCGCCAGCGTGCTGGCCCATGGCGAAGGCCTGCAAGCCCACGCGCGGGCGGCGGAGATGCGGCTCAAGCCGTCGCCAAAGCAAGCGCAAGGCTGACGAGGCCTTTATGCACGATGTCCGGATGGATGCCGTGCCCATGACCAGCCCCTTTCTTGTGGCCCCCAACGCACTGGACACTGCCGAATGAACTCCCCCGCCGCTCCATCGACACCCCTCAACGCGCTGGCCCGCATCCGCCCCGACGTGCGCGCCATGCACGCGTATGGTGTGCAGCCCTCCACCGGCATGCTCAAGATGGACGCGATGGAAAACCCGTTTCGCCTGCCCGCGCATCTGCAGGCGGCGCTCGGCCAGCGGCTGGGCGCGCTGGCGCTCAACCGCTATCCGGGCGACCGCGTGCTGGACCTGAAGGCTGCGCTGGCAAAGTACGCCGACATGCCCGAGGGCTATGGCATCGTGCTGGGCAACGGCTCGGACGAACTCATCACCTTGCTGGCCCTGGCCTGCGCGCAACCTGGCACGGGCCAGCGCGCCACCATGCTCGCGCCCATGCCCGGCTTTGTGATGTATCCGCTGTCTGCACAACTGCAGGGCCTGGACTTCGTGGGCGTGCCGCTCACGCCCGACTTCGAGCTGGATGAGCCCGCCATGCTGGCCGCCATCGCCAGGCATCAGCCTGCCATTACCTACATTGCTTACCCTAACAACCCCACGGCCACGCTGTGGGACGAGGGTGCGGTGCAGCGCATCATCGATGCCGCTGGTGCGCAGGGCGGCATCGTGGTGATGGACGAGGCCTACCAGCCCTTTGCCAGCCGCACATTCATCGACCGCATGCGTGCCGAGCCTGCACGCAATGCCCATGTGCTGCTCATGCGCACACTCAGCAAGTTTGGCCTGGCCGGTGTGCGCCTGGGTTACCTCATCGGCCCCGCCGCGCTGGTGGCCGAGATCGACAAGGTGCGCCCGCCCTACAACGTGAGCGTGCTCAATGGCGAGGCGGCGCTGTTTGCGCTCGAGCATGCCGACGTGTTTGCCGCGCAGGCCGCCGAACTGGTGGCCCAGCGCACGGTGCTGGTGAACGCGCTGCGCCAGATGCCCGGCATTGAAAAATGCTGGGACAGCGAGGCCAACATGGTGCTGGTGCGCGTGGCCGATTCCGCACGGGCGTATGAGGGCATGAAGGCGCGCAAGGTGCTGGTCAAGAACGTTTCTACAATGCACCCATTGCTGGCCAACTGCCTGCGCCTCACGGTGGGCACGGCCGAAGACAACGCACAGATGCTGGCTGCACTCCAGGCTTCCTTATGACTTCCTCCGCACTCGTCACCTCTACCGCCCCTGATTCCCTGGCCGACCGCATTGCCGAGGTCAGCCGCAACACCGCGGAAACCCGCATCAGCGTGCGCGTCAACCTCGACGGCACCGGCCAGGCCAAGCTGCACACGGGCATCGGTTTTTTTGACCACATGCTCGACCAGATCGCCCGCCATGGGCTGATCGACCTGGAGATCGACTGCGCTGGCGACCTGCACATCGACGGCCACCACACGGTGGAAGACGTGGGCATCACCCTGGGCCAGGCGTTTGCGCGGGCGGTGGGCGACAAGAAGGGCATCCGCCGCTATGGCCACGCCTATGTGCCGCTCGACGAAGCGCTTTCGCGCGTGGTGGTGGATTTTTCGGGTCGCCCGGGGCTGCACATCGATGTGAAGTTCACGGCGGGCAGCATCGGCCAGCTTGATACGCAGCTGGTGTACGAGTTCTTCCAGGGCTTTGTGAACCACGCGGGCGTCACGCTGCACATCGACAACCTCAAGGGCATCAACGCACACCACCAGTGCGAAACGATCTTCAAGGCGTTCGGGCGCACGCTGCGTGCAGCGCTGGAGCGCGATCCTCGCTCGGCGGGTGTCATCCCCTCCACCAAGGGTTCTTTGTGAGTTTTTTAGGTCAAATCGGGCGCTAGCGCTTGATAGATAAGCGCTAGCAGCTATGAATATAGAAGCAAAAACCGTTGCGGTGGTCGATTACGGCATGGGCAACCTGCGCTCGGTGTCGCAGGCCGTGCAGGCCGCCGCCCACGACACGGGCTGGACCGTGGTGGTCACTTCTCGTCCGGAAGACGTGCGCGCTGCGCAGCGCATTGTGCTGCCGGGCCAGGGCGCCATGCCCGACTGCATGCGCGAATTGCGCGAGTCGGGCCTGCAGGAGTCGGTGCTCGAAGCTGCCGCCACCAAACCGTTGTTTGGCGTATGCGTAGGCATGCAGATGCTGCTGGACCACAGCGCCGAGGGCCCTGCCGAGGGTGTGCCGGGCTTGGGCCTCATCCCGGGCGATGTGCTCAAGTTCGACCTGGCGGGCAAAACCCAGCCCGACGGCAGCCGTTTCAAGGTGCCCCAGATGGGCTGGAACCAGGTGCGCCAGGTGCCGCACGCCCACCATGCAGGTGGTGCCGTGCACCCGGTTTGGGCGGGCGTGCCCGACAACAGCTACTTTTATTTCGTGCACAGTTTTTATGCCGTGCCGCGAGATGCGGCCCACTGTGCAGGGCAAGCTGACTACGGCGGCTGGTTCGCAGCCGCCATTGCGCGCGATAATATTTTTGCCACGCAGTTTCACCCCGAAAAAAGCGCGGAGCACGGATTGGCCCTGTACCGCAATTTTCTGCACTGGAATCCCTGATATTTTTCACCCCGTTCGGGCCGAGTTGTGACTCGCCCTTTTTCTCCCGAACCTCACCACCATGCTGCTCATCCCCGCCATCGATCTCAAGGACGGCCACTGCGTTCGCCTCAAGCAAGGCGACATGGACCAATCCACCACCTTTGGCGAAGACCCCGCCGCCATGGCCCGCAAATGGGTGGGGCAGGGCGCGCGTCGCCTGCATCTGGTGGACCTGAACGGCGCCTTTGCAGGCGTGCCCAAGAACTACGCTGCCATCAAATCCATCCTCAAAGAGGTGGGCGACGAGATCCCGGTGCAGCTGGGCGGCGGCATCCGTGACCTGGACACCATCGAGAAATACATCGACGGCGGCCTGCGCTACGTGATCATTGGCACGGCAGCGGTCAAGAACCCCGGCTTCCTCAAAGATGCCTGCAGCGCCTTTGGCGGCCACATCATCGTGGGCCTGGACGCCAAGGACGGCAAGGTGGCCACCGACGGCTGGAGCAAGCTCACCGGCCACGAGGTGGTGGACCTGGCCAAGAAGTTCGAGGACTGGGGCGTCGAATCCATCATCTACACCGACATCGGCCGCGACGGCATGCTCTCGGGCATCAACATCGACGCCACGGTGAAACTGGCGCAGGCGCTTTCCATTCCGGTCATCGCCTCGGGTGGCCTGTCGAACATGGCCGACATCGAGCAGCTGTGCGCCGTGGAGCACGAAGGCGTCGAAGGCGTGATCTGCGGCCGGGCCATCTACAGCGGCGACCTCGATTTTGCCGCTGCCCAGGCCCGGGCCGACGTGCTGGGCCATGCGGCCTGACCCTGCGGTTGCTACCCGCTGCCTGGAGTCCCTGCAGGGCCAGCCCTGCATCCGCCTGACCACCGCCCAGGGCGACACCGCACTGGTGGCCCTGCATGGCGCCCAGGTGCTGTCGTGGGTGGCCGGTGGGCGAGAGCGCCTGTACCTGAGCCCGCAGGCCATATTCGACGGCCAGTCGGCCATTCGCGGCGGCATTCCGCTGTGCTTTCCCCAGTTCAACCAGCGCGGGCCGCTGCCCAAGCATGGCTTTGCGCGCAATCTGGCGTGGGCGGCGCAGGCGCCCTTGTCGGACACCGAACAAGACGCCACTGTGCTGCGCCTTCGACTGCACAGCAGTCCAACCACCCGGGCCATCTGGCCACACGACTTCAAGGCCCAGCTTGCGCTGACACTGGGCGAGGGGTTGCTGCGTGTTCAGCTGGATGTGTGCAACACCAGCAAAACTCTGTGGGAGTTCACCGCGGCATTGCACACCTATCTGGCGGTCGATGCGGTCGAAAGCACCCGTCTGGAGGGGCTGGAGGGGTGCGCACGATGGGATGCGGTGCGGGACCAGCATGGCCTCCAGTCTGGTGCGGTGACCATTGCCGGTGAGTACGACCGTGTTTTCCGTGCGCCAGTGCAGCCCATGCGGCTGCACGACGGCCCGCACAGCCTGCAGATCAGCCAGAGCCAGAGCCTGGGCAGCACCGTGGTGTGGAACCCCGGTGCCAGCCTGAGTTCGCGTTTGCCAGATCTGCCCGCCGACGGCTACCGATCCATGCTCTGCGTGGAGGCAGCACAGATCGATGAACTCGTGCCCTTGGCGCCAGCAGAGCGGTGGCAGGGCTGGCAAGAGCTCAGGGTGCTTTGAGAACAGAACCTATGGGCAACCAGGGAGCGCTTGCCCCTGGTTGATGGCTTCCACGGTGTCCAGCAAACGCGTCCAGTAGCTGGGCAGGGTGGCCCACGGATTGCCTGTGCCTGTGGCGTAGTCGAAAACGCGGTCGGTGGCATAGACCATGCCCGCATTCGCCAGTGGCGTGGCGGCGGTGGCCACAATGCCTTGCATGGCTTGGCATGTCATCACGTTGTGGGCCAGCATGGCCTGGGTGCTGTTGGGCCTCGAATACAGCCAATCTGCGGTCTGCCGTGGGTCGTAGCTGGCGTAGCCCGCTCCTGTGCCCTCAAAGGTGACGACTGCATCAACAACGCCAGCGTACCCTTCGGCGGGAACCGTGCCGGGGTTGCCCAGTATGCGCAGGCTTGGATCCCGGGACTGGATGTGGTCGTAAATCTCCCGGTAGAAACCGATCCTGGCGGGATCGGCGGCCATTTCGTCCAGAAAAATGCCGCTGATCAGGCTGCGCCCATAAAGGTCCAGGTAGCGGTCGATGTTGGCCTTGATGTCGGAGACGGAGCGCGCCCCCGTGCCATAGCGGGTGTAGACATAGCCCAGCAAACGTCCGCCTGCTCCGACAAAATCTTGTGCGGCTAGCAGGTATCGGGGTTCAGTGCTGTTGAAAATGCCGTTGGAGGGGTTGAGGATGGCGGTGAACTTCAGCCCGGGATGGGCGAGTGCGCTGGCGGTCATTCGGTTCCAGTCGGAGCCCCCTGCCGAGGGGTAAAAATACGCCGGAACCAGAATCTCCAGCGGGGCTGGCGGCTGGCGCACGTAAACGGTTTGCGATGAAGTGCCGGTGGCGCCCGAGAGCGTGGCAGTGGCCGTGAACGTCTGCTTGCCTGGCGTCGAAGCGGTCAGTGTCGTGCTGGCCGTGCCGCCATGTGTCAAGGTACTGGCGGTGGCAAAGCTGCCTGCCGGGGCGGAGAAATTCACGGTCGTGCCATCGGGTGCCGATGCGCCATTCACGGTGACGCGAGCGCTCACGGCAATGGGGGCGTTGAGGCTGAAAACCTGATTGGCAGCGGCTGGGGCAGCAATGCTCACGCTGAGCGCAGGGGTGGGGGTTTCCGAGCCGCCGCCGCAGGCAGATAAAAATGTTACCAGGCAGAGCATGCCGGCCTGAACGCGGGGAGAAATTTGGTAAGGCATGGCGGCAGGCTCCGTGCAGGTTGGTGAGGGCAGCTTATTGAAGCATGAAGGTTTCGTATTCGAGCCGGTTGAACTGGCGTGTGAGCAATGCCAGGCCGGTGCACAGCGTGATCAGCATGGCCAGCGCGAAGCCATAGCCGTAGAGCGCAGCCCCGAAATACTGTGTGAATGCGGTCAGGACAATGTTCAGCAACACCGCCTGCACGCAAAGGATCAGCACAATGCGGCGCTGATCCAGATAGAAGAAGACGTTCAGGATGGCCATCAGACCCACCTGCAGGCCGGCGCCGACGACCTGCACCTGGAGCAGGGGCAGATACAGCTGGGAGATGCCCAGCGCGTTGAGCAGCGACGGGCCAGCGACGAGCGTCACAAGTACCGCAAGGGTCTGTATCTTGGCGATCTCGCCCAGGCCTTGCTGGGTTGAATACACCATTTCGTCGCGCATGGACTCGATGTATTCCAGCGATCCGCCGCTGCGCACAGCGTCGTAGAACTTGTCATAGAACTCGACGAAATCGGTCTCGATGCGGACCAGAAAAACGGCCATGCCGGGAATGATGGACAGGTAGGAAAGAAAGACCGGCAGGTCGTAGATCAGCGAGGCGCGCAGTCCACCGATGATGGCCTCCGAGGTGGGTGCAAAGTACCAGAACATGAACTTGTCCACCCAGATGCCGAAGTTGTAGAGAAAGCCTACGGCGATGAGGGAGGGATAGAGCATGCTGCGCTGCGCGAAGTCAAAAGCGATCAGGCGGCCTTGGGGATTGAATTCGCGCACGATGAGCAGCCACATGCCCATGAGCAGCACCAGGTTGCCCAGCACGAAGCCGCCGAGCAGTCCGGCCAGACCCCAGGGGCGCATGAGCAGGGAGGCAGCCACGATGATGACGTAGGCGCTGCCGAATAGCACCGTGATGGCTTTGTAGCGCTTCATGCCGGACAACAAGATGGTCAGTATCCAGACGCCGCACATCACCGTGAATCCCGCCAGCATCAACAGGCGGTACACCAGCGCTTGTCCTGGCAGCAGCAAAAAAAGCGCCAGCGTGCCGAGCACGCTTGCGACAGCCACCACCACCAGCAGCAGTCCGTGCAGGTTGGGCAGGATGAGGTCCTTGCGTTTTTCAAACAGTCGGTCAGAGACGAAACGTGTAAACGCCAGTTGCACGAACCCCGTGAGGATCAGGCTGCCGGCCACGAGGTAGGTCACCGAGGTCTGGAACTGCGTAACCAGATAGGACGGCACCACCACGCTGGCGCTGAAAATGCCCACCAGCAGGATGCCGACGATGGAGAAAACCCACGGCCCGGAGCCGATCACGCCCGCATAGGCGTAGGCCTCGATGAGCCCCACCAGCGTGTTTTTGCGCAGCAGGCGGCGCAGTTCGAAACCAATGCCTGCCATCAGACGGGCTCTTTCTGGCCCTGGAGGGCTTTGTCGTACACGCTGCGATAACGGTCGAACATCATGGTGTCGGTGTAGTAACGTTCCACGCGGGCCATGGCGGCGGCGCTGGCGCTGTTCCAGGCGGTGGTGTCCGACAGCAGCGCGATGGAGGCGTCGGCCAGGGCCTGCGGATCTGCGATAGGGACCACGGCACCGCTGCTGCCGAGAGCACGGTCGTCATCGCCCAGCCCTTCGATCAGTTGGCGGCAGGAACCCACGTCGGTGGAGACCGTCGGCACACCGGCTGCGTAGCCCTCCAGAATCACCAGGGGCAATGCTTCGCTGATGGATGAAAGCACCACCAGGCCGATTTGGGGCATGAGGTTTTCCACGCGCTGAAATCCCAGAAATTTCACATGCTCCTGCAGGCCCAGGCTTTGGACCAGGTTCTGACATTCCTGTGCATACTGCGGGTCTTCTTCGGCGGGGCCTGCGATCCAGCCCTCGGCGGCGGGCATCTGGTTGACCACGCGGCGCATGGCGCGAATAAAGGTCTTGATGTCCTTGATGGGCACCACGCGGCCGATCAGGCACAGCACGGGCGGGGGCGTCGCGGGGCGCAATTGGCGCAGCGGTGCAAAGCGGGCAAGGTTGATTCCGTTGGGGATGTTGAAGGTGCGCGAAGCCTCGGCACCATCATGGATCTGGCGCAGGCGGTTGGTTTCGTACAGCGCAATGATGGGGTCGGCGGCGTCATAGCAGTAGCGCCCCATCCACTCAAAGAAGCGTATCCACATCTGCCGGAAGTAGGACAACTCTGTCGGGTCGCGCTGGAATACGTTGCGGTTGTCCCGGATCCATTCACTTTTGAGCAGATCGATCTGGCGCTCTTTGGTGTAGATGCCATGCTCCGACAGTGCCATGGGCAGTCCGCGGGCCTCGTGCAGCAGCGCGCCCAGAAAGCCTGCATAACCTGTCGAGGCGCTGTGCAAAACGCGGACCGGCAGCAGCTGCTGCGCCACTTTTGCCAGCATCCACAGGGGCTGAAACATGATGCGCACGGTCCAGAAATAGTCTACGAACGATGGATCGGTGCAATAGCGCCGGTAGGTGTCGCACATCAGTTCCCATGAACGCTCGCTGTAAAGGAAATCGTCGATTTGCAGCTTCCCGCCCGGCATCATTTCGCGGGTGAGGCTGCGCAGCGTTTTCAAGGTCTGGGCAGTGTCGGCCTCGCCGTGGCGCAGGCATTCCACCAGGGAAGTCGCCATGGCAAACGCGAACTCGTTTCCGCGCCGCGCGACGGGCAGTCCTCGCGCAGAAAGATCGTCGTAGAGGAAGTGCTCCTCGAAGTGCACCACATTGGCAGGCAGTTCGTATTTGAAGCCGTTGTAGTCAGAGCGGCGGCTTCCAAGAAAAACGATGGCGTAGCGGTACTCGGGGTAGGCTCGGACAATCTGATTGATCCAGCTGGAAACACCGCCGCTGACATAGGGGAAGGTTCCCTCCAGGAGCAGTGCAATGTCTGCCTCCCGGGCCTTGGGGTGTGGGGTGCCGGACGTCATCGCGCGCTCCAGTAGTCGATGACAGGGCGCAGCCGTGGCAGTGCGCTCCACTGGTCCAGCCGCTGCATGATTTCACGTGTGCGGGCGAAGTCCCGCTGCTCAAAACTCAGCTCGGCCTGGTAGGGTAATACGCGCGTAGCGGGCAGTCCCAGCGAATGCGCCTTGTCGTAGGCTTCTGCGGCTTCTTCCAGGCGTCCGAGAGCGTGCAAAAGCAGGCCTCGGCGCAGACAAAGTTGGGCGTTGTCGGGCTGGAGCGCCAGTGCAATTTCGCAATAGCGCAGAGATTCCTGGCTGACGTATTCACGCAGGTCCCCCTGGGCCAGGCCTTGGTAGATGAATTCCCAGTAGAGGTCGGACAGGTTTTGTGCGGCTTTCAGGGTCAGCGGCCCCGGGTGTTCCTGTCCCTCGGTGGCCAGTGCAACCCGCCAAGCCTGGAGTTCATGGTCTACCGATCGGCTGATGCGTTGCTCCAGTGTGTCCAGCATGCCGTAGGCCAGCAGACGCAGGTCTTCGCTGGTGTCGTTCAAAATATTGCGCAACAAGGGAGATGCCACCCGGCCCGAAACGTGCTGCAAGGACACCATGGCACGCATGCGGGAGTCCATGGGGACCTCCGTGTTGCCCAGAAACGACCGTAGCCCTGTCTGGCGGAACCCCCCTTTGACGCGCTGATGTTGATCGAATTCAGGCAGTTGCAGCGAGTCAAAATGGCTGTGCGTGGCGGGGGAACGGTAGTAACGCAGTACCAGTAATCCCGCAAAGACGCCCAGGAAACCCGCAATCGGCACGGTGTAGCTGCACAGCGCTAAAAACGCGAGGATGGGCGTTCGTGGGCGCGCCTGCTCTCCGCGCAGGAGCGGCAGAATCAACAGGGCCAGCAATGTGCTGGCAATGGCATGGGCAATCAGATAGCTGATCAGGGCAGCGTCAGAATGGCTGTTGAACAGAACCGGGCCGCTCCAGGCGGCCAGTTCCATCAACACGGCCGACAGGCCGAGTTTGGTGCTAAGCATGCGCGATTCCGTGCAGGCGCTGCAACGTGGCCAGAGGCGGAGTAGTGCCCAGTGGCAGCTGGTGCGGGAAAACGCCGGCGTCGGCGAGTGAAATGCCCTCCTTCTGGTGGATCCAGCGCTCCAGCCGGGCCAGAAAGCCCTCTGCAGTGGACGCATCGCCCAGTGGCATCAGCACGGCCAGCACCTGGCGGCCGGGGCCTTGAATCAGCCAGGTTTCATCCATCAGCCGCCGCTGGCGCAACAGTTGTTGCGGCATTTCGCGCTCAACGGCAGAGGGGGTGAACTCCAGTGCCACGATGATGCTGGGCACGCCAGCTTTTTGGTGCATGCGCCACAGGCGATGCGTCTCAAATGCAAACTCTGATGGGCATGCGGGGAGAGCCTGCTGCAGTGGCTGGGCCAGTGCCTGGGTGGACAGTCCGTCGGTGTAGTAGCCCAGCAGCAGGTTGATGGTCTGCAGGTTCTCTTCTTGTACCGAGAAAAATGGCATCTCATCGATCAGCAATATGCCGTAGATATCGCCGCCCAGGTCCAGCAAGGGGGCTGCTACAAGATAGCGGCTGGTTTGTTGCTCCGCAGTCACTTGGGCAACGTGGCAGAGTTTTCCCGTCTCCAGGGCCTGGCGTACCAGCGGGTCTTCACCGTGCAGGGCGATGGGAGATCCGATGCGGGCCAGGGGTTCGGCTGCAAGTTGCCGGTTTTCCAAGTGATACAGCGCCGCAGCATTGATTTGGCAATATTGCGCCAGAAGGCGTAGCAGGGTTTGTGCGTCGGCTTGCACGCTGCCCAGCCCGCGCAGGGTTTTGAGTGCGTCGCGCATCGACATGGGGCGCCCGATCAGCTCCTGTTCCAGCCGGTCATGGGACAGTCGCAGCACGTAATACTGTCGAATCAGGTGCTCCATGCGCTGGTTCAGGTAATGCTGCACTGTCTCAGCGCGCCGGGTTCGGGCCCTCCACAGGCTGGAGAACTCGCCCACCAGCATCACGATGATCAGGCCGCCCAGAAAAAAAACTTGGGGAAACTGGTCGAAATGCCCACGGTTCAAGGCCAGCCAGCTCGCCAGCAGCACACCGGCCGCGCTCAGCCCGGCCAATGGACCATAACGCAGCGCCACAAGTACCGGTGCAAGCCATGTCCAATGGAATTCCGAATGAATCCACAACGGGTCTTGCGGGTTGACAAGCAAGCCAATGGCCAGGGCGACCAGCGGAATCAGCAAGATTTCGAGCAGCACAACCCATGGAGCAACGCCGGTAGCCGTCAGCTTGCCCAGTGGGGACCCCGTGTAGCCTACGTTGTGGGGCGTTCTGGGCAGGTGCTGGGGTTCCGGGGCATTGGGTTGATCCCTGGTGGTCGCAGTGGGCATGGCAAGGGAGCGATTCTTCAGCGCGCGCCGGCAAGTCCGGATTGAAGCAACTCACGAATGAGTTTCTGCCCCACGGCGGACAGGGCTTCCCGGCTCCAGCCGCTCTTGCCGCCCGCACCGCTCCAGAGCGTGTCGCCCGTACCTACGTCAATGATTTGCAGGGTGATGCCAGCAGCCGGCTCCCCATCCACGCCCACTTTGTAGCGCCATTCATCCACAGCACCGACGACGGCGTAACGCACCTTCTGTTCGCGGGCCCAGGCCAGTGCTTCCTCCAGCCGTCGCGGCGAACCCGCGTCGAACAGAGCTTCTTGCTGCGTGTTGCCCTGGTAGCGCTTGACCTGGCCCACGCCCTGAGCGTGCAGCAGGGCCTCGGCAATGGCCTCGGCGCGGTTGCCCGCCAAGGGTGTCTCGGTGTGGTTGGCAAAGGGGAGCACCGCCCAGGTGGCGGCGCTCTCCAGCGCGGGTGGCTTGCCGCGATCAACCGTAGAGCAAGCCGCCAGCAGGGCCAGCAATGCGGTGCAGGCCAGGGTTTTTAGTCGGGGCAAGGGGCGGGATGTGTGGCGCATGGTGATGTACCTTGAAGGGGGGGTCAGTAATGGTTGCGGTAGATCAGCTGAATTTCGCGGGTCAGGCCGGGTGACTGCGCTCCGGACTTGCCCACGCTCCAGAGCAGGCTCAGGTGGTCGGTGCCCAGCACGCTGCCAGCCAACCCCAGACGCACGCTGTAGCCAGGGCCTTGCTGGCTATGCCATGTGCGTGCAATAGCCGCAAAGGGGCGCATCGCCCGCGTGTAATCACGTTCAAAGCGCATGTTGGTGGTCAGCTGTACGCCATAAAAGTTGAAATTGTCGGGCAGGAAGTAGCCCGCCCCTGCCGGCAGGGCCTGTGGCGGCAGGTAGCGAATGTACGCAAGGTCTGCGCCGGCCAGCCCCGCCGGATCGTTGCGGCGGTAGGCATGGCTTGACCAGAAGGCGCCAACGTCCACCGTGGGGGCATCCAGCCGGTAGGTATGGGTGTAGCTGAGGGAGGTGTTACGGCCGCTGCCGAGGTGGCCGCCAGTCTGCAGCTGGTACTTGTCGCGCCAGTGCTCGATAACGAACTGGTCGAGCCTTGTGGGCTGGTAGCGCAGGCTGGCACCCAGGCGGTTTTTCATGCCACCCATGCGCAAAACGAGGCTTTCCTGGGTCGGCAACTGTGTACCCAGGTCCAGTCGCAACGCCAGCCGGTCATCCAGGCGCAGTTCCTGTTCGAGCTGCAAGGGGGTGTAGCCGGTCAGGCTTTCTCGTCGGGCGAGGCGCACCAGGGTGCTTCCGTTGTTGTGCAGCCAGCGCAACTCTGCCTGCAGCGCATTCTCTGGCGAGGGGTTGTAGACGGTTTGGGGGGCAGGGGCGCGCCGGTCAATATTCTGGAGCTTGAGGTCCAGGAAAAGCCGGGGATTGAGTGCCAGATGCCATTGCGCACTGGTTTCGCGTTCGTTGACACCGTCGAGTTGCCGTGAGGCCGTCTCGGCGCCGGCATGGTCGCTGAACGCCAGCAGGTTCTCTGTCAGCTGCAGGTGGATGGACGAGTCGTCGGGCTGGTCGCCCTGGGTTTCGAAGGCAGCGGTCTGCGCCCGCCGGACGTCGCCCACGGTTGTCGCTGCATTGATGCGGTCATAGCGGGGCAGGCGCTCGTCAAAGGTTTCCAGCAACTGCCCTGTTGCGGCCTTGTCCTTTTCGGCCAGCGCCAAGGTGATATCGGCCCACAAGGGACGGTTGGCGCGCAGGCTGTGGCTGCGCGCATATTGATGCCACAGGAAGCCGCGCTCCGCTGTGTATTCGCCCGCATCCTGCAGCCAGCCGATGGCCGTTTCAGCGGCTGCATTGGAAAGCCCGCCGCGTGCATCGCGATCCAGTCGCAGCAGTTCGCGCAGCGTTTGCAGTCCCGCATCGCCCGGGCGCTGCATGAGTTGCAGGCGCGCGCGGGCCAGGCGCCGCACTTCATCCAGTCCTTCTTCGGTGAGCCAGCGCGCGCGGGCCTGTGCGTGGTCAAGCTGGTGGCCGGGTTCACTCTGGCGGGCCTTTTGCCACTCGGCGGACAGCAAGTGCCTGCGCAGTCGCCAGGCGCGATCGGGATGCTGGTTCTGCTCCAGGATATCGGCGTAGTTCATGAGCCACAGCAGGTCGGTCTGGTGCGATGCAAGCCTTGGCTGAAGGTATCGTTGCAGCGCCACTGTGGGCCGCGAGAGGGCCTGGTGGGCAGAAGCAAGGGCGTCGTGCACCTCCTCGTCCTGGCTCCATTCAGGCTCGTGCCGGGCCAGCAGATCGCGCAAGGCGACGGTGTCGTTGCTGTCGATGAACAGCCACAACAGTGCCTGGCGCATGGCGGACGATTGGGGCGCCGCCCTCAGCCCCGCCTCATAGTACTGGCGAGCCTGTTGGTGCTGACCTGTGTTCTGGTAATAGGTGCCGACCAGTCTCAGGAACTCGGGCTCCTTGCGCAGGCGCGTCAGCGCGCGGCGGCTGGCCTGCGGTGATGGGTCGAGTTGGCCCACCAGGCGCCTGGCGTCGGCCCATTGGTTGCGGTTGACATACAGCGTGAGGGCCAGCACCAGGTGGCGTGGCTCGTCGTAGCGATCCCATGCCAGGGTGGCGATGGCAGCGGCTTCCAGCGGATGTTCAGTCTGAAGGATGCGGATCAGGGCGTCAAAATCTCCGATGTCCGCATCCTCCGTGTCCAGCAGCTTCCGGTAGGCCAGCGTTGCCAGGGTGTCCTTTTGCTGTGTGTCCGCGAGCTGAGCGGTGAGGCGCCAGAAGGCTGGTGCATTTTCGGTTTGGGGGGTGACCTTGCTCTGGGCGGCATCGAGCCACGCAAGACCTTGCTGGCCCTGTCCACGCAGCAGCGCCAGGACGGCCGCACGCATGGCCAGTTCCGGGGTGATACGGGCGGGATCCTGGAACAGCCGTTGCCAGCTTTCGAGGGCGGTTTCAAGGTCGCCGGCCCGCTGGGCCAGGCCTGCCAGCATTTCGAGTGTGCGGGGCGTTGGCGCCTGCTGGCGCAGGTAATCAATGGCGGGCTGGGGTGTGCCAACGCGCTCGTATGCGGCTACGAGCTCCATCATCAAGGTTTCTTTTCCAGGCTTGCGCCTGAGTTCAAAGTGCAGGGCCTCAAGGAGTGCGGCATCGTCAAACTGGCCTGGTGCCAAGCGCAAAACAGCCTGCCAGGCCGCATCTTTCTGGGTGCGCCGCGCCAGCACGAGCCAGTGTTCCAGCGCCACTTCGAGGCGCAGAGTCCATTCCGAGACCTGGGCCATGCGTTCACGCCAGACCATGTTGTGGGGGGCCTGCTGCACGGCTGCCCGCGCTACCAGCCACGCGTCCTCCAGATTCCTGTTTTCCAGAAATACGCTGTATCCCAGGGTGTAGGTTTTGTCGTCAAACGGCAGGCCGGGGCCGGCCTTCGTGTCGGCCATCTGTTTCTGGTTGGTGCGAACGAAGTGCGCGCTGCCCTCGACATATGGACTTGAAGGAGTGCGCAGTAGCGCCGGGTCCAGGAGATAGGCGCGGTCTTCGTAGCGCGGCGAAGGTGCCGGGTTGGCGTTCCGAGCCATAGTGGGCTGCATTGCGAGCGGCATGGATTGCACGGCCTCGGCCACATTCTGTTGCTGCCATTGCAGCATGAGCGCCAGGCGCAGGAGTTGTTTGATGTAACGCTCGGCGATGTCCGGCCGTCCGGCCGCACGCGCCAGCTGCACCACCACGCGCAGGGTTTCGGGGTCGTCATGGAGGTCGCCCAGCTCGCGCTCCGCCAGCTCCAGGGCTGCCTCGGCCCTCCCGCTGGATTGCATTGCTGCCACCGCCGACAGGTAATGGTTTTTGGCACTTTGGGCATCGGGCGCCGACCGACGGGCCAGTATGTAAAGCTCGGCGCAGAGCTGATAGTTCGAGGTTGCGAGGGCTTCGCGTGCGGCGCTTTCGTAAATTGCTGCCGCCTTGCCGGGCTGCTTTTCGCGCAAAGCCAGCGCTCTCAGCAGTGTGATGCCTTCGGCGCGCGCTCCCAGCAAGAAGGCTTGTCGTATCAGTTGCTGATGCTGTGCCAGGGGCCATTCTTCCTGCAGCAGCGCGGTGAGTTGTTGTGTCAGATCCTTGTGCAAGGCGCCACGTGCGGCCTTGTCCTGAGGGGGAGTTTTCTGGTACCTGTTGAACGTGGCTTCCCAGAGGGTCAATACGGCCTCGCGGTGAAGCCGTTGATTGTTGGAGGCGGTGGCGGGTTGCAATGTTTTGCGCACCTGCTCCACTTCGCCTTGCGCCGCCTGGCGCTGGGCCAGCAGCAGCCGCAACTGCGGATTGTCCGGATCACTTCGCAGCAGGTTGTTCAGGTAGGTGGTGGACAAGGCAGAGTCATCCTGGGCACTGGCCAGGCGCCGCTCCAGGTCTTGGCGCGGATACAGCAGCCACAGCGCGGCACAAACCATACCTGCCAGCAGGATCGTCAGCGAGTGCGGTGCGAGAACGGGGCGTTCAACGGCCGGGGCAGAGGATCTGGATATGCGCGGAAGCATGGGTCAGCTGGAAGGTCTGGATATCGACTCGTGCGGCTACGGTCGTGCGAGCGGGCGAAAGCGTCCGTCCGTTGGCTCGGACCTGGCATCTGCTGGATGCCATGGCCACGCCGAATTGCAACGGCACATGCCCCTTGAGTGTGAACTCGGTGCGTGTGCCGTCGGTGCTGCTGCGCCAGTCCTGAACACGAGCATTGGCTTCGTGCAGGTAGGTCTGGGGCAGGGCGGTGGCTGCGTCTTGCGTCTTGAACCAGGCTTGGCCGCCGGCCAGGTGCAGGTAGGTGCCCTCCACGCCCGCGTGGTAGCCAGCCACGTTCTGGCTTTCCGCCAGAGCAGGGGCACCCCATTGGGGGGGCAGCCGCAGGGTGCGCAGCTCGCCCGTGCCGCGCACGCGCCAGCCTTTCCCGTCGCGCGCGATCGTGTAGCCGTAAAAATCCTGCACCTTGCGGATGTATTCCGAGGTGAACACCGGGTGAAGCGGCTGCGACAGAGCCCAGCGATAGACCTTGTGCAGCGCATTCAGACCCGCCCGCTTGCTGGCGGAGTAGGTGTGGTAGTAAATATCGACAGCCTTGATGCGCCGGGGCTTGTCTGTCATCTCAAAGGTTTCAATGGCGCGCTCAAAACCGTAAAAAGGCCCCTGCCAGAGGTTGGTGTAGATGTTCTCGTTGGTGATGGGGGCAAAGACCTGCAGGTATCCGCCCTTGTGAATGCCAGGGCTGCGCACCGCTGTGAGAGAGGGGTGGCTGCGAGAAATGAAGGTGTCGCCGCCGTTCATATTCAGTAGCCCGGCGCGCTCGGCAACAGCCAGTGCTTCGGCGCTGGGGGCCGTGTCGCCCGTCCACAGCATGATGCGCACCGGCTTGCCCGCTGGCGCGAGGCGCTGGCGAATGTAATCCGACGAGCCCACGATTTCACGCTCCAGGTTGAAGGTGTAGCCGGGCAGATCGAGGTGGTAGTCTTTCTGGGTTTCTTCCAGAAAGATGCCATGCTTGTTGCTCTGATCCCACAGGAACGGGTGAGAGAAACTGTGGGTGGCGATTTCGATGTGCGGCAGCCGAAACATGCGCTGGGCGATCTCTTCGAGTTGCGCGCTTTTCTCTGGAAAAAGACCATGCGGTGCCACTTCGGCCTCAATGACCGACATGGTCTGGGGAATGCGGTATTTCTCGAACACTTCCTTGAGTAAAACCTCGGCGGCAAACGGGCTGCCAGCCATTTCGGCCCGTGAGGGAAAGCCGTCGCCATCCACATGCACCATCAGCAGGCGTCGGCCAGTTTCGGTCGTGACGTCTGGCACGGGTAGGGGCTCCAGGCGCAATGACTGGGTCAGAAAAGCAAAGGGATCTATTACCCAGCGTTGCTGCTCCGTACCGGGCAGTTCGGCCACGAGAAAAGGGTTGAGTGCAAAGCCTCCCCAGGGCATGAGTGCGCCACCGACAAAAACTTGGCCGCGCGCGTCCTGCAACTCCACCAGGGGTGTGGCCCCTGCGCCCATGTCTCCCGTCAGTTGCACGGGGGAGTAGTCGCGGCTGGGTGCTGGCGTGGGGGTTTCGAAACCCATCATGGCGTGCTCACGCACGGTGCGTAGTGCACCTAGCGATTCCACGTTCGCTGCCTGAATGCCCATTTGTGCGGTCCAGTCGCGGTCGGGCTGAAAACCAAAGTCGTCCATGACGGTCAGGGGCATGCCCTCGGCAACCCGCGCCAACAGCCAGCGGCTCAGCGCCTTGCTTTTTTGCGAGGGAACGTAGCCTGAAAACCAGGTGGCAATGCCTGCGTAGCGGTCTCGGTACACACCTTCGGGCAGCGGTTCGCGCGTGTCGACATAGTCCACGGCATATCCCATGTGGTTCAGCGGCATCTGCAGGAACCTGTGCGCGTTGGTGTAGTTCAGGGTAACCGCCTCGGCACCGTTGTAGACCACCAGAATGCGCCTGGGCACCACCTCGATGCTGCCCACGCCCAACGTGTGCAGCTGGCTGTCGGTGACCCAGGGGATGAACCCGTGGGCTGCGATGCGCTGCGCCGTCTCGCGTGCTGTGGCGCGGTCGTGCGGCGGTGCATAGTCAATGGCCAGAACGGGCAGTCGGTCGCGCTCCTGAATGGTGCGCAACTGGTTCAGGATCCATGCACTGTCCTCGGTCTTGACTTCCTCGTAACGTTGGGTGCCAGCGTTCCAGCCCCGGTACAGCGATTCGGCCGCCACCATTTCGATTTTGTCCCGCACACGCGGGACGATCTCAAAACCCCGGTTGAGGATCAGGCGGATACCGGGAAATCTGCGGTGCAGGGTTTCAATAACCCGTACCAGGCCTTCTTGCTGGGCTGTTTCGTCAAACTTTTCCGCCAGGCGGTAGGAGTCGAGGGTGTCCAGGAAAAAACCTTTGTAGCCCCGTTCCCACAAAGGCCCTACCACGCGGGTTGCAAAAAAATCGGGCCAAGCCTCGGGCGTCTGGTCAAGAACATCCGAGTTCCATTGGCCATTGCGGGCCATCTTCCATGATGGCGGGATGTTTGCGTAGTAGGCCCGCGAGGGGTGGGCCTCTGCGACCGATACGTAGGCATAAAGTGTGCTGCCGCTGGCCTGGTATCGCACGGGATCATGGCCGTGGTCAGGCTCGACCACGACAATATCGAAGGTTCTGAATTCTTCCAGTGGGATGGTGCGACCGTAATACAACGCCACGGCGGGCGCCGCCGCCTGCGCCGCCTGCGGCATCATCAGCAGGCAGGCCAGCAGGCCGTAAACAAGCCAGTGCAACCGGCTCGACGCGAAAACCATTGGAAGAGAGAGCATGGCGGTAGAACGGGTGTGCCTGGGCTGCGGAACTGAATGGGTTGTGGCCTGTGGCCGCAGTCTTGAATGGAATCTCTTGCCGGCAGCGGCCACCAGGCGCATCCTTCGCAACGCGAAAAGGTATCCGAACGTGAGCGCAAATTCTAAGAGTGAAAGAATTGGATCAATATATCGAAATACGTTTGGTCATAGATAATAATATTTTTTGCAAGAGAGATCTGTAACTGAGGGCTGGAGTTTTCCGTCCCCGGCGTGAAGGAGTAATAACTTGATTCTTGTCACAGGCGGAGCCGGCTTCATCGGTTCGCACACCTGCGTGGCGCTGGCCCAGGCCGGTATTCCCCATCTGATTCTGGACAACTTTGGCAACAGCCGCCGCTCGGTGCTGGAGCGGCTGGGGCGCATCACAGGCGTGCAGCCTCTTATTGTCGAGGGTGACGTGCGCGATGCCGATTTGCTGGCGCGGGTGTTCGCGCAGCACCCCATTGACGGCGTGATCCACTTTGCCGCGCTCAAGGCCGTGGGCGAGTCGGTGCGCGAGCCGTTGCGTTATTACGACAACAATGTGGCGGGTACGGTGGCATTGCTGCGTGCGATGCAGGTGGCGGGTGTGCGCACGCTGGTGTTTTCTTCGTCGGCCACGGTGTATGGCGAGCCTGCCACCGTGCCGATTCGCGAGGACTTCCCGCTGTCTGCCACCAACCCCTACGGCTGGAGCAAGCTCATGATGGAGCAGGTGCTGGCCGATGTGGATGCGGCTGAGCCGGGGCAATGGCGCATTGCGCGGTTGCGCTATTTCAACCCCGTGGGTGCGCACGAAA
>ERZ724525.657-NODE-657-length-19681-cov-4.253439_pt1 | contig 19681 bp, 22 predicted proteins | sample MGYA00376058_ERZ724525 | MGnify/ENA primary metagenome ERZ724525 (study PRJEB28724, sample SAMN07190888) | wastewater metagenome | isolation source: influent of sewage treatment plant in Hong Hong | place: USA: Christiansburg, Virginia | collected 2016-03-01 ... | reverse complement strand
CTGAACTGGGCCGTCCGCAGACGGTCGCCGTGGCATAGCTGCGTCTGGGGTCAGGGGCGGCTCAGCTTCAAATTGATTTGTACAACAGCGCCAGGAGAAATCTATTCAGCCTGCGCAATTGCTGCAGCGGCCATAAAGCGTAATTTCATGGCTGTCGACCTGAAAACCTGGTGGCGCCAAGCCCTTTAGGTTGCCGGGACAGGCATGTACATCGAAAACCCGCTGACAGACGGTGCACTGAAAATGGTGGTGGTGGCCCTGGTGAGCTACCTCATACATGGGCGTGCGCTCTGGCAAGTGGACCTCATGAAGAAAGCCCTCTTCAGCCATCGCTTTGAGCGCCCGGTACACGGTAGCAATCCCTAGCCCAGGTAGCGATGCCTGCGCCAACTCCAGTACTTCCTGAGGTGCCAGTGGTCTATCGGCCTTTGTCATGGCCTGCTCAATAGCCGCGCGCTGCTTCGTGGATCGTTGCTTGGAGGGGTTCATCGTGGTGAGGCTATGTCATGGAAGCGAGGGAGGCAATATTGTGCCGTGGCTCGCTCTCTGACCAGCACCTACAGGTACTTGAGCCAAGTAATATCGCGTCGACGCTGCTTGAGTCCAGCAAACCAGCGTACGAGAGGATACAAGGCCACGACCAGAAGCGCTGAAATCACCCATAGCCAAAGCAAACTGCTCAGCCCGAACAGTTGCCCCTGGTTGGCACCCCAGACCGCCACTGCGGCCAAATACATGAACTTGAGCACGTACAGGTGCAGCACATAAAAGAACATAGGCGCGGCTCCCAACGTAGCCAGAAGCTGCAGCCAGCTGCGACCTGTGGCGTTCTCGAGTGCACCCAGCAGCAGTAATCCAAAACCGAGCGTCAACAGCAAGAACAACAGTGAGGGCGGATACTTGGTGACGTTAAACCAGGACATGACCGTCTGCAGCGCATCCGCACCGGTCACCCAAGGTGCATCGCCATACAGGTTTAGCGTGCGTAGCAGCGCAAAGCCCAGCAGGCAGCTAACGCCTGCAACGAGCAGATATTGCTTGCGCTGTTTCGCGTCACAGGCTGTACTAAACCACGGGCCGACGCCGTAGCCCAGGGCGATTACTCCAATCCAGGGAAGTAGAGGATAGGACGTACGCAGTTGCACGCTAGCCAGCTCCAGCCAACCACGGTCATGCAAAATCGCCCAGGGGATATGCATCATGTGATCCGGCGGGAAATGCAGGCTATCGAACAGGTTGTGGCCTGCTACCAGCACCAAGCCCAGCAGCAGCAAGGCCTTGCGTGGCAGCCACACCAGCACCGACAGGGCCAGCATGGAAAGACCAATAGCCCAGATCACCTGCAGGAACACCTTGGCTGGTGGAAACTGGAAGGTCCAGGCGAAGTTGACTACCGTCACCTCCAGCAGTACCAAAAACAGGCCACGCCGCCAAAGGAAGCCCGACGCTGCGCGCGCCTGACCCGCCTCGGCATGGCGGCTGGCATACAAGTACGCCCCCAATCCGGTCAGGAACACAAACACCGGTGCGCACAAATGCGCCAGCATGCGGGGGAAAAACAGGCCTAACGGGGTGTCGGCCACAACCATCGGGTCCGGCACCTGCAGATGCAGGTAAAAGGTTTCACGGACATGGTCGAGCAGCATGAATAGCATGACAAGACCACGCAGCGCATCGATCGATTGCAGACGGCCAGCACTCGCTAGCGAAGAGGTAGAGGATGACAAATCAATCGCTTTATTGATAGTGAATTATCAATATCATATCCGCTTAAGATGTCACTGCTCAGAACTCGTATTGCATTTCCACGCATGCAGTCACACAAGTGCAGTCTGTGCGCCTTGTAGGACGGGTAATGCGCCAAGCGGACTTACTCGCCTTATCTCAAGTCTCTGGCAAGACATGCTGCATGTGAATGGTTTGCCACTGTGGATCTGCCTCTCTTTCGATTACATCAAATCCATTTGCTTGCCAAAACTCTAGAGCGCTTGGCAAAAACGGATGCGTATGCAAGTAGAGCACTTCCACATGCTGAGCCTTCGCATGTTGCGTGAGCGCACCCAACAGCGCACCACCCAGGCCTGACCGCCGAAACTCAGGTGCGACAAACAAGCGCACGACTTCAACCACTTTTCGCTGTTTGAAATTCAGTTGTGGAAACCTGCCGTCATAGTCCCGAAAAGCAATCGTAGCCTGCACTCTTTGGTCTGAGTCAAGAGCTGCAAGCATGCAACCGCAGCCCGATAAATACGTTCCTTCGAAATTTCGAAGATCGGCAGGAATTTCCAGTGGGTCGATCCGCTCGGAGAACATGGAAATGCGTGCACTTTGCAGAAAACTCTGAACTTGCAGCAGTTCACCAACACGCTGAATAGAAACGTTTTTCAAGCTGGACATAGATAGACAATTTCTGCGCACCCGTCTCTTTGGCTCATAACTGTTGCAACAAAATAGGCTACATTACCGCAACTTTGGTTTCGTAAGAACATGCATCCGCTGCAAAGCGGGCATGAGGGAATCCAGTGGCCACGTGCTTTTAGGCACAGGTCCGTGAAATGGAACTGCCCCCGCAACTGTAGGCAATGAGCAAGCTATCACACAGCCACTGAACACCCGTTTGGGAAGGCGATGAGCAAGCGATGATTTGCCAGTCAGGAGACCTGCCAAAGAACCAACCATTCATTGCCGGCGGGGTGTCCGGAAAGTGAGCATTTTCATCGCTCCGGTACCGCACTGTCGATCTAGGCAGTCGGACGGCGCGTGGCTTGCAATATCTTTCCAGAGTGCTTCTCGCCACTTCTAGAAATTTATTCTGATGCTGCTTCGAAGCCTTGCCAGTGCTGTACTGCTCGCCACCTCATGGTCTGCATACGCAACAGACTACCCTTTGCAGCTGCAAAACTGCAATTACACCGTCACTCTCGACAAGGCTCCTTCGTCGGTAGTCACCATTGGTCAGGCCGGAACCGAAATGCTGTATGCCCTTGGGCTAGGCGACAAGGTGGCAGGCACTGCACTCTGGTTCAACCCTGTGCAACCCCGTTTCAAAGCCATCAACGACAAGGTGCCGCGCCTGTCCGAAAACATTCCCAGTTTTGAGTCGGTCATCGGCAAGCGACCTGCGCTGTTGGTATCGCAGTTTGAATGGATGGTGGGCAAAGATGGGGTAGTCGGCACACGTGAGCAGTTTCATGATCTGCATATTGCCACCTATGCCATGCCGGCTGATTGCGAAGGCAAGAACAATCTTGTTGGTTCGGACGGCACACGTACCGCCAGCTACGACGTGAAGGCCTTGTACAAAGGCATCCGCCAGCTAGCGCAGGTATTTGATGTGGAGGCACGCGGCGAGAACTTGGTCAAAGATTTGAGCGAGCGCCAGACCAAGGCGGTGGCCAAGGTCAAATCCTCCAAACTCAATAACTTGTCGGCAGCACTGTGGTTCTCCAGTGCAGACTTGGCGGCGGACCCTTACATGGCAGGAAAAAACGGCGTGGCTGGCTACATGATGCAGACGCTCGGCTTGCGCAATGTCATCGGATCTGCTGAAGAGTGGCCCACGGTGGGCTGGGAAACCATTGCCAAGGCCAACCCCTCGATCCTGATCATTGCCCGCATGGATCGCCGCCGCTTTCCTGCCGACGATTACCAGAAGAAGCTGGACTTTCTCAAGAAGGACCCTGTCACCCAGCATATGGATGCTGTCAAGAACGGTCGTATCGTGATCGTGGACGCTGACGCCTTGCAGGGCTCCATCCGCCAGGTGGATGGCATGGAGCAGATTGCCAATGCGGTCCTGAAGATCGAAGGCCTCTCCAAATAAGCCGAGCACAGCGGATGTCGCGCTTCAGGTTCGATATCCCAGTCTCATTGCCATGAGTACCTCCACGCTGAATTCAGCACGACCACGCATACCCGCAAACCAGTTTCTGCGCGCAGCCTTGCTGGTGATGGCAGCCGCCGCCATGCTCTTGCTGTCCGTTGTGTTGGGCATAGCCATTGGTGAGACCGATATCTCCGCCCGCATTGTGTATGAGGTGCTCGCCAACCGATTGCTTGGAACCAGCTACCCGATAGATCCCATCAACACGGGGATCGTCTGGAATTACAGGTTGACGCGAGCCCTGGTCGCCGCCAGTTGCGGTGCCGGCCTGGCAGTCTCCGGCGTTATCTTGCAGTCACTGCTGCGCAATGCCCTGGCAGAGCCTTATCTGCTCGGTATCTCGGCAGGTGCTTCTACGGGGGCCGTGCTGGTTTCCGTCGTCGGCCTGGGGGCAGGCTTCATATCGATGACCACGGGAGCCTTTTTCGGAGCTGTGAGCGCATTTGCCTTGGTGGCACTACTGGCCCATGCCGCCGGCAATGGCGGTTTGCGCAACGGCGGACAGATTGTGCTGGCCGGTATTGCCGGCTCGCAGCTGTTCAATGCACTTACATCATTGATCATCACTAAATCCGGAAGCGCCGAACAGGCGCGCGGCATCATGTTTTGGCTGCTCGGCAATTTAAGTGGTGTGCGCTGGCCAGACACCATCCTGACGGCTTCGGTGGCTTTAGCTGGCCTGTTGGTGTGCCTGCTACATGCCCGTTCTCTCGATGCATTTGCCTTCGGCAGCGAGTCCGCTGCTGCGCTTGGGGTGCCGGTGCGCCGTGTGCAGCTGTCTTTGCTGCTTGCGGCAGCATTGATGACTGCCGTGATGGTCTCGATCGTAGGAGCCATTGGCTTCGTCGGATTGGTGATTCCTCACTCGGCGCGCCTGCTTGTGGGCGTGCGCCATCGACGCCTGATCCCCGCCAGTGCGGTGATTGGAGCCATGTTCCTAATTGCCGCCGACGTGGTTTCACGTACCTTGATTTCGGGACAGGTCCTGCCCATTGGCGTTATTACCGCCCTGGTCGGTGCGCCGGTGTTCGCCTGCATCTTGCTCAAGAGCCAAAGAGGTCGCCCATGAAAGAGGCCTTTGACGACCCGCAATATACGGCTGCCCTGGAAGCACGGGATATCAGTTGGAAAATTCGAGGCACTCCAATCGTCCAGCAGGTCTGCTTGCAGGTGCACCCGGGTGAAATGCTGGGGTTGATCGGGCCGAATGGCTCTGGCAAATCCAGTCTGCTGCGTCTGCTGTCAGGTGTAATCAAGCCCAACTCCGGCGAGGTACTGCTGGGAGGCCATTCATTGCGTCAATTGTCACGCCGCACGGTGGCGCGCCAACTTGCTTTTGTGGCACAGACTGCCGATACCGCGGATGCCATCAGTGTGATCGAGGCTGTGGAGCTGGGACGTACCCCTTGGCTTTCAGCGCTAGATCCTCTGTCGACCGTTGATCGATCGATTGTCAGAGATGCGCTGAGCGATGTCGGTTTGCTATCCAAGGCAGACAGCAACTGGAGCACCTTGTCAGGCGGTGAGCGCCAAAGGGCACACATTGCGAGGGCTCTGGCGCAGCAACCGCACCTGTTGCTACTGGATGAGCCCTGCAACCATCTAGATATCCATCAACAACTGTCACTGTTGCAGTTGATCCAGCGCCTTCCCATCACCAAGGTCATCGCACTGCACGACCTCAATCAAGCCATGATCTGCGACCGGCTGGCAGTCATGCATCAGGGCCAGTTGATTCGGCTTGGCAAACCTCATGAAGTGCTGAGTCCGGATTTACTGGAGCAAGTCTTTCAAGTCCAAGTGCGCACCTTGATCGATCCGCAGGATGGCTGCCGCGTTTTGCGCTTTCAGCCAATGCCCAGTCTTTAAATTAGAAAGTTTCCAGGATGTCTGCTCTCAACTCTGCCCGCTATGCAGCCTTGCTGCTGTGTGTTTGTACCGCGCCTCTCGTTGTGGCAGAAACCGTAGAAATCAAAATGCTCAACCGAGGGGCCCATGGAGCCATGGTGTACGAGCCCGAGTTTGTCAAGATCGCACCGGGTGACAGCATCAAATTTCTGGCGACCAGCAGTGGTCACGATGCTGTGTCCATCACAGGAATGTCGCCGGCAGGGGCGACGCCTTTCAGGGGCAAGACCAATCAGGAAATCACCGTCACCATGACCGAGCCTGGACTGTACGGGGTCAAATGTCAGCCCCACTATGCCATGGGCATGGTGATGTTGGTCCAGGTCGGCGACGCTACGTTGTCCACGCTAGCCATTCCAGACGATGTGCCCGAACAGGCAAAGCAGCGCTTTCAAGACATTTCTGCGCGCGCTCAATCAACTTCTCGGTAGTTCAGTGCAATGAGCCCGATACCAATGAGTTCAGGCGCATCACGCCTGCATCCTCCGCTGCAAAGATCAATCTGATGAGAGTTCATATTTTTCGTCTCCATACTCTGAGCGTAGCGTTGCTGTGCGGAAGTGGTGCAGCTATCGCTGGTGCACAAGATGATGCCAAAGGCTTTGTCGAGGGTAGTGCGCTCAATATGCAAAACCGCGTGCTTATTGAACAACTCGACTATCAGAAAGGCAGCAGTTTTCGCGCAACCAGTGGGCAAAGAGGCCAAACCCTCGCTCGCGAATCGGCCTACGGGCTGATGCTCAACTATGAATCGGGCTATACGCGCGGCATCCTTGGTCTGGGATTGGATGCTCATGCCTATGGAGCCGTCAATCTGGGCACCGAAGCGGACCACGCACGTGCGACGCCGCGCTACGTGGCCAAGAACGGACAGGAGATTTCCGATAGCTTTGGGCGTGCCGGCGCTGCGCTTAAAGTGCGAGTTTCGTCCACTGAGCTGAAAGTCGGCGAGATGCGAGCCAAGACACCGATTTTCAGCTCGTCGGACACTCGACTGCTACCTGAAAGCAACCGAGGCTGGCAAGTCATCAGCAGAGACATCCCAACACTGACACTGCAAGCTGGACGGTTTACCGGTTGGGCCGACCGCAATGCCCGCAAGAACGGCGCTGACTTGCTCGCTAACTACTCCGGCGTGACCAGCGGCTCCTTCAGCTTTATAGGCGGCGCGTGGGCTACGCCGATCACCAATCTGACACTAAGCAGCTACTACGAAAAATACGCGGATAACTGGAACACCGCATACTGGGGAAGTTTCTACAAGCTTCCTCTGCCAGATAAGCGTTCACTTTCCTTCAATCTGAATCTCTATCGCAGCACCGATACCGGCAGGGCAAAGTCTGGCGAGATTGACACTACCACCTGGAGCCTGATGAGCACCTATGCCATAGGCGCTCACAAATTCGGACTCGGCTACCAGAAGGTCAACGGCAACAATCCTTTTGACTATGTAAATCGAGGCTCCATCTGGCTGGAAAACGCGATGCAGCTGTCCGACTTCAATGGTCCACGGGAAGCTTCTTGGCAACTCAAGTACGACGTGGACTTGGCCAGCATCGCAACCCCTGGACTGAGCGCTGGCCTAGCCTACACCAGAGGTTCCGGTATCGACAACAGCCATCTCAACGCCGTGTATGCCAACTACCTCGGCTATTCAGGAGTCAATGGCAAGCATTGGGAACGAGATCTGCTGGTGCGATACACCGTGCAGCAAGGAGCAGCGAAGAACCTATCTTTGCAACTACGCTATGGAGTGCATCGCACGAACAAAGCGCAAGGAGAGGCCAATATGAATCAACTTCGCCTGCAAGCAGAACTACCGTTTAGCATCCTGTAAATTTGACAGCTTATGGCCGGAAGGGTGAATTCGTGGCTCCGCCAAGAAGCTGATAGTTAACAGATTGTCGCTGCCACCCATCGCTAGTCGCTCAGGCGACTCGCAGGCTCGATAGCGCATCTGTTTGCTCCTCAACTACGATGGTAGACCATCATGGGATCTTCAGGTACTACCGCTTATCGCGAGCCGTGGAGCAAGGGAAAGAGATCGTCGGGCAGAAGGCGCCGTTCAAAGCTCAAGGACCTCTGGGCGCTGCGCGTGAGCCTTCAGATGGAAGGCCGTGCGCGCGAACTTACTCTCTTCACTTGGGCATCGATAGCAAGCTGCGGGGATACGACCTCGTCCTCCTCAAGGTTCGGGACGTATGCCACGGCGACCAAGTGGCGACACGTTCTGTCGTCATGCAGCACAAGACTCAGCGTCCAACAGTTTGAGATCACGAAGGCTACCCGTAACGCCTTGCATGCCTGGATCAAGCAGGCTGGGCTGAAGCCAGAGGGCTTCCTTTTTCCAAGCCGGCTTACATGACTCAGCGCATCTGTGGAGCTCGGCAGTACGCCCGGAGCCTCGGTCACTGGGTCGACGAACTAGGCCTAGACAGTATGGAGTACGGGACGCACTCATCTACCGCCGCACCAAGAACCTGTGCGCTGTGAAACTGCTGCTGGGCCACTTCAAGCTGGAGTCGACGGTGAGATACCTAGGTATTGAACTCGACGATGCCCTCGAGATATCTGAAAAGATGGAGATCTGAAGCTGTCGCTGGCAGCCAACCCGGAAATTACGGCCGGGTGGCTGCCTTCAACGGTTGGAATGCGGCGGGGGGCCAAGCTGGATCTCCCGGCCAATAGCAGTCATTGGAAAACCGGCTATTTATCTGTCAGGTCCGAATGATTGCGCACGTTCTTGACTAATAAATCAGGCGCTTTCATCTGCCAGCAATCGTCCGGGACCTGACACTTAGCGTTTCACCACATAACCATAGGCACGGCGAGAGCCATCTGCTTCTGTTTGCAAGTAGACACCCTGGATTTCAGGCTCAAAACCGGGGAGCTGGTTGATGCCGTCTTCCAGCGCCAGAAAATATTGCAGTGCAGCACCACCCCATACCTCGCCCGGCACCACGCACAGCACTCCTGGCGGGTAAGGCAGTGCGCCTTCGGCTGCAATCCGTCCTTCGATCGCCGACAGCGGCACCAGCTCAACATGGTTGCGCACAAGCTCCGTATTGGCGTCGTAAGGGTTCATGGCTTGGGCGGGAAATTCGGCTTTACGGAACATGGCTTTTTGCAAGGCTTGCATGTTGTAGCCTTTGTAGAAGTCATGCATGCGTTGGCACACCTGTCGGATGGTGTAGCCCTTGTAAAACTCTGGATGCTTGTTAAATACCGTGGGCAGTACTTCTTGCATGGGGCTGTCCAATTCGAGGTGTCGCTCGAATCGGCATAGATAAGACACCAAGTGCTGCATCTTCGAAAGACGTTCAGAGGGCGTCAGCAAGAACAGGATGGAGTTCAAATCGGCCTTTTCAGGCACAACGCCGTTGTCGCGCAGGTAATGTGCCAGCACCGATGCAGGAACCCCGAAGCTGGCATACCCACCGCTTTGGCTGTCAATGCCCGGCGTTGTTAGTAGCAATTTGCAGGGGTCGACAAAGTATTGGTCGCGTGCATAACCTTCAAATGAATGCCAGCGCTCATCGGGTTGGAATTTGAAGAAGCGCAAATCGTCAATGATCATTTCCGTGTCGTATTCGCCCCAAGGGCGACCATCGACCATGGTGGGAATGAAAGGGCGTATGTGTTTGCAGTTGCGCAAAATGAGCTTGCGCGCCTCGACACCGACGCGCACACAGTCACGCCACAACTGGCGCCCTGCAGCACCCGCATGCATTTGGGCGTTCACATCCAGTGCCGCGAAGATCGGGTAGAACGGGCTGGTGGACGCATGCATCATGTAGGCGTTGTTGAGGCGCTTGTGAGTGACATAGCGCTGCTGCCCCTTGATGTGCTTGTCTTTTTTGTGGATTTGCGAGGATTGAGAGAACCCGGCTTGTTGCTTGTGAACGGACTGGGTTACGAAAATGCCAGGGTCGTTTTCTCCCAGCTCCAAAAGGAGTGGCGAGCTGGCCTGCATCATGGGAATGAATTGCTCATAACCGACCCATGCAGAGTCGAACAAAATGTAATCGCAGAGATGGCCAATACGGTCTACAACTTGGCGCGCGTTGTAAATGGTGCCATCGTAGGTTCCCAGTTGAATGACTGCCAAACGAATAGGGCGTACTGCGTCGGCTTTCTCTGGCGAAACTGAACGGATAGCATCGCGGATATAGGCTTCATCGAAGCAATGTGCGTCAATTCCGCCTATAAATCCAAAAGGATTGCGTGCTGTTTCTAGGTAAACCGGAAGTGCACCCGACAAGACCAATGCACCGAGATGAATGGACTTGTGGTTATTTCGGTCGAATAACACCAAATCATCTTTGGCCAGTAGCGCACTGGTGACAACCTTGTTGGAAGTGGAGGTTCCATTGAGTACGAAATAGGTTTTGTCTGCGTTATAGATGCGTGCTGCATTCATTTGTGCATCCAGTGCAGCACCTTCATGAATCAGCAGATCGCCAAGCCTGACGTCTGCATTGCACAGGTCCGCACGAAACAAGGTTTCTCCAAAAAAATGGAAAAACTGTCGACCTAATGGATGCTTGGTAAAAAATTGCCCGCCCTGGTGCCCAGGGCAATCGAATGCCGAGTTGCCATGTTTGACATATTCGGTAAGAGCACGAAAAAATGGGGGGTATAGTTCGCTAACATATTTTTCAGCTGCGACTGTGATTTTGCGGCCATAGTGATGCCGATTTCCCCGGCCCATTTGAATGACGCCGCTCAGTCGGTTGAATAATCCTTCTGGCACTTCTTCATCATCTTGGAGTGCCAGGAAAAATGGAACCTCAAACCCCGTTCTGTCAATACTTTCCAATAGTTCCCGTGCTTGTTCTCTGGACCCCACTACGGCAGCCACATTGGTGAAATCGGTCATGGCTGCATCAATTTTCTCGTAATCCGTAATGAAGCTTTCGGCAACAGATTGACTAACGGCAATTTTGAGCTTGTTCATGAAATCTCTCTGATATGAAATGAGTACCAGCCCTTTCGGGGGGGAAGTGAGATAAATCGGCGTAATGAGATTGGCAGGCAAATATTGCAAACAAATGTCAATGCAGGACTATCTCTTACAAATAGTACATTTTTGTTTAAAGAATAAATACTAATAACCTGCGTTTCTTTGGGCTGTATCAAAAAATAGGCTGAGCCCAAAAATAAAGATAGGGGGTGGGTGCCTCGGTCGCGATGTCACGTCAGGTGGCGCTGTTACGCAATTCCGGCACTACCAGTACGATAGGCTCGCCAGATGGGTGAAGCGTGCTTTGGCAAGCGGAAATACGGCTCTACAAACTAGAGCGTAGAACGCAGTCTTAAACGCTCGAGGCGACTTAACGATCTGGTCGAACGAGGGCTTGTTGGTATCGTCAAATGACAAGCGTTAAGTCTGCGGCAAACACCGCGTTGCACGGATCATGCATAAGCACAAGATCAATGCTGTGTGAGGCTACAAAGCTCCACGACACATTTCAGGCCGGCCTCCAAACATTGTCCCAACCACTTGCTGCGGCAGTTCACGGTGGACGAGCTAGACAAGGTCTGGGTGACGGACATCACCTGCGGCAGGGAGGACTGTCTCTGGCTGCGGTGGTGCAGCGACTAAAAGCTGGCTCTCAATGGAAAAGGTAAGCAGCCCGCCATAGGCAGATTGGTTTGAGCAACGGACTAGAGCCAAGGTACGTAGGCTGGATAGTAGAAGATTGCTAGAAATGAAAAATAGATAACTGACAAGCCAAGCCATATGACATTTCTAAAGCCTGAACGTGACGCCAAAATTCCGAAAAAGCCAAATGCAGCCGCAATGAACAAGCAACCACTTATTACAGCGCCCAGTTCAGAAGAAGTGGAGACGCCAAGTTTCCCACTAGTTGTGAGTTGATGCTCAGTGATGCCAATCCAACCTACGCTTGCGCAGATTGCAGCCATGACACCACAGGCTATAGCGATAGATATTGGAGGTCTCATCAATTTCTAATGTTATGTAGGTCGCACCAAGCTTCAGGCCATTCGGTCTAAATTGGCACGAAATAAACGCGAAGAGGGCTTGCAGTTTGACTCAATGATGGCTCACTGTCGTTAGCGAGTTTGGAGGCATGGTCAAACAGCGCGACGCAATCGTCAGCTCATTGAATAGTCAGTTTGTTGCAAACAGGGCTCTGATTGAGCGGCTTCGATAGTCATGTCATAGAGCCTCTTGACATTAAGGTAACTTCAAACTTTAAGGTTCTGACACGCCATTCTCAATCCACCTTCATATGTCTAATCAATTTCCGTCGCAGAACAACCTCTCTTGGTTGTTTTTGTGAGTCCCTCCGATGGCGCTATCCGTTTTGTTCGCCGTCTTAATGTGGTTTCTGCCTGGCATCCTAGCGATAGTGATCCCGGGTGTATGGATAGTGACCACTTTGCTAGCTAGCGTGGGCGGGGAATTCTGTCTTGCTGGTGTTCTGGAATTTAGGAGTGCCAAGACAACGCTCAACCCGGTTAATCCGGATGCCTCGACAGTGCTGGTAGTTCGCGGCATTTATCGTTTGACACGAAACCCCATGTATTTGGGCTTCGCATTGTTACTTTTTGCCTTCGCAGTGTGGCTGGGCAAGATGTCAGCGATGCTTCTAGTGCCGCTGTTCATGACTTATTTGCAGCAATTCCAGATCCGGCCTGAGGAGGATGCATTGCACGTGCGATTTGGAGCATCTTTCGATGCCTATCGTCAGCAAGTGCGACGCTGGCTTTAGGTTCGAGCAAAAACTAATTCGGACTGACGGCTTTTGATCACGTTCTATCGACGCTTTCGGCCAAGAGCGTTTGCTGGGTTGTTGACTTCGGTTGCAGACGAACTTCACATTGATTGTCAAATCTCTTGGAGTAGTCGTGTCTCTATTGCAACATCTTCGAGGTGAAGTTTTGCAAAAAGTGCTTTTCCTTGGGTAAATAATTTTCTTGTACAAGCATGGCTTTGTCCTTGGCATATTTACTGGCTTGGTCACGCTTATTCTGTTTAATCTTCCATGGTATTTTTTCCGTACGCAGGCCACGCAATACAGCTCGTGATTGCTGCAATCGGAAGCTTTGTATCAGCCAAACTGATTGGCGCTCGCGCGCCGAATGGATGCCCAATAGAGGCCGCAGCCAATCGATGGACATGAACTGGTAAGGTCGCCTTTGGGTCGATCAGCGAAAGTAGAGGATCGACCCAAAGGCAGCCCTCGTTGTGGGGGAACTCACGTGTTACAACCGTTTCATGCTGTTCGACTTACGCGGTTAATGCACTTCAATACATCGACTCGGTTACTGGCGGCTCCAAGATGGATGCTGATTCTTGGTGGAGCCTGCATCATGTTTTGTGGGCAGATTCTGTGGGCCCTGTTTGCAATCTTGGCCTTAGGTCCAGGGCCCACCGCTGTAAACCCGATGGCCAAGTATTCTGTGAGCATTCAGCTTATGGGTGGTGTGGTGTTCATGCCATTTATCGAGACGCTTGCGGGGCAGTGGTTGCCAATTCAGCTGGCTCGTCGTTTGCTTGCGTCGCCATGGTGGGCTGCCGCCCTTGTCTCTGTCATCGTATTCACGGTGCTTCATGGCTTCACCGACCGTTATGCAGTCAATATTTTGATTGGGGCGATCGTGCTTTCTGCCATTTTCGTTATAGAGGCGAAAAGACATGGCAGACCTGTTCTTAGCACATACTTAACCCATGCGTTGGCAAACACAATGGTCTTTTGTCTTCAGACCTTTTGACGATGGTTTGCTCAGGGCCGAGCAGCGACCGGTGCAGATCGTCTTGAGCGGCAATCGAACTAGCTATTTGATATGGTTATTGTCTCAGAGACTGCCCACAGCAACAATCATTCACTTCTTACAGAGTCCAGCCTTTCTGCGCCGGTAAATATATGGATATTGTCCTGACCTTCCTATGGAATGTAGTGAAGCTACTCGCGTTCGAGTTTGTGTTCTTCTGGCCAGGTTTCTTGCCAATCAAGATTCTCACACTTGGTAAGTATCCGAGGTTGACCAAGCCAAGCAAAGATATTGAGGATTACTCAGACGTCCAGGCTATTTCATTCTTCGGCGTCTTCGTCGTGTTGGTGCTGCTGGCTCTATTCTTGAAGTTCTTCCCTACGTGATAAGGCGCAAGATGAAAAGAAACAGCCGACTCTTTCTCGCAGTGATACTCATCACTTTTCTCGGTACAACTTTAGGCTTCTTGTGGCTTTTCGTACCTCACGATATTGTCAATGGCGGCTCAGTCATCTTCACGCTTGCCTTTCTTGCTGCTGTGGCCGCAGTCTGGTTCTTTGTCAGAAGCAATGCGTCGAATATTGAGGCCATAGCTCAGAAAGGCGACTTAGGTGCTATCAAGAAAATGCTGATCGGGAAGCGCACATCTAATTTGCACAAACACCGCTAAGCAGGGACTCAAGGTAGATTTTCCGAGGTCTGCTTTCCGCCTTCGTTGTTCCGCAGTTCTTTTCAAGTGGGGCGCTTGGCAATTTCCAGGGAACGCTTCTGAACATTCTTTTCAGATATGGGGCCGTCCCTGCTTGCTTCGTCCCTCAGCCATGCCAAAAACGTCTTCACTTTTACCAGTTCACGGTGCAGACCCGCTGAACCCCATCCTCGACCAAAACCACAGATTTGCTACTGAATAAAGAGCTATAGTTTCATTTCTATCAGGCGCTAGAGTCTTATTTGGCTTGAAAGCACAGATACATTCTGCGACCGCAAAATAAGAGGGCGCTCTTGTCATCCCCAGCGCTGGCCGCACGTTAAAGCTTGGTGTTTTTCACTTTTGAGGAAGTGACTGCCATGTGGAGACTGGGGCGTCTGCTGACAATTTTTCGCAAAGAGCTACGGCTCGCCTGGGCTGTGCTGCGCGATCCGCGCTCACCCAAGGCGGCCAAGCTCGTCACCGTGCTGGCGGCGCTCTACGTCATCAGCCCCATCGATTTTGTGCCTGACACTATTCCCATACTGGGCTGGATGGACGACGGCATGATCGGCTTCTTGTTGCTGCAACTGGCCTTCAAGTTTTTGCCTGCCGAGCTGCTGGCCTCGCTGCGTGAGCGAGTGGGAGCCAAGGCTGTTTAGCGTTACTCATTGAAAATGATAGCGGCTAGCGCTTATGTATCAAGCGCTAGCCGCTATTTTCATTGAAGATCTCAAATCTCAGATCTCAGATCTCAGATGCCCAAAAACTGAAATGGCGCTGAGGGCTTGAACTGCTTCGTGGCATTGCCCGAATAGGTATGGCTCTGGTCCGTGCCCAGATCCAGCTTCATGACCTTGCCGGTTTGCGGGCTGAAGTCCAGCGCCTTGAGGTCCACCCAGAAGGTATTGGGCGTCAGGGCTGATTCAAAGAAATATAGCTGACGCTGGTGGTCAAACACGGTACGCCAGCGGGTGGACGAGATATTGGGCTGGCCCGGCGTGCTGATGCCGTAGGGCACCGAGACATTGCGGATCACGCTGAACACGCTGGCCAGCGCCTTGTTGGGGTTCTGCTCCTTGGGAATGGCATTCACATAGAACGAGGCCCGCGCAAAGCGATCGGCAGCGCGGTTGGTGCCGGGCAGCATGGTCGTACCGCCGATCTGCTGCCAGTAACTGTTGAGTGCCAGCTGCTGATCGAAGGTGGGCGAGTTGGTCATCACCTGATACTCGCGACCATGGTGAATGACCTGTTTGCCGGCTATGTACTCGACGATGGCGCTGTCCCCGCTGGCATCCGACATGGATAGATGCAGCGTGGTCAGGCGATTCTCGCCGGGCACATTGTCCGAGACGATGGTGAAGGGCTCCTTCTCCAGCGCGGCCACGGCCTCCTTTACGCTGGCAAAGTTGTCCAGCACATATTGCGCCCAGGCCGCAATCGTCAGCCCAGGCTTGCTCTTGTCGTCAAATTTTGGGTATTGCGATTCCACCAGCCACAGTAGATTGGCGTTCAGACCGGCTTCGTTGACACCGTCCGTAGTCGAGATGTCATAGCCCGAAGTGATGACGCTGCCATACTTGGACTTCCAGCGTAGCGTGTTGGGCCCCGTCTGTCCGCTGCGCTCCATGCCGCGAGGCAGCACCCAGAGATTGCTGACGATGTCGCTTTTCCAGTCCATGGAGCGAGCCGTCATGACCTGGCCCTCAGCGCCGAGAAAGACCAGCCGGGTGCAGGCCCAGGCGCTGGTGGTGGCGGCAATGCCAGAGGCTGCCAGCAGCAGGGCGGCCACTTGGGGGCGGATACGCGGCATGTGAGCTTTCATCCAATCTTCCTTTTCGAGAACAGCGGTGATGGTAGGCAGGCTTGGTGCAGGCCAAGCGTGGCGATTCTTCATGCGATGAATCGCAGCTTACATGCAGATACTACCTTCCGGGGAAGGTGGCCCCATGACGCCAACCCATCACGCTCGCCCGTACGGTCAAGCCTATGCCAGACCGGCAGGGCATACTGCAGGGCATGCGCCTCCAACCCTCACTGACCTTTGTTTGCTGGCTTGCGTTGACGGGCCTGTCGGGCTGCGACCTGCGTGGGGACAGCGGCCAGCCTGCCCAGGGGCCCCTCAGCGAGCAGGCGAAGGCTACGCGCGATGCCTTGCCAGAGCATATTTTTCGCGGCAACCTGGCTGGGCAGCCCGCCGTGCTGCTGGTGCACGACTGCGAGGTGTACCGGGTCGAGCCTGGTGAGCAGGGCGACGTTCACTGGGAGAGCGTGCTGGCGCCCGAGCCTTACCCCTTCTGGACGTCCTGCGATCGCCAGTCCATTGACTTCAAGGCTGGCGAGTTGACCGTAGTGCTGGGCCGTATGGCATTTGGTGCAGGCGGCTGCTGCGCCACGGGCGGAACCTATCGCTCGCGCGATGGACGCAAATGGATCAAGCTGCGCTGACAGGGCTTGCGGCGCTCTGGCAAGCAGCAGCTAGGCTTTGAGTGCGCCGGTAAACCCGTTGGTCTGGTAGGTTCAGGCGTGATAGCGGTGCCGGTGCACCCAAAGAAATGGCCTTGCCGACCCATGCTGCTGAAACACCCGCCATCGCAGCCTGAAACGCGCGGCTCTCTTGCTTTTTAAGTGAGGAAGCGCTATGCATCGCAGCCCTAAAATCTCAGACTTTTACCGGAACGCCCATGCCCGTGAATGTGATCAGCCAGACCCGTTTTACGCTGCAGCGTGACGATGTGCAGCGCACCATGCTGGCGCAGCGTGACGCCTCGGACGCCGTGCTGCAAAGCAAAACAGGCGTGTGGCGCAAGATCCGGCTCGCCTCCATCGCGGCCGTGCCCCTGCTGGCGCTGGTCGCCGGCACCATCCCGAACGGCCTGGGCACGCAAATCTGTTTTGGGCTCATGCTGCTGCTGGGCGTGCTTTTTTACGCCAGTCACTGGAATATCAAGCAGCGCATGTACGAAATGGGAGCCCGCCGCACGGTCTCGCGCCAGTCCGTGATCCAGATGGTGCAGCAGATCTTCAAAGGACAGCCGCAACTGGCTTGCGCGGTCACATTCGATGAAAACGGGCTGCAGCTGCAGCAGGGCGATCTGTATCTGGCCGCCGCCTATGACGACGCCAGTCGTATCGGCATCATCTTCGAGCGCCAGGGCATGCTGCAGATCACACCCGCTGCGCACTCCAGTCCCGATGCAATCTTCTTCATCCCGCTGCAACAAATACCCAATGCCCAGGCCGTGATGCAGCGCCTGCAGCGCAGTCCCTGCTTTGTGGCGGTGCAGGCTTAAGCCGACCGACCCGCATCGCACGTTGCTATCAAAACAAAACCGCCAGCGCTTGATGGACGGGCGCTAGCGGGCTAATCAGGGCTGAATCTTCAAGCCTGACTGGCGACGCTCAGCGCCCCTTGCACTCGCGCTTTTCCTTGTATTCGCCATCCTTCTTCCACTCGCGCTGGACCTTGCAGCGGCCCTCGCGGAATTTTTCCTGGTGATCGTGGTGGCGGTCATGGGGGCGCAAACCCTTGCATTCGCGCTGCTCCTTGTACTCGCCATCGTTCTTCCACTCACGCTTGACCTTGCAGGGGCCTTCCCAGAACTCCTGCTTGCCCTCATGGTGGCCGTGGTAGTCATTACCGGCCCGGCTGGAGAGCGGTGCGGCAATCAGGATCAAAGGCAGAGTCAGCGTGGCAAGCAGTTTTTGCATGTGGGTTTTGAGGAATTCAGGAAGATGCAAGCCTAGTCTTGAAAGGTAGTCGCTAACTGTAAAAAAGGTGAGCGCGGCCTACATCGCAGTTAGGTTTTTGCGCCGTTTCAAGCGGGTAAAGTGGTTAAAGCGGGAAAATTTGATAGCTGCTGCCGTAAGCCACACAAAGACTTGACGCAATTGGGCTGCTATTTCTGCTCGCTTAGGTCGGCAAACTCGCTCAGTACCGCCAGCACGGTGTCAATGGCGGGGTTGAGCGCCAGATCCTGACGGTGGGCCACGGCCAAGGGGCGTAGCAGCGTGGGCTGCAGCGGGCGAATCTGGACCTGCGGCAGCGGCTCTAAATCCTGCACTTCCTCGCGCGGCAGCAGCACCGCACTCTGGCCGGCCAGTGCCAGGCTTTTAAGTGCGCCGGTATTGGTAAACGCCATAAAAGGGCGAGGCGTGTAGCCCGCCTGCCCAAACCAGTTGGCAATTTGTTGCTGCATATGCGTGGGCGCGGAAAACGCCGACCAGCGCCGCTGCGACAGCCAATCGGCACTTACGCGCTCGGGCGGATTCCAGTCAGCGGGCAGCAGGGCGACGATGCTGTCCAGCCGCCAGGGCGTAATCACAATACCTGCCTGCGCTGGCTGCGGGCTGGCCACAATGCACACATCCAGCGCGCCCGCCGCTAGCAGTTGCATGGACTCGGCCGAGCCCACGGCCTCCAGCCGCACATCCACGCCCGGGCTGCGCTGCTGCAGCGCATTCAGCATCAGCGGCAGCAGCCAGGTGCTCACCCCTGCAGACACGCCCACCCGCACCAGCCCCTCGCGCCCGCTGGCGCGGCGCTGCACACGCTCCACCACATCGTCGCTGGCCTGCAACAGCTTGCGGCCATGCTCCACAAGCACCTGGCCTGCTGCCGTCAGCTCGGTCTGCTTGCGCCCGCGCAGCAGCAACTGCGCATCCATGCGCGACTCCAGCTCCTTGATGTGCAGGCTCACCGTGGGCGGTGCCAGGTGCAGCGCTTGCGCTGCTGCAGCAAACGTGCCCAGGTCGGCAATGGCAATCAGCGTCTGCAACTGGTCGAGGTTGAGGTTTCTCATGGAGGATCAATTCGCTTTGAGTCAGATTTTCTGAACTGACTATTCAGAACATTCAACTTTACGGATGTTAAGCCAGTCGACAGCATTGGCACATCATGAAAAACCAAACAAACGATGGCAAAAGTGCTGAACTCCATGTGCCTCAGTCTCTGAATCCTCATGGCAAGCGCGATATTGCAGCGCAGCCAAAGCCTGAAAGCCTGTGGCAACGCTGCAAGCAAGCGATGTGCATGTGGCAGGGGCGGGCTGAACGGCGTGTGACGGAGGGATTTAGGGTTCCGCCGGGTGGAGGTTGATTTTTTGATAGCTAGTTGCGCTTTTTGCTGTTGGGTTAGAGGCCCATTTGGCTCTTGATAGGAGATGCCTGATTGGCTGGCAGAGGGCGGGTTTCGGCCCGTCTTGCCGACTTACTTTCTTGCTTGTGCAAGAAAGTAAGCAAAGAACACAGCCCCTGCTGCCCACGACCCCTTCGCTGCGTTTCACTTCGCTATGGGGCAACCTGCACCGTCAAGCTCTTGGGGCTGTGCGGCAAAACTCACTGCGTGCCTTCAGCACTTCGTTCAAACACGTTGCCGTAAAAGTGACGACGATGCAGTTGCACTCTGCGGTGCAACTGCCAGCCCCAAGAACTTGCCGTCGCAGGCGTGGGCAAAA
>ERZ724525.656-NODE-656-length-19723-cov-4.351281_pt1 | contig 19723 bp, 18 predicted proteins | sample MGYA00376058_ERZ724525 | MGnify/ENA primary metagenome ERZ724525 (study PRJEB28724, sample SAMN07190888) | wastewater metagenome | isolation source: influent of sewage treatment plant in Hong Hong | place: USA: Christiansburg, Virginia | collected 2016-03-01 ... | reverse complement strand
TTGGCGGGTCCGGTGAGATTCGAACTCACGATGGATTTCTCCACGCCGGTTTTCAAGACCGGTGCATTCAACCGCTCTGCCACAGACCCGCAAGGGTTCGCATAATAGCACAAGGTTTTGAGATATTACTTGACAGGAACAATCAACAATTATTGAAACTTTCACTCAGCTCAGTTAGTCTTAGTCATTGTCGTATTTCATGAAAGAAGAAACATGCAAACTGATTTCCAAGTCGCTGGTCAAGGCTCGCAAGAATTTGCGCTGCAACAGAATCGTGTGTTGCGCAACACTTACATGCTGCTTGCCCTCTCCATGATCCCGACGGTTTTGGGTGCACTGGTCGGCGTGCAGATGAATTTCAGCTTCATGGCGGGCAGCCCGTTCATCAGCTTCATCCTGTTCCTTGGTATTGCCTGGGGTTTCATGTGGGGCATTGAGAAGAATAAGGATAGCGGGCTCGGCGTCGCGCTGTTGCTTGGCTTCACTTTCTTCATGGGCCTGATGCTGTCGCGGATTCTGCAAGTGGCGCTCGGCTTTTCAAATGGCACATCGATGATTGCGATGGCTGCCGGTGGCACTGGTGCAATTTTCTTCACGATGGCAACTGTCGCCACGGTGAGCAAGCGCGACTTCAGCAATATGGGGAAATTCCTCTTCGTCGGCATGATCGTGGTTCTGCTTGCCGCTGTTGCCAATATTTTCTTCCAGATTCCTGCGTTGTCGCTGGCGATCTCTGCTGCTGCAGTAATGATTTTCTCGGCTTACATTCTGTATGACATCAGCCGTATCGTTCAGGGTGGCGAAACCAACTACGTTTCGGCAACACTGTCGGTCTATCTTGACCTGTACAACGTGTTCGTCAGCCTGTTGAATTTGATTATGGCTTTCACCGGCAACCGCGACTGAACGTTTTAGCAATTAACGAGGGCGGCTGCGGCCGCCCTTTTTCATGGCTTCTCGAATAAGGCAATTGATTCGACGTGAGCGGTGTGCGGGAACATATTTACCGCTGCAACCGAGACAAATCGATAGCCTTTGACATTGACCAGTGCCGCGGCATCACGGGCCAAGGTTGCGGGATTACAGGAAACATAGACGATCCGCCGCGGTCCGTTTTCACCCAAAGCATTGACAACTTCGATAGCCCCTTCACGCGGTGGGTCAATCAGCATTTTATCGAAAGTGCCCAGTTCGGCTAACGACTCCGGGGTGCATTGAAAAAGATTGGCTACTGCAAACTTGACCAGCCCCGCCAATCCATTGCTCGCGGCACTTTCCCGCCCGCGCTGCACAAGTCCATGGCTGCCCTCAACACCCACAACCTGCGCCCCGGAACGCGCAATCGGCAACGTGAAATTACCCAGACCGCAGAATAGGTCGGCTATTCGCTCTCCGGGTTGCGGATCAAGCAGACGCAGCGATCGACGCACGAGAACACGATTGACAGCGTGGTTTACCTGAGTGAAATCAGTCGGTCGAAACTCCATTTCCAGATCAAACTCAGGCAAGGTGTAACTCAGCTTGGGCCCATTTTGCGGGTAAAAACGATATACGCTATCCGGACCTTTGGGCTGCAAGTAGAAAATGATTTGATGGCGATCGGCAAAACCATGCAGTTTTTTCTCGTCGCTCGCATTTAATGGCGCAAGGATACGAAGCAGCAAGGCAGTACAGTGCTCACCGACCGCTACTTCGATCTGCGGGATGCTTTCGACAATCGACAAGGTGGCAAACAATTCGCGCAGCGGCAACAAGAGCGCGGAAACATGCGGCATCAAGACATCACACTGTCGCATGTCAGAGATAAAACTGCTGCGCTTCTCATGAAAGCCGATCAGCATGCCGCCTTTTTTGGAAACCCTGCGCACAGCCAGGCGCGCCCGGTGGCGATAGCCCCATGGCTCACCCTGAATCGGTGGCAAGATCTGCCCGGCACGAACACGGCCAACATGCCAAAGCGTATCTTCCAGGACGCGCTGTTTAGCCGCCAGTTGGGCAGTTGGCTCAAGATGCTGCATGGCACAGCCACCACAAATGCCGTAATGTGGGCAACGCGGCTGGACTCGGCTGGGAGAGGGTAACAGCACCTCAACCAAATGCGCCAATTCGTAGCTGGATTTTTTGCGAAAGCTGGCGTACTCGACAAGTTCACCGGGCAAAGCTCCTTCGACAAAGATGGCTTTGCCATCCTGGCGAGCAATGCCTCTCGCCTCGTAATCCAGCGATTCGATAATCCCGATTGGCACAGTCAACTCCAGAAAAAGCACGAATTCTAACCATCCGCTACAATTGTCGCCATGACTCGTGCACTAATAACCCACTGGACTGACTATCAGGCTGCCATCGACCAACTGCTGGCCATGCCCTGTCGCAAGCTCTGCATTTACGATGAAGATCTGGTCAAAATACGACTGGATGATCGTAAACGACTGGCCGTTCTTGAACAACTGCTGCAATCCGCGGCACCTGGCAGCATCAGAATCGCTCTCCGAAGCGCCGAAGCCTTTCGCCGCACGCAAACTCACCTGATTCAGCTTCTCGCGCCCTACTCTCATGTCATCACCATCCAGGAAACCAGCCCCCAGTTGAATAATCTGCGTGACTCGATGATTATTCTTGATGACCAGCATGGCCTGATTCGTTTTGATCGTGAGCAAGCACGCAGCAAATTACTGATCAACGAAAGCGATGAGTTACGCCCTTATTTGCAGCGCTTTGAAGAAATCTGGAAGGAACCGGGCGATATCATCAGCGCGACAAGCCTTGGTCTTTGACGGACAGGGGCTTTGCGCAGCGCAACAAATCCAGCAAAAATTGCTATAATCGTATTCTGATTAGGAGTATCCTGATCACCGAACTTTTTTGCCTTTGTTTGCTCTGTTTTTTGTCGATAAGGAAATCCCCTCATGAATAAGTCCATCCTGGTTGCTGCCCTGCTTGCTATCGCTCTGTCCGCTTGCGGCAAAAAAGCTGAAGCACCGGCCGCTGCTCCTGCTGCACCGGCTGCTGCTGCCGCTCCGGCTGCCGCTCCTGCTCCGGCTGCCGCTCCTGCTCCGGCTGCCGCTCCTGCTGAAGCCGCCAAGCCTGCTGAAGCCGCTCCGGCTGCTCCGGCTGCTGACAAGAAGTAATTTTTCGCTTCTGACGAAAAACGGGGCAATGCCCCGTTTTTTTTCGCCCCAAAACTGGGGAACTAAAAAAGGCTCCCGCAGGAGCCTCTTCGATAACAAGCAAGAATTACTGCAATTGTTGATATAGCAGATCGAGGATTTTCTTGGCCGTCTCTGATTTATCAACCCCGCCTTCGCTCGACAAGACCTGAACCACGGTTTGCGGCCCGCTGTCACGGACATAAATACGGTATTGAATCTTCGAGCTAGCCAATGGCTCGGAACTCTTCCAGAAGGCCAGCTTGGACAACATGCCACCATCATTCTTTTTGTTATCTGCATCCGGATCAACATAACGAACGAAATACAGGCCTTTCGAACGATCGCGATCTTCAACGGTAAAGCCAACGCGATCAAGTGCCAGACCAACGCGGCGCCAGGCGCGATCGAAACGTTCCTGCACTTCAAGTGTTCCAGAACCATCATCAGCCTTGGCCAATTTGGCACGCGGTTCGGCCTTGAGCGTGGCAAGCGATGCGGCAGCCCGCTTTTCTTCGCTACCAAGACGAACCATCAACCGTCGCAGCATTTCTGCTTCAAGCTCGGGGTCAGGTGGACGCGGCTGCCAGCGGGTATCATCCTTGGCAGAGGAGGTATAAACCTCTTCCATACCACGGTGGCTAATGAAAATGTCGGTTGTTCCGGCATCTGCTCCCGACTCAAAGCGGGTGCGGTACTTGTCGCGTTCGCCGGTCGAATAAATCGAATCAAGTAATTTGCCGATGGTATTGCGAATCAGATCGTCAGGAATTTTGGCACGGTTTTCTGCCCAATCGGTTTCCATCACACCGGCCTCGGGGCGTTCGATATTGACGATGAAACCAGTTTCCTGCCAGAAATCCTTAACCGTATCCCAAAGTTTGTCAGCTGGCATCGCGACCACCAGCCAGCGCTGGTTGCCGGAACGTTCGACACGCACCTTGTCTACCGGCGGCAGAACGACTGAGTTCTGAGCCATGGCGGTTGGTGTACGATCTGCACTGTAGGCAGAGAATGTTGCTGAACCCTTGCCGGCAGCATCGGGAACTGAGTAACGGTCATCGCGGGCAATCTGCGACAGATCAGGCGGCACTTCAAGCGTCGGCGCCTTGCTGGCTGATTTGTATTCAATTTTCCGCGTATCGGGAAGTACGCTACAACCTGCGGCAGTAATTGCGAGCAGGGCCAGGGCAAGGCTGGAAAGCCGATAATTCATAGTCACTCCGTCAGGCTACCAGACCAGCTTGCTGCATTGCGGCGCGCACTTTGGCATGGTTAGCTTCAGACAGTGGGGTCAGCGGCAGGCGAATACCGGCCGGCATCAAACCAAGTTGTTGGACCGCCCACTTGATGGGGATCGGATTGGCTTCGCAGAACAAATCGCGATGCAGACCGAGCAGCTTGAAGTGAATTTCGCGCGCTTTGGCCACATTGCCGGCTGCTGCCGCAATACACATTTCATGCATTAGTCGCGGCGCGACGTTGGCAGTAACGGAAATATTGCCGTGAAAGCCGAGCATGATCGAAGCGACACAGGTCATGTCATCGCCGCTATACAGCGCGAATTCCTTCGGCGCACGAGCAATCAGGTCGCAAGCACGGTCGAGGTTACCGGTCGCATCCTTAACCCCAACGATGCCCGATACCTGCGCCAGGCGCAGAATGGTGTCGTTGGACATATCGGCAACCGTGCGGCCGGGTACGTTATAAAGCAGCACCGGCAGCTCAACCGCTTCGGCAATCACCTTGAAATGGCGATAGAGGCCTTCCTGCGTCGGCTTGTTGTAATAGGGAACAACCGACAGCGCCATATCGGCACCAGCCTTCTTGGCGAACTCCGTCAACTCGATGGCTTCGCGAGTTGAATTTGCGCCAGTGCCCGCAATTACGGGAATCCGGCCAGCAGCATGGTCGACTGTGACACGAATGAGTTCGCAATGCTCATCGACATTGACGGTGGGTGATTCGCCCGTAGTGCCAACGATCACGATGGCATCGGAGCCTTCTGTGACGTGGAAATCAACCAGATTGCGCAGAGAGTTCAGGTCGAGGCTGCCATCCTCATGCATCGGTGTAACAATGGCGACTATGGATCCAGTAATCATGGCCTGTTGAGCTAAAAAGTAATCCTGCGATTGTAACTTAAGGGGTCTTGCTGCGAAACGTCGCTTGGTAACAGATTGTTACTTTTGCGCAATCCAGGAAAGCTGCCCTTTGGCGATTCGCATTAATCCTTTATCCAATTTCAACTCGGGATGGCGATCAGGCGCGGCACTCAGTAATTGCCGGACAAATTCGTCGAGGCGTGCGGTTACCGGGGCTTGCCAAGCCATTTGCCGCAGTCGATAACGCAGAAGATTTTTGATCCTTACGGCGCCAAGCGTGCGTAACCGCCGCAAATTCAAGGTTTCGCCCTCACTCGCCATTTGCCAATCCGCTTCCGCCAATTCATCCAGCAAGCTGACAGCTTCTGAGAAATGGGTAGCCGCTTGCGCCAGACTTTGCTCAGCAGCAGGAAAACGCTGGCTTATGACTGCCAATACCTCGTGACGCAAAAAATTTCGCGTGAATTTGGTATCGGCGTTGCTTTCGTCTTCTATCCAGTCGAGCTGATTGGCGACCGCATACGATTCCAATTTTGATCGCGGAACATTCAGCAGCGGGCGCAGAATACGGAGATCGTCATGTCTACGCTCGTCGGCCATACCAGCCGCTCCAGCCACACCCGCGCCACGCAACAGATTGAAAAGCAGGGTTTCCGCCTGATCACCCTGATGGTGTGCCAATAAAACAGTATGTCTACCGCAGTTGGAAAACGCCGCGTAGCGAGCCTGGCGTGCAGCCGCTTCAATTCCCAGCCCGGATTTAAGGTTGACCGTGACAGTTTGCACAGACAAGGGAATATCAAGCCTGGCACAAAGCTTTGTGCAGAAATCGGCCCAAGCATCAGCATTAGGCGAAAGACCATGGTGAACATGGATGGCCAATAGTCGCTGGCCAAGACCCAGGCTGGCCAGGAGATGCAGTAGAACAACCGAATCGCAGCCACCTGACAAGCCAAGCGCAAGCAGTTCGTCTGCCTCAGTTCGGGTGGCGACAAAGTCACCAACCCGACTCAACAATTCACTTGGCAGCTTGTTCCTTGAAGCGGCCATAGCTCATCAAACGCTCGAAACGTTTTTCCAGCAATTCAGCTGTCGGCATGTCCGAGTAGTGTTTGAGCGCATCAAGCAGCGATTTTTTGAGGTTATGGGCCATTGCGACATGATCACGATGCGCACCACCGAGTGGCTCGCTCACAATTTTATCGATCAACCCGAACGATTTAAGACGCTGTGCAGTAATACCCATGGTTTCAGCAGCCTCTGGCGCGCGTTCAGCGCTCTTCCAGAGAATCGTCGCGCAGCCTTCCGGTGAAATCACCGAGTAGGTCGAGTATTGCAGCATTTGAACGAGATCGCCGACGGCAATGGCCAAAGCACCACCGGAGCCACCTTCACCAATAATCGTAACGATGATTGGCACTTTCAGTTCTGCCATCACGTACAAATTACGACCAATTGCTTCCGACTGGCCGCGCTCTTCAGCATCGATACCCGGGTAGGCACCGGGTGTATCGACAAATGTCAGTACTGGAATACCAAACTTTTCAGCCAGTTTCATCAGGCGCAGAGCCTTGCGATAACCTTCCGGACGGGGCATGCCGAAGTTGCGGAATATCTTTTCTTTGGTATCGCGGCCTTTTTGATGGCCAATGACCATCACCGGTTGGCCATTGAGTCGAGCCATACCGCCAACGATGGCGTGATCGTCAGAAAATGAGCGATCACCATGCAACTCTTCAAAATCGGTAAAGATCAGCGACAAGTAATCGAGCGTGTAAGGGCGCTGTGGATGGCGTGACACTTGGGAGATCTGCCAGGGCGTGAGCTTGGCGTAGATTTCCTTGGTCAACTGATTACTTTTTACTTGAAGACGGTCGACCTCTTCTGAAATATCGACGGCTGAGTCATCCTGGACACAGCGGAACTCTTCTATTTTGGCGTCGAGGTCAGCAATTGATTGCTCGAAATCGAGGAAACTTGTTTTCATGGACAGCCCGTTCTTTTGGTTGCGGCGTATTTTACCTCAAAGGCAAAAAAGCTCGATCAATACTCCACAGGAACCAGGGCTTGTTGCCAGCAAGTTGGAATCATGCATTGATTATACGAATGATTTTCAAGGGATTTTTGCTGTCGACCGTAACGGATGGAGCGCAGCGCACCAAAACGCCGGCAGAATTTGCTAACATCATTCTCAACACCCGTGAGAACCTACCATGCCGACGTCTGACCTACTGCTGATCCATCCCTTGCTTGGCGCCAACGATGCTTGGTCAGGCTATCTGGTTGAAGGTGCCCAAGATGCTGCCGTAACCTGTGAAGCCGCACTGCGCCTCTGCAACAGCCCAGCACTCAATTCCTTTGACCAGCGCCAACCCTGGTTTATTCCCGCCTGCACAGCGCTGCCAACGGTCAATCCACTTGGCGAACGCGCCATTCTGGTATTTTCTCCGGATAAACAAGTAACTAACGCTGAGGCGCTCAAGCAATTCGAGGCTGGCCTGCGTCAAGCGCGCCTCAAAGTGGCGGCAATCGCTTCACCGACACAAAAACTACCGGCCACCGGCACCTGGGACTACCTCTTTATCAGCGCCGGTCACGCCCGCACCTTACCGCCCTATACCCTGCTCGGCGTTGCCAGCCGTAGCGTGGTCATTGCAACCGACATTCAGAGCCATGCCGATCACGAGTGGGCGCAAGCCAATGCCTGCACATTGTCGACCACCGAGTTTCTGACAACACGGGCTGTACTGGGCAAGAAAGCCGATGTAACACGCATCAAACTGCTAGAGATGCTCAGCCTGATCGCCGAAGATGCCAACACCAATGCATTGGAAGCCGTTTTCCGCCAGGAGCCAAAACTTTCCTACAGCCTATTACGCCTGGTAAATTCGGCAGCCAACGCGCCGCGCTCACCCATTACCAGCTTCACCCAGGCAATCAATCTGCTTGGCCGTCGACAGTTGCAGCGCTGGTTGCAACTGCTGGTCTATGCCGACCCAAACAACGGTCAACATCCCAATCCCTTGCTGCAAAAAGCGGCAGCACGTGGCCGCCTGATGGAAATACTGTCCAGCCACCTGGCTCCCCAAGTGGGCATCGAACAGCTGAGTGATGCCGCCTTCATGGTCGGCACCTTCTCATTACTGGATGTACTGCTAAATATGTCGATTGGTGAAATTCTTCAGCAACTCACATTACCTGATGCCGTCAATCAGGCGCTATCGGCGCATTCTGGCGCCCTTGGCGAACTGCTGCGCATGGTTAGCACTGCGGAATCACGCGACTATGCCGCTACCGCCAAGCAACTGGAAAGCCAGCCGTTTGACGGTAGAACTTACGTTGACGCCCAGTTACAAGCCCTGGACTGGGCTTCAAAAATCAACCCGGTTGCCTGAGCCAGCTTCTAGCCGAATTTTCCACTCAGAAACGGGTTGTAGCGGCGCTCTTCGCCAAAGTTAGACATTGGGCCATGGCCGGGGATGAACTCAACATCATCTCCCAGCGGAAAAAGCTGTTCGTGAATTGAGCGAATCAGCGTGGCGTGATCTCCACGCGGGAAATCGGTCCGCCCGATTGATCCCTGAAATAGCACATCGCCGACCTGAACCAATTTGCTCGGGGCATGGAAGAAAACGACATGACCCGGTGTATGGCCGGGGCAATGCAATACATCGAGTTCGATCTCACCAAAAGTCACCTTGTCACCAGCCTTGAGCCAGCGCGTCGGCAGAAAGCTTTTGACGTCGGGGAAACCAAACATCTTGCTCTGTTGCGGCATGCCGTCTATCCAGAAACGATCCTCCTCATGCGGCCCCTCGATTGGCACATCAGCTTTTTCAGCCAGGGCAGCAACGCCGCCAGCGTGGTCGATATGACCATGCGTCACCAGAATCTTGGCCAAAGTCAGATTTTCATTGGCTAACACCTGAAGGATACGATCAACGTCACCGCCCGGGTCAATCACTGCCGCCTGACGGGTTTTTTCGCACCAGAACACGGTGCAGTTTTGCTCAAATGGTGTAACCGGAACAATGGCGTAGCGCATGGCGATCAAGGATTTGGCTGAAAGAGGGCAATTATCGCATGAGCGACCTTGCCCGCCTGAGCATCCCCCCTTAAACTCGCCACAACGCAGAAAGCGTCATCATCGCGAGGGAATGCAGCATGCTCGACCACCCGCTACAGGACATCGATGCCTGGGTATTGCTCTTCAGCAATAACAGCATGCCAATTTTACGCGTCACCAAACGACGCCTCGACGATTTGCGCGCGCACATAGATGACGTTGATGCCCGCGAACTATCCCGCGTCATTGTTCAGGACCCGATGATGACAGCGCGGGTTTTTGCTTTTACCCATTCGATTGGCAGCCGTTCACTGCAACGCGAAATAACCACCGTCGCAAGCGCCGTGATGATGATGGGCATTGAACCCTTCTTCAATACGTTCAATGATCTGACGACGATAGAAGGCATGCTCAAGGGTGAGGACAAACATGCTTTGCTTGGCGTTCTGCAAATTATTCGCCGCGCCCAGCGCGCAGCCGATTACGCGCAGGAATGGGCGATATGGCGCAATGACGTGAATATGGAAGAAGTTCGCATTGCCGCACTGCTGCACGATCTGGCGGAACTGCTGGTGTGGACTTTCGCCCCCAGCCTGGGCCTTGAAATTCATGCGCAGCAACTGGCCCACCCGGATTTGCGCAGTTGCGATGCCCAGCGCAATACTTTGGGGATGACCTTTCAGGAAATTCAGGAAGCCTTGTGCCGGACTTGGCACCTGCCGGAACTGTTGCAAAATCTGATTAACGAAAACAGCACCAACCTGCGCGAGCGCAATGTATCGCTGGCCGTCCGCCTCGCCCGTCACTCCGCGCATGGCTGGGACAACCCGGCCTTGCCCGATGATTACATCGAGATCGGCCAGTTACTGAACCTCAGCCCGGAAGCCGTACGCCAGCGCATCGGCGTCGACCCGATGCCAGCCCGCGAAGCGGATGGCGCCGAAGTCGAATAATTGTAAAACTCAGCCAGCGTTCCCGGCACGCGCTTCAAGCAATTCCCAACGCTCCAGACAAGCAATCAATTCATCATCGATGGCTGCCAACCGGGCAACGGCTTTTTGTGCGCCAGCCGGGTCAGCTTGATAGATTTTCTGGTCAGCCAGGCGCAGACCCAAATCAGCCTGCTCTGTTTCAAGCGCGGCGATTTTTCCAGGCAAGCCTTCCAGTTCCTTTTGCTCTTTCCAAGCCAGCTTTTCGAGCTTGGCCTTCGCCGGTTCGGCGGCTTTGACCGGCGCCTTTGCCTCGGCCTTCAGGCGCGCATTTTCTTCCTTCTGCACACTTGCCTTGTAATTCGCCCAGTCGCTGTAACCGCCGGCATATTCACGCCAGCCGCCCTCACCTTCGGAGGCAATGGTTTGCGTGACGACGTTATCAAGGAAGGTCCGGTCGTGGCTGACCAGGAACAAGGTGCCCTGGTAATTGGCGAGCAGTTCCTCCAGCAATTCCAGCGTTTCGATGTCGAGATCGTTGGTCGGCTCGTCGAGCACCAGCACGTTGGCCGGTTTGGCGAACAGGCGAGCCAGCAGCAAACGATTGCGCTCGCCGCCAGACAAGGAACTGACAGGTGAACGCGAGCGTTCCGGCGCAAAGAGGAAATCTTCCAGATAGCCGATTACGTGCTTGCGCGCACCGCCAATTTCAACGAAATCGGAGCCTGGTGAAATGACATCGATCAGGGTTGAATCCGGGTTGAGTTGAGTGCGGAACTGGTCAAAGTAGGCGACATCAATCTTTGTACCCTGCCGCACGATGCCGCTATCCGGCTGCAATTCACCGAGAATCATGCGCAACAAGGTCGTCTTGCCGGCGCCATTGGGGCCGATCACGCCGATCTTGTCGCCACGTTGAATACGCGCCGAAAATTCACGAACAATTTGGCGTTGACCGTAAGCTTTGCTGACATGCTCCAGTTCGGAGACCAGTTTGCCGCTCTTGTCGCCAGAATCGAGCTGCAGATTGACTTTGCCCATCCGCTCCCGCCGCGCCTGACGTTCGGCACGCAAAATATCCAGCCGCTGCACCCGGAAAACCGCCCGCGTGCGCCGTGCTTCAACGCCTTTGCGGATCCAGATTTCTTCTTCCTTGAGCAGCTTGTCGGCACGGGCATTGGCCAGGCCCTCCTCGTGCAGCAAAGCCTCCTTGCGCGTCTGATATTCGGCAAAAGTTCCAGGAAAACTAACCAGCTTGCCGCGATCGAGTTCAACGATACGCGTACAAACCCGATTGAGGAATGAACGGTCGTGGGTGATGAAAAACAACGTGGTGCCCGTTTCTATCAGCAGATTTTCCAGCCATTCGATGGCGGCAATATCGAGGTGATTGGTCGGTTCATCAAGCAACAACACTTCGGGTGCGACAGCCAGCGCCTGCGCCAGGGCCAGACGTTTTTTCTGTCCCCCGGAAAGACTGCCGACATTGGCTTCCGGATCCAACCCAAAACGATCAATCACCTTCTCCGCCTGCGCCTCATAAGCCCATGCGCCACGCGTTTCAAGCTCGTGCTGCAAGGTTTCCATTTCTGCCAAAAGCGCATCTTGATCGCCAGTACCTTCAGCGAGGTGATGAACGACTTCGTGATACGCAGCGAGAATTTTCGAGGTTTCACCCATGCCGGAAACCACCGCCTCAAACACAGTCATATCCATGTCGAAAGGCGGTTCCTGCGGTACGTAACCGACACGAATGCCGGGTTGCACCCAAACCTCACCATCATCGAGTTTGCCGCGCCCTGAGCCAGCCGCGAGCGCCGCCAGCAGTGAGGATTTACCGGTACCGTTGCGCCCGATCAGCGCAACGCGCTCACCCGGGTCGAGCATGAAATCAGTATGGTCAAGAAGCGGCACGTGGCCGTAGGCGAGGCAAGCATCAGCAAGTTTTAGGTAAGCCATAGCACCAATTAAAAACGGCGCCCCGCAAGGCGCCGTGTTGGGAAGGCCTGAATTCTAACGTTTTACGTCGTGAAGCGGGACAACTGTGCCTGCAACTCGGCCGCCAGACGTTGCAAATTCTGCGCCCGCTCGCTGTTATTGACCGCCCGACTGCTACTACCCTCGGCCATCTGCGCGATATTTTCAACGAGTCGAGCTATTTCCTGGCTGGCCGTACTTTGTTCACGCGTGCTATCAGCAATCGTTTGAACAGTTTCAACCGTTTGTTGCGCATGCTCGTCTATCGTTGCCAGAGAATTACCTGCCTCACGGGCCAAATTCACACTTCCCGCCATGCTGGTGCTGACCACCTGCATGCGCGTGACTGCGCCTCCTGTTTCTTCAAGAATCGCCTGAACCGTACTCGATATTTCCCGCGTAGACATTGCCGTACGTTCTGCCAGCTTACGCACCTCATCGGCCACCACTGCAAAGCCGCGACCCTGCTCGCCAGCCCGCGCCGCCTCAATCGCTGCATTCAACGCCAGCAAATTAGTCTGCTCTGCAATTTCGCGAATCACGCCCACAACGCTCGAAATCTGTTTCGAACGCTCGCCGAGCGATTCAATCAGGACGGCCGATTCGTTGATCTCGCCCGCCACTCGCTCAAGTTCATTCATTGCCCGGCCAACCACTGCCCGACCGGACTCGGTGACCAACTTGGCATCCTCTGAAATGCTTGCTGCGTGATGTGCATTATCTGCCACGTGCGCAATACTGACCGACATCTGCTCAACCGAAGCAGCGATACCACTGGCTGACAGCGAGGCCTGCTGCGAACTCTCCATTGCCGAATTGGCCGCCTGTTGCAACTCTCCTGCGGCTACACCCACTTGCGCAGAGGAAGCTGAGACACCGCGCACCAGATTTCGCATAGCCTCTGCCATCACGTTAAAGGCATGGCCTATTTCGTGAACTTCATTGCGGCTATTCGAATCAGCGTTACGAATCGAGGTTCGCAAATCTCCAGTGCTGAATTTTGTTATTTCACCGACCAGTTGCTGCAAGCCACTCAACCGCGCCCGCACCAATACAAAAATGAAAAAAGCAAGAATCAGTGCCGAAGCAGCACTGACCATCACGACGATATTGCGCAAATGATGACTTTCTTCAAGATACTCATCTGTCCAGCTTCCTGTTGCCACTGTCCAACCCCAAGCCTCTGACGTCGCGGCAGAAACAATTTTTTCTCGCTCGCTCCCGCTCGCATCATTCATCCGGTAATGAAAGTAGCCTTTCTTTGCCGCCAACATATCGCGTATGACTTTCTTCGCCACCTCGGGCACATCAGTCTCGCCTACCAGCTTTTCCTGAAGCTTGGGGTGGAGAACGAATTCGCCAATACCTTTTTCATCCGTCGGGCGAACGATAAAAACATAGCCAGTTTTTCCTGCCACCAACTTGCCGAACTGATCACGTACCCGCTTCAACTCGGTATCGAGTGCGATCCTTACCGAATAAGCTCCCCACGGTTTTCCATCCGCTCCCTTAAGCACCTTGACCGTGCTGAAATTGTATTTGCCACCACGAATCGCCAAACCAGCGTAATCCTGCCCCACCAAAACTGACTTACTAACCGCATCATCGGCAGGCAATGCGGTTCCGTGCGTGAACTTGCCGTCCTTATCCTTGAGTAGAGTGGAGAGGCGAAAAACCTTGCCGTCCTTGATCACCAGAAAAGCCGAATCTGACCCAGTCAGATCCTTGAATACCTGTAGTGGCCGCGAATTGCCATTTTGTATTTCGTTGCCGACGCGAATAGTCGGCAAATCAACCTCTCCTGTTTTTATTAAATCAGGAGAAAAGGCCGGCGTGCCACCTAACGATTTCAGAAAAAACTTGGATTCCTGTTCGCCACGATCTTTGACCGAATCAAAAATTGAATCGAGCATCCCGGCCATGATCTGCGCTTCATTTGCAAGATTTTTTTCAGCAACCGTCAGCGCCGCGTGATCAGAATTTCTCTGTACAACTAAAGCCAGAATTGAGAAAACGGCGATTAGGGCCGCCAACGTTATGACCACCAATTGCTGAGCAATCGGTTTTCGTCCGAAACCTGAAAACATATTCTCCTCCTCCAAATTCTTCTATTACCTAAGGCTAATCTATCACAAGCTTCGCCGCCACCGGTACAATAGCGTGCCTTTGGCAAGTGCCCCCGTCGATTAATGGATAAATCGGTCGCCTCCTAAGTGACAGCTACAGGTTCGATTCCTGTCGGGGGTACCAGTCCGGCCAGCGCCGTGGCTGTTACGGTCAACACCAGAAACTGACTGTTTTTTTGCAATTACTTTAGTTGCTTGCTGGGCACAATAACCGGCAGACCACCTTTGACTTCGTTGGCTTTGGCAACTTGCGATACGCGCTCATTGTCCCAATACACGTCATATTGAACAGACGAGTTTTGCCAGTAACGCCAGACATTCGAGTCAAGATTCGGCGTGCGGGTTGGCAGCGGGTAACCCAGAGCAACAATCGCCTGTTCCTTGGTCATGCCAATCAATACTTTCCCTTGGGCGATTGCCTGGCGTACATCCAGTGACCACGCCGCGTTGTTGATGCGTGGGTCTTCGCGCAAGATGATGGTACCCAGCCATTGTTCTGTTCCCTGGACAGCGCGACCGTAATCAAGGCCGAGGCGGAATGGGCGACCGCCAATCGTGGCGTAGGCACGATTACTGTCCTTTACCGGTTGTGTAACCGAAATCGGTGCACCGGCAGGAATAAATGGAAGATCGGTGTAGTTGGCATCGCTGATCCAGTCACCGTCGTAATGAAGGTTGCAACAGGTGTATCCGGATATCCACGGAGTTTGTTCTGCCACGGGTTGGGTATAGCAACCGGCAAGCGCACCGGCCAGACTGATTGCTGCGAGGCTGTGGGCAAGTAAAATTCCGCTAGGTTTCATGATATCCGCCTGAATTCTAAGATACATCCGATCTTACTCTGCGCCTGCCTGAGCTTCAAATCGGCGCGCTGGATCGCAGTAAAATTGCATCATGAAATCGAGCAAAACCACCCCCAGACATTCCGTCGACATTAGCGAAGAATCCGGTGTCCGCTTCCTTCATTTCGGCTCGGACTGGGTTCAGGGTGCCATGCGGATTGCCCGCCCCTGGTCGCTGGAACTTGCCTACACGCGCGAAATGATGGCCGCCCTGCTCTTGCGAGAGCCAAAACGCTGGCCACGCAATGCCCTTCTGATCGGACTTGGCGCCGGTTCGCTGGCTAAATTCATTTATCGCTATTTGCCCGACTGCCGAATCACGGTGATCGAAATCAACCCGCAGGTTGAATATATCGCCCGCCAGTATTTCAAATTGCCCGAAGACTCACAGCGGCTCAGAGTACACATTGAGGATGGCGCCGAATACATGTTACGCGGCGACAGCCGCTTTGACGCCATTTTTCTCGATGGATTCGATGAAGACGCCAAGGCTGGTGCGCTCGATACGCTACCGTTTTACCAGGCCTGTCGCGCCCGGCTTTCGGATGATGGACTGCTGGCGGTCAATCTGCTCGGCCACGAACGCGGTTACAAGGCCAGCGTCGAGCGGATTCGTCTCGCCTTTGATGGCCGCTATGTAACTTTTCCATCCTGTGAAAGCGGCAACACGATTGCCTTTGCCTGCGCCGGAACGCCGGTCGACACTAACCTGGAGGTGATGCGCGAGCAGGCCGCAGCGCTCAAAAAAGCCAGCCGGCTCGACCTGCTGCCAACCATCACTCGCCTGCAAATGGGGCTTTCCTTGCCAGATGGCCATTTACATATTTAAGCTTGATTTTTCAGGGAAATCAGCTAGAAATAAAGTAGTCCTCTACCGACAAAAATGACAAGGCGGACAAAATAACGACAGCATCAACAAGGGGTTTTCAGCAATTGTTTCCCCAGCCACAATCCAAAGGAGTCAATGATGCTCTCTATCCAGGATGTAATCGATTACTGCGATCTTGAACGTGGTGAAATCGAAGCTATCGCGGAACATGAACACGTTCCCGTCGTTGTTGCCGCCGAGTTGAGCGAACAGTTATTGTGCTCGCCGCAAGGCGTCTATCGTCTGCATTCCATGATTGTTGAAAACATGGAGCACGCGCTGGAATGCGGCGAATACCAGCACGTCAAAGAACTTTCAGAAACCTACGAACACCTGCAACGAACACATCCCCTTCCGTCGCAGATAAGTTAAAGAACCCGGCCTATCAACGGCCGGATTCCGGGTTTTTAGCTTGTTGACCGAAACCGTGCTCAACGGCATAAAGGGCAACCTGCACACGGCTCGTCATGTTGAGTTTCTTGAAAATATTCTGCACATGAATTTTGACCGTGCTTTCGGCCAAGTTAAGCGCGCGAGCGATTTCCTTGTTGCTTTCACCTTGCGACAGGCAAATCAGAATATCGCGTTCGCGCGGAGAAAACTTATCGCGTTCGACGGTGCCGTTGCTCGTCTTGATCGGGTTGCGTACCCCTTGGATCAACTGGGCGGTCATTTGCGGTGAAACGACCGATTCGCCACTCGCCGCACGGCGAATCGCATCAAGCAAGGCATCCGTTTCGATGTTTTTCAATAAATAGCCGCAGGCGCCGCCACGCAGTGCATCCATCAAATCCTGCGCATCTTCAGACACTGTCAGCATCAGCACACGTACTTCCGGTAATTCTTCAGCAATCACCTTGACCGCTTCAAGGCCGGAAATCCCAGGCATGTGCAGATCAAGCAAAACCACATCCGGTTTGTGCGAACGAGCACGCTTGATGCCTTCGAGACCATCGCCAGCCTCATCAACCACCTCAAACTCGTCACTGCGTTGCAGCAAGGATTTGATACCGCTGCGAAACAAGGTGTGGTCATCGACCAACAAAACGCGAATTTTCTTATCCATTTTATGCAGCTTCCTTTTGTAACCTTGGCAGGTTAAGCACAACCTTTGTCCCCTGACCGATTTTTGATGATATCAGGCACTCGCCCCCAACCCGATGCGCACGCTCTCGCATGATTTTGAGTCCAACATGACGATCCGAGAGCACACGTGGTTCATTGACCACATCAAACCCCTGTCCGTCATCAACTACTTCGACCCGCAATTGGCCCATGCTCCGGAAAACAGTCACCGTTACCTTGCTCGCCTGGGCATGCTTGCGAATATTAGAAAGCGATTCCTGGACGATGTGCATCACCTGAATTTCGTCAGTCGGCTGCAAAGGCGCACCTTCGCCGACCCGCTCAAACTCGGTGCTAATGGTGGTTTGCCCCTCGAATTTTGCCAAGGCAGAACGTATCGCGGTATCAAGATCAGACTGGTGCACGCGGGTACGGAAATGAACCAGCAACTCACGCACATCGTCGTAGCTTTCCTGTACGCCCTCGCGCAATTGCCCAGCCGTTTGCATCGCCTCTTCGACTCGCCCTTTGCGTAGCGAATCCTGCAGCAGTTGCACTTGAATATTGAGGAAGGCCAAGCCTTGCGCGATTGAATCGTGTAATTCCTGCGCCAGCAAATTCCGCTCTTCGGAGACCGCCAATTCTTTCTCACGTGACTTCAGTCGCTGGTTTTCAATCGCTACGCCCAAATGCTGGCCCAGGGTCTCCAGCAACTGCATTTCCGGCTCGGCCAGTTCATGCTTTTGGTTAAAGTAGAGATTAAACACACCCAGCCGCTGCTTGTCATAAACAATATTGAACGCCGTCGCGGTGGCAAAACCTTCGCGGACACAGGTAAATAATTTCATGCCTTTTGGCGGGTTGACCGTATCAAACGCGACCGGCACACCGCCAAGCACGAGATCACCACACAAGCAATCGGCGCAGTTCATTGCCGCCTCTCGCTCAAGAAAATCAGGCGAGAGACCGTCGTGTGAAATAAGGTATAGCACCTCTGTTTCCGGGGAATAGAGACGTACCGCGCCACCATCTGCACCCAGTGCGCGCTTGATGCTCTGCAAAAAAATATCGCACAGGCTTTCAATCGGCGCCGGCTCGCTGAGCAAAGCGGTCACTTCGTAGAGCATGCCGAGCTCCTGGTTACGCTCGGCCAGCGTCCGGGTTTTGGCTTCAACCCGCTCCTCCAGCGTGCTGTAAACCGTTTGCAGATGTTCCGCCATCTGGTTGAAGCCTATCGCCAGGCCGCCAAGTTCATCATTGCTATTCACCGGCAGGCGTACCGACAAATCGTTGCTGGTCATACGGCGCATGCCGCTATGCAATATCTGCACCGGTTGAATAACCAATTGAAGAAAGAAACGGATCAGCATGGCCGTGCCAAACACTGCCAGTACAATCAGGGTTGCCTGCACCGTACGTAGCAGATTGGTATTGCTCGCGTAGTTGTGCTCCATGACCAGTACGAGCTGATTGATGCGACTGACAAAACCATCGAGCTCAGCATCGTAGCGGTCACCCAATCCAGCGCGCTCAGTTTCTTCAGCAGCAAGAAATGAAACTACCAGTGGTCGCACTGAAAGTCGCCACGTTGCTTCTACCGCCAGCAATTGTTGCTGCACCTCGTCATTGCGCGGCGGTGCCATCGGCCGTTGCGGATCGCCATTTTGCAGATCTGTCAGCACCTTGTCGAAAAGCTTGATCTCGGCAGCAAGGAGCGCCGAAGCCTGCTGGCTGTGACGTTTGTCTTCACTGACCCGCGCCATCAGGTGGCCAATGCGATAACTGCGCATGCGCTCACTGCCGGCATCATTGATCGCCGCTGCAACACCCTCCAGTTGCCAGGAGATGGCAAGTGTCATGCCGATGGCGCCGAGGGCAATCAGAAAAAAAACAATGAGCGTGCCAATAATCTTGCGCGACAGTTTGCCCGGAGTAATCAGCATTTCAGAGGTTTTCAAATCAAGGGAACCAACCTTAGCGCTGAGGAGATCAAAAAATCAAGTATTTAGATCAAATCGCAAAAAAAAGCCCACCAGAACATACCGGTGGGCAAATGTCGCTTGCGGAGAGAGCGCGCGACGATGGAGATAAAACGGTCAGGCCGCCAGTTTTTCGACGTGCGCCTGTTTTTCATAAAGAAACTCGAGCACCGCGGCACGGTAGCCGATGTAATCCGCGTCATGCGCCAGGGTCAGGCGATGACGCGGGCGCGGCAGTTTGACCTCAAGAATTTCGCCGATTGTCGCCGCCGGGCCGTTGGTCATCATGACGATACGATCCGAAAGCAGAACAGCCTCGTCGACATCGTGCGTCACCATGACGGTCGTTGCCTTGGTCGCCTCGCAGATTTTCATCAACTCGTCCTGCAATTTGGCGCGGGTCAAAGCATCCAGCGCGCCAAACGGTTCGTCCATCAACAACACCTTGGGTTGCATGGAGAGGGCGCGGGCAATGCCGACACGCTGCTTCATGCCACCGGAGATTTCGTTCGGGTATTTGGCACTGGCGTGATCGAGGCCGACCAGATTGATCGCAGCGGCAGTACGCTCCTTGAGCTTGGCCTTGCCCTCTTTTTCACCGAAAACACGCTCAACGGCAA
>ERZ724525.648-NODE-648-length-19865-cov-6.274912_pt1 | contig 19865 bp, 16 predicted proteins | sample MGYA00376058_ERZ724525 | MGnify/ENA primary metagenome ERZ724525 (study PRJEB28724, sample SAMN07190888) | wastewater metagenome | isolation source: influent of sewage treatment plant in Hong Hong | place: USA: Christiansburg, Virginia | collected 2016-03-01 ... | reverse complement strand
TCAACATGCTCGGCTTCCTGCACGAAGCGGCAGGTGGTCGGGTGCTGCGGGTGCAAAAACACCTGAGTCACTGCGCCTTGCTCAACGATAGCGCCGTCATCCAGCACCGCCACGCGGTCGCAGACTCGGCGGATCACATCCATCTCATGGGTGATCAGCACGATGGTCAGGTTCAGTTCGCGGTTAATCTCGGCCAGCAGTTGCAACACCGAAGCGGTGGTTTGCGGGTCGAGGGCGCTGGTAGCTTCGTCGCAGAGCAGAATCTTCGGCTCGGTGGCCAAGGCGCGGGCGATACCGACGCGCTGCTTTTGGCCGCCGGACAATTGCGCCGGGTATTTCTGTGCATGCTGGCTGAGGCCGACGCGCTCCAGCAGCTGAGCCACGCGCGTATCGATTTGCCCACGGCTGTAACTGCCGGCCAGTTGCAGCGGCAGGGCGATGTTGGCGGCTACGGTCTTCGAGCTGAGCAGATTGAAGTGCTGGAAAATCATCCCGACGCGCTGACGAAAACGCCGCAGGCCTACGGCGTCGAGCGCGGTAACGTCTTCGCCATCGATCACAATGCGGCCGCCAGAAGGCTCTTCCAGGCGGTTGATCAGGCGCAGCAGAGTGCCCTTGCCGGCGCCAGAGTGACCAATCAGGCCAAACACTTCACCGCGTTCGATGCGCAGGTCGGTGCTTTGCAACGCGCTGATCTCGCGGCCATTGACGGGGTACGTCTTATGGACCTGATGGAATTCGATCACGGGAGAAACCTTGTGGGTTTGTCGAGGTGCCGGATGGGCACAAAGGCGGCAGTTTACCGGGCGCTGCATAGATCATGAAAATCTTTGTAGATCTATGGTTATAACTAAAGCCGCCACGTATCAGTAGCGGGCTAGCAAGCGCGTGCGCGAGCGAGTTAGCGAATACCCTGCAGTGATTAAACCACTGCAGGGTATCGCTGCCCGCCGCCATTCTAGCAAGGGTACTAGCCCTCGGGCTTAGGGCTTAGGCGTCAGCACCAGCTGTGGCACTTGCTCTGCGTTCAGGGCTTGGCTCAGTTGCAGCTTGTAGGCCGGGTTGAGTTTTTTCACCCGCGCCGAGAGCAGGGCTGCGACCCAAGGGAAGTCCTTGGCCTGACGCACCTCAATAAGCACTGCGCAGTCGAAGTTGACCACGTCGGCAGCCACGTCACTCAGCAGTGTGCGCAGGCCGTCGTTGTCCTGCTCGTCGAGCAAGACCAGGCTGATGGTGCTGCTGGCGGCGTCCGTTTTAATCAGCTTGGCCTGTGGCTTGGCTGGGGCGACAGGCGCTGCCGCAGGACTAGCGGCTAAGGCTTTGGCTGCCTTGTTTTGTGCGGCCAGGCGCTCGGCGGCGAGCTTCTGCTGACGGGCTTGCTCAGCCTTGATTGCGGCCTGCTTAGCCGCGGCTTGTTGGGCGGCTTGCTGGGTTTGTTCAGCGGCGGCCAATTCGGCGACGCGCGCTTTGGCGATGGCGTCGTCCAAGCCGCTGGTCATGGCCGGCGCCTGCGGCAGCAGCGCGCGGACCTTGCCGAGGGCGGCACTGGCGTTATCCAAGTTGCCGCTTTGAAGCGCACTCTGGCCCTGTTGCAGGTAGTTTTCTGCCAGTTGCCGTTGGTATTGCTCCAGGCGGGTATCGCCGGCGGCGCGTTGGCGCAGGCTGGCCAACAGGCTTTCGGCTTGCTGTAACTGACCGCGGCTCATGCTCTGGTCGAGGTTGCGAAAGGCGCTGACCAGATCGTCGACCGGTAGCTCGTCATCGGCGGCATAGGCAACGTTAAAGCTGGCGCTGGTCAAAAGGGAAACCAGCAGCAAAAGCAGGTAACGGGAGATGAACGACTTCATAACTGCGAGTCTCTAATTGTGCAAAAAACGCGCAAGTCTACACTGCCGGCCGCACTCCACCAAACTTGCGCATTATCGTGCGGATTACCCGCGCTTTAGCTGCCAGTTCACGCCGTTCGCCGCGGCAGCGCGAGGCTGAGGAGGAACAGGCTGGCGGCGCAGACAACAATGGATGGACCGGCCGGCGTGTCCTCAAACCACGACAAGCTCAAGCCGCCGCCGACCGCCAACATGCCCAGCAAACTGGCGCCGATGGCCATTTGTTCCGGGGTGCGCGAGTGACGTTGGGCGGCGGCGGCGGGAATGATCAGCAGTGAAGTGATCAGCAGCACGCCGACGATTTTCATCGCCACGGCAATTACCAGCGCAATCAGCAGCACCAGCGCTAGACGGATAGCTGCCACCGGCAGGCCTTCGACCTGAGCCAGCTCCTCGTGCACGGTCACCGCCAGCAGCGGCCGCCACAGCAGCAGCAGGCAGGTCAGCACCAGCGCGCTGCCGGCGGCGATCCACAGCAGATCACTGGGACCGACGGCCAGCAGGTCACCGAACAGATAACCGAGCAGGTCGATGCGCACTTCACGGTTAAAGCTCAGCACCACCAAGCCCAGCGACAGGGTGCTGGGGGCGAGAATCCCCAGCAGGGTGTCGGCGGCCAACGGCTGGCGCTGTTGCAGGGTGACCAGCAGCACTGCCAGCAGCACGCAGCCGACCGTCACGGCCAGGGTCGGGCTGACGTCCAGCAACAGGCCAACCGCCACACCGAGCAGCGCGGCGTGGGCCAGGGTGTCGCCGAAATAGGCCATCCGCCGCCAAACCACGAAGGAGCCGAGCGGGCCGGCGACTAAGGCCAGCGCCAGACCGGCGAGTAGGGCATTAACAAGAAAATCGGGCATCAGTGTTTACACCCTGGACCGTGAACATGCGCCTGGCCGTGGATCGTCAGGCCTGGCTGGGAGACTACGCCGCCATTTAAATCATGGGCGTGGTCGTGGCGGTGGTGATAGATGGCTAGGCTCTTGGCGTCTTCGCCAAACATCTCGACGAACACCGGGTCATTGCTGACCTGTTCCGGGTGGCCAGAGCAGCACACGTGGCGGTTCAGGCAGATCACCTGGTCGGTGGTGCTCATCACTAGGTGCAGGTCGTGAGAGACCATCAGCACGCCGCAGCCATAGCGGTCGCGCAGGCGGGTGATCAAGCTGTATAGCTCGGCTTGACCGGCGACATCGACGCCCTGCACCGGCTCATCCAGCACCAACAATTGCGGCTCGCGTAGCAGCGCGCGGGCCAGCAGCACACGCTGCAGCTCACCACCGGAGATGCTCTGCAGCGGGCTGTCGAGCACCTGTGGCGCGCCGACTTCTGCCAGCGCCGCCAGTGCGCGCGGGCGGTCGACGCCGGGCACCAAGCGCAAAAAACGCAGCACCGACAGCGGCAGGCTGGCATCCACTTGCAGCTTCTGCGGCATATAGCCGATGCGCAGTTTCGGCGTGCGCCACACGCTGCCAGCATCGGGCTTGAGCAAGCCGAGCACCGCGCGCACTAGGGTGGTCTTGCCGGCGCCATTGGGGCCGATCAGGGTGACGATTTCGCCGGGTTTGACGCTCAGTTGCACATCTTCCAGCACCGCTTGGCCGCCGAAGCCGACGCGGATATTCTGCAGGCGAATCAGCGCATCGCTCATGCCGCCACCTGACAGCTGGCGCACAGGCCGACGATTTCTACGGTCTGGCCCTCGACGCTGAAACCAACGCTGGCGGCGCTGTTGATGATCACGGTGCTTATGTCGTTCTGAGCCAGTTCGATGGCCGCGTGACACTGGCGGCAGATCAAAAACTGGCCCTGATGCGGTTGCGCTGGGTGGCTGCAGCCAACAAAGGCATTCAACGAAGCGATGCGATGCACCAGACCGTTTTCCAGGAGGAAATCCAGCGCCCGATAAACGGTCGGTGGCGCCGCGCGGCGGCCGTCGGTCTCGCTCAGCACGGCAAGAATGTCGTAGGCGCCCAGCGGCTTGTGGCTGTGCCAGACCAGCTCCAGCACGCGCCGGCGCAGGGCGGTCAGGCGTACGCCTTGCTGCGCGCAGAGGGCGTCGGCATCGGCCAGGGCGCTGCTGACGCACTGGCTGTGGTCGTGGGGCAGGCAGGCCAGCGAGGCCTTGGCGGTGAAGGGCGTGAGCATGGGCGGCGACGTCCGGGAAAAGAGACGTTATTCTATAACTCTTTGTTCCCCGATAAACCCCCTTTCTGCGCAGGTGTTGCCCGTGTCACGTGTTCTGCTTGGCTTGTTGCTCTGTTTAACCCTAGTCGGCGCCCACGCCGAAGTGCGCGTGCTGACCAGCATCAAGCCGCTGCAGCTGATTGCCGCTGCGGTGCAGGACGGTGTCGGCGCGCCTGAAGTGCTGCTGCCGCCCGGCGCCTCGCCGCACAACTTCGCCCTGCGCCCCTCGGATGTGCGCCGCGTGCAGGAGGTCGAGCTGCTGTACTGGATTGGCCCGGACATGGAGAGTTTTCTGCCGCGGGTGCTGAGCAACCGCAGCTTGCCTAATGTGGCGGTGCAGAGCCTGCCCGGCCTGCATTTACGTCATTTCGGCGAAGAGCATGCTGACGAAGCAAGACACGACGATCTCGATGAGCATGGCCATGACGAGCAGGCTCACGGTGCTGCTGATGCCGAGCACGATCATGCCCATCGCCCCGGCACGCTGGACGCGCATCTGTGGTTGCTGCCGGCCAATGCGCAAGTGATCGCTACGCGTATGGCGGCCGATCTCAGCGCCGTCGACCCGGCCAATGCGGCGCGCTATCAGGCCAATTTGCAGGCGTTCAGTCAGCGCCTAAGCGCTCTCGATCTGCGTCTCAAAGCGCGCTTGGCTGGCGTGCAGAGCAAGACCTTTTTCGTCTTTCACGAGGCCTTCGATTATTTCGAGGTCGCCTATGGGTTGCAGCATGCTGGTGTGTTTAGCGTCGCCAGCGAAGTGCAGCCCGGCGCCCGCCATGTCGCGCAAATGCGTGAACGCCTGCAAGCCGCCGGGCCGACCTGCGTGTTCAGCGAACCGCCGCTGCGCCCCCGCTTGGCGCAAACCCTCAGCGCGGGCTTGCCGGTAACCTTGGCTGAGCTAGACGCCTTAGGCAGTCAGGTGAATGTCGATGGTAAAGGTTATGAGCTGTTGCTAGACAATCTGGCCGCTGGCTTCGTCAATTGCCTGCAGCCTTTGTAACAGGACCACGTTATGGCTCGCCACATCTGGCTGAAAGGCTTTGTGCTGTTGCTGCTACTGCTGTTGTTGGGCTTGTTCAGCGTTGCGGGTTATTGGGTTGGGCGCTGGCAGTCGGCGGATTTTGATCTGTTCTGTGGCAGTGACTTTCTCGAGTATCGCAGTCGCATCGACTTGGTTGATGAGCGCGGCCTGCAAGTGCCAGCGGGCACCCAATTCAAGCTGCGCTTTTGCGAATACAACGCCCAAGCCAAGCTGGAGGTGTTGATCGAAAAGAGTGAGTTCGACCAGCTGGAGTCTGTACCCAACCCGACGGGCGAGCGCTGGTTGTATAACGTGCAGCCCCGAGAAGATTTGGCGCAGTGACAGCCCTGCGGCCTTTGCAGACTTAGTCCTGCGCGTCCTGCGGTTACAGGGCGAAGGGCAGCTGCAAGCTGACGTGCTGGCGCTGACGCAATTGCTGTTCGAATTCAGCCGGGTCTTTGACCTGTACACCCAGCGCCGCTGGCTGGCGTGCGGCGATCAAGCGCGACAGCCAGAAGCGCAGGCAGGCGATGCGCAGCAGGCACGGCCATAGCGCGTTTTCCGCCGGATGAAAGGGCCGCAAGCCGGCGTAGGCGCCGAGTAAGGCGCGAGCGCGGCTGAGGTCAAGTTCACCTGTGGCGGTCGAGCACCAGTCATTCAGGGTGATGGCCACGTCATACAGCATCGGCCCGGAGCAGGCGTTGTAAAAATCAATCACGCCGCTCAGATGTGGGCCGTCGAACAACACGTTGTCGCGGAATAGGTCGGCGTGCAGGTTGGCCCGTGGCAAGGCGAGAATTGCAGTCTGGGCTTCGGCGACTTCAGTCAGGCTGCTGCGCAACAGCTCAAGTGCCGCGCCGTCCAGTTGCAAGGCCTGCAGCGGCCCTTCGCTGAGCATCCAGTCGAGGCCACGGTCGCTGCGTCGTTCGAGAATCTGTCCGTGGCTGCTTAGGTGCATGCGCGCCAGCCAGCTGCCGACTTCGGCGCAGTGGTGGGCGTTGGGTTGCTGCACATGCTGGCCGGCCAAGCGCGGTTGCAGCAGCGCCGGTTTCCCCGCCAATTCACGCAAGCATTCGCCGCTCTGGGTGGGCACGCCGTAGGGCACTGGCAAGCCAGCGGCATGCAGGCGTTGCAGCAGCTCGACGACAAACGGCAGATCAGCGCGTTGACCGCGCTCTACCAAGGTCAGCACATATTCGCCGGCCTCCAGGCTGACGAAGAAGTTACTGTTCTCGGTGCCGGCGGCAATACCCTGAAAATCCAGCAGGCGGCCAAGCCCGTAGGGGGCGGCGAAGGCCTCCAATTCTGGGCGCTCAAGCAGGGTATACACCGACATAGTGAGCCATCCTTACCAGCTGAAGATTTCCCACGACGGGATCAGCATGTCCGGTTGGTCGGAGCGGATGAAGTTGCCTTCGCTGCCGTCAGCGCGCACCAAAAAGTACGGCTTGCCGCTCTTGGGGGTGATCTTGATGGCGTACAGAAAACCGTTTTGACGGTATTCCTGAATGGTCTTGTCGCCGTCCTGGCGGATGGTTACATCCGGGTCGCCGGCGGGGGCGTCGTCGGCAGCGATGGCATACAGCGGGCTGATGGCCAGCAGGCTGGTGAGCACGAGGCGGTTGAGTACGCGCATGGTAACCTTGTCCCTTTGTCGTCAATAGTCGGTTTAGTTTAACTCCGACCCTCAGGAAAAGGTTGATCCTGCGCATGTCTAACGCCCCTCTGGTTCTGGTGGACGGTTCTTCGTACCTGTACCGCGCCTTTCACGCCATGCCACCGCTGACCACGTCCAAGGGCTTGCCTTCGGGTGCGGTAAAGGGCGTGCTGAACATGCTCAAAAGCTTGCGCAAGCAGTATCCAGACAGCCCGTTCGCGGTGGTGTTTGACGCCAAGGGGCCGACCTTTCGCGACGAGCTGTTTGCCGAATACAAATCCCATCGCCCACCGATGCCCGACGAGTTGCGCGTGCAGATCGAGCCGCTGCATGCCAGCGTGCGTGCCCTCGGTTATCCGCTGCTGTGCATCGACGGCGTGGAGGCCGATGACGTGATCGGCACTCTGGCCCGGCAAAGCGCGGCCGAGGGGCGGCCGGTGGTGATCTCTACCGGCGATAAAGATATGGCGCAGCTGGTCTGCCCGCTGGTGACGCTGGTCAACACCATGACCGGCAGCGTGTACGACATCGAGGGCGTGAAGAGCAAGTTTGGTGTCGGCCCTGAGCTGATCATCGACTACCTCGCGCTGATGGGTGACAAGGCCGACAACATTCCCGGCGTGGCGGGGGTGGGTGAGAAGACGGCATTAGGCCTGCTGGTTGGTGTCGGCGGTGGCTTGGACGTGCTCTACGCCAACCTCGACAAGGTGCCAGAGCTGCCGATTCGTGGCGCTAAAACCTTGCCGGCCAAGCTGCTGGAGCAGCGCGAGATGGCCTATTTGTCCTACGAGCTGGCGACCATCAAGCTGGATGTGCCGCTGGATGTGCAGATTGATGATTTGCACATGGGCGCCGTGGACGTGCCGGCGCTGGCCGAGGTCTATCGCGAGCTGGAGTTCAAGAGCTGGCTGGATCAGCTGCCGCGCAGTGCGCCGGTGCCGGTTAAGGCGCCCGTGGTGGACAGCGGCCTGTTTGATTTACAGCCTGCGGCCAGTGCACCCTTGGTTGAGGCGCCAGCTACCCCGGCTGCGCAGCCGGAGGTCAGTGTTGAGGCAGAGGAGCCGGCAGCGCCGGCGCGCAGCGAGCACTATGAAACCATTTTGGATGCCGAGCGCTTTGCCGTTTGGCTGGCAAAATTGCAGCACGCCGAGCTGATTGCCTTTGACACTGAAACCACCAGTGTCGATGCCCAGCAGGCGCAGATTGTTGGTGTGTCGTTCGCGGTTCAGGCCGGTGAAGCGGCCTATGTGCCGCTGACCCATTCGTACATGGGCGTACCAACCCAGCTGGATCGCGACACGGTGCTCAAGGCGCTCAAGCCGCTGCTGGAAGACCCGCACAAGGCCAAGGTCGGTCAGCACGCCAAGTACGACATCAACGTGCTGGCCAACTGCGCCATTGGCGGCGACCCAGAGAACGGCATCCAGGTGCAGGGCGTGGCCTTCGACAGCATGCTCGAATCCTATGTGCTGGACTCAACCGCCACGCGACACAATATGGATGCGCTGGCGCTGAAGTACCTCGATCACAGCACCATTGCCTTCGAAGACATTGCCGGCAAGGGCGCCAAGCAGCTGACCTTCGACCAGATTGCCCTCGAGCTGGCCGGCCCCTACGCCGCCGAAGATGCTGACATCACCCTGCGCCTACACCAAACGCTGTGGCCCAAGCTGCAGGCGCTGCCGAGCTTGGCCAAGGTGCTGACGGAGATCGAAATGCCGCTAGTGCCGGTGCTGGCGCGCATCGAACGCCAAGGCGCGCTGGTGGATGCCAAATTGCTCGGTGAGCACAGCGTTGAACTAGGCGACAAGTTGATCGAGTTGGAGCGCCAAGCGTTCGCCATTGCTGGCGAGGAGTTCAATCTTGGCTCCCCCAAGCAGTTGGGCGTGATTCTCTATGAAAAGCTCGGCCTGCCAGTGCTGAGCAAAACCGCCAAGGGGCAGGCCTCGACCGCTGAAGCGGTGCTGGCCGAGCTGGCGGAGCAGGACCATGAGCTGCCCAAGGTGCTGATGCAGTACCGCAGCCTGAGTAAGCTGAAAAGCACTTACACCGATCGCCTGCCGGAGCAGATCAACCCGCGCACCGGGCGCATTCACACCTCGTATCATCAGGCGGTTACGGCCACTGGACGCTTGTCGTCCAGTGATCCGAACCTGCAAAACATCCCCATCCGTACGGCCGAAGGTCGGCGTATTCGCCAGGCGTTTATCGCGCCGGCCGGTTACCAGCTGGTGGCGGCGGACTATTCGCAGATTGAGCTGCGCATCATGGCGCACCTGGCTCAGGACGAAGGGCTGCTGTACGCCTTCCGGCATAACCTCGACGTGCACAAAGCCACCGCCGCCGAAGTGTTTGGCGTCGAACTGGAGCAGGTCAGCACCGATCAGCGGCGCAGCGCTAAGGCGATCAACTTCGGTTTGATTTACGGCATGAGCGCTTTTGGTTTGGCCAAGCAAATCGGCTGTGACCGCAAGCAGGCGCAGGCCTATATCGACGTGTACTTCGCTCGTTATCCGGGTGTGCTGGCCTATATGGAGCGCACCCGCGAACAGGCCAGCGCGCAGGGTTATGTCGAAACCCTGTTCGGTCGCCGCCTGTACCTGCCCGAGATCCAGTCGAAGAACGCCGCGCTGCGCAAAGGCGCCGAACGCACGGCGATCAACGCGCCGATGCAAGGCACCGCTGCCGATATCATCAAGCGCGCGATGGTCATGGTCGATGCGTGGTTGAGTGAGTCTGGCGTAGATGCGCGGGTGATTCTGCAGGTGCACGACGAATTGGTGTTGGAGGTGCGCAGCGATCTGGTCGAGTCAGTCAGCGCGCAGTTGCGCAGCCTGTTGGGCGCGGCGGCTGAGCTGGCGGTGCCTCTGCTGGTTGAAGTGGGCGTGGGCGCTAACTGGGATGAGGCGCACTAAGCGCTCGGCTGGCACGCCTGTAGCGGCGCTGAAGTTTTTTAGCCATGCGTTGAACTTTGTTTGCCGCCGGCCAGTCACAGTTAGGGAATGACTGGTGACGTTATTCAGTGCTCTTTTGTGTGTTTATGGTGGCAGTTTTCAGCCCTATTAGGCTGACGTTAAACCCCGGACTTCTCCCCCCTATATGAAGTCTGGGGTTTTTTTTGCCTGCGATTTAGCGTGCCGGCACTGGCCTCGGCTAGGCGGCTTAAACCTGCAGCACCAGTCGCCCGCCGCGTGGGCAGGTCTCCATGCGCTGGTGCGCCGCCACCACCTGATCGAAAGCAAACACTTGCTCAACATGGGTGTTTAACAAGCCATCGCGGGTTAGCTGATTGATGCCTTGCAGTGCCTTGGCCACGGCCTCTTTATCTTGCGGGATGCCCAGCTCTTCTTTGCCGGTGAAGTTGCCTAGGCAGTGCACGAAGAACTGGATGTTCTTCTGGAACGCGGCGCAGGCCGGGAACGGCGTTTCGTTACCGCCCTGCAGGCCGAACAGAATTAAGCGTCCGCGTGGTGCCAGCACGTCACCGAGCAAACACATTTGCGGGCCGCCCAAAGCGTCCATGACGATGTCCACGCCACGCCCATCGGTGAGCTTGGCCACGCGGCTGACCAAGTCTTGTTCCTCGGTCAGAATCACCGTGTCGGCACCCAGTTCACGCAGGTAATCGGCGTCAGCGGCATGCTCGGTTGCAGCGATGACCTTGGCGCCTAGAGCCTTGCCGATCTGGATGATGTAAGGACCCCAGCACTGACTGGCCGCGGTGACCAATACGCTTTCGCCCGGCTTCAGCTTGGCCAGCTCGACGAAGCCGAACCAGCCGACCAGCGATGGCAGGTAATGCACGCAAGCTTGTTGGGCCGTGAGGTTGTCTGGATAGCGGGTCAGTGAGGTGCGCGGCAGCACCACCTCCTCGGCGTAGCCCGGGTAGCGATTAAGGCTGTGCCCCGGGAAGCTAGCCACCTTGTCACCCACCACCAAGTCGTCCACGCCGGCGCCGACGGCCAGCACTACGCCGGCCAGCTCATGGCCTGGGCTGGCGGGCAATTGCGCCGGCGTGGAGGCCAGATTCTGCCGCCAGAGCACGTCATACCAACTGACGCCCAGGGCCTCGACGCCAATTAACACTTCTCCAGCCGCCGGCGTTGGGCTCTGACGCTCTTCGATTTTAAGCACGTCGGCCGCGCCGAACTGATGAAAACGAATGATGCGGGACATCACGAACCTCGTCGGTTAACCCCTATGGTCACGGACTTTATCCGTGCTTTGCGGGCAATGCCACCTGCCGGGGCTAATAGTGACCATCGCTGGCGATGATGATGTGCTGTCGCTATATCATCGGCGGCATATAGTTTGTTGCCTGCCGGCCCTGCAACGCATTAGCCTGCAGCCTACCGCTCACCGCGCTGCATTGCAGAATGGACACCGGATGAACCGCAACGACCTTCGCCGAGTCGATCTCAACCTGTTGATCGTGTTCGAGACGCTGATGCACGAGCGCAGCGTGACGCGCGCGGCCGGTAAGTTGTTCCTCGGCCAGCCGGCGATTAGCGCCGCCCTCGCCCGTTTGCGCAGCCTGTTCGATGACCCGCTGTTCGTGCGCACTGGGCGCAACATGGAGCCGTCGGCGCGCGCGCTGGAAATCTTCGCCCTGCTCTCGCCGGCGCTGGACTCGATCTCCACGGCAGTCAGCCGCGCTGCCGAGTTTAATCCGGCCACCAGCAACGCGGTGTTCCGCATTGGCCTGTCTGATGATGTTGAGTTCGGCCTATTGCCGCCGCTGATCAAACGTCTGCGCGCCGAGGCGCCGGGCGTGGTGTTGGTGATTCGCCGCACTAACTACTTGTTGATGTCGGGTCTGCTGGCCTCTGGGGAAATCTCCGTAGGCGTTGGTTACACCGAAGAGTTGCCCGCCAATGCCAAGCGCAAAGTGTTACGCCGCAGCATGCCCAAGCTGCTGCGTGCTGACACGGCGCCGGGCAAGCTCAGTCTCGACGAGTTCTGTGCCCGCCCGCATGCGCTGGTGTCATTTTCCGGCGACCTCAGTGGCTTTATTGATGCCGAACTGCAGAAGCTTGGGCGCGCGCGCCGGGTGGTGCTGGCGTTGCCGCAGTTCAATGGTCTGGGGCTGTTGCTCAGCGGCACCGATATTCTCGCCACCGTGCCCGACTACACCGCAGCGGCCCTAACTGCTGCTGGTGGCGTGCGCTCCGAGGACTTGCCGCTGGCCTGCCCAAGTTTCGAGCTGCACATGGCCTGGCGTGGCGCGCAAGACAACGACCCGGCCGAGCGCTGGCTGCGTTCGCGCATCCAGATGTTCTGCGGCGACCCGGATAGCTTGGTTTAGAACCACGCAAGCCCCTCGCTTGGGTCTCAGCGCTTACATGCTGTTTTATTGATACAAGTCGGTTAATTATCATTCTGGTTGATATTTATCTTCGCGGCGTTTGATTCGTGCCCGCCCATCCCACACCGCAGACTGCGCCCCATTCATAAATGCAGTCTGGCGGAGTTCTCGCATGGAACGGTCCACGTCCCCTCTTTTTCACTTTCCCCTAGCCCTGGCCGCCATGTTGGTGCTCAGCGCCTGCGGTAAATCTGAACAAAGTGCTCAGCAACACCCTGCCGCTAAGGTCAGCGTCGCCGCAGTGATCGAGCAACCGATCAACGAGTGGGACGAGTTCACCGGCCGCCTGGAAGCGCCCGAGTCGGTTGAAGTTCGCCCGCGCGTGTCTGGCTATATCGACCGCGTGAGCTTTCGTGAAGGCAGCTTGGTGCGCAAAGGCGATGTGCTGTTTCAGATCGATCCACGCCCGTTTGAGGCTGAAGTCAAACGCTTGCAAGCGCAGCTGCAACAAGCCCGCGCCGCTCAAGCGCGCAGCGTCAGCGAAGCCCAGCGTGGCGAACGTCTGCGCCAGAGCAACGCAATCTCTGCGGAACTGGCCGATGCCCGCGCCAGCGCCGCCGCTGAGGCGCAAGCCGCCGTTGCCGGCATTCAGGCCGAGTTGGACAACGCCAAACTCAACCTCAGCTTTACCCGCATCACTGCGCCCATCAATGGGCGTGTTAGCCGTGCAGAAATCACCGCCGGTAACCTGGTTAACGCCGGGCAAAGTCAGCTCACCAGTGTGGTCAGCACCGACAAGGTGTATGCCTATTTCGACGCCGACGAGCGGGTCTTCCTTAAGTACGTTGAGTTGGCGCGCCAAGCCGGCGTGCAAACCCGTGCCGCCAGCCCGGTGTACCTCGGCTTGTCTAACGAAGATGGCAATCCGCACCTCGGCCAGTTGGACTTTATCGACAATCAGGTCAATCCACAGACCGGCACCATCCGTGGCCGCGCCGTGTTCGACAACCGCGATGGGCGCTTCACGCCCGGTCTTTACGCGCGCCTGAAACTGGTCGGCAGTGGTCAGTACGCGGCCGCGTTGATCAAGGATGAAGCGGTCGGCACCGACCTCGGCAAAAAGTTCGTGTTGGTGCTGGGCGCCGACCATAGCGTGCAATACCGCGCTATCGAGTTGGGGCCGAAAGTTGATGGCCTGCGCATCGTGCGGCATGGCTTGGCCAAGGGTGAACAAATCGTGGTCAACGGCTTGCAGCGCGCGATCCCGGGCTCAGTGGTTGACCCGCAGCTGGTACCGATGGCCGACGAGGCCACCCTCGCCCACTTGGCGAGCCAGCGCCAAGCCATTGCCGGACATGACGCCCCGCGTGTGGCTGAGAAAGCTGTGCAGCCCACCCAAGTGCCGCGCGGCTAATAGGTAAACGACGATGAATTTCTCGCAATTTTTTATTCAGCGGCCGATTTTCGCCGCGGTGTTATCGCTGCTGATCTTGATCGGTGGCGCTATCTCGCTGTTCCAGCTACCGATCAGCGAATACCCAGAAGTGGTGCCGCCGACGGTGGTGGTGCGTGCGGCATTCCCCGGCGCTAACCCCAAGGTCATCGGTGAGACTGTGGCCTCGCCATTAGAGCAAGCCATTACTGGCGTGGAAGGCATGCTGTATATGTCGTCGCAAGGTACCGCCGACGGCAAGATGACCCTGACCCTGACGTTCGCCCTCGGCACTGATCTGGACAAAGCCCAGGTGCAAGTGCAGAACCGCGTGACCCGCACTATGCCGACGTTGCCGACTGAAGTGCAGCGGCTCGGTGTGACGGTGGACAAGGCCTCGCCCGACCTGACCATGGTCGTGCACTTGACGTCGCCGGACGATCGCTACGACATGCTGTATCTGTCTAACTACGCCGCGCTGAATATCAAAGACGAGCTGGCGCGCTTGGATGGCGTTGGTGATGTGCAGCTGTTTGGTTTGGGCGACTACTCGCTGCGTGTGTGGCTGGACCCGAACAAGGTGGCCTCGCGCAACCTCACCGCCAGCGATGTGGTTAACGCTATTCGTGAACAGAACCGCCAGGTTGCGGCCGGTTCGCTGGGTGCGCCGCCGTCGGATGCCGGCAATAGCTTCCAGTTGTCGATCAACACGCAGGGCCGTTTGGTCAGTGAGGAAGAGTTCGAGAACATCGTCATCCGCGCCGGCGACGATGGTGAAATCACCCGTCTGAAAGACATCGCGCGCATCGAACTAGGCTCCAGCCAATATGCGCTGCGCTCCTTGCTGAACAACAAGCCGGCCGTAGCGATTCCGGTATTCCAACGTCCGGGCTCGAATGCCATTGAGCTGTCTGATTCGGTGCGGGCGCGCATGGCCGAGCTGAAAAAGAGCTTCCCACAGGGCGTGGACTACGAAATCGTCTACGACCCAACCATCTTCGTGCGCGGCTCTATCGAGGCCGTGGTGCATACCCTGTTCGAAGCCCTCATCCTGGTGGTGTTGGTGGTAGTTCTGTTCCTGCAAACCTGGCGCGCCTCGATCATTCCGTTGGCTGCCGTGCCGGTGTCGTTGATCGGTACGTTTGCCGTGATGCACATGTTTGGCTTCTCGCTTAACGCGTTGTCGTTGTTCGGCTTAGTACTGGCCATCGGCATCGTGGTGGACGACGCGATCGTGGTGGTGGAGAACGTCGAACGTAATATCGGCTTGGGTAAAAACCCGGTAGACGCCACCAAACAGGCGATGAAGGAAGTCACCGGCCCCATCGTGGCTACGGCGCTGGTGCTGTGCGCGGTGTTTATCCCGACGGCGTTTATCTCCGGCCTTACTGGGCAGTTTTATCAACAGTTTGCCCTGACCATTGCGATCTCGACGGTGATCTCGGCGTTCAACTCGCTGACCCTGTCGCCAGCCTTGGCCGCGGTGCTGCTGAAGAGTCATGACGCACCGAAAGACCGCTTCTCTAAGGTGCTCGATAAGCTGTTTGGCCGCTGGTTGTTTAACCCGTTTAACCGCGCATTCGAGCGCGCCAGTCATGGCTATGTCGGCACTGTGCAGCGCGTGTTGCGCGGCAGCGGCATTGCCTTGTTCGTGTATGCCGGGTTGATGGGCCTGACGTACTTGGGCTTTGCCAGCACGCCGAGCGGCTTTGTGCCGGCGCAAGACAAGCAGTACTTGGTGGCTTTTGCTCAGCTACCCGATGCCGCAACGCTGGACCGCACCGAAGCGGTGATCAAGAAGATGTCGGAAATCGCCGGCAAGCACCCTGGCGTGGCCAATACTGTGGCGTTTCCGGGCCTGTCGATTAACGGCTTCACCAACAGCCCGAGCAGCGGCATCGTCTTCACCCCGCTCAAACCGTTTGATCAGCGCAGCGATCCGAGCATGAGCGCTAATGCGATTGCCGCCGACCTGAACAAGCAGTTTGCTGAGATTCAGGACGCTTATATCGCCATCTTCCCGCCACCGCCGGTGCAGGGTTTGGGCACCATTGGCGGCTTCCGTCTGCAAGTGCAGGACCGCGGTAACTTGGGTTATGACGAGCTGTACGTGCAAACCCAAAACATCATCACCAAGGCCCGGCAGTTGCCGGAGCTGAACCCGATGTCGGTGTTCACCAGCTATCAGGTCAACGTGCCGCAGATCGATGCCGCCATCGACCGCGAAAAGGCCAAGACCCACGGCGTGGCGATCAGCGACATCTTCGACACCCTGCAGATCTACCTGGGTTCGCTGTACGCCAACGACTTCAACCGCTTTGGTCGTACCTATCAGGTCAATGTGCAGGCTGAGCAGCAGTTCCGCTTAGAGCCGGAGCAGATCGGCCAGCTCAAAGTGCGCAATAACCGCGGTGAAATGGTGCCGCTGTCGGCCTTCCTTAAGGTCAGCGCGAGCGCAGGCCCCGACCGGGTGATGCACTACAACGGTTTTCTCACTGCGGAAATCAACGGCGCAGCGGCACCCGGTTACAGCTCCGGCCAAGCCGAGGCGGCGATGGCTCAGTTGCTCAAAGATGAACTGCCCAACGGCATGAGCTTCGAGTGGACCGACCTGACCTTCCAGCAGATTTTGGCCGGTAACAGCGCGATCTTCGTCTTCCCGCTCTGCGTGCTGCTGGCCTTCTTGGTGTTGGCGGCGCAGTACGAAAGCTGGAGCCTGCCTTTGGCGGTGATTCTGATCGTGCCGATGACCCTGCTGTCGGCGATCACCGGCGTGATTCTGACTGGCGGTGACAACAACATCTTTACCCAGATCGGCTTGATCGTTTTGGTCGGTTTGGCGTGTAAAAACGCCATTCTGATCGTCGAGTTTGCCAAGGAGAAACAGGAGGAAGGCATGAGCCGCGTCGCGGCCGTACTGGAGTCCTGCCGCCTGCGTCTGCGGCCGATTCTGATGACCAGCTTCGCTTTCATTATGGGCGTGGTGCCCTTGGTGTTGTCGAGCGGCGCCGGCGCGGAAATGCGCCACGCCATGGGTGTGGCGGTGTTTAGCGGCATGCTCGGCGTGACTTTCTTCGGCCTGTTGCTGACGCCGCTGTTCTTTGTGTTGATCCGTGGCTTTGTGGAAAAACGCGAGGCGCGCAAGGCGCAGCAGCTCGCCCAAGAGGTGCACGTATGAAGCCGTTGATCCCTGCGCTGTTGGCCTTGGCCGTTAGCGCTTGCGCGGTCGGGCCGGACTATCAAAGCCCGGACACCGAGCCAGCACGAATAACTAGCTTGGATGGCGGCCACTACAGCCGCAGCGACTTCGAAGCCGCGTGGTGGCAACAGTTCGACGACCCAACGCTGAGCCAGTTGGTGCAGCAGTCGCTCAAAGATAACCGCGAGCTGCGTGTGGCCTTTGCCCGTCTGCGCGCCGCCCGCGCGATTCAAGACGATGTCGGCAACGATCAGATACCGGTGATCACCAGCCGTGCGGGTGGCGAGTTCGGCAAGGCTCAGCAGCCGGGTGTCACTGAGCAGCGGCTGAAAACTGAGCGCTATGACTTGGGTCTGGATATGGCCTGGGAGCTTGATCTGTTCGGCCGCATTCAGCGCCAGATCGAGGCCAGCGACGCGCAGAGTGAGGTCGCCGAGGCCGATTTGTATCAACTGCAAGTCAGCCTGATCGCTGAGCTGGTGGATGCCTACGGCAACCTACGCGGTGCGCAATTGCGTGAGCGCATCGCCCGCGAAAATCTAAAAAATCAGAGCCAATCTCGTGCCCTGACCGAGCAACTGCGTGACGCCGGCATCGGTAGCCAGCTAGATGTGTTGCGCGCCGATGCTCGACTAGCAGGCACCGAGGCCAGCTTGCCGCAACTGCAGGCTGAGGAGGCGCGCGCTCGCCACCGCATCGCCACCCTGCTCGGCCAGCGCCCTGAGCAGCTGACGGTTGATCTGAGCGACAAGCCGTTGCCGATGATTGCTAAAGCCCTGCCGATTGGTAATCCGGCCGAGCTGCTGCGCCGGCGCCCAGACATTCGCGCGGCGGAACGCCAGTTGGCCGCCGCCACCGCCAATGTCGGTGTGGCCACTGCGGATTTGTTTCCGCGCGTGAGTCTGTCTGGCTTTCTCGGGTTTACTGCCGGGCGTGGCTCGCAACTGGGCGCTGCCGATGCACGCGCGTGGGGCGTCGCGCCGAGCATCAGCTGGGCCGCATTTGATTTGGGCAGCGTGCGCGCGCGTTTGCGTGGCGCCGAAGCCGAGTCGGACGGTGCCCTGGCCAACTATGAGCAGCACGTGTTGTTGGCGTTGGAAGAGTCGGAAAACGCCTTTAGCGATTACGCCAAACGCCAGCAACGCTTGGTTTCATTGGTGCGCCAATCGGAAGCCAGTCGCGCAGCTGCCGAACAAGCCGGCGTGCGTTACCGCGAAGGTGAGGTGGATTTTCTGATCCTGCTCGACGCCGAGCGTGAGCGTTTGGCCGCCGAAGATAGCCAGGCGCAGGCCGAAGTCGAGCTGTACCGCGGCATCGTGGCGATCTACAAGGCGCTTGGCGGCGGTTGGCAACCGCAGGCTTGATGCCTAGCGGGTACGCCCCGCGCTCAGCATCGCGCGAGCACTGCTGAACCTGTTTCTAGGTCGACTTCCTCCTTTGTCGACCACCTTTCCTCACGGTGCCGTTGCGGCCCGTGGGGATTTTTTATGGCGCCATTAAGCCAAGTGGAGCTTTGGCTTATTCGCTTTCGTCTTCTGTTTCTGGCTCGCTGTCGTCATCCAGCAATCCTAGCCACTGGGCGAGGACCAGGTGCGCTTCTTCGATGCCCTGACGCTTGGGTGCTGAGAACAACTGGATGCTGATGGCGTCGCCCCAGCCCTTATGAATGTCCTGACGCACCTTGAGTAAGGTGGTTTTCGCCGCGCCATAAGCCAGCTTGTCGGACTTGGTCAGCAGGATGTGCATGGGCATATGGCTGGCAACGGCCCAGTCGAGCATCAGCTGGTCGAAGTCGGTCAGCGGCTTGCGGATGTCCATCATCAGGATCAGGCCGGCCAAGCTGTTGCGGCTACCTAGGTAGGCTTCCAAGTGCTTCTGCCAGTGCAGCTTGAGAGGGATCGGCACTTTGGCGTAGCCGTAACCTGGCAAGTCGACCAAGCGATGGTCGTCGTCCAGGCTGAAAAAGTTGAGTAGCTGAGTGCGCCCAGGGGTTTTTGAGGTGCGCGCCAGGCTGGCGTGGGTCAGCGTATTGAGTGCGCTGGACTTGCCGGCGTTGGAGCGCCCGGCAAAGGCGACTTCACGGCCAACGTCCGGCGGACACTGGTCGACCTTGGCGGCGCTGATGAGAAAGGTGGACTGTTGGCACAGTCCGAGGATCGGATTCTTGACTGACATTAGGGGTTCCACAGGTGCGACTCGGTGTCGCAGGGGGCGGTTTCGTTTCCGTTTAGACGGCTGCAGTATATAATGGCGCAGATTTAGTGTGCGCTTTGTGCTTACCCTATGCTGAAAATCTCGGGAGTGATCAAACAGTCTGCGCGATAGAATGCAGAACACTTCCGGCCTGAATGAGTCTGGCCATGAAAAAATTATTTATAGCTGCAAGCATTCTTATGTTTTCGTTTAGTGCACAGGCGACACAGGATCCGGAAGCCGTATTTACCCGCAGCTGCGGTGCTTGTCACAATGGCCAGCTGCCAATGGCACCGAAAAAAGGCGATGTAGCAGCTTGGGAACCGCGCCTGAAACAAGGCATGCCAACCCTAGTTAAACATGTGACCGAAGGTTTCAATGCGATGCCGCCGCGCGGTATATGCATGGACTGCACTGCCGAAGATTACCAGGCTGTCATCGAATGGATGAGCAAGTAATCGGTTCGCTGGATCTCTCAACCCTCTACCGTATTTGGATTAGCTGATGAACAAATTACTCGTGAGTCTGTTGTTGACCCTGGGCATCACCGGTTTTGCCCAGGCCGCTGGTGACGCTGCCGCAGGTCAAGGCAAAGTAGCTATGTGTGGCGCTTGCCACGGTGCTGACGGCAACAGCATGGCGCCGTCCTTCCCGAAACTGGCTGGCCAAGGCGAGCGCTACCTGCTCAAACAATTGCACGACATTAAAGGTGGCGCCCGTGTCGTGGTGCCGATGACTGGCATGCTGACCGCCATGAGCGAGCAGGACCTTGAAGACATCGCTGCCTACTTCAGCGCGCAGAACATGAGCGTCGGTGCTGCAGATCCAGCGTTGGTTGCCCGTGGTGAAGAGCTGTTCCGTGGCGGTAAGCTTGACCAAGGCATGCCTGCTTGTACCGGTTGCCACTCGCCAAACGGCGCAGGTAACGATGCCGCCGGCTTCCCGCAGTTGGGTGGCCAGCACGGTGACTACGTTGCCCTGCAGCTGA
>ERZ724525.646-NODE-646-length-19870-cov-9.260510_pt1 | contig 19870 bp, 19 predicted proteins | sample MGYA00376058_ERZ724525 | MGnify/ENA primary metagenome ERZ724525 (study PRJEB28724, sample SAMN07190888) | wastewater metagenome | isolation source: influent of sewage treatment plant in Hong Hong | place: USA: Christiansburg, Virginia | collected 2016-03-01 ... | reverse complement strand
ACCGGCGAAGTGCTCTCGCGCCTGACCACCGACACCACGCTGGTGCAAACCGTGGTGGGCTCATCGCTGTCGATGGGGCTGCGCAATGCGGTGATGGCCGTGGGGGCGCTGGCCATGCTGGTCTGGACCAATCCACGCGCCATGGCCATCGTGCTGCTGATGCTGGTGCTGGTGGTACTGCCGGGCATGTGGATAGGTCGGCGCGTGCGCCGCCTATCGCGTGCCAGCCAAGACCGGGTGGCCGACTCCAGCGCCCTGGCCGCCGAGGTGATCAACGCCGTCAGCGTGGTGCAAAGCTACACCGCCGAGCCGCGCGAAGCCACCCGCTTTGCCCAGGCCACGCAGGCCGCGTTTGACACCGCCGTGCGCCGCACCCGCACACGGGCGCTGCTGGTGGCTTTCATCATCATTGCCAACGCGGCGCTGCTGCTGTGGGGTCTGTACCAGGGCACACAGGCGGTGCTGGCTGGCCAGACCAGCGCCGGGCACCTGGGGCAGACGGTGCTGTACGTGATGCTGCTGGCCGGTGCCGTGGCCGTTCTGGGCGAGGTGTATGGCGACTTGCTGCGCGCCGCCGGTGCCACCGAGCGACTGATGGAACTGCTGGACAGCGCATCGCCCGTGGCATCGCCTGCGCAACCGCGCGCACTGCCTGACACGGGCCGGGGCCTGGCCGTGCGCCTGAACGCAGTGGATTTTCACTACCCTTCCCGCCCCGGTCACATGGCCTTGCACAACGTCACTTTGGCGCTGGAGCCCGGCGAAACCGTGGCCCTGGTGGGTACCAGCGGGGCGGGCAAAACCACCGTGTTCCAGCTGCTACAGCGCTTTTACGATGTGGACAACGCCCCGGGTTCGGGCCAGGGCATTTACCTCAACGGCGTGGATGTGCGCGAACTGGCGCTGCCCGAAGTGCGCCGCCAGATCGGCACAGTACCGCAGGATGCAGTGATCTTCTCAGCCAGTGCGCTGGACAACATCCGCTATGGTCGCCCCGACGCCACAGACGCCGAAGTCATCGCTGCTGCCAAGGAGGCCTTTGCCCACGATTTTTTGCAGGCACTTCCCGAGGGCTACGCCACCTTCCTGGGCGAGCGCGGCGTGCGCCTGTCGGGCGGGCAACGCCAGCGCATTGCCATTGCCCGCGCACTGCTGAAAAACCCGCTGCTCCTGCTGCTGGACGAAGCCACCAGCGCCCTCGATGCCGAGAGCGAGCGCATGGTGCAGGCAGCGCTGGACGCGGCACTGCAACGCCACAGTGGTTTGCGCACCACCTTGGTCATCGCCCACCGGCTGGCCACAGTCCAAAACGCCGATCGCATCGTGGTGCTGGAGCACGGGCGCATCGTGGAACAAGGGAGCCACGCCCAGTTGCTGGCACAGGGTGGCGTGTACGCGCGGCTGGCGGCGCTGCAATGGGCCACGTAACGGATGGACACAGCCTGCAATTCAGAACAAAAAGTGGCCCTAAAGCTTACCAGTCGGGCGCAAGCAGCTATCAAAAAAGAAGCATTTAGCGCCCTGCCTGCTGCCTTGCAAGCGGTTAATGCAAGGTTTTGGTAGCGATGCCGGGCAAGGGTAAAACGGCAATGCCTTCGTCGAGCAACTGCACAGTTTCTTCGCGGCTGGCTTGGCCGCGGATAGCGCGCTCAGGCACCTCACCGTGGTGCATGCGCCGCGCCTCGTCGGCAAAGTGCGCGCCAACGTCTTCGGTTTGGGCAACAATCTTGCGCGCCACCTCCAGCCACGCTGCCTGCAACGAGGCCACAGAATGGTCAGCGCCACCCGCGGCAGATGCGGGCAAAGGAGTGGACGCGGCGGGCAGTACAGGTTCTTGTGCACTGACCGTCCGGGCACTGCGCTGAATGCGCGGCGCACTCAGCACCTTGCGCACCTGGGAGTCACCACACAATGGGCACTGCAACAGGCCACGCTGGTGCTGGTCTTGGAAATCTGCTTCACTGCCAAACCAGCCCTCAAAGGTGTGGTCGTTCTGGCAACACAGATCAAGCACTTTCATAGCGCATCAACGGTCAGGCGCTGACAATTTTCAGGCGCCACGGTGACGCACCAGGTAGCGGTAGACAAAGCCCGGAAAAGCCAGCGTCACAAACAGCGTGCCGGTGATGGCGTAGAACTCCCAGCCTTGGGGGGCAATTTGCCCGGCACGCTGTTCCAGCAGCAGGGCAAAAGTACCGACCACAAAGTACAGCACCACCAGCTCCAACAAACGCAGCCACAGGCTTTTGTGCGATGCCAGCGCAGGCCCCGCCGCCAGCAGGCGCTGGTTGACAAAGGGCAAGTTAGCGGCAATGCAAGCCGCCACGATCACCATCCAGATGGAAGCAGTTTGGGACACGAGGCAGGCAGATGTATCAGGTGGCCAGCGAACGCACGATGGCATCGGCACACAAAGCCATCAAGCCACCGGGCAGAATGCCCAGCACCAGCACCAGAGCGCCGTTGAGCGTCAGCACCACGCGCACTTCCAGCGAAGCGGACACCCGGGTGGCGGTGAGCGGCGCATCAAAGTACATGACCTTGACCACGCGCAGGTAGTAGAAAGCGCCAATCAGCGACATGACCACCGCAAACACGGCCAGCGCAATGTACAAGCCCTGGCCCGATGCCATCAGCGACTGCAACACTGCCAGCTTGGCATAGAAACCCACCAGCGGAGGAATACCGGCCATGGAGAACAAGCACACTGCCAACACACCTGCATACAGCGGGCTGCGCTGGTTGAGGCCAGCCATGTCGGCAATTTCTTCGCTCTCAAACCCTTCGCGGGCCAGCAGCAGGATGACGCCAAAGGCAGCCAGCGTGGTCAGCACATAAGTGACCACGTAGAACATGGAAGCGCTGTAGGCGCCCTGGATGGTCGAGGCTTCGACGTTGCCGTTGATCACGCCAGAGAGCAAACCCAGCAATACAAAACCCATTTGCGAGATGGTCGAGTACGCCAGCATGCGCTTGAGGTTGGTTTGTGCAATGGCGGCCAAGTTACCGACCAGCAGCGAGGCAATCGCCAGCACTGCCAGCATTTGCTGCCAGTCAATGGCCAACGGCAGCAAGCCATCCACCAGCAAGCGCATGACGATGGCAAAAGCAGCCAACTTGGGCGCGCCACCGATCATCAGTGTGACCACAGTGGGGGCACCCTGGTACACGTCGGGAACCCACATGTGGAATGGCGCAGCGCCCAGTTTGAAGCCCAGGCCCGCCACGATGAACACCACGCCAAACACCAGCACCTGGTGGCGAATCTGACCGGAGTTCACAGCCTTGAAGACCTCACCGATGTCCAGCGAACCTGTGGCACCGTACACCATCGACAGGCCATACAGCAGAAAGCCGCTGGCCATGGCGCCCAGTACAAAGTACTTCATGGCTGCTTCTGTGGCTGTGGCGTGGTCACGGCGCAGTGCCACCAGCGCATAACCTGACAGGGTGAGCAATTCCAGGCCCAGGTAAATCACCAGGAAGTTGTTGCCGCCGATCATGATGAACATGCCCAGCAACGAGAACATGCCCAGGGTGAAGAGCTCACCACCGCGCAGCATGTCACGGTCGGCAGCGTAAGGGCGGCCATAGATCAGCGTGACCATCATGGCCACGGTAGCAAAACACTTGAGCCAGTTGCCCATGGGGTCACTGACCACCATGTTGCCAAAGCCATAAAAGGTGTTGCCGCTGCTGGCATACACGCCTTGGAGCACGGCCACCACCGCCAGCGTCAGCAGGGTCAGGACGTAGGTGGGCGTGCGCCGGGCACTGGTCACACCCAGATCTACCAGCGCGATCACGCAGGTCATGACCAACAGCAGAATCTCTGGGTAAATGGCTAGCCAACTGATGTTGTCAATCATCTCGGGTCTCTCAATTCAGTCTGGTCAGTTGAGCTTGGTCAGTGCCACATGCTTGAGCAGCTCGGCCACAGAAGCGTCCATCACGTCCGTGAAGGGGCGAGGGTACACACCCATATACAGCACTGCCACGGCCAGCACGGCCATGATGAAGAACTCGCGGCGGCCGATGTCGAGCAAGGCTTTCACGTTTTCATTGCCCACGGGACCCAAGTACACACGCTTGAACATCCAGAGGCTGTAAGCGGCACCCCAGATCAATGCGGTGGCAGCGGCCAGACCAATCCAGAAATTGGCCTTGACGGCAGCCAGGATCACCATCCACTCGCCCACGAAACCGGCGGTTCCGGGCAGGCCGCAATTGGCCATGGTGAACAGCAGCGCAAAGGCAGCAAACTTGGGCATGGTGTTGACCACGCCGCCGTAGTCGGCGATTTCACGCGAGTGCATGCGGTCGTAGAGCACGCCAATCGACAGGAACATGGCGCCAGAGACAAAGCCGTGGGCAATCATTTGCACCAAGCCACCGGATACACCGAGGTCGTTGAAGACAAAGAAGCCCAAGGTGACAAAGCCCATGTGCGCCACAGACGAGTAAGCCACCAGCTTCTTCATGTCTTTTTGCACCATGGCCACCAAACCGACGTAGAGCACGGCCACCAGGGACAGCGTAATCATCAGCCAGGCCCACTCACGCGAAGCATCGGGGGCAATGGGCATGGAGAAACGCAGGAAACCATACGCACCCAGCTTCAGCATGATGGCAGCCAGTACGGCAGAGCCGCCAGTGGGCGCCTCGACGTGTACGTCAGGCAGCCAGGTGTGTACTGGCCACATGGGCACCTTGACAGCAAAAGCAGCAAAGAACGCAAAGAACAGCAACGTCTGCGCGCGCGCATCCAATGGCAGTTTGTGCCAAGCGGCGATATCAAAGCTGCCACCCGACTGGTGGTACAAGTAGATCAGGGCAATCAGCATCAGCAAAGAGCCCAGCAGCGTGTACAGGAAAAACTTGAACGCTGCATAGATCCGGTTCGGACCGCCCCAGATACCGATGATGAGGTACATCGGTATCAGCGTGGCCTCAAAGAACACGTAAAACAGCATGCCATCAAGCGCGCTGAATACACCGATCATCAAACCCGACAGGATCAGGAACGCCCCCATGTACTGGTTGACGCGCTCGGTGATGGACTCCCAGGAGGCAATCACCACGATGACCGTGATGAAAGCAGTCAGGGGGACAAACCAGAAGGAAATGCCGTCTACCCCAAGGTGGTAGAAGATATTGAAGCTCTCAATCCAGGGGGCCTTTTCGACAAACTGCATCGCAGCAGTGCCCAGTTTGAAACCTTCGTACAACGGCAAAGTGACAGCAAACCCGATCAGCGAACCAATCAGGGCCAACCAGCGAACAGCCTGAACCTGGCTCTCACGCCCCAAAGCCAGCAGCAGCGCACCGAACGCGATTGGCGTCCAGATGGCAAGACTCAACAAACCCATTTTTGTTTTTCTCCTACTTGTTGAGCCAGACAAACCAGGTCATCAGGACAAAAATGCCCAGAAGCATGACCAATGCATAGTGGTACACATACCCCGTCTGCATGCGGCGAACCAGCCCTGCAATCCATCCCACCAGCTTCCAGGAGCCATTGACGAGCGTGCCATCAATCACTGCCTGGTCACCACCCTTCCACAAACCCACGCCCAAAGCACGGGCACCGCGCGCCAGGATGTTTTCGTTGATCCAATCCAGGTAGTACTTGTTTTCAAGCAGGGTGAACACCGGCATGAAGGTTCTCTTGATGGCAGCAGGCAAAGCTGGATTCACCATGTACATGTAGTAGGACAAGGCCACACCAGCCAGTGCCAGCCAGAACGGCGCTGTCATCAGACCGTGCGTGGCCATGGCCATGGGGCCATGGAAAATCTCTGCCAGTTTGGCCATGGCAGGGTGCTTGACGGGATCGACAAAAATCACGCCTTTGAAGAAGTCACCAAACAGCATGGGCTGGATGGTCATGAAACCGATCACGACCGAAGGAATCGCCAACAACACCAATGGAACCGTCACCACCCAAGGAGATTCGTGCGGCTTGGCATCGTGGTGGTCACCATGACCATGATCGTCGTGGTGGTGGTGTGCATCAGGATTCTGGTCGTAACGCTCTTTGCCGTGGAACACCAGAAAATACATGCGGAACGAATAAAAAGCCGTCACAAAGACACCCGCCAGGACGGCAAAGTGTGCAAAACCAGCGGCAGGCAAGTTACTGAAATGAACAGCCTCAATGATGCTGTCTTTGGAATAGAAGCCCGAGAACAGCGGTGTACCGATCAGTGCCAGCGAACCAAGCAACGAAGTAATCCAGGTGATAGGCATGTACTTACGCACAGCGCCCATCCAGCGGATGTCCTGATTGTGGTGCATTCCCATAATGACCGAACCAGCCCCCAGGAACAGCAAAGCCTTGAAGAAAGCGTGCGTCATCAGGTGAAAGACAGCCACCGAGTATGCTGATGCACCCAACGCCACGGTCATGTAACCGAGCTGCGACAGGGTGGAATAAGCCACCACGCGCTTGATGTCGTTCTGGATGATGCCCAGGAAACCCATGAACAAAGCGGTAATAGCGCCAATCACCAGAATGAAGTTCAAAGCCGTATCCGACAACTCAAACAGTGGCGACATGCGCGCCACCATGAAAATGCCTGCCGTCACCATGGTGGCAGCGTGGATCAGCGCGGAAATGGGTGTGGGGCCTTCCATCGAGTCGGGCAACCAGACGTGCAGCGGAAACTGCGCGCTCTTGCCCATAGCGCCGATGAACAGGCAGATACAGATGACCGTGATCAACATCCAGTCGGTGCCTGGGAAGGTCAAAGCACCCAAGGCGCCGGTCTGGCCAAAGAGTTCGGTGTAATTGAGAGTGCCGGTATAGGCAGCAATCAGGCCAATACCCAAGATGAAGCCAAAGTCACCAATACGGTTGACCAAAAACGCTTTCATGTTGGCAAAAATAGCCGATGGTTTGTTGAACCAGAAACCGATCAGCAGATAGGAAACCAGACCCACAGCCTCCCAACCGAAGAAAAGCTGTAGCAGGTTGTTGCTCATGACCAGCATGAGCATGGAAAAGGTAAACAGCGAGATGTAAGAGAAGAAGCGGTTATAGCCTTCGTCCTCTTCCATGTAGCCAATGGTGTAGATATGCACCATCAATGACACGAAGGTCACTACGCACATCATCATCGCTGTCAGGCTATCGACCATAAAGCCCACTTCCATCTTGAAACCACCCACCACCATCCAGGTGTAGAGGGTTTCATTGAAGCGGGCACCATCCATGGCAACGCTCTGAAGCGTCATGGCAGACAGGATGAATGCCACCAAAACACCAGCGATGGTGAGCGTGTGCGAGACGCGGCGGCCAATCCAGTTGCCACCAAATGCCGTACCGAAAATACCGGCGAGCAAAGCGCCCGCCAGCGGCGCCAGCGGAACAGCCAGAAGCGTTGAAGCAGAAAGGGTTTGACTCATTGTGGAGAACCTTGCATGTCCGTCGGATCAACCGCGGAGGGTGTCGAGGGTGTCCGCGTCGATATTGGACTTATTGCGGAACAGCAGCACCAAGATGGCCAAGCCAATAGCCGACTCAGCAGCAGCGACGGTCAGAATGAAAAACACAAAAACCTGTCCATGCATATCGCCCAGGTAATGGGAGAACGCAACGAAGTTCATGTTCACAGCCAACAACATCAGTTCAATGGCCATGAGCAAGACGATCAGATTCTTGCGATTCAAAAATATACCGATCACTGCCAAAGCAAACAGCATTGCTCCAAGTGAAAGAAAATGCCCCAGAGTCAATGTCATGCCTTTTTCTCCTCACCAGCAGAGACGACAACACTATCAGCTGCCGCTTTTTGTGTAGCCGTCACTTTTACAAGGCGCACACGGTCCGCAGAACGCACACGCACCTGTAGCGCTGGATCAATAGCCTTGCTGTCTTTCCGACGGCGCAGGGTCAATGCAATGGCAGCGACCATACCTACCAGCAAAATCACCGAAGCAATTTCTACGGGATAAAGATATTTGGTGTACATCAACTGGCCAAGTGCCTTGGCATTGGAGTAAGGCACCACATTACCGGCAGCATCCAGAACAACGGCCAATGCTTTAGGCTCATCCATGCCACCAAAGCCACCCATCAATATCGCAGCCATTTCAAGTGCAATCAGCACACCCATGGTGGCGGCCAGTGGGAAATGCTTCCAAAAACCTTGTCGCAGCGCATCTTCTCTGATGTCTAGCATCATGACGACGAACATGAAAAGCACCATGACGGCACCCAGGTACACCAGCACCAGGACGATGGCCAGAAACTCGGCTTTGAGCAGCAACCACACACCGGCAGCCTGCGAAAAAGCCAACATCAAATGCAAAACGGCATGCACTGGATTGCGGGCAGTAACGACCCGAAAGGCCGCATACAGCAGCACTACCGAGAATAGATAGAAAAAACCAGTCTTGGCGTCCATGAGTCAGTTCTTTGTAAGAGGTCAGGCGTCAATGCACGCGCAATATCAGCGGTATTTGGCGTCCGCTGCCTTGGCTGCAGCGATTTCGCCTTCGTAGCGGTCACCCACGGCCAACAACATGTCCTTGGTGAAATACAAATCGCCGCGCTTTTCCCCGTGGTATTCGAGAATTTGCGTTTCGACGATCGAATCCACTGGACAGCTTTCCTCACAAAATCCACAAAAAATGCACTTGGTGAGATCGATGTCGTAGCGGGTGGTACGGCGCGAACCGTCTTCGCGAACATCCGACTCGATAGTGATAGCTGTCGCAGGACAGACAGCCTCGCAGAGTTTGCAGGCAATACAACGCTCTTCGCCATTTTCATAGCGACGCAAGGCGTGCAGACCCCGGAAACGTGGCGACAACGGTGTTTTTTCCTCTGGAAACTGCACCGTTACTTTGCGGCGGAAGGCATAGCGCCCGGTCAAGGTCATCCCCTTGATCAGCTCCACCAGCATGAAGCTTTTGAAAAAATCCTTGATGGAAAAGGATGCAGCAGCAACAGCAGCCATTTGTGTATCCCCGCTCATTTCCAGATGTTCCACGGCGAGTGCAACCAGCCCCCGACCAGCACCAGCCACACCAAAGTGACCGGAATAAAGATTTTCCAGCCCAAACGCATGATCTGGTCATAGCGAAAGCGCGGGAAAGTAGCGCGAATCCAGATAAACATGGATACCACCACGAATGTCTTGATACCCAGCCAGATCCAGCCGGGAATGAAGTCAAGCGCCGCCACAGGCGAGAGCCAGCCCCCCAGGAACATCAGCACCGCCAGAATGGACACCAGCCACATGCTGGCATATTCAGCCAGAAAGAAGATGGCAAAACCCATGCCTGAATACTCAACCATGTGACCAGCAACGATTTCTGCTTCGCCTTCAACCACGTCGAATGGATGGCGGTTAACTTCGGCGACGCCAGAAATTAGATACACGATGAAAATCGGCAGCAGTGGCAACCAATTCCAGGACAAGAAATTCAAACCATAGCTAGCAGCCGTGCCAGAAGCTTGGCTCATCACCACCGCCGTCAAGTTCATGCTGCCAGTGACCATGATGACTACCAAGAAGCAAAAGCCCATGGCAATTTCATAGCTCACCATCTGCGCTGATGCGCGCATGGCACCGAGAAACGCATATTTGGAGTTGGACGCCCACCCCGCAATAATCACACCATAGACTTCAATCGAAGTAATGGCCATCATCAGCAAAATACCGACGTTGACATTGGTCAGTGCCACATCCGGGCCAAATGGAATTACCACCCAGGCTGCCAAAGCAGGCATGATGGCCATTACTGGGCCGAGGATGAACAAACCTTTGCTGGCAGCAGAAGGTTGGATGATTTCTTTGGTCAGCAACTTGACAGCATCGGCAATGGGTTGCAATAAACCCAGAGGCCCCACCCGGTTGGGGCCATGGCGCACCTGCATGAAACCCAAAAGCTTACGCTCCCAGAGCGTGAGATAAGCCACCGCCCCCATCAGAGGCAGCAAGATGACAACAATCTTGATCAATATCCAGAGCACTGGCCAGACGGCAGCGCTCCACCATCCCTGGGACACCAAACCCAGACCACCGTTGTAGATTGCATCAATCATGCTGGCACCTCCCCAGATGCCAAGCGTGCATCTACCGTCAACTGCAATGAGGTGGCTCGGCGAACTATGCCATCGAGTTGGTAAATCGACGCCACCACAGGTTCACCGGCTTGTGCAGGCGATGTGAGAGTCTGCGCCTGAACACGCCGTGTGGACATGTCTAACAACCCGCCAGAAGGTACATTGACCGCTTTGGTCAGAATTTCCTGCGATGTTTCAAAATCGAAATTCGACAAACCGAGCAAGTTACCCAATACCCGCAGAATTTTCCAGCCAGGACGGGTTTCACCCAGAGGCTTGACCACGGCATGGAAGCTTTGCACGCGACCTTCCGCATTGATAAAACTGCCGGAGGTTTCTGTGAACGGGGCAATGGGCAACAACACATCGCTGAATTCCATATTGGCCTTGAATGGGCTCATGGTGATCACCATGTCGACTTTGCCCAGCGCTGCTACAGCCTGCGCGCCAACAGCACTGTCCCACTGAGGCTCGGTATTCAGCAACAGCGCGCAGCGCAGTCCACCGGCCAGCATTTGCGCGGCATTCAGACCCTCTGCGGTGGGCATCGCACCCACCCACTGCGCTCCCACAGTATTGGCAGCCTCCGTAAGGTACCCCACTGTAGCGCCTGTATTCTCACCAATCCATTGCGCCAAAGCCAACAAGTTGGAAGCTTGCGCATGGTGAGCGGCGGCATTACCGAGCAAAACGGCTTTGCGTTCACCGCTCAACAGTGCTTGGGCAATGGCTTGTGCCACTTCGCCAGCCTGTCCTTGAGGCTGCGGTGCAACAACACCTTTGGCCTGTGCCACAGCAGCGGCCACATCTGCCAAGGCTTGCACCCACGCATTGGACTGTGCCACTAGCGTATGGGCCACCGGCATAGCCCAGTCACGCACAACCGAATCAATAGCAGTGACCACCGCACCCTTGCGTGCAGCTTGGCGCACACGCTGCGCAAACAAAGGATGGTCTTTGCGCAGGTTGGATCCAACCACCAAAACCGATTGCAAAGCGGACAAAGAAGCAATGGAGCAGCCCAACCAATTTACGCCGTGCTGGGTGGCGAATTCTGCATTGCGCAGACGATAGTCGATGTTGTTGCTACCCAAGCCTTGCACCAGAGCACGCGCCAAGTACAACTCTTCCAGCGTACTGTGAGGACTGACCAAGGCACCGATCTTGTTGGCACCGTGGTCTTTCTTGATTTGCTGCAAACCGTTGGCGATGTATTCGAGCGCGGTCTGCCAATCCACTTCACTCCAGACACCTCCTTGCTTAAGCATGGGGCGCGTCAGACGCTCAGCACTATTCAGGGCTTCATACGAGAAGCGATCACGGTCAGCAATCCAGCATTCGTTGACGTCTTCATTTTCGAAAGGCAAAACACGCATGACCTTGTGGTTTTTGACTTGCACCACCAGATTAGCACCCGTCGAGTCATGGGGACTGATCGACTTGCGACGGGACAGCTCCCAGGTACGAGCGCTGTAGCGAAATGGCTTGCTGGTCAAAGCACCCACAGGGCAAATATCAATCATGTTGCCCGACAACTCGGAATCGATGGTGTCGCCGGTCACAGTGGTGATTTCGGAATGCTCACCACGGTGAATCATCCCCAACTCCATGACGCCAGCCACTTCCTGACCAAATCGCACGCAACGGGTGCAATGAATGCAGCGACTCATTTCCTCCATGGAGATAAGAGGGCCGACATCCTTATGAAACACCACACGTTTTTCTTCTTCGTAGCGCGAAGAAGTGCCGCCGTAACCCACGGCCAAATCCTGTAACTGGCACTCACCACCCTGATCACATATAGGGCAATCCAGCGGATGGTTGATGAGCAAAAACTCCATCACGGATTTTTGAGCCTGTATCGCCTTATCACTTTTGGTGCGGACGACCATACCTTGGGTGACAGGCGTGGCACAGGCAGGCATCGGTTTGGGTGCCTTTTCTACCTCTACCAGACACATGCGGCAATTGGCAGCGATAGATAGCTTTTTGTGATAACAAAAATGCGGTATGTAGGTGCCCGCTTTTTCAGCAGCATGCATCACCATGCAACCTTCAGCGATTTCCACCTTCTGACCGTCAAGTTCAATTTCAACCATATGCTTTTCTCACGATCAGGCAGAGGCCACGGCCTGGGAAACATTCTTCTGGATCAGCGCCTCAAACTCAGGCCTGAAATGCTTGATCATGGCTCGCACGGGCATGGCTGCAGCATCACCCAAAGCACAGATGGTTCGGCCCATGATATTGCTGGCCACAGAGTCCAGCACATCCATATCTTGCGGACGCCCTTCACCGCGGTGAATTCGATCCACCAGACGCCAAAGCCAACCAGTACCTTCACGACATGGTGTGCACTGGCCACAAGACTCATGCATATAAAAATAAGACAGACGCTTGAGCGACTCCACCATGCAACGGCTGTCATCCATGACGATCACGGCACCCGAACCCAGCATGGAACCAGCCTTGGCAATCGAATCGTAGTCCATGGTGCATTCCATGATGATGGATGCAGGCAGAACAGGCGACGAGGAGCCACCGGGGATGACCGCTTTGAGCTGACGCCCTGTACGGACACCACCAGCCAGCTCCAGCAACTTAGCGAAAGGAGTTCCCATGGGAACTTCGTAGTTGCCAGGCCTCTCCACATCCCCACTGACGGAATAAATTTTTGTACCACCGTTATTCGGCTTACCACATGCCAAGTAGGCAGCCCCACCGTTGCGAATAATCCAGGGAACCGCAGCAAAAGTTTCGGTGTTGTTGATCGTGGTGGGTTTGCCATACAACCCAAAACTAGCAGGAAAAGGCGGCTTGAAGCGCGGCTGGCCTTTTTTACCTTCCAGAGATTCCAGCAGTGCAGTTTCTTCTCCACAAATGTAGGCACCAAAGCCATGGTGGGCATGCAGTTGGAAACTGAAGGCACTGCCTAAAATAGAATCACCCAAGTAACCGGCAGCGCGCGCCTCTTCCAAGGCAGCTTCAAAACGCTCATAAACTTGGAAGATTTCACCGTGGATATAGTTATAACCCACTGAAATACCCATGGCATAAGCGGCAATGATCATCCCCTCGATCACGATATGGGGGTTGAACATCAAAATGTCGCGGTCTTTGCAAGTACCCGGCTCACCTTCGTCGGAATTGCAGACCAAATACTTTTGACCTGGAAACTGGCGGGGCATAAAGCTCCACTTCAGTCCCGTGGGGAAGCCGGCACCGCCACGACCGCGCAAGCCAGACTCCTTGACACTGGCAATCACTTGGTCTTGGGTCAGCCCTTCGCCGCCATCTTTTCCCAATATAGTGCGCAAAGCTTGGTAACCACCACGCGCTTCGTAATCTTTCAGAGTCCAGTTAGAACCATTCAGATCGGCATAGATTTGTGGGTCAATATGCCGACCATGAAAACAGGTTTCTATTCCGGCTGATTGGAATTGGGCGAGGATTTGGGCAGAACTGCTCATTTCTTTTCCTCCGCTGCACGCAAAGCATCGACCAGCTGATCGAGCTTTTCATGACCCATAAAACTGCACATATTCCGATCATTCACCAACATTACCGGCGCATCGGCGCAAGCGCCGAGGCATTCACACTGTTGTAAGGTAAATAATCCATCAGCAGTGGTTTGCCCCATGGAAACACCGAGTTTTTGTTCAAGATGCTCCAATGCCTTAGCCCCATCGCGCAAAAGACATGGCAAATTGGTACACACAGCCAGCTTGTATTTTCCTACTGCTTGCTGGTTGTACATGTTGTAGAAGGTAGTGACCTCATGGACAGCAATTTGGGGCATACCGAGATACTCGGCAATCACTGCCTCACTGGCTTCACTGACATGGCCTTGCTCTTGCTGAACAATGGCCAGACAAGCCATAACAGCCGATTGCTTTTGCTCGGCTGGGTATTTGGCCACTTCCCGCGCAAAACGCGCCTTGGTCGCTTCAGAAATCATCGGTCAATTTCTCCGAACACGATATCCATCGTGCCAATAATGGCAACAACGTCTGCCAACATATGACCACGCGACATTTCATCTAATGCCGACAAATGCACAAAACCAGGCGCTCGAATCTTCAAACGATAGGGCTTATTGGCACCATCGCTTACCAGATAAATGCCAAACTCGCCTTTGGGATGCTCTACCGCAGCGTAAGCTTCACCCTCTGGCACATGAAATCCTTCCGTGAACAACTTGAAGTGGTGGATCAACTCCTCCATGTTCGACTTCATGGATTCACGGCTGGGTGGCGCAACCTTATGGTTATCGGTAATAACAGGGCCAGGATTGGCACGCAACCAATCTACGCATTGCTTGATGATGCGATTGGACTGGCGCATTTCCTGAACGCGTACCAAATAGCGGTCATAGCAATCGCCGGTTTCGCCCACAGGGATATCAAAATCGAGGCGATCATAAACATCATAGGGCTGCGCCTTGCGCAAATCCCAGGCAATACCAGAGCCACGCAACATAGGGCCCGTCATACCCAGATTGATGGCGCGTTCAGGCTGAACCACACCAATACCCACCGTACGCTGCTTCCAGATACGGTTTTCTGTCAACAAGGTCTCATACTCATCCACACAAGCTGGAAAGCGCTGTGTGAAGTCATCAATGAAATCAAGCAAAGAACCCTTACGGTTCTGATTGCGCTCTTCCAACGATTTGGCATTGCGCACCTTGCTTGCCTTGTACTGGGGCATGCTGTCAGGCAGGTCGCGATACACGCCGCCTGGACGGAAGTAAGCAGCATGCATGCGTGCGCCAGACACTGCCTCATACATGTCAAACAGATCTTCACGCTCACGGAAAGTGTAGATCAAGATGGTGGAGCTGCCGCAGTCGTTCCCGTGCGAACCAAGCCACATCAAGTGATTCAGCAGACGAGTGATTTCAGCAAACATCACACGGATGTACTGCGCGCGAACCGGAACCTCAATACCCAGCAACTTCTCGATTGCCAGGCAATAGGCATGCTCATTGCACATCATCGACACGTAATCCAACCGATCCATATAAGGAAGCGATTGGATAAAGGTCTTGTGTTCAGCCAATTTTTCGGTGGCACGGTGCAACAGACCAATGTGCGGATCAGCACGCTGAACCACCTCACCATCAAGCTCCAACACCAAGCGCAGCACACCGTGCGCAGCCGGATGCTGGGGACCAAAGTTCAGAGAATAATTTTTGATTTCAGCCATGTTTCACCAGAGAAGGCACAAAGCGCCTTAGTGCAGGCCTCCGTATTTATCTTCACGGATGATGCGTGGCGTGACTTCACGCGGCTCAATCGTTACCGGCTCATAAATCACACGACGCTGGTCAGCGTCGTAACGCATTTCAACATTGCCGGACAACGGAAAGTCTTTACGGAAAGGATGCCCAATGAAACCGTAGTCCGTCAAAATGCGACGCAGATCGCCGTGACCATCAAATACGATGCCAAACAAATCAAAGGCCTCGCGCTCAAACCAGCCAGCGCCTTCCCACAAAGTGGTCAGCGACGCAACAACTGGAAAATCATCATCCGGACAAAATACTTTGACGCGCAAACGCTGATTCAAACTCACAGAAAGCAAGTGCGAAACCACACAGTAACGCAACCCTTCTTGCTCACGATCTTTGTAGGCAGAATAATCTACTCCACACAAATCAATCAGCTGTTCAAAACGGCAACCTGGCGCCTCACGCAAAATGCGCATGGCTTCCAGATAATGCTTTGCAGCAACTTCAATAGTCACCTCATCCAAAGCCACCTTGACTGCGCGCACTTTCTCGCCCAAGGCTTGGGCAATGGCATTTTTGAGGTTTTCAGGGCTGATAGCTACGTTTTTCATGACACCACCTCAAGCGCGCGCAATGGTATTGGTGCGACGTATTTTTTGCTGCAACTGGATAATGCCGTAGATCAGCGCCTCAGCCGTTGGAGGGCAACCAGGCACATACACATCCACAGGCACAATACGATCACAACCGCGCACGACTGAATAGCTGTAGTGGTAATAACCACCGCCATTGGCGCACGACCCCATGGACAAAACCCAGCGCGGCTCCGACATCTGGTCATACACCTTGCGCAAAGCGGGCGCCATCTTGTTGCACAAGGTTCCCGCAACAATCATCAAATCAGACTGGCGTGGACTAGCACGAAAGACCTCGGCACCAAATCGACCGATGTCATAGCGTGCAGCTGCTGCGTGCATCATTTCCACAGCACAGCACGCCAGACCAAAGGTCATGGGCCACAAAGAGCCGGTTTTGGCCCAATTCACCACAGAGTCGTAACTCGTGGTGACGAAGCCTTCTTTCATCACGCCTTCAATCATTGTGTCAATCCCCGCTCAAACCTGATCATTCCCAATCCAGCGCGCCTTTTTTCCACTCGTAGGCAAAACCCACAACCAGAACGGCCAGAAAGATAATCACAGCGACAAAACCAGTCACCCCAACCTCCTGCAGCGACACAGCCCAGGGAATCAGGAAGGCGATTTCAAGATCAAAAAGAATAAAGAGGATGGCAACCAGGTAGTAGCGCACATCGAACTTCATGCGGGCATCTTCGAAAGCTTCGAAGCCGCATTCATAAGGGGAATTTTTTTGGGGATCGGGCCTGTTGGGCCCCAAGATATATCCCAGCGCCAGCGGCACGACACCGACCGCTATGCCTACCAAGATGAACAATAGAACGGGGAGATATTGATCGAGGTTCATCTTGTGGATGTGCTCACCGCTGTAACTGCATGCACCATGACCAGAAAATGGCACATGGGCATGAGCTTGTTTTTTTGTTTGGTGCCGTCGGCGAGACTCGAACTCGCACAGCTTTCGCCACTACCCCCTCAAGATAGCGTGTCTACCAATTTCACCACGACGGCTATCGCGTTGCCTGGATGGCTTGAGGAACTTTTTTGCTTTCCAGACAGTCCGCGATTATACCTTGATACATTGTCAAAAAATGATTGCGCAGGTTTATTTGGCGGGAATCTCTGCGGCACCAGAGGCAGGAACCGCAGCTGGCGCCACATTGCCCGGAATAGCCGCAGCCGAACCAGCGTCTGGCACGACCACGGGCGCCACTGTCTCCAACACACTGCCTGTGCTTTGCGGACGGGCGCTACCAAAATAGGCCAACGCCAGCGTACAGACAAAAAACACGGCCGCCAGCACTGCAGTAGTGCGCGACAGGAAGTTGGCGCTTCCGCTGGCGCCAAACAGACTGCCCGAACTGCCACTGCCAAAAGCCGCCCCCATGTCAGCACCTTTGCCATGCTGGATCAGAATCAAACCGATCATGCCCAAGGCGGTCAAAATCTGTGCTGCCAAAATCACGTTCACAAGTAAATTCATTCTTCGATAACTCCTGATTTGATAGCGCCTAGCGCTTATCCTTATTGGGCTGCAGCGATAATTTGCAAGAAGTCTGCGGGCTTGAGCGAGGCGCCCCCGACCAGCCCGCCATCAATGTCGGGTTGGGCCAGCAGCTGCTGCGCATTGCCCGCATTCATGCTGCCGCCGTACAGCAGTCGAATGCGTGCCGCCTTGTCGCTGGCCGCTGCCAACTGCGCACGCAGCACGGCATGCACCTGCTGCGCCTGCTCTGGCGTGGCAGTTTTGCCTGTACCGATGGCCCACACGGGCTCGTACGCCACCACCACTTCACTGATGCAATGGCCATTGACATGGATGACCGCTGCCAGCTGGCGACGCACCACGGCTTCGGTTTCTCCCGCTTCGCGTTCGGCCAGCGTTTCACCGACACACACAATGGGTGTAATGCCAGCGGCCAGCGCACGCTGTGCCTTCAGCGCCACGCAGGCATCCGACTCGGCATGGTATTGACGCCGCTCCGAGTGCCCAACCAAGGCGTAGCGCACCGCGAAGTCGCGCAACATCAAGGCCGACACTTCCCCCGTGTAAGCACCTGCCTCGTGCGCAGACACATCCTGCGCCGCCAGCGCCAGGGCCGAGCCCGCAACCAGGGACTGCACCTGCGCCAAGTAGGGCGCGGGCACAGCCACAGCCACGTCACAACCACCCTGCCCTGCCAGCCCTGCCACCAGCGCACGCACCAAGGCGTCGTTGGCAGCCAAGCTGCCGTTCATCTTCCAATTGCCTGCGATCAGTTTTTTGTTCATGCTTACCACGTCAAAACAATCTTGCCAGTGTGCTGACTGGACTCCATCAAAGCGTGCGCCTGTGCCGCATCGGCAGCGGCAAAGGTGCGGTGGATCACTGGGCGCACGGCACCGGCGGCCAGCAAAGGCCACACCCGCTCGCGCAAGGCCTGCGCAATCGCGCCCTTGAAGGCCACGGGCCGGGGCCGCAACGTGGAACCGGTAATGGTCAGGCGCCGTCGCAAAACCAGCCCCGCATCGAACGTGCTCTGTACACCACCTTGGACGGCGATGATCACCAGACGGCCATCTTCTGCCAGACACTGCACCTCGCGGGCCACGTAGCTGCCTGCCACCATGTCCAGCACCACATCCACGCCTTTGCCCGCCGTGATGCGCTGCACCTCAGCGACAAAATCTTGCGTGCGGTAGTTGATGGCATGGTGGGCGCCCAGCGCCAGACAGGCCGCACATTTGTCATCGCTGCCCGCCGTGACGATGACGGTAGCGCCCAGCGCCCGGCCCAGCTGGATGGCAGTCACGCCGATGCCGCTGCTTCCGCCTTGCACCAGCAAAACCTCCCCCGGCTGCAAACGGCCACGCTCGAACACATTGCTCCACACCGTGAAGAAGGTTTCGGGCAAAGAGGCAGCCTCTACGTCGCTGAATCCGGCGGGCACGGGCAGGCACTGCACCACGGGCGCCACGCACCACTGGGCGTAGCCACCACCAGCCACCAGCGCGCAGACGCGATCGCCCACGTGCAGACCGGCCTGGGCCATGGCGGACTCATCGCCCCCCTCAATCACCCCCGCCACCTCCAGACCCGGCAGGTCAGAGGTGCCCGGCGGCGGCGCATAGTGGCCCTTGCGTTGCAGCACATCAGGCCGGTTGATGCCGCTGGCGCTCACGCGGATCAGCAACTCCCCCGCACCGGCCACCGGCACAGGACGCTCACCCAGACGCAGAACGCCGGGTTCGCCAAACGATGAAATTTCTACAGCAAGCATGCTCTGAAGGCGCTCCGTTAATTTGAATGATTTTGGCCTCTAGCGCCCGACTGGCGGGCGCTAGCAGCTCTCATATCAATAGCAAATTGACGTTAGCCGCTGACTTGGCCTGGCGCGTCCTGGGCAGGCTGCTGTGCTGGCTGCTGCTCGTTGTCACGCGCTGCGGCGGGCTCACGGCGTTCCTGGCGCTCAGCACGCTCTTGGCGCTCGCCACGCTCAGGGCGGTCACCGCCCTGGGGGCGCTCGGCCAGCGCTTTCATGGACAGCTTGATGCGGCCTTTTTCGTCAGTTTCCATGACCTTGACCTTGACGATCTGGCCTTCGGTCAGGTAGTCGCTCACGCGCTCGACGCGCTCGTGGGCGATCTGGCTAATGTGCAGCAGGCCGTCCTTGCCAGGCAGCAGATTAATCAGCGCGCCAAAGTCCAGAATCTTGGTGACTGGGCCTTCATACACCTTGCCGATTTCCACCTCAGCCGTGATTTGCGCGATGCGGCGCTTGGCTTCATCGGCCTTGGCCGTGTCGGTCGAGGCGATGGTGATGGTGCCGTCTTCGTCGATGTTGATCTGGCAACCGGTCTCTTCGGTCAGTGCACGGATCACCGAACCACCCTTGCCGATCACGTCGCGGATCTTCTCGGGGTTGATCTTCATGGTGTAGAGCT
>ERZ724525.638-NODE-638-length-19984-cov-3.949671_pt1 | contig 19984 bp, 6 predicted proteins | sample MGYA00376058_ERZ724525 | MGnify/ENA primary metagenome ERZ724525 (study PRJEB28724, sample SAMN07190888) | wastewater metagenome | isolation source: influent of sewage treatment plant in Hong Hong | place: USA: Christiansburg, Virginia | collected 2016-03-01 ... | reverse complement strand
TGATCGATGGTCGTAACAAGGCTAAGCACTCGTCGCTCCTTAAGATTCGGGAGAGCTTCATCAACGAGATGCTCAAGACCACCGAGTTCCTGTAGTCGGTACTTGAGTCAGTCCTCGCTAACACCTGTCTAGGTGTTCCCGCATCACGCGTCCCCGATCTCGGAGGGCGCGTTGTCTATTTCTCCTAAGCCCTCACAGCGGTTGCGTGGCCGTCGCGAACGCCATGTATGTGTCCCTCTTGCCGACGAGAGCAGATCCGGTCTGTCGGTTGCGGCTCCACGTCGTCCTACCTTGACCCCTTCTGTCATTGCATTTCGTACAGACTCGCGGTAAAGCACTACCGTGTTGCAAAGAATTCGGCTGTTGCCAGGTCGCGAGAGCAAAGGCTGTTCGTTGGTCTCTGTTCTGTCGGGGCTTCAGCGGGCCGGTTCGGGGCTCGGACAATCCGTGGCGAAGCGAGCATGGCCGATGGCTGCTCGTCGCCGACCACTCTCGGAGGACACTAGATGCCAGGCGGTGTGACGGTTCCCCTGACGTTTCAAGTCTTTAAAGGGGAGCAACTTCTCCAGACTGCGACCCTCAGCCAAGACATCATCAAGGTGGGCAGGCTGTCCTCGTCGCATCTGCACATTGATGATCCCTCGATTTCGCGGATGCACGCGATGGTCGAGGTCACGGGTCCGAGCGAGGTGTCGATCGTTGACCTGGGTGGTTCCGCGCAGGGAACGCTGGTCAATGGGCAGAAGATCAACAAGCAACTCCTTTCTTCAGGCGATGAGATCACCATTGGTGACATTCGAATCATCGTGACGATCGGTGAGCCGCAGGCCAACTCGGATGCGACGCTGCAGGTTGATCTGGGTCAAATCGTCGGCTCAGGCTCGATGATTCCGGGACCAATCCCCATCCCTGCCATGCCGTCATTTGGCACGGCGGCTGTTTCCGCATATCAGCCGATCGCGGCACCCTCTCCAAGGCAGTCAGGGCTTCCGAGTCACTATGGAATTCAGGGGCTGCGCTCGAACACGGATGAGATCGAATCTCGGGAGGGCGTGCGTGCCGTCGAGGTGAGCGCTCTGTTCGAGGATTCGGTGGTCGATGTGCGGTTGCTGCAAAACCCGGCAGCCGGCGTGGTTCAGCCACTCACGAAGGGATTGATCTGGGGAGGCGGTGCCTTTCTCCTCGCTGCTCTCACGTGGTTCATGGTGGCCTACGTTCAGGTCGCCACGTTCCGTGCAGAGCGTGATGCGTGGGAAGCCACGGGTAAGCCGATGGCTGAGTTCAGAAAGACGGTCAAAAGAGACCATCCAGCGACGGACGTTGCATGTGCGTCGTTCTTGGTTCTCGGCGCTGGACTGCTGCTGTGGGGTCTGTTCCGTCGCTTCGATGAGCTGGGCGATCGGGACTTTACGATCGGGAGCGATCCGGCCGCGAACTTTCAGATCGGCACGGCGCTGCAAGTTCCGTTGATGCCGCTGGTTCACTCGACGGGAACGGACTATGAGGTGCTCTTTACCGCGCAGATGGGCGGCAAGGTGCAGGAAGGCGATCGTTCGGTCTCGCTCAGCGAAGCCGTTTCGAGTGGACTTGCGAAACCTTCTACCTCTGTCGCTGGTGCCTATGCGCTGCCGATCGCTGGCAACGCCCGAATCAGCGTCTCGCTTGGAGAAAACACGTTTCATATCGTTGGAACGCCTCGTGCCAAGCGAATGCCGGTTCCGGTCGAGATCGATTGGGGGACGCAGTCGTATACCGGTGGTGTGTTTGCGATCACCGGCCTGTTCCTCGCGCTGATCTTCTCGATTCCACCCGATCCGCGATCGTTGTCGCTCGATGCGTTCATGAACGATCAGCGTTTCGCCAAGCTTCTGACGAAGCCGCCGGAGCAAAAGGAAGAAGTCATTCCGGAGTGGCTGAAGAAGAAGCAAGACGACGACATGGGTGGCAAGGGCAAGCGCCACAAGGACGAAGAAGGGAAGATGGGCAAAAAAGACTCGCTGAAGAAGCAGGGTCTGTATGCCTTGAAGGGCCCGAAGGACAACCAGGATCCCCACCTAGCCAAGCAGCTTGCGAAGGACGCCGCCGAGAAAGCGGGTGTACTTGGGATCATTAAGAGCAACCAGGGATCGATCCTTGCGTCGGCATTCGGTCGTGATTCTGCGCTCGGAACCGATGCTGCGGACGTGCTCGGAAGCTTGGTCGGGACTGAAGTGGGCGAAGCCTACGGTGTTGGTGGTCTCGGTCTGGTCGGCTCGGGCCATGGTGGTGGTGGTACCGGTGAAGGCACCATAGGACTTGGCAACCTCGGGACGATCGGCAAGGGCGGCGGCGGCGGCGGTTTGTCTGGCTACGGGCGTGGCGCTGGTGGTCTTGGTGGGCGTCGTGCATCGGCACCGGACGTAGTTCCTGGCACTGCTGAGGTACGCGGATCGCTCGACAAAGAGATCATCCGTCGGATCATTCGCCGTCACATCAACGAGGTGAAGTTCTGCTACGAGCGCGAGTTGGTTCGCAACGCAGGGCTGGTGGGTCGCGTCATGATCCAGTTCACGATCGCTGGTACGGGTCAGGTGATCGCTTCCATGGTGCAGTCTTCTACTCTCAATAGTCAGCCCGTTGAGCAGTGCATCGCACAGGCTGTTCGCCGCTGGGAGTTCCCCAAACCGCAAGGTGGCGGTATCGTTGTGGTAACCTATCCGTTCGTACTCAAGGCATCGGGCGGCGAAGAGTAGCCACGGTCCTTGTCGACGGGTAGTAGTTTCCACGGCAGTCGGCCCGTGCCCATAGAGGGTACGGGCATGCCCCATTCGTGAGGATTCTTTATGCACAACTTGAGGCGGCTGGCGCTATGCGGAGTGCTGCTCCTGGGCTGTAATCAGGAGCGGAACAAGTCGATCGAAGCGATGAACATGGGTGTTCAGGCAGGGGCCCAGAAACTCTACGGGCCGGCTGTTTCGAATCTGCAGCAGGCGTTGGCGTTTGATCCGACGAACGATCAGGCGCACTACAACCTGGGCATGGTCTACAAAGACCAGAAGAAGTGGCCCGAGGCGATTACCTCGTTTGAGAACGCGGCCAAGTACGCTCCCGATAACCCCAGTTATCAGTACGAGCTGGGCACCGCCTGTTTGGAGGCGAGGAAGTTTGACCAGGCCAAGACTGCGTTCGAGTCGACCGTGCGCATCGAACCAAAGCACTTCAAGGCCTACCACCGCTTGGGGATGACCCTGGAGCGGATGGAGAAGTACAAAGAGGCGGACGTTGCCTACCGCAAGGCAATTGACGTGAATCCGCGCTTTAACCAGCCGTTTATCAGCTTGGCCAACCTGTACCTCGACTTCGACTACGACAAGGAAGCGGCACAGGTTTTCCAAAGCGCGATCATGGTGAACGATGGGGACTCGGAGGCGCACTACGGCCTTGGTGTCGCCAACCAGAAGAGCAAACAGTACGAGGAAGCCGCCAAGGAGTTCAAGCGAGCGTACGAGCTGAACACCGACTTGTGGCAGGCGGTCTACAACCTTGGCATGACCTACAAAGCGATGGACGACAAGAAGAACGCCATCGAGTGGCTGAAGAAGTTTCAGCAGGTAGGGAGTCGTGGTGGGCCGGACATGGCGCGAGTTGCTCAGGAAGCCATGAACCAACTGGAAGCTCCGTAGCCTAGAACCGCTGTCGACCGTCCTTCCTCTCCGATTTCGTTCTCCAGTCAGCATCCATCCGTCCGTAACGACGACACTTCTCCTTCCACCTAGTCAGGGAACTTTGCTTCCCAATCGGTGTCGCTTCCGCGTTTCGTTCGTCGATATCTCGACGAAGCGAAAACAACCTCGCGAGACGAGCGGGTAGTCGGTTTACCTACCCGCGATTTTTTGGGTCGGCGACGGAGGTAACCCTGCGGCGGCGTGCCGGTTTCCGATTGATCGTCGTCGCAGCGCGTGATATAAAAGGTGCGGCTTTCAACCATCCATTTCCCTTGGAAAAAGCTATAAGGGTGGCCTGCTCATGCAACTTCGGGATCAGGTAGCGAAGCGGCTTCGCAACGCGCGTATTTGGGGTGGTCTGCTTGAAGAACTCGAAAAAGAGATCGAGCGGATCGAGGGCAAGGAGAACCGGGCGGCAGCGCTCTTTGAGCTTGGTGAACTCTGTGAGGAGTTCTTCCTGCGCAAAGATCGGGCCATGGCCCACTATCAGCAGGCGTTCAAGCAGAACCCACAGCAACCTCGGGCTCTGACTCGGGCGCGGCAGATCTATCGCGAGATGGGCAATCTCGAGATGGTCGCCACGCTGCTCGGCCTTGAAATGAAGGTCAGCGGCGATGCTGAGCGCAAGAAGGAGTCTGAGCGACTCCTCGGCGAGACACTGCTCGATGCGAGGGAGCGCGAGAAAGCGCGTCCGCATCTAGAGGGTGCTAGTCGCAACTGGCCCGGCGATGCGGACATCGCTGATGCGTTGGCCGCGACCAATTATGACCGCGAGGACTGGCTGAGCGAGGCCGAGCGGCTGATGGGAGCGGGGCGTGCCAAGCAGGGCAGTGATCCTGGGATGGCGGCGCGGATTTGGTTCCGGGCGGCGCGGATCTTCCACATTGAGGCCAAGACGGATCCTCAGTTCGAGGAGTGTCTGCGCGCAGTCATCGCACTGCAACCGCAGCACGAGATGGCCAACTTCCTTCTTGAGAAGATCCTGGCCGAGCAAAGCCGTCTCGATGAGATCGTCGCGCTGCAAGAAAAGCGCATCGAGTCTCTGGCGGATGTGCAGGCGAAGATCGACCTGTCCAAGCGGATCGGCAACATGTGGCTGCTCCGCTGGAAGGACAAGGAACGAGCCGCTCGCTTCTATGGTCGTTCGCTGAACCTGACGTATCGCGGCACGGTCGACGCCAGCAAGGCGTTCCCGGGTCACCTGGCAGCGTTTAACATGCTGCGTGAGGTTCTCGGGCCGAAGGGAGACTGGGCGGCGCTGATCAACTTCGCGGAGCTTGGTAGCTTCGCACCGATGGCCGATTCCGATCGGGCGGCGCTCATGGTTCAGGCTGGCCGCATGGCTTGGCGCGACATGGGCGATGCGGCAGCGGCGCGCAACTTCTTTGCCGAAGTTGGTCGCGTGTTTCCGGAAAACGAAGAGCTTCAGGCCTACGTGGCTGAGTTTGGCGATCCGGCGGCGGAAGCAGTGGCTGCTGCACCGGCCGAGGTGGCAGCACCCGAGGCTGTAGCTCCTGTGGCTGAGGCTCCTGTTGAAGCTGCACCGGCTGAGGTCGCTCCCATCGAGGCTGCACCGGCTGTGGTTGAGCCGGTGGTCGAACCGGTGGCGGTTGCCCCAGTCGTCGAAGAGGCACCTGCGGCTCCAGTGGAAGAGCCCGCTGTCGATCCCGAGCTGGCTGGGCTTGAGCCGGCGACGATCAAGGCGATGGATGCGGCGCGAGCGCTGGAAGGCGGCAGTGCCGACAAGGCGATCGATGCATGGCGCAAGGTGGTCACGAGCGTGCCGACGCATCGGGCCCCACGCAAGAACCTGATCCGCGTGCTGCGTCAGATCGAGCGATGGAATGCCTTGGCCGATGCGATCAAGGATGAGGTCGACAAGGTTGCCGACCTGACCGCCGAGGAGAAGGTCGAGAAGCTGTTCGAGCTGGTCGATATCTACAAGGACCGGCTGCGGCTCGACTCGCAGATCGTCAACACGTTCAACGCGATCATCGCGATTCAGCCGAACAACACCCGGGCGCTCGATTCGCTGGCTGCGCAGTACGAGACCATGAAGCGCTGGCCGGATCTGATTTCGACGCTGCAAAAGAAGGCAGCGGCGGTCGAAGACACCTCCGAAAAGGTGGCGGTCTACGGACGGGTGGCGCGACTGTTCCAGGAGCGGTTCTCGAACGTTGCCGAAGCGATCAAGGCCTACGAGCAAGTGCTATCGCTGGACGATGGCAATGACGAGGCGATCGCGTTCCTGAAGAGCAACTATGAGAAGCGACGCGATTGGGAAAAGCTGATCGCGGTCAATCAGCGCGAAGTGGGTCGGATTGCCGATGCCAAGGTTCGCTCGCAGCGCTTTGTTGAGATCGCCAAACTGGCTTCGGAAAAACTGAAGAAGCCGGCGGTTTCGATCGAGCTATGGGAGCGCGTGCTGGAGGCGAGTCCCGAGCACGCTGAGGCGCTGGCCGAGCTCGAGAAGCTGTACGAGCGTGAGAAGATCTGGGACAAGCTGGCCGATGTCAGCGAGAAGCAGGCTCACCTGTTCACCGACGCGACGAAGAAGGTCGCGATGCTGCAGAAGCTCGGTGTGCTGTTCACCGATCGCGTCAAAGACCCGGCTCGGGCGACGCGAGCGTGGCGGCAACTGCTGGAGATCGAGCCGGAAAACCGGCGCGCTCAGGATGCGATCAAGAAGCTCTTCATCGAACAGAAGAGCTGGGATGACCTCGAGCAGTTCTACGCCAAGCAGAACAAGTACGACGAGCTGATCCGCGTTTTCGAGCGGCAGGTCGAGACGGAGGACGACGCAAACAAGGTCATCCTCTGGAATCGGATCGCGGTGCTGTACCGCGACAAGATGGACAAAGCCGATCGAGCGATGCGCGCCTTCGAGAAGGTGCTGGCGCTCGACGCACGGAACCTTCAGGCGGCAGAGGCTTTGATCCCGCTGTACGAAGCGGCCAAGGATCCGAAGAAGCTCGCGGGCGTGCTGGAGATTCAGCTCTCGCACACCGAGGACGTGGATGTTCGCGTCGAGCGGATTCGCCACCTGGCGCAGCTCGTCGAGAACTCGCTCAAGGACAAGGCCACTGCCTACAACTGGTACCTCAAGGCGTTTGGTGAGGACTGGAAGCTCGAGTGGCTGCGTGGTGAGCTCGAGCGGCTGGCGGCGGAGACGACCGGCTACCAGGCGCTGGTGAGCGCTTATGAGGCGGCCGTTCCGAAGTTTGCCGACAAGTTCGAGGCCCTTCCGCTACAGCTCGTGGTCGCTCGCGTCTACGAAGAGGAGCTACAGGCACCGGAGAAGGCGATCGAGACGAACCGTCAGATCCTGGCGACCGATGAGAACCACGAGGTTGCTCTGGGCGCACTCGATCGGCTGTACCTCAAGACGGGCCGTTATCCCGAGCTGCTTGGGATCTACCAAAAGAAGCTCGAGCTCGAGAACGACACCGACAGCCAACGAGCGATTCGGTATCAGATCGCTCAGCTCTATGAAAACGAGATCAAGGACCCGGCTCAGGCAGTGACGGCGTACCGGGCGATTCTCGACGGTGTGGGCGGCGAAAACGAGCTGCTGGCCTGGCAAGCACTCGATCGCATCTACACTGCGACGGCGCAGTGGGCCGAGCTACAGTCGACGATTCCGAAGGAGCTGGAGCTTACCGATCCGGCGAATGTCGACGCGGTGGTGCTGCTCAAGTATCGGCTTGGTCAGGTTCGCGAGACGCACCTTGGCGATGTGCCGGGCGCGATCGATTGTTACCGCGAGATCCTCGATCAGCAGGCGAATCACGATGGCGCTCGCGAGGCGCTGGAGCGGCGGCTTCCCGACGCGCAGTTCCAGGTCGATGCGGCGAACATCCTGCAGCCGATCTACGAGCAGCTCGGTGAGTGGCTGAAGCTCGTTGGCGTGCATGAGATTCAGCTAGCGCGTACTGCCGCCGAGGAGACTCTGGCGCGGGTGACGCTGCTGATGCGAATCGGTGAGCTGTGGACGCAGCAGCTTGCGAACTTTGAGAAGGCGCTTGATGCCTACAGTCGCTGCTTCCGGGTCGATCCGACCAATGAGCAGTGCCGCGTCGAGCTGGAGAAAGTTGCAGCGCAGCAAGGTGCGGGCAGCCACCTCGTCGGTCTGTACGAAGAGGCGATCGAAAAGGGCGGGCTTGACTCGCTGCTGACTCGCGAGCTGCTGATGAAGGTTGCTGTCGCCTATGACGAGCAGCTTGGCAACAGCGAGAAGGCGGTTGAGTTCTTCCAGCGCGCTCAGGCGATTGACCCCGAGGACGTGACTGCGCTCGAAGCGCTCGAGCGGCTCTACACGCGCCACAAGCGCTGGACGGAGCTGCTGGCGGTGCAGCGCAAGAAGGTCGAGCTGGCGAGCGATCCGCAAATTCGCGAGTCGTACTTCTTCCAAATGGCGAAGCTGTGGGAGGAAGTGCTCGGCAACTTCGAGAAGGCGATCGAGACGTACAAGGAAGTGCTCGGACAGGACGACGCCAACATGTCGGCGCTGCGGGCCCTCGATCGGCTCTATCTACAGCAGCAGATGTGGAACGACCTGTCGGAAAACCTCCAGCGGCAGCTTGTGCTGACCCAGGAGCCGGCGGAGCAGGTCATTCTGCTCAATCGACTCGGCAACCTTCGCGAGACGAAGCTGAGCGATCGGGTGCAGGCGGTGGATACCTATCGCCAGGTGCTCGAGCTCGATCCGATGAACGACGAGGCGCGGGGTGCGCTCGAAAACCTCATCAAGCAGCCGGAACTGGAGCTTGATGTCGCGGGCATCCTCGAGCCGATCTACAAGCATCGGTCGGACTGGGCAAACCTGATCGGCGTCTACGAGATCATGGTTCGGCACTCGAGCGACTCGGTTCGCAAGATCGAGCTTCTGCACGAGATTGCGCGTCTGTACGAGGAGGGTCGCGAGGACGGACTGAATGCGTTTTTGACCTATGCACGGGCGCTTCGTGAAGACCCGGCGCGGGAGGAAACGCAGCAGCACCTGGAGCGGCTGGCGGTTGCGCTGACGCGGTGGCAAGACCTGGTCAACCTCTATGCAGAGGTCGTCGAGAAGGCGACGGACAACTTCGAGCTGCAAGTTCACCTGTGGACCCGCATCGCGCAGATCTACGAGGGCAACCTCGGGGACAACGATCAGGCGGCGCTGGCCTATCACAAGGTGCTCACCGTCGATACGGCGAATCTGCCGGGGGCGAACGCTCTCGAAGCGCTGTACGCACGGACCGAAAACCATCCGAAGCTCGTCGAGGTGATCCTGACCAAGGTTGAGATCGTCAGCGAGCTTCCGGCGAAGAAAGAGCTGTGGTTCAAGGCGGCTCGGCTATACGTCGAGGTTCTCAACGATCCCGACAAGGCGATCGCGGTCTACAAGGGCGTGCTCGACGCGGATAGCGCCGATGCGACGGCGATTGCCAGCCTTGAGTCGCTGCTGACCAGCCTCGAGCGGTGGGCGGATCTCAAGGATCTGTATGGGCATCAGGTGGAGCTGGCTCAGACGGGCGAGGACAAGAAGCGAATCCTCTTCCAGATGGCCGACACCTACGACACGCGGCTCAAGGACATCGAGCACGCGATCGAGACCTTCAACGACATCCTCGGAATTGATCCGACGGATACCGACGCGCTGAAGGCGCTCGATCGGCTGTATGGCCGGGCGGAGCGCTGGTATGACCTGCTGTCGACGCTCGAGCGTGAAGTCGAGTTGTCGGGCACGACGGCCGAGACGGTGGTTCTGAAGTACCGCATCGGCAAGTTGTTCGAGACGCACCTGAAGGACATGGTGCGGTCGGTCGAGTCGTATCGTGAGGCTCTCGAACTAGAGAGCAGCAACGAGCCGACGCTGGCCGCTCTCGATGGCATTGTTCATGGTGCCGAGGAGCCGGTGCTTGCTGCGCAGGTCCTAGAGCCGGTGTTCGAGACGGCGGGTGAGTGGGAGAAGCTCATCGACGTCCTCGAGGTGATGGTCAAGCACGCCGACGATCCGCTGCGCAAGGTCGAGCTGCTCCATCGCATCGCCGGCTACTACGAGCGGCAACTCGAGCGGGCCATGAATGCGTTCGAGGCGTTTAGCCGCGCTCTGCGTCTTGACTCGGTCAATGAAGACTCGATCAAGAACCTGGAGCGACTTGCTTCGCTGACGAACGCGTGGCCGCAGCTCGCCGAGCTGTACGAAGCCGAAGTGGTCAAGATGGGCGATCAGCTCCAGCAGGTCGAGATGCTGCTGCGGCTGGCGCGAGTGTACGAAGAAGAAATGGCAGCCGAGGCGAAGGCGATTGCGACCTTCCGTCGGGTGCTCGAAGTCGAGTCGGAAAATCCGACGGCGGTGCTGGCACTCGATCGGCTCTATGAGCGTGGTCAGCACTGGGCAGAGCTGGCGGCCATTTTGCGGACGGAGATGCGGCTTGCGAACAGCGACGCCGAGATCATCGCGCTTCAGTTCCGGCTCGGTCAGCTCTACGAAGAGAACCTGCGCGACGTGGACAACGCGATCGAGGTCTATCGCGAGATTCTGACCTCCGATCCGAACCATGGTCCGACGCTGCAGGCCCTGGAGTTGCTGTTTGCGGGCAACATCCGGCCGATCGAGATTGCGGGCATCCTCGAGCCGCTGTATCGGGTCGCCGAGCAGTGGGAGAAGCTGGTCCGCATCCACGAGGTGCAGCTTGAGAAGATGACTGACCCGAACGAGCGTCAGTCGCTGATCGAGCGGATCGCCGAGATCGCCGAGCACAAGCTGGTCGATCAGGTTCGCGCCTTCCAGTGGTGGTGCAAGGCCATCAACGAGGCTCCGACGTCGGAGCGCGCCGCCGAAGAGGTGGAGCGTCTGGCGAAGGTGACTCGCTCCTGGGAGGACTTGGTCGCGGTCTACTTGGAGACGATCAAGGGCGAGATCGCTCTCGCTGACGCGCAGATCCAGCGGATGCTGTGGCTGAAGGTGTCGCGTGTCTATGAGTTCGAGCTGCGCGATCTTCAGCACGCCGAGGAAGCGAACATTCGCGTCCTCCAAATCGAGCCGAAGGATCCGGATGCGCTACTGTCGCTCGATCGCGTCTACAACCAGACTTCGATGTGGCGAGAGCTGGCTGACGTACTCCGTCGCCGCATCCAGATCAGCCAAGATCCCGACGAGACGGTCGAGCTGTACTTCCGCTTGGGAACGGTGTTCACCGATGCTCTCGAGGAGCCAGCGAAGGCGGTCGAGTGCTATAACGCGATTCTCGAGAGTGACTCGCGCAATGGCAAAGCGCTGGAGTGCCTGGAGCGGATCTACTTCCGGGGCGAACAGTGGCGAGAGCTATCTGGCGTCTACGAGAAGATGGTCGACATCCAGAACAGCGACGACGGCATGGCCGAGTGCTATGCCCGTATGGCGCGCATCGCCAGCGATACGCTGAACGAACGCGATCGTGCGATTGAGCTGTGGACCAAGGTCATCGATCTGCGCGGTGACAACTCGATGGCGCTTGGGGAGCTGTCGAAGCTGTACGAGACGGCCCAAGCGTGGCGCGAGCTGGAGGACATCCTTCAGCGGACGATCCGGATCATCGACGTGCCGGAAGACACCATTCCGCTGTACAAGCGGCTCGGTGTGCTCCGTGAGACGAAGCTGGAGAGCGATCGCGACGCACTGGACGCGTGGATGGAAGTGCTGCAAATCGACCCGCGTGATGTCGACGCGCTGCGGGCGGTGGCGGCTCTGTATCGCAAGCTCGATCAGCCGGACGATCTGGCGGAGATCCTGCACCGCTTGATTGATTCGCTGGCGCTCGCCGGTGGCAGCATCGAGGAGATCCGCGAGGCGTGGGCGGAGCTGGGCAAGCTCTACTCCGACCGCATCATGCGGCCTCAGGACGCGATCAAGGCGTGGCAGAAGGTCTTCGAGATCAACAAGAAGGACTTCCGCGCCCTCGACGCACTCGAAGCGCTCTTTAACCAGGAGAGCCAGTGGGAAGACGCGGTCAACGTCATCGAGAAGCGCGTCAAGCTGCTCGACAAAGACAGCCAGAAGATCGCCGAGCTGCTCAAGATCGGTCACATCTGGTTCGAGAAGGTCTCGGATTTGGCGGCTGCTTCCGACGCATTCGAGCGCGTCCAGCAGATCGACAAGACGAACCTGGAAGCCTCGCAGCAGGTTGAGGGGATCTACCGGACTCGCAAGAACTGGAATCAGCTTGCGGATCTGCTCCTCGCTCGCGTTGAGTTCCCGGACAACACGCCGATGCAGCGTATCGAGCTGCTTCAGCAGGTCGCCCGGATTTACGAAGAGAACATGAACGATCGCGACAGCGCGTTCGTGATTCTCCAGGCCGCGTTCCGCGAGGACTACTCGGTAGACTCGACGGCGCGTGAGATGGAGCGACTCGCTTCGATCATCAACAAGTGGGGAGACCTGCTTGGTGAGTACACGCAGAGCGTCACGCAGATCGCCGACCCGAAGGCGCGTGCCGACCTGTGGGTCAAGATCGGTCGCTGGTACGCCGAGCACCTCAACCGGCTCGACTACGCCATCGCGTCGCAGCAGCAAGCGCTGCAGATCGATAAGAACCACAAAGAGGCGCTCACCAACCTGGCTGAGGCCTACAAGAAGACCCAGCAGTACAACGAGCTGGTCGCGACTCTCGAGCATCATTCCTCGATTGAGGACGATGCCGAGAAGAAAGTTGCGATTTTGCTTGACTTGGCTGGTTTTTACGAAAACCAGATGCAGAACCCCGAGCTTGCTGTCGGTGCTCTGCGTCGGGCGATTGCGGCGGACCCGACCTGCATGCCAGCCCTCGATTCGCTCGAGCGGCTGTATACGGCAGGTCAGTCGTGGAACAACCTCATCGACGTGCTCGGTCGCAAGACCAAGAACATCGATGATCCCGACAAGATCATCACGCTGAAGCGGCGGATAGGTGAGCTGTACGACCAGAAGCTGTCCGACCCGAACAAGGCGATCATCAGCCACCGCGAGATCCTCGACATCGATGCGTACAACCTGCGCGCGATGCGGGCTCTCGAGGAGCTGTATGCCAAGGCACAGCAGGCAGAGCCGTATCTGCAAATTCTCGAGACGCAGCTTGATGTGGTGGGCTCGGACGACGAGCGGATTTCTCTGGACGAGAAGATCGCCGTCGCTTGGGAAAACCTGTTCAAGAAGGTCGACAAGGCCGCCGAGGCTCACGAGAAGGCGCTCACGTTCAGCGAGCGGCACTTCCCGTCGTACCGTCAGCTCGAGCGGCTGTATCGCATCCTGAAGCAGTGGGCTGAGCTGGTCGATACCTTCCGCCGTCACATCAGTGTGTCGGTCGACGGTAACGAGCGGATGGCGCTCTATGCGCAGATGGGTGAGGTCTACGAGCAGGAGATCAAGGACAACGACCGCGCCATCGAGTCGTACAGCGAGATTCTCGCCATCGACCCGAACCACCAGGCGGCGCTGATTGCCCTCGGTCGACTCTACGAGCGCGTCGAGGACTGGAGCCGCGCCATCGACACCCTGTCGCACTTGGTGTCGCTGGTTCAGGATCGTCGTCAGCAAGTCGAGCTACATACCCGCATCGGTGGGCTGTACGAAGACAAGCTGCAAGATCAGGAGACTGCCGAGGGTCGCTTCCTGGAAGCACTGCGGGTCGATCCGAACTTCGTCCCGGCGATGCAGAAGCTCATCGCGCTGTACAAGGGCCGTGGCGACTGGCTCAAGGCGTCGCAGCTCATGATCCGCGCCGAAGAGCAGATGCCGAACCCGCTCGACAAGATCAAGATCCTGTTCGAGATCGGGACGATCATGCGCGAGCGTCTCGACGAGGAGAAGCGTGGGTCGGAGTTCCTTGCCCGGGTCATGCAGCTCGATCCAGAGCACGTCGGTGCTGCCGAGCCGCTGGCCGAGCTGTACTTCCGCGAGGGACGTTGGAAGGAGCTAGAGCCGATTCTCGACGCGCTGGTCCGCAAGGCCGATAAGCGCGACGCGAAGGAGATGAACAACCTGTACTACCGAGTGGCGAAGACCGCTGACTCACTCGGGAACCGGGACAAGGCCCTCAAGTACTTCAAGATGGCCTATGACCTGGACAGCACGTCGCTTCAGACGCTGCTGGGACGGGCGGACCTGCTCTATCGCCTGGAAGACTGGGAAGGTGCGTTCAAGCTGTACCAGACGGTGCTCGTGCATCACCGCGAGGCGCAGCGCGACAGTGAAGTCGTCGACATCTTCTATCGCCTGGGCATCATCAAGCTGCGCCAGACGGAGAAGAAGAAGGCGCTCAACATGTTCGAGAAGGCGCTGGAGATCGACCCGAATCATCGGCCGACGCTCCTCGCTGTCATCGAAATGCAGCTTGCCAACAACGATTGGGAGGCGGTGATCACTGCCAAGCGAGCGCTGCTCCCCGTCGCTGAAGGAGAGGAGCGGTTCAAGCTCAACTGTGAGATGGCCGAGATGTACGCTGACAAACTTCAGCAGTACCCGAAGGCCATTCAGAGCTACCTCGATGCGATCGAGATCAAGCCGGACAGCCACGTCACGCTGCACAAGGTGCTGGAGCTTTACACCAAGACCGAGCAGTGGAAAAAGGCGATCGAGATCCTCGGGCGGCTCGCGCAGCTTGAGCACGACATGCTCCGTCGCGGCAAGTTCTACTACACGGCGGGCGTGATCTATCGTGATGCCCTGAAGTCGACGGACGAGGCGATCGACCAGTTCAACCTGGCGCTCGACGCGTACTTCGCGAAGCCGGAGGTCATTCCCTCGGCGCGGTTCCAGGAGTTCCTGAAGCCGTTCGAGGCAATCGACAAGATCTGCACGACGCGCAAGGACTGGAAGGCGCAAGAGCGCAACTACCGCAAGATGATCAAGCGCATGCCCAAGACTGGGCAGGAGCAGGTCACCGTCGCGCTGTGGCACGCTCTCGGCGAAATCTACCGGTCGCGTCAGAAGGACATCCCGGCTGCCATCCAGACCTTCGAGGTGGCGGTGGGCCTTGAGCCAGAAAACCTCAAGCGGCGCGAGATCCTCGGTGAGCTCTATATCGTCGGCGGCCCCGATTACATCGACAAGGCCGTCAACGAGCAGATGTTCCTCATCGACAAGGATCCATACCGAGTCGAGGCATATAAGGCTCTGCGTCGGATCTATCAGGACTCACGCCAGTTCGATAAGGCGTGGTGCATGTGCTCGGCGCTGGCACATCTGCAGCGGGCCGATGCCGATGAGCAGCAGTTCTTCGAGCAGTACAAGAAGGGTCTGCCGAAGGCGCGGAACAAGCTCACCGACGAGATGTGGAACAAGTACATCTACCACAAGGATGAGGACCGCTTCATTGGGGCCATCTTTGCGACGGTGTACACGGCGGTCGGTACGCTCCGGGCGGCTGAGCACAAGCAGTACAACCTCAAGCGCAAGGAGAAGCGCGACCTGTCGAGTGACCAGACGATGTTTGGGCGGGTGTTCACCTACGTCATGCAGGTGCTCAATGTTCCGCCGAACGTCGAGATTTTCTTCCGCACCGAGCAGCCCGGCGATCTTGTCGTCGCCAACTGCAAGGAGAAGAACATCTTCATCCCGTCGATTGTCGTCGGACAAGGGATGCTCGCTGGACGCGGCGACAAGGACGTGGCTTTCCCGAGCGCGGCGTTCCTCACCAAGATGCGGCCCGAGCACTACCTGCGGGCAATCTTGACGTCGAACACCGAGCTTGCGGTGGCACTGCTGGCGGCCGTTCGTCTGGCTCGTCCAGACTTCCCAGTGCCTCCGCAGCATGCCCAGTTCGTCGAGCAGTTCGCTTCCGCGATGAACCCGTTCGTGCCGTTCGCTGCCCGTGAGCACCTCGGCATGGTCGTGCAAAAGTACGTTGCGAATAAGTCGCAGCTCGACATGGCGAAGTGGGCGCAGGCGGTCGATCTGACCTCGCATCGTGCCGGTCTGATTGTCTGCAACGACCTCAGCGTGGCGGCTCGCTACATCGGACAAGAAGCCACTGCGGTCGGTGGTATGGCCCCGAAGGACAAGGTCAAGGAACTGGTGATGTACGCCATCTCGCCGACCTACTTCGAGCTTCGTCAACTTCTCGGCATCGCGATCACCAGCGGTTAGTCCCTCGCGCCGTGCTCTGCGGCGTCACCTCTGCCCTCCCTCTCCAAACACACCGCTTGCTGGGTACTTACCCAGCGGCGGACTTTTGTTTTTGGCATCGTCCCTCGACTCGATGAAGATGCAAGGACAGCGATGCTGTGTGTCGTCAAACCTGACGTAACGTTATAATTTGCTAGGATCGCTCGGCCATGACCCCTGCGTCACAACACAAAGCCCACGCTCCCCGTCACGTTCGTGTCTTCGTGCTCACGGTTTCGGACACGCGCACCGAGGACAACGATGAAGGCGGGCGAATCTGTCGCGAGCAGGTCGAGGCACGTGGGTATACCGTCGCTGGCAAAGCGATCGTGCGCGATGAACCGACGCTGGTTCAAGGCCTCATCTCGAGGATCGCTGACGAAGCGGCCGCTGATGTGGTCATCAGCACAGGCGGCACCGGTATTTCTCGACGTGATAACACCTATGAAGCGGTGGCGGCACTTCTCGAAAAGCGGCTGGATGGATTTGGGGAGCTGTTCCGAATGCTCTCGTATGCCGAGATCGGTTCCTCGGCGATGATGTCTCGCGCTGTCGCAGGGCTCTACCGAGGGTTGGTCATTTTTGCGGTTCCAGGTTCACCGCACGCGGTACGGCTAGCGATGGAGAAGCTGATTGGTCCCGAGCTAGGGCATCTTAAGTTTGAGGCACGACGATGAGCTCCAGCGGCTGCGCGGAAGAGAACGGACGGTCTGACGGCACGCCGTTCCGTCTGCCGGTCCTTTCGGGCAAGCCGCTACCACTGGATGCCCAAGGTACTTCGGCGGGCCAGCTCACCGATGGTTTGCTGCGTCGGATTAGCTATCTTCGGGTGTCTCTGACCGACCGCTGTAACTATCGCTGCACCTACTGCATGCCCGAAGACGGCGTCGATCTGGCCCCGCGCTCAGATGTGCTCTCCTTCGAGGAAATTGAAGCAGCGGTGGCGTCGCTGATGCGGGTCGGAGTCCGGCGAGTGCGACTGACCGGCGGCGAGCCCACGGTGCGTAAGGATTTGGTCAATTTGGTGGAGCGACTTGGGCGGCTGGGACTTGATGATCTGGCTCTGTCGACAAATGGCGAGCGTCTCATCGAGCTGGCTGCACCGCTTAAGGCCGCAGGACTGCATCGGCTCAACGTCAGCGTCGATACGTTACAGCCCGAGCGCTTTTTGAGCGTCACCCGTCGTGGTGATCTCGGCAGAGTGCTGGCTGGGCTTGAGGCGGCGCAAGCCGTTGGCTTTGCCCACACCAAGGTCAACTGTGTGGCGATGCGCGGCTTCAACGACGATGAAATCGGTGCGCTGTGCCGTTACTGCTGGGATCGTGACCTGATCCCGCGGTTCATCGAGCTGATGCCGATGTCCGACGGGCTGCTGTTTTATCCGGGCACGTTTCTTCCCGTCGCAGAGCTGCGTCAGATCCTCACTCGCGAGCTGGGGCCTCTGCTCGATACCGAGACGGGCGAGCCGTTACCCGGTGTCGGTCCAGCGCGTTACGCGGCAGTGATGTACCGAGGCAAGCGGCGGCAGGTTGGGATGATCTCGGCGGTGAGCGAGCCGTTTTGCGACACCTGCAATCGGGTCCGTCTATCGGCCACCGGACAGCTTCACGCCTGCCTGGCGTACGACGACGCCATCGACCTACGTGGCGTGTTACGCTCGGGTTTCGTAGGCGACGATTTGGTCGATCGACTGGTGCAGGTAGCGCGTGGCGGCCTCGTTGATAAGCGGGTGGGTCATGTCTTTTCACCGACGGGATGCGGTGGGCCGCGCAAGCATATGGTGTCTATCGGAGGCTGACGAAGCCGCGAGAATTTGGGCCGACAGGCCGCGTATTTTATGGGAACTTAAAAGGTCACAAACACAATGACTGTACAGACAACTTCCGCGCTTCCGGGTGGCAGTGCTGGTGGTCCGCCGCGAGCCAAAGGCCGCAATCGTGTCCTTTTGATCGCGCTGTCGGTGGCAATCATCGTCGGTGGGATCGGTGTCCTGATGTCCGATTCATCGGGCTTTGAGTATTACAAGCACGTCGACGAGGTCGCCAAAGAGGGCAGCATCTGGCAAAACAAGCGGCTCCAGCTCCACGGCTACGTCGTACCGGGAACGATCAAAAAGCGCATGAATCACGACGTGCAGAAGCTGGAATACAAGTTCCAGATCGAAAACTGCGGGGCCATCGCCGAGGCCTACTTTGCGGGCGTGGTCCCCGACACCTTCAAGGATGGGGCCGAGGTCGTGCTCAAAGGCCAGCTTCACGGCCAACAGTTCACCGCCAACGAGGTCATGGCCAAATGTCCGTCGAAGTACCAGCAGTCCGGCGGTACGCATCCGGTGGCCGTCGCTCGCTGTAGCCGAGAGTCGTCGGCAGGCAAGGCCAACTAATGGCTGCTGTACACACCAACTGGGTGGCGCTGTTTGGCAGCTTTGTGCTGCTGTGTACGCTCATCCTCACGACTTATGCTGGTGGTGCGGCGGTGGCGGGCGTGCGTCGTCAATCGCAGCCGCTCATTCGCTCCGCCATCTACGCGGGCTATGCCTGCACTGCGCTGCTCAGCCTGGCCTCGGCGCTGATCTTTTTCGCAGTGCTGTCGAACGACTTTTCGCTCAAGTACGTTCACCAAAACTCCGATGCGGCGATGCCGTGGTTTTTCAAGCTGACGTCGTACTGGGGCGGCCTTGACGGGTCGATGATGTTTTGGGCGTGGCTGCTGTCGATCTTTTCGACCGTCGCCATCTCGCGCAACCGTGAGCGTCATCGGGAGCTCATCCCATGGGTGACGGCGATCCTGATGGGGATCCAGGCGTTCTTCGTGTCGCTGGTGGTGTTCTACAAGCGGCCCTTCGATACGTTCCTGAATGAGGCACCGATCGTCGGTAAGGGTCTCAATCCGCTGCTTCAAGACTTCTACATGGCGACGCATCCACCGTCGCTGTATGTCGGCTATGTGTCAGCGAGTGTGCCGTTTGCGTTTGGTATGGCGGCGCTGATTACCGGCAACCTTGACGATACGTGGTTGCAGTCGGTGCGGCGCTGGATGCTGGTGTGCTGGTACTTCCTGTCGCAGGGACTCATCCTTGGTTCGCTATGGGCCTATCACGTGCTGGGCTGGGGTGGTTATTGGGGCTGGGATCCTGTGGAGAACGCCGGAATCCTGCCGTGGTTTACCGCGACCGCGTTTTTGCACTCGCTGATGATTCAAGAGCGACGCGGCATGATGAAAATCTGGAACGTGGTGCTGGTCATCATGACGTTCCTTTTGACGATGGTTGGGACGTTTATGACCCGTTCTGGCATCGTGCAGTCGGTGCACGCCTTTGGAAACGATCCCGAACTGGCGGCGCGGTTTCTGGCGTTCATTGGCTTCGCGGCGGTGTTTTCGTTCGGGTACGTGATTTATCGACTACCGCTGCTGCGCTCACGAGCCGATCTGGAGTCGGTGCTATCGCGGGAGTTTGCGTTTCTCCTCAACAACTGGGTGCTGATCGCCTGTGCGTTCTTCATCCTAGTGGCAACGCTGTTCCCAACGCTGTCCGAGGCAGTGACCCGCAATCGAGTGACGGTTGGTCCGCCGTTTTTCAATCGCTGGATGGCACCGCTTGGGCTGATCTTGCTGTTGCTCACGGGCATTGGGCCGCTGATGGCGTGGCGGCGAGCCTCCAAGGGGATGCTGTGGAAGCAGCTCCGGGCTCCAATCACCGCCGCCATCATGACGATTGTGCTGGTTGCCAGCATGCTGCCGTGGGCACGGACCCGGTCGTCGTTCATGCATGAGAAGTTCCAGTTGCCGGTCAGCCTGGTCTGCTTTGGACTGTGTGCAATGGTGCTGATCACCGTCGGGCAAGAGTTCATCGTCGGGACTCGGGCTCGGCAGAGCGGCACCAAGCTCGACTTTCTAACGGCACTCGTCGGACTGCTGCTGCGCAACAAGCGGCGCTACGGCGGCTACCTGGTTCACGTCGGCATTGTCCTTATGTTCTTTGGCTTTGCCGGACAGACGTTTCAGGTCGAAAACGAAGTGACGCTGGCCCGTGGCAAGTCGACCAAGCTCGGTCGCTACGAGATTACCCTCACCAGCTTCCGGGCCTCCTCGGACCCGCAGAAGGAAATCACCGAGGCTCGGCTGCTCGTCAAAGTCGATGGTCAGCAGTCGTGCGAACTGCATCCGGCAA
>ERZ724525.632-NODE-632-length-20078-cov-14.224392_pt1 | contig 20078 bp, 18 predicted proteins | sample MGYA00376058_ERZ724525 | MGnify/ENA primary metagenome ERZ724525 (study PRJEB28724, sample SAMN07190888) | wastewater metagenome | isolation source: influent of sewage treatment plant in Hong Hong | place: USA: Christiansburg, Virginia | collected 2016-03-01 ... | reverse complement strand
GCCGATGATGGCGTTCATCGGGGTGCGGATTTCATGGCTCATGTTGGCCAGGAAGGCGCTTTTGGCCCGGTTGGCGCTCTCTGCTTCGTCCCGTGCGGCGGCCAGTTCGAGGGTGCGCTTGGCCACCAGTTCTTCAAGGTGGTGGCGGTGCTGCTGCAGTTCGGCGTCGAGCTGCCGGCGATCGGTGATGTCGCGGACCAGGCACATCACATAGGTCTTGCCGCCCCACTGCACCTGGCTCGACTTGATCTCTGCCGGATAGGTGCTGCCGTCCTTGCGTCGATGAATGGTCTCGAAAGCTTCGCCCTCGGGTCTGATCGAGACGATTATTTTCTGCACTTGCTCCGGGGTGTAGAACGATTCCCAGTCCCATACGTGCAGCTTGACCAGCTCTTGCGGCGTGTAGCCGAGCAGCGCGGCAAACTGCGGGTTGGCTTCAAAGACGCTGCAGTCGTCATTGAGCACGACGATGCCGTCGCGATCCATTTCAAACAGGGCACGGCGGCGCGAAGCCTCCTCGACAATCGCCTGCTGGGCCTGCTGTCTGGCCAGGTTCTGGGCATGCAGGGCGTCAAGCAGTTCGTTGAAGTGACGAGCCAGTTGGGCGATCTCGTCGGTTTCGGCATCGGCGGCGACGCGTGCCGTGTAATTGCCGCCGTGAATGGCCTTCATGGTGTCGGTGATCTTCGACAGCCGCCGGGTGAAGTCACCGGCGCCTCGCAGGAAGGAGAAGGACAGGGCGAGCATGCTCAGGGCCAGGAGGCCTGCCACGCTGGCGGTCAGCAGCCATTTTTCGTTCTGCAGCTGTTCTTCCGGGAAACTGATGCCCACCATGCCGATGCGCTGCCCGTCGCCATCGACAATGGCATCGTAACCGGCGATCTGCTGGCTATCCAGCACGTCCGAGCGTCGTACCCAGGCGTTCCCCTTGTTGATGACCTCTTCGCGGATGGCCGGCAGCGCCCGTGTTCCGATGGCGCGCAGGCTGTTTTTCCGGGTCACCGAGGTGCTGATCCGAAGGTCGTCGAGAAAGATCGACATCACCCCGCCGCCTTCGCCGAAGCGGGCATTGATCGGGAAGACCACGTCACGGATGCGGTCCAGCATCGGGAGGTTGTTGTTGAGCAGCACGCCGCCTATGAGAATGGCGTCGGGGTGGGTGTTGGTCAGCGCGAAATGCGCTGCCGCATTGATGAGCAGGCCGCGTGTCTCGAGTTGTGCGTTGTGTTCGTAGCCGGATGGCTCGTTGCTGTGGATGTGCGCGCGATCGGGCAGGTCGGGTGACAGGGCGCCCAGCATGTCGGCGCTGAAGCGTTCGTACGCCGAGCTGGGTACGCCGGTGGCGGCCTGGCGGGAGACATAGCTCTCCGGCAGCCGGCTGCCGGCCTCCAGCCCGGTGCTGGAGGCAATGACCCGTCCGTCCTGGGTGGCGATGATCATGAAGTCGAGGCGCGCCGCATCGGCCCGGGCCGCCAGTGCCTGGTCGATGGGCACGCTGCGAACCTTGCCGGCCTCGCCGGCCAGCTCGTCGAGCATGTGGTTGAGGCGATCCGAGCGGACCATTTCCTCGATGTTCTGGAGTGTCTGGCTGCGCACCTGCTCCATGTAGGTGTGAGCGCTGGCCAGATTGCCGCGTGCGTTGGTGATCAGCAGCTTGTCGAAGATTTGTCCGCCGGCAATGGTCAGGATGCCCAGGATGATCGGGAAGGCGACGAGCAGGGGGGCGAGGCCGAGCGTTATCAAGCGCAGGCGCAAGGATGCCCGCCATATCTTCTTGCGCGTTCCGGACATGAAGAGAGGGAACATGGCTGGATTCCGCTCCAGTTTCGGTTAAGTGGGGTGAGTCTGGCCTCGCGCGGCCTTGGTTGTGTGCGGTCTTTTTTCGGCCAATTCAATAAAATCATTATAAATGATATTATTGACAAAAGTATCATAGTCGAAAAGATCGGACTGTCCGATCCTCGTCAAAGGACCTGGAAATGAAGGCTTGGCACTTTGCTGCCGCGTCGATGTGTCTGCTCCTCGCGGCTTGCAGTCCGCCGGAGCCACTCAAAATCGGCTTTGTGGGTGGTCTGTCGGATCGCAATTCGGATGTCGGTCAGGCGGGCCAGAATGGTGTGATCCTTGCCATCGAACAGGTCAACCGGAGCGGTGGCATCAACGGGCGCAAGCTCGAACTGGTTTCCCGCGACGACGCGCAGGACCGCGAAACGGCGGCCCGTGCAGCGGCTGAACTGGCTGCCGAAAAGGTCGAAGCGGTGATCGGACCCTTTACCAGTGGCGTTGCCGCCGCGCTGCTGCCGGTTCTGGCAAAGACCAATACGCTGGCCATCAGCCCCACGTTAACGTCGATGGATTTTTATCATAAGGACGACAACCTTGTCCGCATCAACCGGACCACCCGCGACAACGCCCGGGACTACGCCCGCGTGCTGTACGGCCTTGGCCAGCGCCGGATTGCGGTGGCCTTCGATGTGCGCAACCGCTCCTTCACCCAATCCTGGCTGGATGAGTTCCGCCAGGCCTTTAGCGATGCCGGCGGCACCCTGGTGGCCGAAGTGCCTTTCGAGTCGCGGCCCAACGTGGATTTCGGCGCGGTGGTCGGTGACATGCTCAAGGGGCGTCCGGACGGACTTTTCTATATCGCCGGCGCCATCGATGTGGCACGCCTGGCCCAGCATTCACGCCGGCTGGCACCGGCCCTGCCGATCGGCGCCTCGGAGTGGGCGGCCACGGAGCAACTGCTGGAGTTGGGGGGCAAGATGGTGGAGGGGCTGGTGATCGTCCTCAACTACAATCGCGATGACGACTCGCCCCGCTATACGGCCTTCCGCGAGGCCTACTTCAAGCGCTTCCAGAAAACCCCCGGTTACAGCAGCGTCTCCGCCTACGACGCCGCGACCGTGCTGTTTGCGGCATTGGGCCGGCGCGAGGGCAAGGCAAGCGTCAAGGATGCACTTCTGCGCCACGGGCCCTACCAGGGGCTGCAGCAGGAAATCGCCTTCGACAAGTTCGGCGACACCCAGCGCAAGGTCTTCTTCACCACCATCAACGATGGTCGTTTCATGCTGACGCGGTGAGCTTTGACGGGTTTACGCCCTGCGCCCGCGCAGCTTCAGGCGCCGAAGTAGCGTCCGGGCCGGTGATTGACCGCGATGACCAGGTTCAGCGCCCCGGCTGCCAGCACCGACAGCGCCACCTGGCCGGCCGACACCACCAGCAGGCCGAGGCTGAGGATCACGCAGTCGCCGAGCATCTGCACCGTGCCGGCGCGCCAGCCACGGGTTTTCTGCAGGTAGATGGCGAGCACCCCGAGTCCGCCCAGGCTGGCCCCGTGGCGAATCAGGATCAGGATGCCGATGCCCGCCAGCAGGCCGGCCATGATCGCCGCGAAGACCGGATCAAGCCGCGAGAAGGCGATCAGGCCGGGCAGCACTTCGGTGTACAGCGACAGCACCCCCACCGCGCAGAAAGTCTTCAGCGCAAATTCCCGCCCCAGCGCCCTGTAGGCGAACACGTAGAACGGCAGGTTGATCAGAAACAGCACCGGCCCCAGGCGCCAGCCGCCGAGGTAATGCAGCAGGAAGGCCAGCCCGGTGGTGCCCCCCAGCAGAAGGCGGCTTTCGCGAAACATGATGATCGACAGGGCCACGAACAGGCAGCCTGTCAGCATCCCCTGCACGTCTTCGAGGCGGCTGTGGGGCGTGGCCTGGAGCGGTGTCTGGCGCGACGCGGAGGCGGGAGACGACATGAAGGCGGGCAGGCTGGCGAAGGATGCACGATCATACCCGCAGCCCTCGCCGCAAATTATTTGCGCAGTGCGTGTAAGAAACGCCCCGCTTGCCACGACTAATCGCCAGCACCTGATTTTTCGCGGTCGCCAGACGGGCTTCCGGCAGGGCTGCAACCCCCACTCGACAGGAGCATCATCATGAAAACCACTTCCGCCATTACCGCTTCCCTGCTGGCTTCCTTCGCCCTTGGCACGGCCGCCCATGCCGGCGAAAACCCCTTTGCTGCCACGCCCCTCGAAGGTGGCTACCAGCTCGCCCAGGCCGATACCAAAATGAAGGAAGAGCCCAAGATGAAGGACGCCAGCTGCGGCGCCGACAAGAAGAAGGACAAAAAAGCAGACGGTTCCTGCGCCGCGAACAAGAAAATGGACAAGAAGGCCGACGGCTCCTGCGGTGGCGACAAAAAAGCCGACGGCAAGTGTGGTGGCGACAAGAAGTAATCGATGAGCCGTAGCCGGGCGGCGGCGCGAGCCAGCCCCCGGCAGTCAGGAGAGCGTGACATGCACAGTCGCAAGCTGCACGGCGCCGGACTCGGCTTTCGCCGCGAACTGCTGGCCGAGCTGGAAGCCGGCGTGCCGGAGGCAGTGAATTTCTTCGAGCTGGCCCCGGAAAACTGGGCCGGCATGGGCGGCCGTTCGGCACGGCAACTGCGCGTCTTCACCGAGCGCTACCCTTTTGTCTGCCACGGGCTGTCCCTGTCGCTGGGTGGCATGCTGCCCCTGGATATCGCGCTGCTGCAACAGACCTGCGCCTTCATGAGCGAACACGGCATCGACCTCTACACCGAGCACTTGTCGTGGAGCAACGACGCCGGCCAGCTCTACGACCTGTTGCCGCTGCCGTGCACCAGCGAAGCGGTGCGCTGGACCGCCGCGCGCATCCGTCAGGCGCAGGACGTGCTGGGCCGGCGCATCGGCATCGAGAACGCCTCGTACTACGTGGCCCCGCCGGGCGCCGAGATAGGCGAGGCCGAGTTCATCCGCGCGGTGGTGGAGGAGGCCGACTGTCTGCTGCACCTCGACGTGAACAACATTCTGGTCAATGCCCGCAACTTCGGCTTCGACCCCTTCCGCTTTCTGCACGATCTGCCGCTGGAGCGCACCTGCTACATCCACGTGGCCGGCCACTACACCGAGCCCGACGGGCTGCTCATCGACACCCACGGCGCCGAAGTGATCGACGACGTGTGGGCGCTGCTGGAAGCCGCCTACCGCCGGACCGGCGTGGTGCCGACCTGTCTGGAACGGGATTTCCACTTTCCGCCGCTGGCCGAACTGGGCGCCGAGGTGGCACAGATCGCCCGCCTGCAGGCGCGGGCGGGCACGCTGCTGGCGGTGACGGCATGAGCGCGCTGCAGGCCTTTCAGACATCCTTCGGCCGCCGTATTCGTGCCGGCACCCGGGCGCCGCTGCCCGCCGGCGTGCCCCGGTGGCGCATGGCCGTTTACGAAGAACTCCTCTTCAACAACCTGCGCGGTTTTGTAGACCGCTGCTTTCCGGTGGCCCGCGCCTGTCTCGGCGAGGCCCGCTGGACGCGCCTGTGCCGGGCCTTCTTTCGCGACTGGCCGTGTCGTAGCTCGTGGTTCCGCGAAATCCCGCGGGAGTTCGTCGACTACCTCGAATCCACCTGCCGCCAGCCCCTGCCGCGCTGGTTCGTCGAGCTGGCCCGCTACGAGTGGGCCGAACTGGCGGTGGATGTGACGGACGTGCGCCCGCCGGATTGCGATGCCACCGGCGATCTGCTCGACGGCGTGCCGGTGGTGAATCCGGCGCTGTTGTCGCTGGGCTTCCAGTGGCCCGTGCACAAGATCGGCCCGGACTTTCGCCCGCGGCGTCCGGCGCCGGTGCATCTGCTGGTGTATCGCGATGCCGGTGATGAAGTGCGCTTCATGGAAGTCAGCCCGGCCACGGCCTGTTTGCTGGCGGTGCTGGGCGAGGAGGCCGGCAGCGGGCGGGAGGCGATCATGCGCTTGGGGGCCATGCTGGGTTGCGCCGCCGATCCGGCCTTCATCGAATTCGGGCGCCAGAGCTTGGTCGAGCTGGCCCGGCTGGGCGTGATCCTGGGGGTGCGATCGGAGGGCTGACGCGCGGCTTCCTTGCTATGCTGCTCCGGCCGCCGTTCATTCCATTCACACCATGACCGATACCAGAAACGCCGAGATCATTTCGGGCTTCAGGCCGCAGATGCTGAAGTTCGCCCGGCTGCAGTTGCAGGATGATTCCGGCGCCGAAGACGCGGTGCAGGAAGCCATCGAGGCGGCCCTTGGCGGCATCGACCGTTTTGCCGGGCGCTCGGCCCTGAAGACCTGGATCTTCACCATCCTGCGTCACAAGATCATCGACGCCCTGCGCGAGCGCGGGCGCACCGTGCAGATTTCCAGCCTGGAGCGCGACGAGTCGGAGCTCGACGAAGCCTTCGACGCGCTGTTCAAGGAGAACGCCCACTGGAGCCCGCAAAGCCGTCCCAAACCCTGGGGCGATCCCGAAGAGGCGCTGCAGCAGCGCCAGTTCTGGCATGTTTTTGAAACCTGTCTGGAGATACTCCCCGCCCGTACGGCGCGGGTTTTCATGATGCGCGAATTCCTGGGCTTCGAAACCGACGAGATCTGCACCACGCTGGCCCTGACGACCAGCAATTGCAACGTGATCCTGCACCGGGCCCGGGCGGGCTTGCGGCAATGCCTCAATCAGGGCTGGTTCGCCGGGGAGGCACAGCCATGCTGAGTTGCAAGCACACCACCCATTTGCTGTCCGAAGCCCTCGACCGGCCCTTGAGCCGGCGCGAACGCTTCGCCTTGCGCTTCCACCTGTTGTTCTGCCGCGGCTGCCGGGCCTTCCAGGGGCAAATGGATTTTCTGCGCAAGGCCAGCCGCAGTTTCATCCACTGGCGCGATGCTGGCGATCAGTAAATGAAGGGAATCAGCTTGCAGACCCGTCGCCGGTAATCGGCGTAGGCCGGAAAGCGCGCCAGCAGCCAGGCTTCCTCGCGTCGCGATTTTATGTCGAAGAAGACCAGCAGCACGACCGCCCACGCCAGTGTCAGCCAGCCCTGCACGTACAGGGCCCAGCCGAAGGCGGCGAGGATCAGGCCGCAGTAGATCGGGTGGCGCACCAGGCCGTAGAGGCCGCTGTCCACCAGCGTGGAATCGTCTTTCGGATGAGGCAGGGGCGTGAGGTTGGGGCCGAGCTTGAGGGCCGCCGCCGCGGCAATCAGTCCGCCAACTGCCACCAGGGCCAGCCCGAGCGGGGTGGCGAGCGTCGCCAGTGCGCGCGGCCACGCATGCAGGTCGCTACCCGTCGGACCGAAAATCACCAGCCCGAACAGCACCGCCTGCATCGCGACATACCACTCGCCGCGCCGGCCTTTCCACCAGGGGTGCTGTGGCATCGCGCGCCTCAGCCGCCGAGGGCGGCGTCGAGTACCTTGCCGAAGGTTTCCGCTGGCTGGAAGCCGATGACCCGCAGCGTGTTGCGTTCGGCGCCGCCGGCATCGAAGAAGATGATGCCCGGCGGGCCGAACAGGCTGAAGCGCTTGAGCAGTGCCTTGTCGGCGTCGCTGTTGGCGGTGACGTCGGCCTGGATCAGCTGGAAGCGTTCGAGACGTTTGGCCACCGCCGGGTCGGCGAAGGTGAAGCGCTCCATCTCCTTGCAGGAGATGCACCAGTCCGCGTAGAAATCGAGCATCACCGGGCGGCTGGCGGTCTTCAGGATCTGGTCGAGCTCTTCCACCGAGCGGACGCGCTGGAAGCTTGTTTCACTGGCCGCCGGGGCGGTGGCGGCCTGGGCGCGCAGGATGGCCAGCGGTTGCAGCGGATCGCGGGAACCCGCCAGGGCGCCGATGAAGAGGGCTGCGCCGGTGATCAGGGCGAGCACGCCGAAGCCTTTCCAGAAACGCTGCCAGCCGCTGGCGTGGGGCGGCAGCGGGTCGAGGGCATGGAGGTAAATCGCCGGGACGATCAGCAGGGCGGCCCAGGCCAGCATCGGCACGACGCTGGGCAGCACCGGCGATACCAGCCATACGGCCACGCCGAGCAGCATCACGCCGAAGGCGCGCTTGACGCCTTCCATCCACGGCCCGGGCTTGGGCAGCGCACTGCGTGCCAGTACGCCGACGACGATCAGCGGGGCGCCCATGCCGAGGGCCATGACAAACAGGGCGATGCCGCCGAAGACCGCATCGCCGCTCTTGGCAATGTAGAGCAGGGCGCCGGCCAGCGGGGCGGCGACGCAGGGGCCGACGATCAGCGCCGACAGGGCGCCCATGGCGATCACGCCGCCGGGCGAGCCGCCCTTTTGATGGTTGGCGCTGTCGGACAGCCGGCTCTGCATGGCGGTCGGCAGTTGCAGCTCGTAGAAGCCGAACATCGAGAAGGCCAGCACCACGAAGACCAGCGCGAAGGTGCCGAGCACCCACGGGTTCTGCAGCGCTGCCGACAGCAAGGTGCCGGACAGCCCGGCGGCGACGCCTGCTGCCGCGTAGGTGAGGGCCATGCCCAGCACGTACAGGCCGGACAGGCTGAAGGCGCGGCCCTTCGAGATGGCGTGGCCGTGGCCGACGATGATGCCCGACAGGATCGGGATCATCGGGAACACGCAGGGCGTGAAGGCCAGCAGCAGGCCGAAGCCGAAGAAGCTGGCGAGGATCGCCACGGTGCTGCCGCCGTCGAGCAGGCGGGCAATGCGGCCGGATTCGTCGTGCTCGTCGGCGGCGGCCGTTGGGGCCGCTGCGCTGCTCTGTCCGGGTGCGGCGGTGCCGAGGGCGCGGGCCAGAAAGCCGCCCTGTCCGCTGGCGCTGGCGGCGGCGATCTGCAGGGTCTGGCTTTGCGGCGGGTAGCAGATGCCCATGTCGGCGCAGCCCTGGCTGGTGACGGTCAGCGTGAAGGGCGGTGTGCCGGAGGTAATGGGCAGCGGGACGCGCAGCTCGCCCCGATAAATTTCGACTTCGCCGAAGGCGTCGTCCTTTTTGGGCTTGCCGGGGGGCAGCACCGCGGGGCCCAGCGTGGCACCGTCGGCTTCGAACTTGAAGCGGTGGCGGTACAGGTAATACTCGTCGGCGGCCAGGAAGCGGACTTCGACGGTCTTGTCGTCGAGGGCGCGGGCGGACACGCGGAAGGCCTGGTCGGGCGGCAGGGGTTCGCCGGCGGCGTGGGCGAAGCTGCCCACCAGGGCGAGCAGGGCGCAGACGAGGGGCAGGAAGAAGAGGCGGATTCGGATCATGGCCGGCAGTTTAGGGGCAGCGCTGGCGCGCCGCTCCGGGATGGATCAAGAAACGGGGATCAGGACCGGTGTTCGGCGGTTTCGGCACCCACCCAGCTCAGGTAGGCGGGCAGGCCCTTGTGGATAGGGACTGCGATGATCTCGGGAAGTTCGTAGGGGTGGGCTTCGGTCAGTGCCGCCTGCAGGGCCGGGTAGCACAACAGGCTGGTCTTGATGAGCAGCGGCACTTCGGTGGCGGTTTCAATGTTGTCCTGCCAGCGATACACCGAGGTGCATGGGGCGAGGATGTTCACGCAGGCGGCCAGATGCTGTTCCACCAGCAGGCGGGCGATGCGCTGGGCGCTGTCGGCGTCGGGCAGGCTGGTTAGGACCAGCAGGATTTCATCGGTGCTTGTCATGACAGAGCTACTTGAGGAGACGGCGGCGGGTCAGGGCGAGGGCCAGCCAGAAGGCGACCACCGTGAAGGTCGCCAGGACGCCCACATGCAGACCGATCTGCGTCGGCATCTGGCCGAGCAGCAGGGGGCGCACGAGGCTGACGGCGTGGCTGAGGGGCAGCAGTTCGGCAATGCTGCGCACCGTCTCCGGGAGCTGGTTCTGCGGGAAGAAGACGCCGGAGAGCAAGGTCATCGGGGTGATGAAAAGGGTGAAGTAGTACATGAAGAAATCGTAGCTCGGCGCCAGGGCGGTCATGATCAGGCCGAGGGCGGCAAAGCACAGGCCGGTGAGGAAGACCACCGGAATGGCCGCCAGGGCCAGCGGCGAGGCGGTGAAGCCGAAGGCGGCGATCACCGCGAGGATGGCCACGCCGGCCAGGCACGATTTGCTGGCCGCCCACACCAGTTCGGCGGCGACGATGTCATCCAGCGCAATCGGGGCGTTCATGATGGCCTCCCAGGTTTTTTGCACGTGCATGCGCGAGAAGCCCGAGTACAGCACCTCGAAGGTGGCGGCGTTCATCGTCGAGTAGCACAGCGTGCCGCCGGCCAGGAAGGCGATGTAGGACACGCCTTCGACCTGCGGCACCAGCATGCCGAGGCCGTAGCCGAGGCCGAGCATGTAGATCACCGGGTCGGCCAGGTTGCCGACGATGGATGGCAGGGCGAGCTTTCGCCAGACCAGGAAGTTGCGCCGCCAGACGGCAAACAGGCGCAGGGACAGCACAGGCGGGGCGAAGTGGGCGGTGGCGAGGGACATCGGGCAGGGAGGGGTCAGTTTGCGGCCGGCGGCGCATCGTTGCGGGCGCCCACGCGCAGCCACGGGATGAAGTCGCGGTCGGCGCCGAGGGCGTGGTGGTCCACCAGGTCGTAGGCGAGGAATTCGATCAGCTTGGCGGTGGGCAGGCTGCCCAGGGCGCTCTGGCTCGACAGCGCGTCGAGCTTGGCGGTGAGGATGCGGTGGGCCTTGGCGTGCTGGTCGCAACGGGGGTAGCCGAGGGCCTTGAGGATGGCTTCCTCGTCGCGAAAGTGGCGTCCGGTGGCTTGGCTCAATTCGCGGATGGTGGCGTGCAGTTCGGCCGCTGGGCCGGCTTCGCGGACGATTTGCAGGAGGCGGTTGGCAAGCACGAAGAGCTGGCGGTGCTGGGCATCGATGACCGGATCGCCGACGCAGTGACCGTCCTCCCAGGTCAGCCGGTCGAGGCGGTTGCGGTGCTTGATGTGATGATCGTCGAAGACGCTTTCCGGGGCGGCGACGACCAGGTTGCGTCCGCCGGCCTTGGCCTTGTAGAGGGCTTTGTCGGCCCGCGACAGCCAGTCGTGCCAGCTCTCGTCCGTGAGGCATTCGGCCACGCCGAAGCTGGCGCTGACCGGGCCGACGGCCTCGAACGGCGTGCCGCAGACGGCCTGGCGAAGCTTGTTGGCGAGGATCACGCCACCTGCCAGCGGCGTGCTGGGCAGCAGGATCACGAACTCCTCGCCGCCGTAACGGCCGATCACGTCCAGATCGCGGCATTCGGTGGACAGGCGCAGGGAAAACTCCACCAGCACCTCGTCGCCGACCAGGTGCCCGAAGGCGTCGTTGACCAGCTTGAAGTGGTCGATGTCGGCGATGATCAGCGAGATCGGGTGGCCGAAGCGGCGGAAGCGGTGCATCTCGCTGGCCGAGGCTTCTTCGAGACGCCGGCGGGTCAGCAGGCCGGTGAGCGGATCGGTGGTGGAGCGGGTTTCCATCTCGGCCAGGGCCTGGCGGAGGAGGTCCTGGCGGTTGTCGTTGTCGGTGAGGTCGACGAAGCACAGCAGCAGGTGGCCGGCATGGCTCTGGATCTGGGTGCGGATGTGGTGGAGATGGCCGTCCATGCCGTGCATGTCGGATTCGATGTTCTCCTGGCCGCCCTGCGACAGCCGGTCGGTCCAGTCTCCGCGCAGCACGTCGAGGGCTTCGGGATCCCGGTGAATGTGGGCCCACCATTCCTGGAAAGTGCCGGCGGGTTCGCCGAAGCTGGCCGTGAAGGCACGATTGACCTTGGCGAAGCGGCCATTCGCTTCGTCTACCAGGGCCAGGGCGACAGACAACTGGTCGAGGATCTCGGCGCAATCGAGGGAGGCGGGAAGGGAGTGGGAGCCCTGCGGCATGGGTTCGGCGTGCGTTTCCGGTTTGATTCGTCGACCCCGCGAGGGGCTAGTCGCGCAGCTCCCGGCCGGTGAGCTTGAGGAATACGTCTTCAAGGTTCGCGGGTCGGTGCAGGCTGCGCAGGCCGGGTTGATGAGCCAGGTGGGCGAGGAGCGGGGCGGCGTCGTCGGTGTAGCAGAAGGCGGTTTCGCCGCTGATTTCGCAGCGCCGGCTGAGGGCACCTGCATGGGCGGCGGCCCACGCGGCGGCGCCGGAGTCGGGCTGTCCGCCGGGCTTCCAGTCGCCGAACACTTCCACCACCTGGGGCTCGATGTGGGCGGCGATGACTTCACGCGGGCTGCCCTGGGCCAGCAGGCGGCCGTTGTCGAGGATGGCTAGCCGGTCGGCGAGGCGTTCGGCCTCGTCCATGAAGTGGGTGGTCAGCAGGATCGTCGTGCCTTCGGTGGTCAGGCGCCGCAGGCGTTCCCAGATCAGGTGCCGGGCTTGCGGATCGAGGCCGGTGGTCGGCTCGTCGAGGAGCAGCAGTTGCGGCTTGTTCACCAGCGCCCGGGCGAGGGTCAGGCGGCGTTTCATGCCGCCGGACAGGGACTGGATGCGCGCCTTGTCCTTGCCTTCCAGGCCGGCGAAGGCGAGGAGTTCGGGGATGCGCGGGCGGATCTCGCTTTCGCGGATGCCGAAGTAGCCGGCAAAGACGATCAGGTTTTCGGCGCAGGTGAAGTCCGGGTCGAGGCTGTCGATCTGCGGCACCACGCCAACCCGCGCCCGGGCCTCGCGGGCCTGGTCCGGTACCGGCAGGCCGCACAGGTGGATGCTGCCGGCCGTGGGTACGGTAAGGCCGAGGGCGCAGCGCAGGGTGGTGGTCTTGCCGGCGCCGTTGGGGCCGAGCAGGGCGAAGCACTCACCGGGGCGCAGGCGCAGGTCGAGGCCGCGCAGCACGTCCTTCGCCTCGGCACCTTCACCGAAGCGTTTGACGAGACCGGCGATTTCGAGCGGCATCAGACGGGCGGCGGAACGCTGTCGGCGAAGGACGGCCGGGCGAAGACCTGTGCGGCCCACGAGGCCAGCGGCAGGTGCGTGCCGCGCCAGTCGATCTGCGGGAAGCGGAAATCCAGGTAGCCGAGGGCGCAACCCACCGCAATGTCGGCCAGGTTGAGATCGTTGCCGCCGAAACCCTTGCGCTGGCCGAGGCGTTCTTCGAGTGCCGCCAGGCCGCGGCGGATCTTGGTGAGCTGGCGGGCGATGCTGGCGGCGTCCTGCTGTTCGGCCGGGCGACGGCTTTCGAGGAAGGCTGCCACCGCAGCGTCGGTGATGCCGTCGGCCAGCGCTTCGGTCTGGCGCACCGGCAGCGCGGCGAGGCGCTCGGCCGGCAGCAGGGCCGGGCCGCCCTGGGTTTCGAGGTATTCGGCGATGACCGGCGAGTCGTACCAGACTTCGCCATCGTCGGCGATCAGGGCCGGCACCTTGCCGAGCGGGTTGTAGTCGGGCACGCTGGTTTCAGCCAGCCACGGGATGTCTACCTCCAGCGCGTAGGGCAGGGCCTTTTCGGCCAGTACGATGCGGATCTTGCGGGCGTAGGGGCTGGTGAGCGAGACGACGAGTTTCATGGCAGGGGGCTCCAGGCGCGGTCGATGATGCTGCGGATGATGTGCAGCTTGCCGTGAAAGAAGTGGTCGGCTCCGGGCACCACCACGACGGGCAGTTCCTGCGGTTCGGCCCATTCCAGCACATTGGCGAGGGCCACGGTTTCGTCGCGTTCGCCGTGGATGATCAGGCTGTCCTTGGCGACCGGCAGGGTCGTGTAGCTGCGTGCGCCGGTGACCTGGCCGGCAGCGGTGCCGACCAGCACGATGCGGCCGGCCGGCGTGACGCCTTCAGCGAGGCGCGCAGCGACGCGGGTCTGCACGTAAGCGCCGAAGGAGAAACCGCCCAGGGCCAGCGGCAGACCGCCCCAGCGGCTCTGCGCCCAACTGATGACGGCCAGCATGTCCTCGGTTTCGGCGATGCCGTTGTCGTGTTCGCCGACACTCTTGCCGACGCCGCGGAAGTTGGGGCGCAGGGCGGCGTAGCCCAGGTCGCGAAAGACCCGCGCCAGGGTGTGGGCCACCTTGTTGGTGTTGGCGCCGTGGAACAGCGGGTGCGGATGGCACACCAGCGCGATGCCGCGAACGTGCTCGGGGGTGTCGATGATCAGCTCGATCGGGCCGTCGGGGCCGTTGATCAGCGCGGTTTCGGTGGCGGCGCGGCTCATGTTCAGATCTTCAGGCGTTCGACGATGCGGCCGTTTTGCAGGTGCTCGGTGATGATTTCATCCACATCCGACTTGTCCACGAAGGTGTACCAGACGTTGTCGGGGTACACCACCAGCACCGGGCCTTCGTCGCAGCGGTCGAGGCAGCCGGCCTTGTTGATGCGCACCTTGCCCTTGCCTTTGAGGCCGAGCGCGGCGACGCGGTCCTTGGCGTAGGCCTGCAGCTCGGAGGCGCCTTGCGCGTTGCAACAGGTTTCGCCTCCGGCGCGCTGGTTGCAGCAAAAGAAAACGTGGTGCTGGAAATAGCTCATCGGGTGTCTCTCCGGGGTCGATTCTTGGGTGTGTCCGCGATTATCAATCAATCGCCGCGCCGGTGGCGGCTTTCAGTGGCCGCGCAAGCTGTCCCGCGGGGCGCTGGCTCCCAGCAGGCCGAGGTAGGCGAAGGTGACGAAGGGCCACAAGCTGGCGGTCAGCTGGGTCAGACCGTGGAAGTTCAGGAAGTTGCCCTGGCGGATCATCGCCGCGTCGCTGGGCAGGAAGGGGTTTTCCGGGGCCAGATTGACCAGCGCGGTGGCCACCAGCAGGGCCATGCCGGCGAGCATGGCGTGGCTGCGTGCCGGCAACAGCAGGCACACGCCGAGCAGCGCGGCGCCGGCGGCGAGGCCGATCTGCCCGCCCGGCGTGGCCCAGTGAAAAGGGTCGCCCGGCGAGAAAAAGGCCGCCGAGGCGAGGGTTTTGGCGCCCAGTCCGAGGAACACCAGCAGCACGATGGGCCAGGGACTGAACTGGCGCATCATGCAGCGCGCCGTGAGGCCGACGGCGACCAGCTGACTGGTGGCGATGGCGGCTTCCACCTTGACGAAGCGGGTCGGGTTGAATTGCAGCGGCGTCGGCAGATCAAAGAGGCGGCGCAGGTCGCCGGTGGCGAAGAGCAGGCTTTCGGGGGTCAGCAGGGTGAGCAGCCACAAGCCCATCAGAACGAGGCCGATTTCGCCGGTGTGCCCGGAGACGATGCGCTTGCGGCGCCAGCGGGTCAGGCCGCTCTTCGGGTCGAACAGGCGCCCGCCCCAGCGTCCGCCGGCCAGTGCGCCGAGGAGCCCGCCCAGCGTGTTGCAGCCCACGTCCACATTGGACGGTACCCGGCTGGGCAGGAAATTCTGCAGGGTTTCCACCGACAGGCTGAGGGTGAAGGTGATCAGGATGGTCAGCAGCACCGCCCACCCCCGCGGTAGCCGCCCGAGGGCCGGCACGAGGGCGAAGCTCAGCGGGACGATGCCGATGACGTTTACCGTCAGGTCTACCCACGTGTAGTAGCGCGGCCACGGGGCGGACAGAAAGTCGAACGCCGGCAGGCCCGGATCCCGCCAGCCCGTAAAGGGGTGCAGGCAGGCATAGACGATCAGCACCCCGATGGCGGCAGCGAAATACGCGGCGAGGGGGGAACTGCGGCGGTGGTTCAGGGGCATGGGAAGCGGCGGAATGGCGCAGTGGGAGCCATTCTAGCCGGGATGGGCGCGGAGCTCTTAGGGGCTTCATGCCGGAAAGGGCGCAAAGCGACCGGGGGGCGGGTAGTCGGGGTCGGTGAGGGGAATCACGCAGCGGAAGCCCAGCAAGTGGTCGTATTGGGGGGTATTGGCCGCTTCCGGGTTGATGGGGACAAAACTTGCTGTGTTGCCCAGATGTTGTGTCACATAGTCATCCTCGGGACAGATGCCGATGGCCCTGCCAGGCTCGAGCCACTCGATGATGTTGCCAAAGCCATCCAGTACGTTGAAAGGGCTGGCAGTCTGTTCCAGCCCGACGGCTGCGTGAGGCATGCGTCGTCCGCCCCGGCGCAATCCGTTGTCACGGCGTTGTTCCAGTCCTGCAATGATTTCCCCCTCGGTTGCGCGCAGGGAGTCGAATTGCTGACGCTCGTCATTGAACGTCTCGATAAGTTCGTCAATCTGGAACTGGGACAGGACGGGCAGGGAGTCGACCACCTTGAGTTTTTCCGCTAGAGAGAGGGACAGGGAGCCCTCCAGAAGGCTCCGGAAGGCCTCTTCGTCGAAGGTGCTCAATGGATGGGCCGAGTAGTCGCCCAGGGTGCAGCTCGACGGGGGCTGTGCCAGACGGTCGTCCCAGGTTTTACCCCAAGGGTAGGGCCACAATTCAGGACCCTGTACGGCGGCGCGCCACTCGACTTCATTTGGCAGTTGTTTGCCCCGCCATGCTGCATAGCGGCGGATGGCATCTACCGTGATGGCGGTTACCGGGTGGCTGGCAAATTCCGGTGGGTAGGTTCTGGCATTACTGGCCACAGTTTGGTCCGGGAAGTGCTTCCAGTTGGCCGGCTTGTCCTCGCCGGTGGCGGCGCAAAAGCAGGCGTATTCCTCGTTGGTCACCGGGCTGCGGTCGATGAGGAAGGCGGGGAGCCAGATCTCCCGAGGCGTACCACTCTCGGCGTCGGGGTATGTGTTGTAGAAGCCGGCGGGGATTAAAACCATGTCCGGCCCCCCATCCGCATCGACCAAGGGCTTGCCGGCGCACAGGCTGGTCCAGCGACGCACCAGGGTCGGGCGCAGGTCCGGGGCCGATGCGGGAAAGTCCGCGGCTTCGGGCAGGCCTTTGAGCAGGCTCTCCATCCGGGTCAGGACTGCCGGGTCGAAACCGGCCTGTTGCTTCTGGACACGAACCCAGTGCAACCAGCGGGCCGCTTCGCCGGTGTTGTCGCGCAGGCTGTGCCAGCGGGCGCGCAGCAGACCCAGTCGCAGATGGGCGAGTAGATAGGGGATGCGCGGTGCCAGGGCCTCCGCTTCGGCCAGCCAGGCGCTGCCGTCATGAACACGGGGGGGCTCGTCCAAGGGCATCAAGGCCTGTTCGCAGCGTAGCAACAGGCAGCCGAAGCGGCCCTGGAGGTTACGCGTCTGCCGGAAGCCGTTTTCGGCCTGGTGCAGACGCTCCTCGCATTCGGTGCGGTACTGTTTTTCGGTGCCGAGCAGCTCTGCCCAGGTCAGCCGCATTTGGCTTAGCAGGGCCAGACTGCCGGTATCAAGTGCCGCCTGCTCTGCGGCGACCAGGTGTTCGTGGGTACTGCTAATAATTGCCTGTTCGCCGTACCAGCGGGCCAACCCGAGTTCAAGATACATGCGTCCTTCGCGCCCGCACTCGCCGAGGACTGTGGCCTGATTGAGCAGCGCTTTCGCGCCGGACCAGTCCCGGCCGTTCTGCAGCCATGCTGCGTGGTCGAGCAAAACCAGTAACTCGTTGAAGGGGTTGCGGTCATGTTGTTGCCAGCACCGGTCCATGACGAACAGCTTTGCCGGCGGGGTGCCTTGCAGTGCGCCAGGGGCAAGGTTACCGAGTTGGCGGTGCATGGCTGCGGCGCCCGACCAAGTCTGATGGGTATAGGCGAAGCGCAGGCCCTGGACAAGGGTTTGCCAGGCCGCATCGGGGTGGCCGAGATCGAGGTTCGACTCGGTCTGGACGTAGTCCTGGAAGGATGTGCGGGTGGGACGGTGGAGGTCCTGCCAACGGGTCTGCACTTGCCGGCTGAGGGTCAGTGCATGTGAATGATTCCCCTCCCGGCTCAGGCAGTCCACGATCTGCTCCTCGCACTGCGCGGCCCACAGCCGTGTCTGCTCTTCATCCTGCGGCAGGCGCCGGGTCAGGGCTGCACCCCGCTCCAGCCAGACCCGGCGATGGGCCCAGCGCCCGGCCAGCCACCAGGCGTTTCCGACAGAAAAGAGCAGTCCGAAGAATACCGTGGCCCGCTCGGGGCTTTCTGTGCGCAGCAACAGGGCCTCGATATTCTCCAGGTTGAGGCTGGCATATTCGGCACCGCCCTTGAGCATCTGCTGGAATATCGCAATCTGGATTTCCTCCAGATGCATGCGGCTTATCGGGATCGCCGCGCCCTCCTGCTCACCGGCGGGGGTCTGCAGTGCGTCCAGTTCCCGCTGGGCGAACTCGCGCAACAGAGGCCACAGGGATACGCGACCGGCTTGCTGGCTGCGCTCCATCAGGCCGAGGCGGACCAGGTTGTCTATGGCCTCTTCGACTTCTGTGTCCTCCGGCTGCCCGGTTTCCGCAGCAGGAATACGGGCCAGCAGGGTTGCGAGGTCTTCCTGGGCGAAATCGCGGCCACCGAAAAGCGAGGCGAGGGCGAAGATCCGGCGCTGGACAGGATCGGTGACGAACTCCCAACTCAGCCGGAAAGAGGCTTCGACGCTCAGATCCTTCTGGGCTACGTCGGGGCGAATCGCCAGGTGCCGACGGTCGATGGCTTCGAGGCCTTTTGCCTGCAGACGCCGGGCCAGTTCCGGCAGGTCGAGCCGGTTTTCCGCTGCGGTGTGGGCGGCCAGCACGATGGCGAGGGGGACGCCGTAGAGTTGTTCGATGACGATCCGGCGAATTTCCTCCCGGTCCGTGAGGGGGAGTCGGTCCGCGTGGCGGGAGCTGCGGGAGCAGAACAGGTCGATGGCATCGGCCTCGCCCATGGTGTCCAGTTCGATCTGCTCGGCGTTCTCGATGAAATGGCGGGAGGTGACCAGCACCGGATGGCCGCGCAAGAGCTGCAGCAGGGGTGGTGCCAGCTGGACGTGATCGACGTTGTCGAGGACGACGAGGATCTTTCGTGCTTTTAGCGTGTGACGCAGCCAGGCTTCACGGGCAGGGAGTTCGAGGCCGCCCAGGTTGCGGTGACCGCAGGCCAACAGCATGTCTTCCACTGACTGGGCGTAGCTCAGCAGGCCGACCCGGTGCCACAGTACGCCATCCGGGAAGGCTCCGCGTGCTGCATCGGAACGCCCGGCATTGGCCTGGTGCAGGGCTTCCCGGGCGAAATGGCCGGCCAGGGTGGTCTTGCCGAGGCCTCCGCGGGCTCGCAGACTGACCAGAGAGGCGACACCTGCCTGGCCGCTGGCCGGGCACAGGCAGTGTTGAAGCTGTTGCCATTCGATTTCCCGGCCGATGAACTTGTCCGGGGGCGGCAGGGGCGGAAGACGTTCGTCGCTGAGGAGGGCGGGAACGAAGTTGTCGGGGAAGCCGGCAAGCTCGGGGGTCAGTTGCCGGAGCTGCTGGCTGATGGCCTGCCGGGCCAGTCCGACTGCGTCTGTGCTGGCGGGGGTGCAGTGGCGCAGGAAGTCGGCCAGCACCTCGGCGTGTTGCCGGCCTTCGGGAACCGGCAGGAAGGTGCAGCGGGTATTCAGGAGCTGGTACGAGGCTTCAAGGCTGGCATCTTCATCACCGAGGGCCAGCGCATGGTGTCGGGTGGTGAACTTGCCGTTGAGCCACTGCTCGAGTTCGGCGAGCATTCCGAGATCCTCGTCGCCGGCGCCGTAGCCGAGGAACAGGAAGGTGTAACCCTGCAGCCAGTCGGTGAGGACCTGACAGACCTTGGCGTGCTCACGGGGAAAGGCGCGGTAGTCGGCGCGGGTGATGACGATGTCGTCCGGGTGGTCGACATGGCCGTGCATGTGCAGCAGCGGGATCTCCGGCGGCTCGTGTCGCCAGGCGGAGAGGGCGGCATTGCCAACCAGGCGTCGGGTGCCGGAGGAGGCCAGTGCGTGTTCGAGCAGGTTGTCGTAGTTGGTGGTGACTACGACGGCGGGTTTGAGCGCGGCCAGTATCTGGTGTACGGCGCTGTTGCGCACCAGTTCGAATGGGTCGGCCGGTCGCAGGGCGCGGACGACCCGCTGCAGGAGGTCCCGGCGATCGCCGCAGCGCTGGATCCAGATATCGGCGCGGAGGGCGAGATCGGTGGAACGGAGTCCTCCAGGAATCTTTGCCAGGTCTTTGTCCAGGTCGATTTGCCGGAGCAATTCACCCCACAGCGGCAGGCCGGCGCATTTCGAGATCCCGGCGCCAATGAAGAGTCCCAGCCGGCCTTCGCCGGAGGCCTGCCGGATGGTGTCGCACAGTAATGACTGCATGGAACAGCTCCCCGTTTTCTGTTTTTTTCATGCGTTCCCGGACTGCAGGTGTCAATAGCGGACCTTGCCACTGACGGATACATGTGCCCGACGGACATTTTTGCAGATGCGTCCAGCGTATGAAAGTTTAATTCCCTTTGCCGGACGGGGGGCCGGGCAGGGCAGGGCCGTGTTCAGCTGTGTCGCAGAAGGGGCAGTCGCGCCGTCAGCGCGTCCCAGTCCACGGCATCCAGGGTGTTCTTGACCAGCAGGCCCAGGTCGGTTTCACCTTCCATCAGCAGCCGCCGGCTGAAGAACAGGGTGTCCGGGTCTTCCTCGCGGAGGGCCAGGGCGAGGT
>ERZ724525.631-NODE-631-length-20111-cov-5.902922_pt1 | contig 20111 bp, 14 predicted proteins | sample MGYA00376058_ERZ724525 | MGnify/ENA primary metagenome ERZ724525 (study PRJEB28724, sample SAMN07190888) | wastewater metagenome | isolation source: influent of sewage treatment plant in Hong Hong | place: USA: Christiansburg, Virginia | collected 2016-03-01 ... | reverse complement strand
GCATACAGCCTTGGACATGGTGGCAATGATGCACAAAAAACCATGGGCATCATTTGGTTGTTGTTAATTGCCAGCGGCATCATCGGTAAAAATGATGCTTTACCCGCTTGGGTCGGTTACAGCTGCTTCGCCGCGATTGCATTAGGCACGTTATTTGGCGGTTGGCGCATTGTCAAAACCATGGGCCAAAAGCTGACCAAACTGAAACCAGTCGGCGGTTTTTGTGCTGAAACAGGTGGTGCCATCACCTTATTCACAGCCACTGCTTTGGGTATCCCGGTTTCAACCACACACACCATCACGGGCGCCATCGTCGGCGTCGGCTCGACCCGTCGTTTCTCCTCTGTGAATTGGGGCATTGCCAGTAATATCGTTTGGGCATGGATTTTCACCATTCCAGCCTCTGCATTTATTGCCGCCATCTCGTGGTGGATCAGCACCAAGTTGTTCTGATTTAAAACATCAAACCCAAAAAAAGCCAAACAAATGTTTGGCTTTTTTTGGACTCGTTGTCACCTCGGGCACATTTATTCTGGATGAATCTGAGCGCTGATCCACCGCCCAAAATCTTGAGCCATGCCTTGGGTCACTTCGTGATCGGCATCGTATTCGTGATAGGACACGGGAACGCCCACCCCTTGCAACAACTGCTCCGACGCGCGGCCGAAATGAATACCCAATTTACTATCAGACACGCCGTGAGAAACAAAGGCGTGGAGTTGACTGAGGCTGATTGAATCGGTCAACACTGGTTTGATTTCAGGCAAAATACGCCCACTCAAAATACCAAAGCCAGCAACCAGACCTGAGCTGCTCAACGCCACACTCGCGCTCATGATGCCGCCCTGACTGAACCCTGCAATCCACACCCGTTTGGGATCGATTGAGTATATTTCGGGCAACATCTGAATGAAAGAGATCAATTCTTGACGTGACTGTTCTGCTTGCTCTGCATGAATAACAGGCCCAGCCGCGCTAAAATTGACATTAAAGAAACCGTATTGATGGGCGCCCAATTGAATGGGAGCGCGAACCAAAATGATGAGCAGTCGAGGATCCAGTGTGGCTGCAAGCGCAGCCAAGCTGTCTTCATTTGCCCCCACGCCATGCAACAGCAACAAGACCGGTGGATGATTTGATGCCACAAGCGGTTGTCGAAGGCGATGCACAAAAGGGATATGTGTTGTCGTGTGAGACGTGGTATGTAAGGGAAAAGTTGTCATATTGAACGCTTCATGGGCAATCATGCTGGGTGTTGTTGACCGTCAAAACCTATGGATTGACGATCTTTAAATGGTACACGCCCAAATCACATAAATACACCATGCAAACATCAATTCATTTTTTCAATTTTGAAAAAATACAACAGCCATCATAATGACAACTCAACAAATCACTACAGCAATAAAGCGCTACAGCAACAAATCATTTCACCGCAAAAACCGCCTGACTGCTTTCGCACACGGGACAACAATATGTTGATGGTAGGTCAGCAAAAGCAGTTCCAGCCGCGACCCCATGTTTTGGATCACCCCAGCTAGGGACATATTGTGTCAAACACACCTGACATTCATAAATAATCGTTTTATTTTTTTCTGGACGGCGAAGCGCTTGGATGGGCTCCACTTTGATGCGCATGCGCCGTTGGTATTGTGAAATCAATCCTTTGAGGTTTGAAATCAAATCCTGCTGAACCATATCGCCATCAAACAACACGTATTCACCATTCACAGGGTTAAAGTGCTTGGCATGGTACAAATCATAGCGTTGTCGACCAAACAGTTTTTTGGGATGGACGCGAATCAGGATACTGGGTCGAATCCGACGTGTTTCTGAGGCCACCCCCAAAGACAAACCCCATGTACGCAAACCCGCTTTTTGGAGCCCTTCATTGACCTTAACTTTTAAAGCATGGTGTTCCAAGTTAAAAGGGTCAAGTTTCCAATTCAATTCATGATAAGCGGGCCCAATGTTGAGGTTGTTTAACCCCAAATAACGATTCCATTCGTCCACAGCCGTGCGTTTGAGGTCTTTGATGAGCAAAGAACCCCATGTTGACAGGTCAATGTAATTGATGTTTTGAGATTGGCAAACATTCAACAGGTGTTCGAGCTTGAGCAGTGGCATGCGTTGACCCACATTATAAATCCCCAGCCAATAGACCTCACCAACCCGAAAAAAACCATCGTATTGGGGGTGATTTTGCTGTATCGGTGCGGGAATAAAGTCGTATGGCGCGGTGTGAAAATCACTGTTGTCAGCCAGCAGTTCCACTAGTTCCAGCTCCGTTTTACCCAAAGCAAGCTGCGCTTCAATGCATGCAGACACATCCGCGATGCTCTTGCTGTCTATCAAGTCAGGCCAAATGAATGGCGATTTGCCCGCGTCTCCAAAACACAAATACAAATACCAAAAATCTTCTTTTTCTGCTGCAATAAAATTCAACTCGCTGTCCATGATCGGCACAAAGTCCTGACGTGGATCAACAATCGCCACCGTCAAGCGGGGCTTGTGCTGAAAGCTTTGAACGATCTCCGTGTAGTTGCCTGAATGCAACCAAGATCGTTTCGGAAAAATATCATTGGCTGGCAGCGATGTCACCACGTTGCGGGTGTCTGACGAGCCAACTGCAATGTGCATGAGACTCAAGGCACGCGTGAATTCGGTTGCTTCAGCGGCATGGAGCAACTCAAACAAAACCTCTTGCCGTGCGCTGAACCACACATGCTCCAACTGATGTTTCAAACCCAATTTGACGGCTTTGGCCAAGGTCTTCACGGCAATGCGTCCACCGACGCTGGGAACTTTAACAATGTGCTTCATCATGCCACCACCTCGGCTTGCTTGGTCTGCTTAGTTTGCTTGGCCTGTTCAAGCAACACCATGATTTCGGGTTTGCAACTGCCACAGCCTGTGCCTGCCCCAGTTTTTTGCATGACATCGGACAATGTTTTACAACCACCCGCAATGCACCCTTTGATGTTGCCCTCTCCGACATTGTTGCATGAACACACCAATGCGCCTTTGAGCGGCTCTTTTACCGCCCCGCCATTCGGGCGCAGCAAGGCATCGCGTAAATCATCCAGCTCTGCGCCATTTTTAATCAAGTCTCTAAATTGCACGAACTCATCTTTATTGCCCATTAAAATGGTGCCAACCAGCTTGTTGTTGTGGATGATGCATTTTTTGTAATAATGCCGCGACACATCCTCCATGCGCACCACTTGATACGCATCATCGTTCAGCGGTTCTTCAATCATGCCCACTGAACTCAGGTGAATGTCTTTGAGCTTCAAGATGTTCATGAACGTGCTGCCCTTGTAATTCACATGCGGATCGCCATACATCACTTTGGCAAGCACATCGGCTTGCTCTTCTGCTGCTGCGGTGATGCCCCACATCATGCCATCAAGCTCAGCGATTTCACCAATGCAGTAAATGTTGTCGACGCTGCTTTGCAGGCGCGAATTGACCTTCACGCCCCGGCCGCATGCCAAACCCGCCGCACGCAACATCTCAATGTTTGGGGTCGTGCCAATGGCGCACATGACGATGTCGGCGTGCAATGTTTTGCCCGTTTTCAATTTAATTGCGGCAATGCGATTTTGATCGCTGCTGTCTTCGACAAAATGCACCACTTGATCGTTCAGATGAACGACAATGTTTTTTTCTTCAATTTGCTGTTTTAACAATTGACCCGACAACGCGTCCAACTGACGGGGCATCAAACGATCCGATTGTTGAATCAAATCAATGCGATGACCAAGCGCATCAAACGCATCGGCCATTTCCAACCCCAATAAACCACCGCCCACAATCACAATCCGTGCATTCGGTTTGAGCAAGGCTTGGATCCGCTCCACATCCTCGCGCTGGCGAATGGTGAACATGTTCGATTTGTCCATCGGATAATCGGCGGGGACAAAGGCACGGCTGCCTGTTGCCACCACCAAACGGGTGTAACTGTGGGTCACCCCGTTTGCGTCCACCAAGGTGTTGCTTTCGGGATCAATCCGACTGACCGCGACACCGTTGTGCACCGTCACATTCAAGGCTTGCAGGGTTTCGGCTTTGAAACGCAGCAAATGATCCCAGCCTTTATGGCCAGACAGGTATTCAGGCAACAACACCCGGTTGTAAAATGGGTTCACTTCTTTGCTGAACACATGGAGGTCAGCCTGTTGATCGCACTCACGCATGGCTTCAATGAAGCGACCCGCGCCTGCGCCTGCGCCGATCACAATGATTTTTTGCATCTCTGGCGCGTATTTGCGCACATTGACCGCTGAAAATTTAAAATCAGGTTGTTTGGAGGTCGGATCAATCAAATCATGGGTGAGGTTGTTGGCGCGCCCCGCATCACGCTGCATGATTCGCCCCCAGTGCATGGGTAAAAACACCACCCCCTCACGAATCGTATCGGTCAGTTTAGCGCGCACCCGCACATCGCCACGGCGGCCACGCACATCAACCAAATCACCATTGATGATGCCCATCCGAGCGGCATCGTTTGGATGAATTTCCACAAAAGGTTCTGGAATGTGCTTGTTCAGCTTGCTGACTTTGCCTGTGCGCGTCATGGTGTGCCATTGGTCGCGAATCCGTCCTGTGGTCAAAATCAATGGAAATTCAGCATCGGTGCTTTCAGAAGCGTTGTCGGGGGCGACGGCAAACATATTGGCACGCGCATCAGGCGTATAGAAGCGGTGATCGGTGAACAAACGCGGTGTGCCTTTCGAATCAGCACATGAGAAAGGCCATTGCACTGAACCATTGGCTTTTAAATAAGCATGCGACAAGCCACTCACGTCAATGTTGGTGCCCTTGGTCTGCATTTTATATTCATCAAAAATCTGTTCATAACTGCTGTAATCGAACGATTTTTGCCAGCCCATTTTCGCTGCAAAACGCCAAATGATTTCCGCATCGGGTAAGGCTTGAGCAGGTGCAGCGGTGATTTTTTGCACCAAGCTCACACGGCGATCGGCATTGGTCATCGTGCCACTTTTTTCCATGTAACCGGCTGCGGGCAGGATCAAGTCGGCAAAATCCAACGAGGATGCATTTTTAGAAATATCCTGCACAATGACAAAGTTGGCTTTGCGCAGAGCCGCTTCAACACGACGCGCATTGGGCATGCTGTCAATGGGATTGGTGCAGACAATCCACACCGCTTTCATCCGCCCAGCCTCAAGCGCATCAATCATCTCCATCGCCGACAGTCCTGGACGATCGGGCACTGAAGGTACCCCCCAAAAGTCAGCGACCTCTTGACGGTGAATGGGGTTGTTGATTTCTTTGTGCACCGCCAGCATGGTCGACAAACCACCCACTTCTCGTCCACCCATTGCATTCGGCTGACCTGTGAGTGAGAAAGGTCCATTACCAGGTTTACCGATTTTCCCCGTGATCAGTGACAAATTAATCAAAGCAAGGTTTTTGTTCACGCCCACCACACTTTGATTCAGCCCCATCGTCCACATGCTGATGAAACCTTTCGCATCACCAATCCATAGCGCGGCTTGCACGATGTCCGCAGCAGGCACGCCACATTTCTCAGCGTATTCGTCCAGTGACAGCTCAAATACTTTGGCTTGGACGTGCTCAAAACCATTGGTGTGCTCGGCAATGAATGCGGCATCCATTTTGCCTTGCTCTATCAGCACACGCGCAATTGCATTGAACACATAAATGTCCGTACCGGGAATGATGGGTAAGTGTAAATCCGCAATCGATGCACTTTGCGTGCGTCGGGGATCAACCACAATGATTTTCACATCGGGATGAGCCAATTTGTGGGCTTCAATTCGACGAAATAAAATCGGGTGACACCACGCAGGGTTCGCCCCCGCAATGAAAAAACAATCCGCCAATTCAATGTCATCGTAGCTCATGGGCACGGCGTCTTCGCCCAGTGATTTTTTATAACCAACCACCGCAGAGCTCATGCACAAGCGGGAATTGGTGTCAATGTTGTTCGTTCCAATAAACCCTTTGGTGAGTTTATTGATGATGTAATACTCTTCGGTCAGCAATTGACCTGACAAATAAAACCCCACCGAGTCGGGACCAAATTTGTCAATCAAACCTTTAAAAACAGCGGCCGCACGGCTCAACGCCGTTTCCCAACTCACATCCTGTAATGGTGCTTGACAGTTCACACGCATGCGTGGCACAGTCAAACGATCGGACGTGTCCATCGCGACATGGTGCAGGTTCATGCCTTTCGAGCACAACTTTCCACGGCTGGCGGGATGGGACTCATCGCCTTTGAGGTGAATTTCGCCTGTGTGTGGATTTTTTTTAATCAACACACCGCAGCCAACCCCACAATATGAGCAAGTAGAACGCAGGAAAGTCATTTTTTACTTCTTTATTCAATCATTTTGAAACAGGAAAGCATGTCACAGGCAACAGTTTGGATAACCGCTTGTGATCATTTGCCTGTGACCACTTATTTCAAACCTGGGTTAAATGGACGGGTTCAACAGGTGTTGTGTGTTGTGTGTTGTGTGTTGTGTGTTGTGTGTTGTGTGTTGTGTGTTGTGACAAGGTCACTTCAGACACAACACCACATGCGTCCCGCCCCAGAGCCACAAAAGCCCTTCTTTTGTCATGTCAAGCCGTGACACCTGTGGCTGTTTCATCCAACTCAACAACCGATTTCCGTTCAAAACGTGTCACTAAAACCAACAAAGCCACCACCATCGCAATGCCGCCAATGATTTGGAATGCATCGGCATACGACAGATTGGATTTAAACAAGAAACCAAACATCATGCCACCGACGTTACCACCCGCGCCGACCACACCCGCCACCATGCCCACATTTTTTGTGTTCACGAAAGGAACGATGGCATAAGTTGCACCATTGGCCATTTTCAAGAACAAAGCAAAACACAACATCGACACAATCGCAGCAGTCAAATCACCCGCCATCGCAAAAATCACCAAACCCACACCTTCTAAGCCCAAAACCAAAGCCAACAACAAACCTTTGCCTTTCAAACCTGATTTTTGACCCACTTTATCGGCCACAATGCCACCCAAAGCGCGGGCAAAAATATTCATGAAACCAAACACACCCGCCCAAAAACCCGCTGAACCTTGAGACAATTTGAATGTATCAACAAAGTGCAATGCAGCCACATTATCAAATGTGATTTCCATGCCAAAACACACGGCATACGACAAGGTCAATGCCCACACACGCCAATCAGACAACACAGACCAATCGGTTTTTGCGGCAACCGTTTTGGTGCGACCAATTTCATCGTAGTTGCCCGCAGCGGTGTCTTTGGTGTATTTGAAGTAAACCACAGCCATGATGAGCATCATGAGGCCTGGCAACACCATCGCATAACGCCATGATTGTTGTGGGGTATAGCCCATGCCGACGATGACCGCGAAAATCACAGGCATCAGCATGTTGGTCACGCCACCGCCCAAATTGCCCCAACCACCCGCAACGGCATTGGCCGTGCCTTTGATTTGCGGCGCAAACATGATGCCCGCGTGGAACTGGGTGATCACAAAAGAAGAACCAATCACGCCAATCGCCAAGCGAAACAGCAAAAAGCTTTCATAACTGTTGGCCAAGCCCACCGTCATGACAGGAATCGCGCCCAGTGCCAATAAAGCCGTGTAGGTTTTACGTGGCCCCCATGTGTCGCACAAACGACCGATGAATAAACGGGCAATGATGGTCGCCGACACTGAAGCGATGATGATGTTGCCGACCTGTGCTTTACTCAAACCCAGCTCTGTCCGAATGGTTGGCATCAATGGTGCCAGACCGAACCATGCAAAGAAACAAATAAAAAAGGTAAACCACGTGATGTGAAATGTGCGCATTTGCACGCCTGAAAAACTGAAAATATTCAATTTGTCCAGCGGCTTGTTCGAGGCAATGCTCGAAGTGGTGTTGATGGTAGACATGAGACCCCCTTCAGGTGAACAACAGGTTAACAACAATTAAATAAAAAAATGAAATTGAAAAAATTTAAACGGCATGAGTAAACTGCTTTTGGCATGCCCTTCAAGGTTTGACCAGACCCACAAAGACCGACTGCCCTTCCACTTTCACGGGGTACGTCTGAATGTGCAAATCATCTCCCGACAAGCACTGACCATTTTTCAATGAAAAGGTCTTTTTATGAAATGGGCACGCCACTTTGGGCTCACAGTCCACACCATGTGAACCGATCATCCCACGCGACAAAGCCATTTGTTGTTTATGTGGACACAGATTATCTGTGGCATACCATTCACCACGGCGGGCGAAGTTGAAAATTGCAATTTGCTGATCTTCAACCTGCACGCACATGCCACCATCCTCTGGAAAATCACTGACCGTGGCGACTTGCGCCCACACGATGTTGTGTTCTAATTCACCCATGGGTTTGTTCATTGACTCATCTCCAAACTTGATTTACAGACCGTAACATATTGATTTAATTGATTTGCTTCAACTCAATGCCAAGGTGCAGGCACGCGTTGCCCACGCACATCGACAAATTGAATCGTTTCATCTCGGGCATCCGAGTTGACAAAATGCGTGAAGCGCTTGCGTTTATTTTCGTCTTCAACCGCATCTTTCCACTCGCAGATGTAGCTGTCCACATGGTGTTGCATGAGCGCATCGAGGTCTGCGCAAATGCCCAAGGTGTCATGGATGACCACGTCTTTCAGGTAATCAATGCCACCTTCAAGCTTGTTCAGCCACGGTGCCGTGCGTTGCAGCGGTTCTGCGGTTTGGATGTAGAACATCAAGAAACGATCGATGTATTTCAGGCATGTGGCCGAGTCAATGTCGGTCGCGAACAAGGCCGCATGTTGTGGTTTCGTCCCGCCATTGCCACCCACATACAAATTCCAACCTTTATCGGTGGCGATGATGCCAAAGTCTTTGCTTTGCGCTTCAGCGCATTCGCGGGTGCAACCCGACACGGCTGATTTGAGTTTGTGTGGTGAACGCAAACCTTTGTAACGGTTTTCCACATCAATGGCGAAGCCGACCGAATCTTGTACGCCATAACGGCACCATGTCGAGCCCACACAGCTTTTCACCGTGCGCAATGACTTGCCATACGCGTGCCCCGACTCCATGCCCGCAGCAATCAAAGCCTCCCAAATCGCAGGCAAGTCATTCAATTGCGCACCGAACAAGTCGATCCGCTGCCCCCCCGTGATTTTGGTGTAGAGCTTGTATTTCTCAGCCACTTGACCGATGACAATGAGCTTTTCAGGTGTGATTTCACCGCCAGGAATCCGTGGCACAACCGAATACGTGCCACCTTTTTGGATATTCGCCAAGAAACGATCATTGGTGTCTTGCACCACCTCATTTTTATTGTTCAAAATCGGATCGTTCCAGACGCTGGCAAGCACCGATGCAACCAACGGCTTACAAATTTCGCAGCCATCGCCATGGCCTTCGGCATCCAATACTTCACTGTATTTGCGGTGACCTTTGACCTTAACGACATGAAACAACTCTTGACGCGTGAGCGGAAAATGCTCGCACACAATTTTCTTGACCTCTTTGCCCATTGATTTGAAGGTCACCTCCATCAAATCTTTCACCAAAGGCAAGCAACCACCACAATTTGTGCCTGCCTTGGTGCATGCTTTCAAGCTGCCGATGTCTTCACAACCGCCTTGCACCGCAGCGCAAATGGCACCTTTGGACACACTTTCGCACGAGCAAATCAAAGCCTCATCAGGCAAGTCCGCCACGCTGATGCCGCCACCCGATTCACCGCCAGGCAATTTGATGATGAGCGACTCGGGGTGCTCGGGCAACTTCATTTTGTTCACGGTCATTTGCTGCAAAATGCCGTATTCAGAGGTGTCACCGACCAACACACCGCCGAGCAATTTCTTTTTGTCTTTGGAAATATTGATGCGTTTGTAATAGCCTTTGAGCTCATCTTCATAGACAATTGCCAAAGCATCTTCAACCACAAATGGATCGCCAAAACTGCCCACATCGACACCGATGAGCTTCAGCTTGGTCGACATGTCCGCCCCTTTAAACGCCTTGGGTGAAATCATTTCTGGGTTGAGCAGGTTATGCGCCACCACCTCCGCCATGTCATAGCCAGGTGCAACCAAACCATAGATCATGCCGTTGTACAATGCACATTCGCCAATCGCATAAATGCCGTCTTGCGATGTGCCCATGTGCTCATTCACCACGATGCCGCCTCGATGCCCCACTTCAATGCCCATCAAGCGCGCCAAATGGTCATTTGGTAAAATCCCAGCCGACACCACCAGCATGTCCACAGGCAACACACTGTCATCCGCAAAGCGCAAGCCCGTTACGCAGCCATCGCCTTCAATTTCTTGCGTGCTTTTTGACAGGTGCACGCCCACCCCCACCCCCTCAATTTTCCGTTTGAGCAAAGCGGCACCCGCTTCATCCAATTGACGTGCCATCAAACGCGGAGCAAACTCAACCACATGCGCTTCAAGGTTGAGATCCAACATGGCTTTCGCCGCTTCCAAACCAAGCAAACCACCACCCAACACCGCAGCCCTTGTGCAGCCTTTGGCGTACTCAATGATGTCGTCCAGATCTTCAATGGTGCGATACAGAAACACACCTTTTTTCTCAGAGCCAGAAATCGGCGGCATGAAACACGATGAGCCCGTCGCCAGCACCAAGCTGTCATAAGACTCAATGCGGCCACTGTGACTGCGCACTGTTTTATCTTTGGTGTTGATGTCAACCACCGCGTCACCCACAATCAATTCAATGCCATTGTCACCGTACCAATTGGGCGCACACATTTCCAACGCCTGCGCATCTTGCCCTGTGAAATAAGCCGACAAATGCACCCGATCATAAGCTGGGCGTGGTTCTGCACCAAACACTGTCAACTGAATGCTGTCCAATCCGCCTTTATCGACCAGTTTTTCGCAAAACTTATAACCGACCATGCCATTACCCACCACAATCACTTTTTTCACTTGTCTCACCTGTATGTCATGTCTGAATTGATTTGATGCGCTCTTGTCGTTCCCCGCGTCAAATGACTATGCTGCACTGTAGCATTTTGAAAAAATCTGTAAAACGATAAAAATGCACTAAAATAGTGAGCATCCATTCCAAAATATTGCAAATAGGTCTAAAAACAAAAAAATGCACCGAATCAGTGAAATTCGGTGCATTATGAGATTGCAGTGCATTAAAAAAATGCAGTTAAAAAAACTACTATTGGTTCAATTATTGATATTTTATTTCACATAAAACAACACTTGCAAAACAAAACACTGGACAAATAATTCCAACATGGATAAAAACACATTAAAATTCGTGTGAATTTTAATGGCATTCACCCTGTACTCACCTAACACTCATGCTGAAGCTCATCTAAGGGCACTTGCTCAAAACCTCATGGCGACGCCATTTAATGTCCTAGAGTAACGCCCCCCAGCCCATCAAAAAAACATGATTTTAAATCAATTCAAAACCATTTTTTATATTGCGTTTGACGCACGCGGCTTTTTATAACAAACGTTCTTTGGGGAACTGCACCATGAACGATGTGCCTTCACCCACTTTTGAGGTGATTTTTAACTCAGCCTGGTGACGAATCAACACATGCTTGACAATCGCCAATCCCAACCCCGTGCCTTTAGTCGCACGTGACTGGTCTTTATTGACCCGATAAAAGCGTTCAGTCAAACGTGGCAAATGCTCAGGTGCAATGCCTGCACCCGTGTCACTCACAGACAACACGGGGCGACCATGCTGTACTGTCCAGTTAAGGCCAATGATGCCGCCTTCAGGCGTATAACGCACGGCATTCGACAGCAAATTACTGACCACACTGGCTATTTCTTGATGGCTGCCACGCAATTTAAATTGAGCCATGTCCGCTTGAAACTCATGTCGGCCATTTGACAATGCCTCCGCTTCAAGCAACTGTTGCTCAAGCAGACGCGGCATGTCAATGCTGACATCATCCACCACCACATCGCTTTCTAAACGTGACAACATCAACATGTCACTGACCAGCACCGTCATGTGTTCTGCTTGACGGTGCATGAGCTTCAATTGACGTTGCTGTTCTTCAGGTGAAATGCTGTTCATGGTTTCAGGGTCTTGGGCATGCTCCAAAAAGCCAGAAATCACGGTCAAGGGCGTGCGCAATTCATGTGAAGCATTGGCAATGAAATCACGTCGCATGGCATCGACCCGCTCCGTTTCTGTGATGTCGCGGCTCGCCAAAATCACACGATTTTCCTCAAAATCAATCAAAGTCACTTCCAAATGGCGGCTCAGATAGACCACTTTCATCGGCTCATCGTATTTTGCTGCACGAATGTATTCGATGAGCTTGGGTTCACGCGCCAGATTCACCATGCGATTGCCCACGTCCCTCGCCAGACTGAACTCAAAATGATGCTCTGCGACAGGATTACACCACTCCAAATGCGACGACTTGTCCATCAACACCACACCATCGGGCAAATGCCGCATGGTGTTTTGAAAACGCTCCAACCACTCGGCCAACTCCGCCTCATGCTTTTCATCGGTGCGGCGCAAGGCGTACAATTTTGCAAAAATATCAGTCCACACCCCGTGACCTGATGGGACATTGGTGCTGATCGGGTAAGACAGCCACAATGCAAAATGCCTCAACTCTCGATAATGACTGGAGAGCTGCCACACCAAAAACACAATCACCACCCCCAGGCCGACCCAGATCGGTAAAAACAAAGTGAGCAGCCCCACAATCATCGTCAGCACAATCGTCGGAATGACTGCTGCACGAATAAAAGACACTTGTTTCATGAAAATCCTAGCATATATTTTGAACAATCAAAATTTTACAGCATTTACACATTGCCATTTAAGCTGATGACAACACAAATGCACATTTTTTTATTCGCCTCACACACTTAAAATCACATCCAATGGCAAGTCAAACCCACCCTGCTCAAAACTCACTTGAGCCACTCCATAAGCCACCCCCACGCTGTGCACGCTTGCCCCCGCATCACGCCAGCTCGCCAACGTGCGGTCATAATACCCCCCACCATAACCCAATCGATAATTGGCCTCATTGAAACCCACACATGGAATGACCACCACATCAGGCACCTGTGTGCTTAATTTGAGCAAATCAGGCTCAGGGATGCCATAAGCCCCTATTTTTAACTCAGTGCCCAGCGTGTACACACCAAACTTCAGCGGTGCGTGCTTTTCCAGCACCATGGGCAACACAACATCCCCGCCAGTCTCAAGCCACGCATGAGCGAAAGGCATCAAGTCAGGTTCTCCACGTATGGGCCAATACAGGGCAACGCATTGTGGTTGGGGTGACAATGCCTGCAAATGAGCCATCAAAGATTCACACAATTTTGCATCCCATACCGCTTTATCGTCAGCCAAAACCTGCTGCCGCGCATTTAATAATTGCGCACGCAGTGCCCGTCGCACTTCGTTTGCCGTTACAATATCGGCATTATGTGTTGTCATGACTTTAGACCTCAGCACAGCGGAAAAAACAACTCATTTTCCGCATTGAAATTAAACATTTAAAATACAACACATTGAGCCCATGATGATACCTTGGCGCAATGTGACGTAAAAAAGAATCAAAAGATTGGGTAAAAGGCGTTTTTGAATGACCGCCTCGCCCATCAATTTTAATCGGGAAAATGAGCCACCTCAATTTCCCTAAATTATTTGTAGGAAACACATGCCCACATTTGCTCAAAAACTCCCCACCATTCGTGCCGCCAGCATTGCCTTGGCCGTATCCAGCGTGTTGACCAGCACCACCGTCTTTGCACAAAACACTTACACGGGGGCTCCTGTTTTGAGTGCGGGCAGCATCGGCGAAAATGCAATGGACGCGACATTCTCACAGCTGCGAGAAGCCGCACGCTCTAACAATGTCAATAAAGCAGCTGATTTGGCCAGCCAACTTTCAGCTTACCCATTGGCCAGCTACGTTGAATACTATCGCATCAAGCCCATGCTGTACAACAGTGACGGCACACCCAACACCAATGCACCAGATGCTGAGATTCAACAATTTTTAAGCACCTACGCAGGTGATGCCATTGCCGACCGCATGCGCAACGATTATGCGTTGGTACTGGGCGCACGTCAAGATTGGCGCAGTTTTCGCACGCAATATGCACAATTTATCGTTAAAGATGACATGCAACTCAAATGCTACGAGCTTATGGCTAATGCCGCCGAGGGTCAAAATGTGGTGCAAGCTGCGCGCACTTTGCTGACTGAAAGCAAACACGCCAATGCCAAAGCCTGCCAACAACTGCTGAGCAATCTTGCCAACAGTGGCAACATGTCCGAAGAAGACATCAATTATTTCGCCGCCTTATCCGCCTATGGCAGCAGTACACAGGGTCAAGCCCTCGCCTCCAACAGCCGTGATGCCAGCGGTGCAGCACGAATGGCAAGCCTCATTTCACAAGCCAACAACGACACCACAGGCAGCTTGGCGGGCAGTGTCTCAGCAGCGGCCAGCAGCCTCAAACCACAGCAAGGCGCACTCGCCAACGCTTACTATGGTTACAGTGCAGCGCGCCGTGCTGATTCCAGCGCATCCAGTTTTTACAACAACGCTTATCAGCAATACAGCGGCTTAAAACTACCCGATGATGTCCTCGGTTGGCAAGCTCGCGCAGGGATGCGCGTCAATGACTGGAATTTAGTTGCCAGCGCCATCGACAAAATGAGTGATGTAGAACGCAATTCGTCAATCTGGCAATACTGGCGTGGCCGCGCCTACGCCGCCAGCGGCAACAGTCCTCAAGCAAAAGCTGCCTACAGCAATGCCGCCAAGTCATTTGATTTTTATGGCATTTTGGCCGATGAAGAACTGGGACAACCCGTCACTTTACCACCCACCGCAGCCGCTCCAACCCCAGCAGAACTCCGCGAAGTGGCAGGCATCAAAGGTTTTGAGCGCGCACGTAAATTTCAAGCCATGAACATGATGCTCGAATACAACCGCGAATGGAACTTTCCTTTGCGCGGCATGAGTGACCGCCAATTGCTCGCGGTCTCAGAACATGCGCACAAACTCGGCATGCTCGATCGCATGATCAACACATCCGAACGCACCAAAACCGAGTTCAACTTCAAACAGCGCTACCCAACGCCGTACTTGAGTATCATGCAAAATCGAGCCGCTGAAGCAGGCATCACCCCCGCATGGGCGTACGGCATCACCCGCCAAGAGTCACGTTTTGTTGTTTCGGCACGCTCAGGTGCAAATGCCAATGGTTTGATGCAAATCATTCCAGAAACGGCACGTAACGTCGCCCGTCGCATTGGCTTAAGCGGATTCACCTTGGATCAGCTCTACAACACAGACACCAACATCCAACTCGGCACCGCTTATTTGGGTCAAATTCGCGATCAATTTGGCGGCTCTTTGCCTTTGGCCTCAGCAGGTTACAATGCCGGTCCAGGCCGCCCAGCCCAATGGCGCCGCACCTTAACAGGCAGTGTTGATGGCGCGGTGTTTGCTGAAACGATTCCATTTTCAGAGACACGAGGCTATGTCAAAAACGTGTTGGCCAATACGGTGTACTATCAATTGATGATTGAGGGACGTGCCCCCTCATTGAAAGAATTGATGGGCACGGTGTATCCATAAACATGAAGCATCCTGTGTGAAATGGCGATAAAAATGCGATGAAGATGTTTGATTTGAAAACATTTCAAGCTTGAAACATTAACAAAATCAACCTTTAAGGAGGTATTCATCATGTTTTTTGGCAAACCTTGGTCTGAATGGATTGCTTTATATTCGCAAAGCCATACGAATCGGATCAATCGCCTCACACACTTGTTTGGCATTCCACTCGTCGCCTCATCGATTGTTGTGCTGATGCTGTCCATATTTTTACCAGCCCTGCGCACAACAGGCATCACCATGTTTACAGTAGGCTGGTTGTTACAATTCATAGGTCATGCTTTTGAAGGTAAAAAACCTGAATTTTTTAAAGATTGGCGTTTTCTTTTTGTTGGCCTTCGTTGGTGGTTCATTAAAATTCGCAATGGTCAGTTTTAAACACACAATACGATTTCAATACAAAAAACGTCTAAACTTTGAAACTGTAAATTGATGCACTGCTTTCAAACATGGCATCAACCGATTTTAAATCCCTAAATAAATCCATACATCATCAATGCCTTCAACAACCTACCAAGTCGGCGGCGCAATTCGAGACGCGTTGCTTGGCCTCCCATCAAGCGACATTGACTATGTGGTCGTCGGCAGCACGCCTGAAGCCATGATCGCAAAGGGCTACTCACCCGTCGGTAAAGATTTCCCTGTTTTTCTGCATCCAAAAACCCATGCCGAATATGCCCTCGCACGGACTGAACGTAAAGTTGGGCAAGGTTACACTGGGTTTGCGGTGCATTACGCACCCGATGTGACCCTAGAAGATGATTTGGCACGGCGCGATTTAACCATCAACGCCATGGCACGAGAAGTGCTGAATGATGGTCAGCTGGGTGGACTGGTTGACCCTTACGGCGGTTTGGCGGACGTGCAAGCGAAAGTGCTGCGCCATGTATCTCCAGCCTTCTCTGAAGACCCCGTGCGCATCCTGCGCGTGGCACGTTTTGCCGCACGCTGGCCAGACTTCTCTGTTGCGCCTGAAACCATGAGCCTAATGAAGCAAATGGTCTCAAATGGCGAAACAGCGGCGCTCGTGCCTGAGCGGATTTGGCAGGAAATTGCCCGTGGATTGATGGAAAATACGCCCTCGCGCATGATCAGCATATTGCGTGAATGCGGTCTGCTCAAGCAGTGGCTGCCCGAAGTCGATGCCTTATTTGGCGTGCCTCAACGTGCCGATTATCACCCCGAAGTCGATACGGGCGTGCATGTCATGATGGTATTGGATTTGAGTGCGAAAATGAATTTGAGTCTTGAGGCGCGCTACGCCTCACTGTGCCATGACTTGGGCAAGGGCAATACGCCAGCGGATATTTTACCGCGCCACACAGGCCATGAAACACGCGGTGTGCCACTGGCAGATGAGCTGTCCAAACGTTTGCGTGCGCCACGCGCATGCAGCGATTTAGCAAAACTCCTGTCTTACGACCACACCACTTTTTACTATCTGCCAGAATTAACCGCAGGTTCAGTCTTGGATGTGTTCAAACGAACCGATGCTTTGCGTCGCCCAGAACGCTTTTTAGAATTATTGCAATGCACTCAAGCTGACACGCGTGGACGTGGTGGTGACTTCCCAAGCCATCCAACGCCGTGGTTTGAAGCATGGCACATGTTACTCAAACAAGTGATCGAGATGGACCACCAGGCCTTAGTGGCAAAATGGCAGGCCGAGCCTGCAAAAATCCCAGCAGCTCTCCATCAAGCACGTTGCGAAACCATTGCACCTGCTCTGATTGAATGGCAAAATAGCCACAAAGCAAAAATGGCATAGACCATAAAAAACAAGCCTCAGGGAAAACTCATACACAAGGTCAAATCATGCTGCAATGGATCGCCCAGAAATGGCTCAAAGCCATGGGATGGACAACCGCTTATGCACCACCGCCAAACTCACATGGCATTTACATTGTTTACCCACACACATCCAACTGGGATTTTCTCATGGGGGTATTGTGGAAATTTGCAATGAACATTCAACCCCGCTGGGTGGCGAAACACACATGGTTTCGTCCACCTCTGGGTTGGTTCATGCGCCGTTTAGGCGGCATTGGCATCAAACGCGACGGCAATCTCAACAACATCACTGCTTTAAGCAATGCCCTGTTAAAAGAAAAACAGTGTTGGCTGGGCATGGCGATTGAAGGCACGCGCAGCTACAAACCTTACATCCACATGGGCTATTATCACATCGCCCAAACAGCGAACATCCCAATCGGCATCGCTTTTATTGACTACAACACCAAAACCGTCGGTGTGCGTGAATACCGTTATGTCAAAGACAATATCGCAGATGAACTGGCACAACTGGCGCTTGACTACGCAGGTATCGGCGCGCTGTATCCAGAAAAAATGGGACAGTTAAGCGTACGTGAAAAAATTCGTAAATAGAAGTGCAAATAGAAGCACATATAGAAACACTCATTGAAACATCATTTCGCTGGCTCTTTTTGTATCCAAGCACACGCACAGGCCACCATTGCAAACACCAGCATCACCCCAGTCATGGCAAACGCAGGACTGTGTGAGAACACCGAAACCAAAAAGGTGGAAACCGCAGCGGTGGCAAATTGCAATGACACCGCCAATGCAGTGACAGAGCCAGCCTGTTGGCGATCATGACGATGCAACAAAATCGCCATGCCATTTGCACACAATGCATTGACATGCGCAACATAAAGCACCACAAAAGGAATGATCCAACGCCCATAAGGTGTCAAGAGCACCAAAGCCAGTCCTGCGAATGCCAATACACTGGCCTGATACACCATCAACTTTTGTGCTGAGAATCGCTTGAGTAAATATAAATTCAATGTCGTCACCAAAGACATGGCAATGATGTTTGAACCAAAAAGCAAAGCAAACTCCAGCTCAGTGAAGCCGAGCAATTGAGTGTACACAAACGACGCCCCAGAAATGAAAGCAAACATACCCGACATCGCACATGCCATCAACATCATGAGCGTCACATTGTCCCAAGTCAGCAATGCCCAATAAGAACGCAACACCCGGAACACATGCAAACCTTGGCTTTTATCAGGCTGATGCGTCTCAGGGACATCACGATGCACAAAATAAAAAGCACCACTGGCAAACACCGCCAACACCACAAAAATAAAACGCCAGCCTGCAATCATCAAACACACCGCACCAATCGATGGCGCCAATAAAGGCGCAGTCATTGTCACCAAACTCATTTTTGACATCATGCTCGGTAATTGAGCTGGGGGAAAAATATCCCGTGTCGCCGCGCGCGCCATCACCACACAAGCACCACAACCCAAAGCTTGAAACCCCCTGAGAATCAGCAAATGCTGGACATCATTCACAAATGCACAGATCAAGCTGCTCACGGCAAACAAGGCAATCCCACTCAACAGCAATTTACGCCGTCCAAAATAATCCGACAGTGGGCCATAAATCAGCATACCGATGCAAAAACCTGCAAAAAACACACTTAGACTCAATTGCAACTGAGCCGAAGTGGCCGCCAAATCAATCGCCATCACTGGCAATGCGGGCAAATACATGTCAATCGCCAAAGCGCCGAAGGCCACAACAGAACTGAGGATCAGGATCAAACGGGTAAAAGAAGAATTAAAAGATGGAGAGGATGACATACACAGAAGACCTACGCAAAATGAGGTGAATGGTTGTCCATTATAGAGGCTTTTATAAAATGCTGTGTCGCAGCATTTTATAAAAGCCTCCCCTTAATCACGCATGCATAATGCCAGCAAAGCTTAATGAATCATCAATAAGAGCCTTGCATAAAAAAACCACCCATGATGCATGGGTGGTTGAGGAGAAAATGAATGGGTCTTGGAATGAAGAAAACACAAAACAAACAGGGGGGTTCAACTGCGCACACCACTAAATGTCACTCCATTTGAATTTAAAAATTAAAAAGCGTGAGGCCTTTAGACCTTTTGCCCCAATGGTTTTAAAAGAGCGTTGTAATGAATATTTTAATCTGAATATTGATTCGCCTTATATGCTTCTTGCCCCGCAGGTGCGACCAGATAAACAAGCAGTTCTTCCGGCCATTACTCATAATGACGGAACAGCAAGAGTTCAGACAATAGGTGAGACTGAGCATCCGTTACTTCGAAAATTAATCCTGGAATTTGAAAAGAGATCTGGAGTACCGGTTCTGCTTAACACTTCATTTAATAGAAATGGAGAACCGGTGGTCTGTAAGCCAATGCATGCGATGGATTGTTTTTTAAATACCAATCTCGATGCTATGGCCATCGGGCCATACTGGCTGGAGAAAAAAACTTAAAAAACACAATCACCAGCTGATTAAACAGCTGGTGTGAGCTCTTATTTTGGCCCGTCTTTTGGTTTGAGAGTGATAACCAGAATAATAATCTGAGCTAGAAAGAAGCTTCCTAGAAAGACTGCTCCACCTTCACTGAATCC
>ERZ724525.620-NODE-620-length-20293-cov-11.910515_pt1 | contig 20293 bp, 11 predicted proteins | sample MGYA00376058_ERZ724525 | MGnify/ENA primary metagenome ERZ724525 (study PRJEB28724, sample SAMN07190888) | wastewater metagenome | isolation source: influent of sewage treatment plant in Hong Hong | place: USA: Christiansburg, Virginia | collected 2016-03-01 ... | reverse complement strand
CCTTTTTTTGAAAAGTATCCTGATTGGTTCTCTTTAATGTCTATTAATGCTTCCGATTTGTATCCACTTTTGGATTCTATTACTAATTTTAAGAATAAAGCAAATTGGATTATTGATTTAGCAAAACAATTTCATGATAAAGAATTGCCAACAACAATATTGGGTTTGACTCGATATAGAGGGATTGGTAGGAAATCAGCTCATGTAATTCTAAAAGAATTAGGGTATAATCCTAATGGTATTATGGTCGACTTGCATGTCTTGAGGGTTGCTCCAAGATTGGGTATTGTACCTGATTTTAAAGATGCCGATAAAATGGAACAACAGTTACTTTCGAAATTAGATTCTTCGACTTGGTCAGAAATTGGTATGGCTATTTCTTTTCACGGGAGATTGATTTGTAGACCCATTCCTAATTGTAAGTCTTGTCAAATTAATACAATTTGTGATTATTTTATTAATGAGGGGAAAGTGTAATGTCCTAGATATTCACATAAAATATAAAAGTCAATAAGTACTATTGGCTATCATTTTGAATTGTTTATTCAGTTTCCTTATCTTCCGTTTCTTCTAAATCTTGTGTTTCTCTTCCAACTTTAATTTTTGGATTATCTTTATTACCAGTAACGGTTATTGGTATTCCAAAAAGACCAAAAGGAGGTAATCCTAATCTCATTTTTAAATTTAGTCGACCATCCAAACTTGTAGTTCCTTCTATTCTTGGTCTAAAACCTGCGAATTTGAATTTGAATCGTTCGATAGTCATTATGTTATTTTTAATCGAACTTTTAATATCAACTTTAGATAGTTCAGGATTCTTTATTTTATCGTGATTGGTTTGGCTTCCAACTACATTAAACATCTTCATTCCATAGAGTTTAATGTCTTTTACGGATAAAACTCCGTTCCCTACTAATGATGGGAATACAGGTTCCATATTTGCGTTTAAACGGCCTTTAAGTTTGTAATCTAAAGAAACTATTCCTTGTGCTTTTTCTGCGGCACTTGCCATCTCTCGAAAAATTTTAACTTCTTTATAGGCTCTTTTGATATCAAAGTCTGTGGCTTTAATTTGATACTCAAATAGTGCTTTTTTAGCAGTTAAGCTTTCGTATAGTGCATTCATTCCTACTTGGCATCCAATAAGGTTGAAATTGGTGTTTTGAAGGTATAATTTACCATTTTTCATTTTCAAATTTCCATTGGCTTTAGTAAGATGTAATTCTTGAAAATCGACTTTTTGAGCAATGGCTTTGAATTGCAAATCAAGATTTTTAGGTATAATTATGACTCCAGTACTAGTTGTTGACTTAGTAGGGTTCTCTTTAGTTGTGTTTGCAGCAGCTGTGTTAGTTGTTTCTGAACTCATAAATTCATCTGCATTGATGTACTTTGATTGCAAAGTAAAAGCACCTTTAAGTGTCCCTTTTCTTGGGCTTAGAAAGTTAAATACATTTTTTAGATAACCATTTAACTTAAAATCGGATTGACTGTAACTTGCTATGAAGGTATTGAAGGACATTTTGTCTTGATTGAATTTGAATATCCCTTCTTTGATTAACAGTTTTTTCGGAAGATAAGTAGAGGCTACTGCAATATTCCTGATTTCGAGTGTTCCTTTGCTGTTGAGTTTGCTATAATTTCCTTTTTCAGCATCACTTTGTTTCCCTTTAAGGGCTAAGTCCGTTTTAATGTAACCATCAACATCTAATCCTTTTTGTGAAAAGACTTTGTATATTTTGCTGATATTTAAAACACCTTTTGCTTTTATATCGTAAGCTAAATCTTTGAAGTTTTCTAAGTTGGCTTCAACTGTAAAGAGTTCTTGTTCAAAAGTAAAACTTGCGGGTTGTAGTTTTACTTTTAAATCATCAATAGTTCCTTTTTGATTTTTAATGGTAGCATTGCAATTGATGTTGGTGATTGGATTTGGATAATATTCTGTTTGAATAAATCCATTTTTAAGATCAATAGCAATATCAGCAATTGGAAAACTGTTAGTTTTTGCATTATAGGTTCCCTTCATTGTTCCTTTTCCAGTTAAAAGCCCTTTTACGGTTAGATTCGGAATTCCTAATGCATTATTTAGTTTTTCTAAATCAATGAAACTGAATAATTCCCCATTCAATTCAATGTTTTCCACTCCTTTAGAGTGCCATTTTGCTTTTAAATATTCTTTCTCAATATTCAAAGAAATACCATTTACATCCAATAACAACTGGTTTGGGTCAAGAGATTGTAATTTTGCGTTAAAATCTAAGTTTAAATTAGAAACAGGAAATTTACTTTTGTTGTAGTTTATAAAACCGTCTTTTATTTTTAAGTCTAAATGTAAGTCTGGTGCTATTTTTTGAGAAGCAATGTATTTCCCTTTTAGGGTTAAAAGTAGGTCGGTTTTCCCTTTAATTTCTGTTTTTTCTAGCCAAGTGATGAATTTAGGTGGAAAAGCATTAATCAAATCATAGAGTTCGCTATCATTCGATTTAATGTTAAAATCAATATTGTATCCGTCTTTTAGGAAATCAAATTTACCTTTGAAATCCACTAATAATTTGTTTATGTTCAGATTATTTTCTTCAAAAACAAAAGACAAAGAGTTTACATTAACTTTCGTAATCAAATCACCTTCTACTTTTTTATTCATCAAATACGGTTCGTTTTCGTAGATGAAATTCATTTTGGAAATGTTAATGTTAGAATATAAATCAAATAAGTCTGAACTTAAATCTCCTTTTCCTGTATAATTAAAATCAAATAAATCAAGATGAATTGCCGTTGATTGGTCATCATAAACTACTTTGCTGTTTACGATTTCGATTTTCTCAAGTTGTAATGCTGTGCTGCTTTCATCATCATTTTCCTTGGTTGCTTCTTCACTTGCTTTATACACATTGTAATTCGCTTGACCATTTTTATCAACTTTTACGTTGATATTTCCTTCGGTTACAATAATTTGGTCAATGTCTACTGCCTTGCCAAAAAGTAAACTTGTTACATCGATACCAAAAGCGATTTCTTTGGCAGTTACAAATTTTTCTTTTTCAAAAGGAATTGAACCATTTAAATTGACATCGTTTAAAGTCAATGTCAATGATGGAAAATGTTTAAAAAACGATAGATTAGCGTCTCCGTAATTAAGTTCACCTTCTAGTTTGGTATTCGCATATTTTTTTACTTCTTCTTTTATTGTGTCAGAAAAAATAATGGGTGTAAGGAATAGTACGACCAAAATACTACCGAATGTTATTCCTAAATATTTTACTGTTTTTAAGAAGATGTTTTTTTTATCTATCGCCATTTTAAGTAAAGTGTTTGTTGTTTATCCGTGTACCGTTTCTGATTTTCCATAATTTCCAATGATGGAACTTTCATAATCTATCCATTCTTGCCAACGTTTATCAACATCTGTTTTTTCTGTATATTGTCTGGCAAATTTCAAGAAAGTTGTGTAATGACCTGCTTCACTTACCATTAAATCGTGATAGAATTTTGCTAGTTCTGGGTCTTTTATGTTTTGTGAAAGCACTCTAAAGCGTTCGCAGCTGCGTGCTTCAATCATTGCTGCAAAAAGTAATCTTTCTACCAAAGCATCGTTACGGCTACCGTCTTTTTTTGCAAATTTGACTAAATCATTAACATAATTGTCTTTTCTTTCTCTCCCTAAGGTTAATCCTTTTTCTTTAATGATGTTATGAACCATTTGGAAATGTTCCATTTCTTCTAAAGCAATTCTGGTCATTTCGGTCACTAATTCTTCTTTTTCTGAATTATTAATGATAATATATATGGCATTAGAAGCCGCTTTTTGTTCGCACCAAGCATGATCTGTGAGAATCTCTTCAATATTTGATTCTACGATAGTAACCCATCTCGGGTCAGTAGCTAATTTTAATCCTAACATGATATTATTCAATTTATTGACTACAAATTTAGCTTTTTAGTTTTGATTTTTCTTTCAAAAAGCTAGAATCAGAATGAAATAGTATTATTTTGTACCCACAATATATTTGATATGAAAAAACTATTGGTAATTGGTTTTGTTTGGCCAGAGCCTAATTCTTCGGCTGCTGGAAGTAGAATGATGCAACTCATTGGTTTGTTTCAAAAGCAAGGATATGAAGTAACTTTTGCCAGTGCAGCTCTAGATAGTGATTATATGATTGATTTATCAAAGTTTGGTATTCATAAAGTTGCTATAAAGCTAAATGATTCTAGTTTTGATGAGTTTGTAGGGGCTTTACAGCCCAATGTGGTTTTGTTTGATAGATTTATGATTGAAGAACAGTTTGGGTGGCGAGTTATTGAAAATTGTCCTAATGCGGTTAGAATTTTAGATACTGAAGATTTGCATTGTTTGCGATTGGCCAGACAAAAAGCTTTTAAACAAAAAAGACCGTTTTCTCTGGAAGATTTATTGGTTGAAGAAGTAGCAAAGCGTGAGATTGCAAGTATTTTAAGATGTGATTTGACTTTAATGGTGTCCGAATTTGAAATGGATGTTCTGCAGGCCGTTTTTAAAATAGATGCTTCTTTATTGTTTTATTTACCCATTCTTTCGAATGCATTCGACGCTTCTTTTGTAAATGAATTGCCTTCGTTTGAAGAACGAGATGGTTTCGTTTTTATAGGTAATTTTCTTCATGAGCCTAATTGGAATGCCGTTGAATATTTGAAAGAGACGATTTGGCCTAAAATTCTTCAAAAATTACCGAACGCAACTTTAAAAATTTACGGAGCATATCCTTCTCAAAAAGTGCTACAATTGCATCATCCTAAAACAAATTTTTTTATTATGGGACGTGCGGAAGACGCTCAGAAAGTTGTTCAACAATCAAAAGTAGTTTTGGCTCCTTTGCGTTTTGGAGCGGGTATAAAAGGGAAATTATTAGAAGCGATGCAAGCAGGTACGCCGAGTGTAACCACTACTATTGGTGCAGAATCTATGCAGGGAGATTTGCCGTGGAATGGCTATGTTAGTGATGCTGTTGAAGAATTTGTAGACGCAGCAGTTCAGTTGTATACTGATAAATCCAGCTGGCTTACATCACAACAAAATGGGTTTTCTATTTTGAATAAAAGATATAAAAAAGAGCTTTTTGAAAGTGTTTTTGAAGAACGATTACAACATTTGTTGTTTACCATTGAGGAGCATCGACTTAATAATTTTTACGGTGCTCTTTTGCAACATCATACGCTCGCAAGTACAAAATATATGTCCAAGTGGATTGAAGCCAAGAATAAGTAAAAAAAAATCCCGTTTTGAAAGTTCAAAACGGGATTTCTATTGTAAAGAAAACTTTTGTTATGCTAACATAGTTACTGGGTTTTCAATGTATTGTTTTAATGTTTGTAAAAACTGAGCGCCCGTTGCTCCATCAATAGTTCTATGGTCACATGCTAAAGATAACATCATAGTGTTGCCAACTACAATTTGTCCATTTTTCACTACAGGTTTTTCAACGATTGCTCCTACAGAAAGAATAGCTGAATTTGGTTGATTGATGATAGAGTTGAATTCAGTAATTCCAAACATACCTAAGTTAGAAATGGTAAAAGTGCTTCCTTCCATTTCAGTAGGTAATAATTTTTTGTTTTTTGCTCTTCCTGCTAAATCTCTTACACTAGCACCAATTTGTGATAAACTCATGCCGTCAGTAAAAGGTAATACAGGAACAACTAAACCATCTTCAACAGCTACTGCTACACCAATATTTACGTGATAGTTGATAGTGATAGCATCCTCTTTCCACTGTGAATTGATTTTTGGGTGTTTCTTTAATGCCAAAGCACTTGCTTTAATAACCATATCGTTGAAAGAAACTTTGGTATCTGGCACAGTATTGATTACGGCTCTTGATTTCATAGCTTCGTCCATACTCACTTCAATTACCAAATTGTAATGAGGTGCTGTGAACAAAGATTCTGATAAACGTTTTGCAATAATCTTTCGCATTTGCGAATTCTTAATTTCTTCTGTTGCTACTTGTCCAGCAGGAACATAAGGTTTTGGAGCTGCTACAGTTTCCGTCTTAGCGGCAGGAGCTTGTTGTGGAGCTGCTTGAGTAGTAGCACTTGCTTGTGGTGTAAAGTTTTCGATATCGCTTTTTGTGATACGACCATTTTCACCACTTCCTTTAACTTGTGATAATTGGATTCCTTTTTCTGAAGCTAATTTTTTAGCTAGAGGGGAAGCTAATATTCTTTGTCCGTCGGCGCTTGGCTCTTGAACAGTTTCAATATTTTTTTCTGTTGTTGCTGGTGCAGCTGCTGTTTCTGTTGCTACAGGTGCAGCAGTAGTTCCGCCAGCAGTAAAGCCAGCTGCTACTCCAGTAATATCAGTTCCTGCAGGTCCGATTATAGCTAAAAGACTGTCAACAGGTGCTGTATTTCCTTCTTGAATTCCTATGTAAAGTAATGTTCCAGCGTTGAACGACTCAAACTCCATTGTGGCTTTGTCTGTTTCTATTTCAGCTAGGATATCACCTTCGGCGATGGTATCTCCGACTTTTTTTAACCAAGTAGCTACTGTACCTTCGGTCATAGTATCACTTAATCGTGGCATAGTTACTACGATTACTCCTTTTGGAAGTTCTGTAGCGGTAGTTGTTGCTGCTGGAGTAACAGTTGCTTCTTTTGGTGCTTCTGTTGCTGCTGGTGCAGGAGCAGTAGCTCCTCCAGCAATTAATGCAGTTACATCTTCGCCTTCTGCTCCAATAATAGCAAGTAACGAGTCTACAGGTGCAGTTTCTCCTTCTGGTATTCCAATATATAATAGTGTTCCTTCATTAAAGGATTCGAATTCCATTGTTGCTTTGTCTGTTTCGATTTCAGCTAGAATATCTCCTTCATTTATTTTGTCACCTACTTTTTTAAGCCAAGTTGCTACCGTTCCTTCCGTCATAGTGTCGCTCAAACGGGGCATTGTAATAATTGTTGCCATAATGGATTATAATTTGTGAGGGATGAATGGATAGTTTTCTTGTTCGTATACCACATCATAAAGTTGTTGTACTTCTGGGTATGGAGATTCTTCAGAGAATTTCACACACTCTTCTACTAAATCTTTTACACGTTGGTCAATTACTTCGATTTCTTCCTCTGTTGCATATTTTTGATCCATAATTACATCTAAAACTTGAGTAATTGGATCTATTTTTTTGTATTCTTCAATTTCTTCTTTAGAACGATACAATTGGGCATCTGACATAGAATGTCCTCTGTAACGGTATGTTTTCATTTCTAAGAATGTTGGTCCGTCGCCACGTCTAGCTCTTTCGATAGCTTCAGTCATTGCTTCGGCTACTTTCACTGGGTTCATTCCGTCAACAGGTCCGCAAGGCATTTCGTAACCTAAACCTAGTTTCCAAATGTCAGAGTGATTGGCCGTTCTTTCTACAGAAGTTCCCATCGCATAACCGTTGTTTTCTACGATAAAAACTACTGGTAATTTCCAAAGCATGGCCATATTGAATGCCTCGTGAAGTGAACCTTGGCGGGCAGCTCCGTCTCCAAAGTAAGTAAGAGTAACTCCTCCAGTATTGTTGTATTTGTCTCCAAAAGCTAAGCCAGCTCCCAATGGGATTTGTCCTCCTACAATTCCATGTCCTCCGTAGAAACGGTGTTCTTTTGAGAAAATGTGCATAGAGCCTCCCATACCTTTTGAAGTACCTGTAGCTTTACCTAGAAGTTCAGCCATTACTCTTCTTGGGTCAACACCCATTCCGATTGGTTGTACGTGGTTTCTATAGGCGGTAATCATTTTGTCTTTTGTCAAATCCATAGCGTGGAGTGCTCCTGCTAAAACGGCTTCTTGACCATTGTACAAATGAAGAAAACCTCTTATTTTTTGTTGTATGTAAAGAGCAGCTAGTTTGTCTTCAAACTTTCTCCAAAGAAGCATGTCTTCATACCACTTTAAATATACTTCTTTCGTAACTTCTTTCATCTGAAATAATTCTTTTGTAAGTGTTAATACTATTCGAAATGGTGTAAAATTTATTATATCGAAGTGCGGTTTTTGAAAACCGAACTTCTAATCCAACACAAATTTGCGAAATGCAAAAATAAGACATTCCGAGTAAGCAATAAAATTTAACAACCAGTTTTTATTCTGATTAGAGGAATTTTTTGTTAAACATAAAGGGGAGCAGGTTTTTAAGTGAGTCAGACTGGTAAATTACACCGGTTTCTCCCATAAAATAAATTTCAATAGGTTGTTCTTGTTTGATTTCATATTCGGCTATGGATTGTCTGCAAGCGCCGCACGGAGGGATAGGTTCTGTAGTAGGGTTGGTGTCCGAAGCTGCTGTAATAGCCATTTTATTTATTCTCACTCCAGGATAATTCGCTCCGGCGTAAAAAATAGCTACCCGTTCTGCACAAAGACCAGATGGATAGGCGGCATTTTCTTGATTGGAACCACAAACTACTTTGTTGTTTTCTAATAATAAAGCGGCTCCAACTCTAAAATTCGAATAGGGAGCATAAGCATTCTTGCGAATAGTAATGGCTTCTTGCATTAAGTCTTGAATTTCTTTAGGTAATTCAGTTATCGAGTCAAATTGCTTGAATGAAGTAGTGATATTAATTTCTTTCATGATTCTAAATTTTCTAGTTTAGAGACTATTTGTTTTTTGAAGAAGTTTTTAGTGAAATTTATTTTTCATTGTTGAGGAAAAAAAATCCAAATTTCAAGGCTATAGCTTTTGAAATTTGGATTTGTTATCAACTTAATGTGTTTTCTAATAATTTTCGTATTTGTCGCCAAAATTAAAGGTTAAAGAAAAGCGTAAAGTGTTTTCTAAAGGATTTTTAACTTTTGATGCGGAAAATAAATAAGATACATCTACTTTGACTACATTATATTTGAAACCTGCTCCTAGAGAGAAGAATTTTCTAGCTCCTTTTTCATTACTTTCATTAAAATATCCTGTTCGCAAGGAGAAAGAATCTTGGTATTCGTATTCTGCGCCCAATGCGTAGGTTATTTCTTTTAGTTCTTCGCTAAAACCTCCTGGTGCATCACCAAAAGATTTAAAGATACCAGAAACCCATCCTATTTTGCGATAGTCTTCTGTTTTTTGAGCTGTTTCAGCTGCTGTATCACTATTTTCGTATTGAGGAGTAGGTACTAGTAGCTTGTTAAATTCAAGATTAACACCAATTTTGTTGTATTCGTCTAAAATAAAATCAAAACCTCCCCCGATTTTTAAGTTAGACGGCAAAAAATTTGTGCTTTGTTCAGATTCCGTTAAATCATAATTAATTTTTGGACCTAAATTCTGAAAATTAAAACCACCTCTCCATCTTCCGTTAAAGTCGGAATAGGCTATTTCTTCTGATTGGTAATAGCCTGCAATATCTACAGCAAATGTGCTAGCTGGTGATGCATCACCGTTGTCTGATGCTACTTTTAAATTAGAATGAATGAATCTTCCTCCCACAGCCATAGAGAAATAATCGCTTAAGTGTAGGGAATAGGAGCCATCAATAGCAAATTCGTTTGGAGAGACCAGTCTTGGAACGTCATTGGCATTTTCTCTTAGTTCTATTTCCCCAAGCCCAAAATATCTTATACTTCCAGCAAAAGCACTTCTGTCATTAAACCGATTATAATAGGTTACTTGTCCTAGGGAAATATCATTTACGATGTCGGTAAGATATGGAGTGTAACTTACTGAAAATCCTTGCTTGTCAGTAGCAAAAGCATATTTGGCAGGATTCCATTGTTGTGAATAAGTGTCTGGTGATGTTGCTACTCCGATGTCTCCCATACCTGCTGCTCTTGCATCGGCTGCAATTTGTAGAAAAGGGACTCCCGTTGTAATTGATCTATCTTGTGCTATTGCGTTGGTTGTTACTACGCCAATAAAAATCAAAATTAATTTCTTCATTATTTTTTTAATCATTAAACAAATATAGTATTAAATCAAAGTATTACCAATTTTTCTATTTTTTCAGCTTTTTTGTTGTTCAATGATGACTTGACTGTCAATCGATAAACATAAACTCCTTTTCCTAATCGGTCACCAAAATCATCCTTTCCGTCCCATTTAATTTCTCTTGATAAAAATCCCTCGGTAGTGATGATTTGATTTTTTGACCAAACTACTTTCCCGGTAATTGTCATGACTTGTACTTGTACCTCTAGGGGTTCAAATGGTCTGTTGTGTGTGAACCAAAACTCGGTATAGTTTACAAATGGATTGGGATAATTCAAAACATTTGTAAGTGTTATAGATTCATTGCCAACCACAAGAAACTGTATTTCGCTAATGACAGGATTATTGTATACGTCCCATGCTTTTATGGTTATGGTATGAAGTCCTACTGAGAGATTTCTGAAAGGGAATCTAATTGTTCCAGAGGTAAAATCATCTAGTTTGGTTTCATAATAATCATTTAAGATAAATGGATTGCTTTCGTCTCCGTCTAAAATTGCAACAATGTCATGTCCAATTCCGCTGGCAGTATTTATTCCGTTTTCGTCTTCTAATTGTACTATTAATATAGGAGACTGATTGGTCGTTCCGCCAGAAACGAAATTTTCATCGTTCATATATAACTTCACTTTTGGACTAATATTGTCTGCAACAGCATTTTCATTAATTCCTCCTATTTTAATAGTTGTGTTTTGTCCAGTTTGGTTTTCGAGTGCATTATTTTTTTTGGAATAGAAACTAATTTTTCCATTTCCAAGGGGGATACGAATATCTCTTGGGACTACAAAACTAAATTCAAACTGACCATTTTTTACTGTTGCATTTCCTCTAAAGATAGCTTCGCCTAATACAGAGAATGGTATGCTGGGACTGTTTCCGTCATTATTAAGCGTATTTCTAGTGACTAATTTGTCAGTGATAATCGTTGCAATTTCTCCATTATAATTAGACAGTACATTATTGTTTTCGTCTGTGACTTCACCAGAGAGCTTCATTTTTGATAGCGACTTGAAATCGTCTATTGGTTGTGAAATAGCAATGTCATTTACCTTTGTTAGGTTAATTTTAGGTTTTGCTATGGCGAGGTGTAAAGCGGGGTCGCCTATAAAAACTACAACATTTGTAGATGAATTTGGATTTGTGTTTTTTGAAATTCGAAGTGCTTCTGCTATTGAAATGTAGTTATTCGAACCAAATGAAAGTAGATTTTTGGTCAATAATGGATTGAAATTCTCGGCGCTGAATTGTCCAATCGAGCGTATTGTAGTTATCATTGCAATAGCGCCTCCTTTTGGGTTCCAATAAGTATATTCGCCTGCTGTTGGACGTAATGGATTGTCAAATCTAGAAAATTCGCAAGTAATCGTTACAAAAAGCGGATATCTGAATGGATTGTTTAGGTTTTGTCCGTCTGATTTTTCCCAAATACGTTCTACAGCCAATCCGTCTTCACCACCATGTCCTAAATAATTGAAGACCAAAGCGCCTTTTTCGAAGGCATTGAATAAATCTGTTCTAGCTTTTGGGTATCGAAATCCACCAGCCGATGCTTCTTGTATATAGGAGTCAAGTAAAATTTTGGAGACATTTAGAAATGGTTTTTCAGTCGTGATTAAGTCTCCTAAATTATTTTGTTTTTCTTGTAGGGAAGCGTCTGAGGGAACATCTGAATCATCACCTATGAGTACGAAGTTGTTTCTCCAATTTCCATAAGATTTTAAGTCGTGATAGTCGATTACTTTTTGCACCATTTCTTCGGCTTGTTTGGTGTCGTTTACGATCATTCTGCCTACAGCGATATCAATTCCTCCAAAACTAGACGTTATGTTTCCTTCATTGGTATCCATTAATCCAAAAAAATCATCAGAGGCAAAAGAAGATTCTCCTGTGGCATTACTTATTAAGGAGTGATAAATTGGAACTATGTTGCTGTTGTTATTGATTCTGTTCTTGTAATCATAGGATGCGTCCCCAAAAAGGTTGACGTATTTAATTCTTTTACTAGGAGCAGAAGCGTTGTCGTATATGTATTTGATGCAATTTCTAATTGCTCCAATATCTTGTTTTCCTGAGGCAAATTCGTGATAAATGGTTTCGGTTGAAATCACTTTTACGTTTAGATTAGAGTAATTTCTGTGGAAAGTAGCCAGTTTTTCGGCTTGATTAATTAAAAAATTGGGTGTAATAATCACATAATCGATGTCTTGAAACTGACCCTGATTGTTTTTAAAAATACTTCCTTTGATGTTTTGGTTGGCAATTTTTGTTTTTTTCGAAACAGTTGGAGTCAAAAAGTCATTAGCATCTAATGCAATATATTTTCGGACTTCACCCAAATTGGCTTTAAAACTGAGCTGGTTTTGGTTGTTGTTTTCAATTTTTTGAATGGCATTGAGTTCGGTTACATCCCATATCTGATTTATAGCTGTGGCGTTGGATAGCGCATATTCAACAATTCCGCTTGCAGAAAAAGCATTGTCGTATTGAAAATGAAATTGTTTGCCGTATCCTACTAGTTTCCTTTTAGCTACCACTTTTATGTAGTCTAAGTACCCAATTGCATTTGGGACTCCTCCATTATTATAAGTGTATTTTATTTTGTTTTTTTCGGAGCCTAAAAAAGTAGCGTTGCTTGGAAGGTTTCCAGCATAAAAAGAAATTCCTGAATTATTGGCTACTGCAGGAAAATTTATGGTTGCAATAGGGGAGTTATTTGCAGAAACCACGAAGGATGTTGGGGTAAAGGCTGCGGAAGCGGTCTCTGTACTGATTTTTATAGGTACTGTTGCATCAATGTTGGGAAAATCAAAATCGAATTCTTGTTCGTTATTGATGTCGAATTTTTCTCCAAACCATTGCCGTCCCAGTTGTCCGATGTTGATTTTGTCCAATTCATGAAATTGAGTATCATCAAAAGTTGATAAACTAAGGGTTGGGTTTCCTGAAGGCTGTGTAAATGTTTGAATTCTTTTTCCAGAATTACCATCAGTAGTGATGTAATAATAAGACTGGTCTTCATAGAGGTTATTGAAGGTCTTGCTTTCTGTGTTCCAGGTGTCGGTTCCTTCTCCATAAAAAAGAATATAATCTTCGTTATTAAAGACTCCGTCATTTTCGCCAATTACTTCAATAGGCGTTTCTTCAATGTCTAGTGGATATGAATTATTGTTTGTCAGTGGAATCATTTTTCCGCCATTACCATAAATTTTGATTCTTCTTGGGTCTATTGCATTGGTTGATAATCCTAATTGCTGTAGAAAGCTTCTTGATATTTTGTAAACTCCTGATTTTTTAATTTGGAATTGGTACCAATTGCCAGAGGACAACACAGAATTACTTATGGTTTGTATAGCACTGGTTTTATCTGTATTCGTTGTTCTATTTGTGTTTTGAACTACTGAATAAGAGATTGAAGTGACTTTTTTTATTCCAAAATTATCTTTTACAAGTGGTGAAAAAGTTAAAAATACTGTCGAAACATCTCTCGAAATAGTCGTTGTAATTTTTTCGTTTAGGTTTGAAGGAATGTTTGCAATTATTAAGTCACCTAATTCCTCGTTAGTGATGTTTTCGTATGTAACATTGTTGATTATTAAGGTTTCATAGGATGAATTCGATTTTATCGGGCTACTATAAATAATGGTTTTGTTTAGAGGGTCAAATTGAAAAGCATTATTGTTGAAAGTTGGAATTCTGATGGAATAATCTCCAATGTTGGTGTTTTTTGTTGGAAGCCAGTTAATTACAATCGTCTCACTATACTGTGCGAAAATAAAAAAAGGCAGTATAAGTAGTGACAATGTAAATAATCTGTTTTTCATCTTGATTCTAACGAACTTTAGTTGCTAATATTTTAATGGGTAAAAATAATTTAATTACTCTAGGTTTTAATAATAAAAAATATATTTTTGCGTTGGTATTCAGGGATTGTATAAATTTAATTAGCCCCGTTAAAATTATTAAATATTGGTGTTGTAGGTAAAAGGTTAATTGTTATATTGCGGCACCAAATTATGACCTATTAATAGTATGAAAGTAAAGAAAATTTTGAACTTAAAATTGATCACATCAATTTTACTGATTGCAGGATTAGCTAGTTGTAGTAAAAAATCTAGCTCTAGTAATGCTTCAAGAGCAACGGGATGGAACTTAGATCGTCAGAAAAATGTTGCTGCTAAAAACAAAAATCAAGCTGGCCCTGGTTTGGTTTTCGTAGAAGGAGGAACTTTTACTATGGGTAGAGTTCAAGATGATGTAATGCACGATTGGAACAACTCTCCAACCCAACAACACGTTCAATCCTTTTATATGGATGAAACAGAAGTAACCAATTCTATGTACTTAGAGTACTTAGAGTGGTTGAAAAAAGTTTTTCCTCCAACTGAAGAGAATTATAAAAATATATATGAAGGAGCATCTCCAGATACTTTGGTTTGGAGAAATCGTTTGGGTTACAACGAGACGATGACTAATAACTATTTAAGACACCCATCTTATGCTGAATATCCAGTGGTAGGTGTAAATTGGATTCAAGCCAATGAGTTCGCAAAATGGAGAACGGAGCGTGTAAATGAAAGTATGCTTGAAAAAGCTGGTTTCCTGAAGAAAAATGCGAAAGTTAATGATGTGACTGCTGAAAGTCCTTTTAGTACCGAAACATATTTGGCTTCTCCAACTTCTGTTTATGGAGGAAATGAAGAAATTGTACTTAAAGAAAGATCTAAAAGAAAAGCACCTAGAGCAGGTAAAGATGGAAAAGTAGCAGAGCAAAAAAATGTTTATGCTCAACGTTCATCAGGAATTTTATTGCCTGAGTACCGTTTGCCAACAGAAGCTGAGTGGGAATACGCTGCAGCTGCTGATGTTGGACAAAGAGAATACAATATTTATAAAGGTCAAAAGAAATATCCTTGGTCTGGTAGTTACACTCGTTCAGGAAAACGTGTTTCTAGAGGAGATCAGTTAGCTAACTTCAAACAAGGAAATGGTGATTATGGTGGAATTGCAGGTTGGTCTGATGACGGAGCTGACATTACTAACCAAGTAAAAAAATATCCAGCTAATGATTTTGGTTTGTATGATATGGCTGGAAACGTAGCCGAATGGGTTGCCGATGTGTATCGTCCTATTATTGATAATGAATGGAATGATTTTAACTACTTCAGAGGTAACTTGTATACCAAAAATAAAATTGGTAAAGACGGTAAAATCGAAATTGTTACAACTAAAACAATTGAATACGATACACTAAGTAATGGTAAATTAGTTGCTAGAGCGTATCCAGGTCAAATTGCACAAGTTCCTGTTGATGAAAATGAAACTTATTTGAGACAAAACTTTGATAAGAGTAACAACATCAACTATAGAGATGGTGACAAACAATCTACTCGTTTTTATGATTTCGGAAACACAGGTGAAGAAACTAAAGGTGAAAAAGATGCACGTAAAATGTACAACTCACCTAAACATAATGTAGCTGTAGATAGTTTAGGTAAAATGTCTAGAAAATATGATTCATCTAGTAAAAGAACAACTTTGATTAACGACGAAGTTCGTGTTTTCAAAGGAGGATCTTGGAGAGATAGAGCGTATTGGTTAGATCCAGCTCAAAGAAGATATTTGCCACAAGATATGGCAACAGATTATATTGGTTTTAGATGTGCAATGTCTAGTGTTGGACCAAAAGCACAAAAAAGAAAATCACCAAGAAATTAATTTACTTTAGTATACTTATTATAAAAGCCCTTTGATTAGGGCTTTTATTGTTTTAATTCTATTTATTATGGATATAGCTAGCATTCATAACCTATTTTTACAGTGTGATTCTGTTTCTATTGACACACGTAAAATTTTACCTAACTCATTATTTGTAGCTATTAAAGGCGAAAATTTTGATGCCAATACATTTGCAGAGGAGGCTCTCACTAAAGGAGCTAAATACGTTATAATTGACAATTCTGATTATTACATTGATGAGAGGACGGTTTTGGTAGCCGATAGCTTAAAAGCATTACAGCAATTGGCTCAATTTCATAGAAATTATCTCAAAATTCCAATTATAGCTTTGACAGGAAGCAACGGAAAAACAACTACCAAAGAATTGATTCATACTGTTCTTTCTAAGAAATTCAATACCAAGGCAACGGTAGGTAATTTGAACAATCATATTGGGGTTCCCTTGACTTTACTATCCTTTACCAAGGAAACTGAAATAGGAGTAGTTGAAATGGGGGCGAATCATAAAAAAGAGATTGAGTTTCTTTGCCAATTGGCTACACCTGATTATGGTTATATTACCAATTTTGGGAAGGCGCACTTAGAGGGTTTTGGCGGAGTTGAAGGTGTGATTGAAGGTAAAAGTGAGATGTATGCTTATTTGTCTTTTGCTAATAAAACAACTTTTATTAACCTTGAGGACCCAATTCAAGTTGAAAAATCACAGTCACTAACTTGTTATTCTTTTGGTATTAATAAAAGTAGTGCTGCTGTCAATATTACAGCAATAGAGGCGAATCCTTTTGTAACAATAAAATATGATGGATATTCTATAGTTACTCATTTGATAGGTTTGTATAATGCTAATAATATCAATGCAGCTCTTACTATAGGTAAGTATTTTGAAGTGCCAATGGACTCAATTAAAGAAGCATTAGAAAATTATATTCCTGAGAATAATCGTTCTCAAATGGTTGTTAAAGGGTCGAATACTATTCTATTAGATGCATATAACGCTAATCCGAGTAGTATGGCGGTTGCTATAGATAATTTTATTCAATTGGAAAAACCTAACAAAATATTGGTTTTAGGGGATATGTTTGAACTTGGAGAAGAAAGTCTGTTCGAACACCAACAGTTGGTTCAACGCCTTTCTGGAGTTCCTGACGTGCGTTGTTTTTTTGTAGGGAAAGCTTTTTTTGATTGTAGAATAGTCCAAGATAATTTTCAATTTTATGCTACTTTCGATGGTTTTTCTGCTTATTTGATCGATCATCCTTTTTCAGATGCCACCTTGTTGATTAAAGGTTCAAGAGGTATGGCCTTGGAAAGAACACTAAATTACTTGTAAACAAAAAAACGCAACATTGAGTTGCGTTTTTTGTTGGAGTTAGATTTTCATCAAGAAACCTATTAGGTTTTCTTTTTTGTTCAATTCTAGTTTTTTTCGCAGTCTGTATCTTGCCAATTCTACCCCTCCATTAGAGATATTCATAATCTCTGCTATTTCTTTTGTAGACATATTCATTAGGAGATAGGTGGCTAAGTCTAATTCTCTTGGGGTTATCGTTGGATACTGTTCTTTCAGTCTTTTTAAGAAATCATAGTGTACGTTTTTGATGTGCTTTTCAAGATCTTTCCAACTTTTATCCGAGTTAACTTCTTTTACAATGCTTTTTTGAAGTTTTGTAAATTGTGCTTTTAAGGTATCATCTAAGTTGTCGTGATTGATTTCTTTAAGCTTATGGATGATTCCATTCAATATTTTATTCTTTTTTACTACTTGTAAGGAGTTGCTTACTAGTTCTTTGTCTTTTGCTAGGATTTTTATTTTTAGTTTGTCGTTTTTTAATTTTTCAATTTCTTTTTCAAGTGAATATTGTTCTTGTCTGATTTTTGTCTCTTTTTCGAGATATAGTCTTCTTTGTTCAACGGTTTCATAGTATTTGTTTTTTCTAATTTTTGCTTTAACTGTTCTTTGGATGTAAAGTATAATAACGACTACTAAAATGATGTAAATAATGTATGCTAAAAAGTGACGGTACCATGGTGGTAGTACTGTAAATTTTATTTCGGTCTCTTTAGATTGCACGCCATAACTGTTTCTAACTTTCACCTTCATTTCATAAGTTCCTTCACTCAAATTGGTGTATTCTTTGGTAAACATTCTTGACCAAGGGCTCCACTTTTCATCAAAACCTTCTAGTTTGTATGAAAATTCCACATTATCAAGGTTTTCGTAGGTAGGTGAAGAGAACGAAAATTGTACGTGATTTGAAGAATAAGGAAGCGTATATTTTGTTGTGTTTTTTTGTCCATTTCCTAAAAGTAAAGTGTCTTTTTGAAAAGTAAAATTTCTTATATACGCTTTAGGTATTGTTACAAATCTGTTCGCCTGTTCTGGATTGTAATGCGCCAACCCATTGGTTAAACCAATAAAAATATTTTTTTGATCAATAGTATTAATAGAAAGATTGTCGCTAACAAGTTCACCAGTTAAATTTGAAAAGGGTGCAGCACTATTTTGATAGCGATTATCTTTTTTTTGTAACATCCCCAATCCTTGACCATAAGTATACCATATATTTCCTAACTGATCTTCGTAAACTAAATTTACAATAGGGATTTTTTGGAAAAGAGCACTCATAGTTTTGTCTTCAAAGAACTGTTCTTGTTCCTTTGAATATTTGAAGAAGTGATTTTTTGTTTGAAAATATACTTTCCCATTTATTCGCTGGATGCCTCCAAATCCTGAATAACGTTTTGTGATTTCTTTATGAGTTTTAATTTTTACATACCGTTTTAAGTCTGTAGATAAAGTAATTTGATACAAAAGCCCATCTTTTTTTAACCAAATTGATTCTTCGTCTACTTCGAAAGTACTGGATGAATTGTCAAAGCCTGAAATTTGATGTCGATACGTCCAATTAGTACCTTTTTTTTCGAAAAGTGCAAAGCCATTGTAATTGGAGCCAATTAGAAAATTCTCTTTCCCAGGTATTTTTTTAAAACCAAAGTATCCTTTAGAGTCCAAAGTTTGAATCACATGATCTCCCTGAATTAGTAAAGCTCCATTATTATTACCGCAGAGTAATTGATTGTCGATAACTTGAATGTTCCAAGATTGTCCAGTGGTTCCTTCCACTAATTTGAAGACATCTTCTTTAAAATTTTGACTCCAACTGTGATAAAAGACACCTCTATTCGTCGCTACATAAAGATTTTGATTGTGCACGATAGAAGCATACACAGTACTGATGTCATAACTAAAGCCAAAATAGGTGAAAGGAGAGTTCTCGTTGACAAAAGCGATTCCATTGTCTAGTCCTAGCCAAATATTGTTTTTGTTGTCTATAAAGGAGGTTAAAACGGTATTGTTTTGCAATCCCTTCTTGTGATTAATGTGTTGAATGATTTTTCCGTTGGTGTCACAAACAACGATTCCATTCAAAACGGTATTGATTATTATGAATTTATTCTTAATGGCTATACCTCCTAAAGAGCTATTCTTTTTTATGAATGCATTGGTTTCAGTGTTCCAAGGCTGTAGCGCAGCATTTGAATAAGTGAAAAGCCCTTTGTTTAGTGTTGCGATTAATAGTTTTTGATTGGGTAAAGGGACTATGCTCCAAACTTCGGTAGTATTAAGTTGTTTTGTTCCAGGTAAGGCATAAAGCTTGTTATTCTTGTACTCCAAAAGGCCATTGGCGATATCTTGAAGATACAATCTTCCGTTGACCAAAAAAGAGAATTGGAAACGTTTTGGAGCTTTTATCGTTTGTATGGTATTGTTTTTAAGGTAAAAAGCTTTAGAAAAAGCTTGAAAAACTACTCCTTTATTAAATAAATGAATTTTCCAGATAAAATCGATGGTTTTGATTTTTGCTTTGGTAACCAAATGGGTAAGGGAATGGTAAATTAGTCTTCCTTTTTCATTAGGCTCGAAATAGCCAAACTCATTGTATCCTCCAACATAAATTTTTCCACTAGGATCTATTTTTACACATCTAATTGCGTCTGCATTACTCATTTTGTAACTACGCCAAGTAGTTCCATCAAATTGAAATAGACCATTGTTGTTGGCAAAATAAAGATTTCCATTTTTATCTTGATCGATGGCCCAGTTTTGAGTACCTCCTTTATAGTCAGATCGGGTATAATTTTTTATATCAGGAAGGCCTATGTTTTTTACTTGACCAAATACAGTTGTAATGAAGAATAGGAATGCAAAAGAAGTTATTTTTTTTTTGAAGTTGTTCATCATAAAGCAAAGGGGCTAAAAATTCGATAATTATACGCAAACGTTTTCTTTTTGTTTAAAAAATGATTCAAACAGGGGCTTTTATTGTTTAAATTTTGTTAAAATCTCAAAAAAGCTGTTTTCTATACAAATGTAGTGTTTCTTTTAGTTTTTGTAATTTTTTAAAATACCATTACTGTGAATTTAAAATATTGATATTGAATATTTTGTGTTTTTCTTGATAAGTTTTTATAAAGTTTATTTATTTAAATTGATGTGTTTTTGTAAGGATTTTTTAATGAGAATTTCAAAAAAATAACCTTAGTATTGCTGAAAATTATAAAAATAATTAACCTAAATTTTAGAAAAATGAAATTCACAAAAACATTTATTCTCT
>ERZ724525.617-NODE-617-length-20367-cov-15.153161_pt1 | contig 20367 bp, 22 predicted proteins | sample MGYA00376058_ERZ724525 | MGnify/ENA primary metagenome ERZ724525 (study PRJEB28724, sample SAMN07190888) | wastewater metagenome | isolation source: influent of sewage treatment plant in Hong Hong | place: USA: Christiansburg, Virginia | collected 2016-03-01 ... | reverse complement strand
CGGTGCCGGCCCCTCGGGGCTGACGACGGCGATCCGCCTGAAGCAACTGGCCGAGAAGGCCGGCAAGGAGCTTTCGGTGTGCGTCGTGGAAAAGGGCTCCGAAGTGGGGGCCCACATCCTGTCCGGGGCGGTCATCGAGCCCCGCGCGCTGGCCGAGCTGTTTCCCGACTGGAAGGAGCGCGGCGCGCCCCTCAACACGCCGGTGACGGCCGACCGTTTCCTGTTCCTCACCACCGACAAGGCTTACAAGCTACCCACCCCACCGCAGATGCACAACGAGGGCAACTTCATCGTCAGCCTCGGCAACGTGGTGCGCTGGCTGGGTGAGCAGGCCGAGGCGCTGGGCGTCGAGATCTACCCGGGCTTCGCCGCCTCCGAAGTGCTTTTCAACGCGGACGGCTCGGTCAAGGGCATCGCCACCGGCGACATGGGTGTCGAGAAGAACGGTGAGCCCGGCCCCAACTACCAGCCCGGCATCGAGCTGCACGCCCGCCAGACGGTATTCTCGGAAGGCTGCCGCGGCTCGCTGACCAAGGGCCTGTTTGCCAAATTCAATCTGCGCGACGGTGCCGACCCGCAAACCTACGGCATCGGCATCAAGGAACTGTGGGAAGTGCGGCCCGAGGTGCACCAGGCCGGACTGACCATGCACACCGTCGGCTGGCCCGTGTCCACCGACGTCTATGGCGGCTCCTTCCTGTATCACCTCGAGAACAACCAGGTGGCAGTAGGCTTCGTGGTCGGGCTGGACTACAGCAACCCGCACCTGTCGCCCTACGAGGAATTCCAGCGTTTCAAGACCCACCCGGAGATCCGCAAGGTCTTCGAGGGCGGCCGGCGCATTTCCTACGGCGCGCGGGCGCTCAACGAAGGCGGCTTCCAGTCGGTGCCCAAACTCAGCTTTCCGGGCGGCTTGCTGGTCGGCGACACCGCCGGCTTCCTCAACGTGCCCAAGGTCAAGGGCACCCACATGGCCATGAAATCGGGCATCGAGGCGGCGGAAGCGCTGTTCACCCATCTCACCTTCGATGGCCAGACCGGCCCCGAAGTGCTCGGCTACGCCGAACGCCTCAAGCAAAGCTGGCTGTGGGACGAGCTCTACCAGGTGCGCAACATCCGCCCGAGCTTCCGCTGGGGCCTCTTGGGCGGTATCGCCTACAGCGCGCTCGATACCTACCTGCTCAAGGGCCGGGCGCCGTGGACCCTGCATCACCACGCCGACCACACCCAGCTCAAGAAGGCGTCCGACTGCGCGCCCATCGTCTATCCCAAGCCGGACGGCAAGATCAGCTTCGACCGTCTTTCGTCGGTGTTCATCTCGGCCACCAACCACGCCGAGGAGCAGCCCTGCCACCTGCGCCTGAAGGATGCGTCGGTGCCGATTGCGACCAACCTGGCTCTCTATAACGCACCGGAAACCCGCTACTGCCCGGCCGGCGTGTATGAAATCGTCGAGGACCCGAGCGGCCCGCGCATGCAGATCAACGCCCAGAACTGCCTGCACTGCAAGACCTGCGACATCAAGGACCCGACCCAGAACATCGACTGGGCCGTGCCGGAAGGCGGCGGCGGCCCGAACTACCCGAACATGTAATGCGGACTTCCAGGCGACCGCGATCCGTCGCGGCGACCCGGCAGCCAAAAGAAACAAAAAAGAGAACAGCACGCAGCACCGTCTCAACCATCAACGGTCCCTGGAGGGCTTATGTCGAAAAACACAATCCAGGCAAAGATTCGGGCCAACCCGAAATTTGCTGAAATGGTCGGCAAGCGTACGCGCCTGGCCATCCTTCTTTCCCTCATCGTGCTGGTGCCCTACTACACCTTCATGCTCCTCACCTCGCTCCAGCCACAGTTGTTCACGGCCACCATCAGCGAGGGCAGCGTCATCACTATCGGCTGGCCGATCGCCGCGCTGATCGTCGTCGGCGGCTGGCTGATGACCGGTATTTACATCAGCAAGGCCAACGGCGAATTCGATGACCTGAACAAGCAGATCCTGGACGAGGCCCGCAAATGAAACGCTCCCTCACCGCATTGATCGCCGGCTGCCTGCTGGCTGCCTCGTTCGCCGTATTTGCCGGCCCTGGCGCCATCGAAGGCGTCGAAAAGCAGCCGGTCAACGTCAGCGCCATCGCCATGTTCATGGTCTTCGTGCTGGCCACCCTCGGCATCACCTACTGGGCCTCAAAGCGCACCAAGTCGACGGCCGACTTCTACACGGCGGGCGGCGGCATCACCGGCTTCCAGAATGGCCTGGCCATTGCCGGCGACTATATGTCGGCAGCCACCCTGCTCGGCCTGACCTCGATGGTCTACTTCACCGGCTTTGACGGCTTCATCTACGCCGTGTGCTTCTTCATCGGCTGGCCGATCATCCTGTTCCTGATCGCCGAACGGCTGCGCAACCTCGGCAAATTTACCTTTGCCGACATCGCCTCCTACCGCCTCGACCAGAACCGCATCCGCACCTTTGCAGCCTTCGGTTCGCTCACCGTGGTGTGCTTCTACCTGATCGTGCAGATGGTCGGTGCCGGCCAGTTGATCCAGCTGCTGTTCGGCCTGGACTACAACACGGCCGTGGTCGTCGTCGGCATCCTGATGATGGTCTACGTCACCTTCGGCGGCATGACCGCCACCACCTGGGTGCAGATCATCAAGGCCTGCCTGCTGCTTGGCGGCGGTGTCGTCCTGCTGCTGCTGACGCTGGCCCACTTCGGCTGGTCCTTCGAGAACCTGTTCTCGCAGGCCATCGCTTCGCACAAGAATGGCGTCAAGATCATGGCCCCGGTCAAGCTGATGGCCGACCCGATCTCCGCCATCTCGCTGTCGCTGGGCCTGCTTTTCGGTACCGCCGGCCTGCCGCACATCATGATGCGTTTCTTCACCGTGCCGAACGCCAAGGAAGCCCGCAAGTCGGTGTTTTACGCAACCGGCTTCATCGGCTTCTTCTTCCTGGTGACCATGGTTCTCGGCGCTGCCGCGATCTCCATCGTCGGTACCAACCCGGCCTTCTTTGAAGGTGGCCAGGTGGGCGGCAAGCTGATCGGCGGCGGCAACATGCCGGTGATGCACCTGGCCAAGGCCGTCGGTGGCGACGTATTCCTCGGCTTCCTGTCGGCCGTGGCCTTCGCTACCATCCTGGCGGTGGTTTCCGGCCTGGCGCTGGCTGGCGCTTCCGCCATCTCCCATGACCTGTACGCGCGCGTCATCAAGAAGGGCACCGCCACCACCGAGCAGGAAATGAAGGTCACCAAGTACGCCTCCGTGCTGCTCGGCATTCTGGCCATCCTGCTGGGCATCGCCTTCAAGGACCAGAACGTGCTGTTCCTGGTCGCCCTGGCCTTCGGCGTCGCCTCGTCGGTGAATTTCCCGGTATTGATCCTTTCCATGTACTGGAAGGGTCTGACCACCCGCGGCGCCCTGTGGGGCGGTATTGCCGGTCTGGTTTCATCGGTTGGCCTGGTCATCCTGTCCCCGACGGTATGGGTCAAGATCCTCGGCAACCCGGCCGCCATCTTCCCGTACGACCATCCGGCCATTGTGTCCATGTCGCTCGCCTTCTTCGTCACCTGGCTGCTGTCGGTCACTGACAACAGCCCGCGCGCAGCCAAGGAAAAGGACGCCTACGAAGAACAGTACATCCGCGCCCAGACCGGGCTCGGCGCTGCCGCTGCCAGCGACCACTAAGGCTGCGGACAGACAACACGGTTTACTTCCTCCCCCTCGAGGAACTTTCGGGCGCCGCAAGGCGCCCGCTTTTTTTGTCCCGTCGCAGAACCACCAAAAGGCAGGACGCAAAAAAGCCGCCTCGGCGGGCGGCTACGGGCACTGTAGGGGTGGCTCTTGATCAATGCGACACAAGAGCACTCACCGGGCGATAGGGATCAGACCCGCCGATACTGGAGCAGGCGCCCCCGGTAGGGACTGCCGTCGTCCAGCGGAGCATCAATGGTGGTTTCGGTCAGCGTGAAGCCGAGCATGGCCATGGCCCGGTTAAAGGGCGAACGGTTGCTCCGGTTCGGGTCCACGATCAACACTTCGGCTTGCGCTGCGGCATGGAGCTGGATGAAAGCAGCGAGCTGTTCCGGGTGGCTGCGCTCGTAGAGCACATCGCTACCGATGATCAGGTCGAACTCACCCAGTTCCGGATTGCCGCGCCCCCAGTTGCCGGTCTCGTACTTCAGATCGGGCAAACCATTTAGGAGCAGGTTGCGGCTAAGGAAACTGTAGGTCAGCGGATGGCAATCACTGGCCGTAATGTCGCCCAGGCGGCGATGGATCACCATGCTGGCCAGCGCCAGCCCGCAACCGATTTCAAGAATGCGACGCCCTCCCAGTTCACGGACCTGCATGAGGTCGGCGAGCTTGCGGGCCGAGGGCCAGACCTGCCCGAAGAGGGGCCAGGTTGCCGGGGAAATTCCCACGGCTTGGGCCTCCCCCAGAGGGTCGGAATACTGCTGGCGATCAAGCAGGGAACGTATTTCAAGACCGGCTCCGCCGATCACGCCCACCTGCTGGAATTTCACCTCATAGCCCGGCACCGGGCGAGGTCAGAAACGGCGACGCTGGGGAGCGGGGCCACTACCACGGCCTTCGAGGTGACGGAAAGTGATCCGGCCCTTGGAGAGGTCGTAGGGAGAGAGTTCGAGGGACACTTTGTCGCCAGCGAGGATGCGGATGTGGTGCTTGCGCATCTTGCCGCCGGTGTAGGCGATCAGCATGTGACCGTTATCGAGGGTGACACGAAAGCGCGCATCAGGCAGCACCTCAGTCACAACACCTTGCATTTCAATAAGATCTTCTTTTGCCATGGACGTCTCCAGGTAGATGAAAAAGAAAAAGCCCGGCATGAACCGGGCTCATTCATGAGGAGGCGGCCTGACTGAATCTCAGGAACACGACACCCTTCAGTACTGCCCGGCCCAACGCGAACGCCAGGCCGGTTTCGCTCAGCGATTACTCGGCCGGGCGAATGTTCGAAGCTTGCTGACCCTTCGGGCCAGTGGTCACGTCGAACGTGACGCGCTGACCTTCGGTCAGGGTCTTGAAGCCGGAGCCTTGGATCGCAGAGAAGTGAGCGAACAGGTCTTCACCGCCGGCTTCCGGGGTGATAAAACCGAAGCCCTTGGAATCATTGAACCACTTCACGGTACCAGTTGCCATTTTGAATATCCTTTAAGAAAAAAAGCAGGGACATGCCCTGAGGGTAGGGCGAAGCTCAAGACGGCGGGGTGATGAAGGGAGGACAACCGCAGGACTGCGGGTACTGAACCACACAACAACAACACTACTTGAAGATCGCAGGGCGGAACTTTGCACCTTATCGCCCCACAATGCAAACACTATTTGCAGCACAGGTCAAAATAGTTGCTCCCCACAGCCCTCGCCCCGAAAACCCGCAGCCCTGCTGCTGCGACAATCCACCACATTCCACCTCTGAGCGCACGCCGCTAGAGTCCGCCCGGACCGCAAACCCCAGCACCTGATAGCCCACCATCCTTGGGCGATAATGGACCGATGCCCTTTCCACAGCTCACCAGCCGACCACCCAGCTCCGTCGACGCCCTGCGCCGCCTGATCGGTCTGCGCTGGCTGTCCCTGGCAGGCATGAGCACGGCGCTGATCTCAGTGCCCTGGCTGCTGGACATTCCGCTCCCTGCGCCCCCCCTCTTCAAGATCCTGCTCGCCCTGACAGCCTTCAACGTGGTCTCCCTGCTGCGCGCAAGGCAGCTTGCCGACGAGATCCGCGGCATCGAGCTGTTCATCCAGCTGTGCGTCGACCTGACAGCCTGGAGCACCTTCCTGTACTTCACCGGCGGCGCCACCAACCCGCTGATCTCCCTGCTGCTGCCTCTGGTCGCCATCGGCGCCGCCATCCTGAGCGGCCCCTACGCCTGGGCACTCGCCGCACTCGCCGTAGCGGCCTACTCGATTCTGTGGGATTTCAACGAACAGCTCGACATCTACGATTCCGGCCTCGCCGTACACTGGCACCTGGCCGGCATGTGGCTCACCTTCGCCCTCTCGGCCGGCGTTATCGTGTGGTACGTGGTGCGCATGAGCGCTGTCATCCGCAGCCGCGACCAGGCCCTCGCCGAGGCCCGGGAAGCGCGCCTGCGCAACGCACGCATCGTCGCCCTCGGCAACCTGGCCGCTGGCGCCGCCCATGAGCTGGGCACGCCGCTGGGCACCATGGCCATCGTCGCCGGCGAACTGGCCCGCAATCCAAAACTGGATGACGACACCCGCGCCGATGCCGAACTCCTGCGCGAGCAGATCGCCCACTGCAAGGCCATCCTCGGCGGCCTCACGCTGCGGGCCGGCAGCCTGCGCGCCGAAGGCGGCCAGAGCCTGCCGGCCGATGTCTGGCTGAAAGGCATCACCGAGCGCTGGCGCAGCCTGCGCCCGCGCGTTCCGCTGGCCACCCGCATCGATTGCGGGCATCCGGCCCCCAACCTGGTCGCCGATGCGACCCTCGAACAAGCCATCCACAACCTCATCAACAACGCCGCCGATGCCTGCCCGCAGGGCGTGGAATGCGAAGCACGGATCGACGCCGAACAACTCGTCGTTGCCGTTCTCGACCGCGGCCCTGGCATGCCCGCCAAGCTCCAGACAGGTCACACGGCCCTCGACAGCACCGGCGAAGGCCTCGGCATCGGCCTGCTGCTGGCCTTCGGCGCCGTCGAACGCTGCGGCGGCGGCATTGCGTTCGCGCCCCGCCCCGGCGGCGGCACCCTAGCCACCCTTACCCTTCCCTTGTCAGCCCTCAGCCCATGACCCCGCAGGACGCCCCTCACATCCTCGTCATCGACGACGACCCCGCCTTCAACCGCGTGCTTACCCGGGCCCTCGGCCAGCGCGGCTTCACTGTCTTCGGCGCCCAGGAAGCCGAGACCGCCCTCGCTTTGGCGCACGAGCACGAACCGGAGTACGTGGTGCTCGACCTCAACATCGACGGTAGTTCCGGCCTGCGCCTGATCGACCCCCTGCTCGCCGCCAATCCGGACTGCCGGATCCTCGTCCTCACCGGCTACGCCAGCATCGCCACCACCGTCGATGCCATCAAGCTCGGCGCCATCCAGTACCTGGCCAAGCCGGCCGACGTGGATGCCATCCTCAAGGCCTTGCAGGCTGGCGACGTGATCATCGACGACGAACTGAACACCAGCCCCATGTCCATCGACCGTCTCGAGTGGGAACACATCCAGCGCGTACTCGGCGAAAACGACGGAAATATCTCCGCCACCGCCCGAGCGCTTAAAATGCACCGTCGCACACTGCAACGGAAACTGGCCAAACGGCCGGTCAAGGAATGAAACCCACGCACGACCACGATGAACGCGTCCGCCTCGACAAATGGCTGTGGGCGGCCCGCTTTTTCAAGCACCGCACCCAGGCCACCGAAGCCGTGGACGGGGGCAAGATCCAGCTCAACGGCGTCCGGGTGAAACCGGCACGGGATGTAAAAATCGGCGATCAGGTCGAGATTCAGGCCACTGAGGCGCGTTTTTGCGTGATCGTGAAAGGTATTGCCGACAAGCGCGGCAGCGCCACCGTCGCCCAGACCCTCTACGAAGAAACCGCCGAGAGCATCGCCGCCCGCGAAACCGAACGAGAGCAACGCAAGCTCGCCGCCACGCCCGGCGCCGACCTCCACGGCCGGCCAACCAAGCGCGACCGGCGCCAGATCGGCCGCTTCAACAGCCAGGGCTGACGCGTCAACGCAGCATCTGCGGGCCGGACTTCAGTCCGACAGCGAATGTCCAGCCAGCCGAGTCGGACTGAAGTCCGACCCACGGACAATACCGGCTACAAGCCGAGCGCCAGCGCCACCGGCAGGAAGGCCAGCGCCGCCACATTGCCAATGAGCACGATGGACGCCACCTTCTCCGGCTCCTGGTGATAGCGCTCGGCGAAGATGTAGTTGAGCACCGCCGGCGGCAGCGCACCAAACACCAGCAGCAAGGCCCGCTCCCGCTCGGGCAGCGGCACCAGCAGCATCACGCCGGCCGCCAGCGCCATGCCGATCACTGGCCGCAGCACCGCCCCCATCAAGCCCAGGCGGATTTCGCCGATACGCGACTCGGTGAGCCGCACGCCCAGCGCAAAGAGCATCAGCGGAATCGAGATATCGCCGAGCATCCTGATCGCCAGCATCGCCGGCGCCCACACCTCGATGCTGGCAATACCTACTGCCAGCCCGGCCGCGGTAGCCAGCACCGACGGCACCTTCCACACGCTGGTCAGCTTGATGTGGTGGTCGAGCAGCCAGGCGCCGAAAGAGAAGTGCAGCAGGTTCGACACCATGAACATCACCACCGCCGGCGCCAGTGCCTGCTCGCCAAAGGCCAGCACCGCCAGCGGCAGGCCCAGATTGCCGCAGTTGTTGAACATGATCGGCGGCACCAGCGTCTTTGGTGCAATGCCAAGAGCCTTCGCCACCGCCCAGCCCAGCAGACCCGACCCGATCACCACCGCCAGCGTGGCGAACAGCAGCGGCAGGAATTCGGTGATGTGAAAGGACTTGTTGGCCAGTGCCCCGAACACCAGCGCCGGCACGAACACGTCCATGTTCAACTTGTTGGCGTGGGCCAGATCCGGCTTTGCCCTCCGCCCGACGAAGAAGCCGACAGCGGTGATGGCGAACAACGGAAAGAGGATCGAAACAATGCGCAGCAGCATGGCCGGAAAACAAAAAGCCGGACAGGCGCCGGTCGGGCGACCATTGTAGAACCGGCCCCGAAGGGCCGGCGTCGGGGTTTTCCCGAAGAGAACGCGCAGCAGCGAACGCCGCTTACAACACGTAGCGCGCCAGGTCTTCCCGCTGGGCGAGCATCTCGAGGCGGCCATCGACGAAGGCTGCATCGATCAGCACCGTCTGCTCACCGCCCTTGCCGGCCTCGAAGGCCAGCTCTTCGAGGAGCTTTTCCATCACCGTGTAAAGGCGACGGGCACCGATGTTTTCGGTCTTCTCGTTCACCTGGAAGGCGATCTCGGCGAGGCGACGAATACCCTCCGGAGCGAACTCCAGCGTGACGCCATCCGTTGCCAGCAGCGCTTCGTACTGACGCGTCAGGCAGGCGTCGGTCTGGGTCAGGATGCACTCGAAATCCTCGACCGACAGCGAATCCAGCTCGACGCGGATCGGAAAACGCCCCTGCAACTCAGGAATCAGGTCGCTCGGACGCGACAGGTGAAAAGCCCCGCTGGCGATGAACAGGATGTGATCCGTCTTGACCATGCCGTACTTGGTGGTGATCGTCGTGCCTTCAACCAGCGGCAGCAGGTCACGCTGTACGCCCTGGCGGGACACGTCGGCACCGTGGCTGTCCGAGCGGGTCGCAATCTTGTCGATTTCGTCGAGGAAGACGATGCCGTTCTGCTCGACCATGCGCAGGGCTTCGGCCTTCATTTCCTCTTCGTTCACCATCTTGGCGGCCTCCTCGTCGGTGAGCAGCTTCATGGCTTCGCGGATCTTCAGCTTGCGGGACTTCTTCTTCCCGCCGCCGATGTTCTGGAACATGCTCTGCAGCTGGCCGGTGAGTTCCTCCATGCCCGGCGGGGCAAGGATTTCGGCACTCATTCCGGGCACCGACACTTCGATATCCACTTCCTTGTCGTCCAGCTCGCCTTCGCGCAGCTTCTTGCGGAATTTCTGGCGGGTGGCGTTATCCTCCGGCGGCGCATCCGAACCAAAACCGGCAGTCGGGCGGGCCGGCGGCAGCAGGATGTCGAGAATGCGATCCTCGGCCGCATCCTCGGCGCGGTCGCGCACCTTTTTCATCGCCTGCTCGCGATGGCTCTTGATGGCGATTTCCACCAGATCGCGGATGATCGTATCCACATCGCGGCCCACATAGCCAACTTCGGTGAACTTGGTCGCTTCGATCTTGATGAAGGGCGCATTGGCCAGGCGCGCCAGGCGACGGGCGATCTCGGTCTTGCCGACACCGGTCGGCCCGATCATCAGGATGTTCTTGGGGGTAATCTCGCTCTTCAGGGGCTCGGCCACCTGGGCCCGCCGCCAGCGGTTGCGCAGGGCCACGGCGACGGCCTTCTTGGCGCGACCCTGGCCGACGATGTGTTTATCGAGTTCGGAGACGATCTCCGGCGGCGTCATTTGAGTCATGGGTTGAGCACCTCGATGACGTGGCTCTGGTTGGTGTAGATGCACAGGTCACCGGCGATGGTCAGGGATTTCTTGACCACTTCTTCCGGCGTCAGATCGGTGTTCTCGATGAGACCGCGGGCGGCGGCCTGGGCATAGGCACCACCGCTGCCAATGGCCACGATGCCCTGCTCGGGCTCCAGCACGTCGCCGTTGCCGGTGATGATCAGGGAGTTGTCCAGATCGGCCACCGCCAGCATGGCTTCCAGGCGGCGCAGGGCGCGGTCGGTGCGCCAGTCCTTGGCCAGTTCGACAGCACTGCGCAGCAGGTTGCCCTGGTGCTTTTCCAGCTTGGCCTCGAAGCGCTCGAAGAGCGTGAAGGCGTCCGCCGTACCGCCGGCAAAACCCGCCAGAATGCGGTTCTGGTAGAGCTTGCGCACCTTGCGGGCGGTGGACTTGATGACGATATTCCCGAGCGTTACCTGGCCGTCGCCACCAAGGGCAACATGCCGGCCACGCCGGACCGAGAGAATGGTAGTGCCGCGATATTGTTCCATCGCACGGATCTGGGGGCAGAGAAAGGAATTACAAGCCCCGCCAGAGAGGAAATCAGCGACGTAAAAAGCCGGCACAACGCCGGCCTTCGACACAGTGGCAACGACCTTCAGTCGCGCAGTTCGATGCGTGCCACCTGGTGCAGTCCCATGACCTGCATGAGCGCCGCCACCATCGAGTTGACACCTTTCAGCACCACCAACCGGCCTTGCGTATGCAGTTGCGACACGATGTTGAAAAGCGTGCCGGCCGAGACGAAATCCATTCGCCGCAGACGACTGCAATCCACTTCCACCTTGTTGCGACTGGCCGCAAAAGCGGTGATCTTGCGCAAGGCCTCGGTATTCGGTCCGAGGATCTCGCCCTCAAGCACGTAGATGTCGGTCATTTCCACCGCGAGCACTGCGGCATCAATCTGGCTCGCCGTGGCTGCAGGAGGCGGCTCCCAGGAAGGCGGCGACTCCTCGAAGGTCATTGCGTACTCGACGGCCAGCTCCTCAAAGCGTTCCTGCTGATCGGTGTATTGGAGGACTTCCAGCAGCAGCAGCCAGGTTGTCTGGTTTTCACGCCTCCCGTTAGCCACCTGTCCGCCCAGCACGGAAGCCAGATGCCCGGCCCCCACCAGAGACAACTTGATCCGCGCCTTGCGCAGGCCACGGACAGCCCGCAGCAGCAGCTCGGCACCTGCGTTATCCACGCCCCGCAGGCGGGTCAGGTCGATGCGCAGGGCACCATTGCGCATGCCGATCTGGATCAGCTGGACAAACTGGGCGGCCGCCTGACCACTGAGCGTGCCCGACAGATTGACCGTCTGGACCTTGGCTTCGCCAGTGCGCGTCGCCTGGGGCGACAGATCGTGCCATGCGGGGGGAGAACGCTCGAACTCGGTGGCGTAAATGAGGCTGCGGGACTCGAAGCGTTCTTTCTGCCCGGTAAGGCGGAACAGGTCGAGCAGCATGCCCCACAGGGCGTAACGGGCGTCGGCAGTGGTGGTGGTGGCCAGGGCCTGTTCGAGCACTCCGCGGGCCTCGTCGTAGCAACCATTGGCGTAGACGATGGCCGCTTCCTCGACGGAGGCGGTCATTTCGTCGACCCCCTCCTCAACGTGGACCTTGTCGGCGCACTGGGCGAGGACCCGGCTCAAGTCGCCGCCGGCGATGGTGAAATCGAGGGAGGAAGTCTCGTTTCGGGGCGTGCTCGATCGGGACGACTTGGCGGAGGATGAGACTGGCGATGCCGCAGCCCCGGATGAGGTCCGGGGGCGGGGCGAGGGACTTCCGGCAGGTACAGGTTTCTTGCCGAAAAACGGTAGCGCCACGCCAGACTCCTCCCCAGTAAATTATTTGCAATTGAACAGGATATCACCCAACAAAGCACGCGCCAGGTGATTTATATCCGGTCGGATTTCACACTCGACATCGCAATCAGCATAATAAGAAGCAAGGCGCATACCGGGCCAAATGGTTGGTCAAAGCCCAAAGAGACAGCAAAAGCGCCGCTGTACCCACCCATGCCGATGACAGCGGCAAGCACCAGACCTGGCCGCCAACCACGTCCAAAACGATAGGCGACGAGTGGTGGCACGAACACCAGCGCAAAGGCCGCCATCACCCCCAGACTCACCGTTGCGAGCGCCACCACCAGCGCAGCAAGCAGGTCGAACAGCACCAGCCGGGGCCGCTCGTCGCGCCCCCGGGCCCGGTAGAACTCGGGAAAGAAGCGCCCCAGTAGCAGCGGACGCGACAACCAGGCCAGCAGGGGCAACACCACCACGCAGGCAATGCTGGCGGCCAGCAGGTGTCCTTCGCCGGTGAAATACAGTTGCCCATCGAACAGCGCGTGGCCAGCCTGCTCGGCCAGTGGATGATTTGCCACCAGCAGCACCCCGCCGCCCCACGCAAGCAACATCATCAGCGCGTAGGCATTGGCCCCGGCGCGGGCCATCAGCCCCTTGGAGAGCGCCGCCAGCAAGGCCGCCAGCACCCCGCCGACGATCATCGGCCAGTCCAGCACCATCGCCAGCAAGGCACCCGCCGACGCCATCTGGGCAAAGGCCAGCGCCGCCAGCCATTCGTTGCGCAGGCGCAGGTACATGCCAATCAGCGGCAACAGCCCGGCCAGCAGCAAGCCGGTAAAAAAGGGCACCCGGAAGAGCGGGTCGAAGAGCAGATCGAAACTCACACGCCCACCTCCACGATCCGGGTGCACACGTCATCGATCAGGCCGTGGTCATGGGACACGATCACGATGCCCTGGTTTCCGTGGGCACGCCCCAGCCAGTCGGCCAGATAGGCAACGCCAGCCCGGTCGAGGTTGTTGGTCGGCTCGTCGAGCAGCACCAGATCGGCCGGTGCCGCCAGGCAGGCCCACAGGCGCAGGAACTGCAACTGGCCGCCGGACAGACGGTCGAGCCGCTGATGAAGGCGCTCCTGCACCCACGACGGGAGCCCCTCCGGGGTGGCACCGGTCAGACCAAGCATTTCCAGACCGGTCAGCGGTACTCCGCGCAGGTCGTCGAAACCCTGGGCCTGATGGGAGATCGCCAGCCCGGGCGCCTTCTCCACCCGCCCACCGAACACCTTGACGCCGCCCCACAGGGCCTTCAGCAAGGTGGACTTGCCTGCCCCGTTGGGCCCGGCGAGGCCGAGGATCTCGCCCCGGCGCAGCTCGAAACTGAGGGGACCTGCCACCGCCTCACGATAGCCGGCAGTCAGATCCGTCACCCGAAGCAACACCTCGACCACGCCGCCCCCTTCTTACTTCAGACCAGCCAGCAGGCGCCGGATGGTCTCGTCGAACAAGCCGAACAGGTCACCCGCCTCGGGCGAACCCCCTACGGTGAAGGGCAGGACCACCACCGGAATGTGTGCCCGTTCCCCCAGCCACTCCGAAGCGCTCGCCCGGGTGTAGGCCGGCCGCAGAATCATCCTGGCCGGGGTCACTTTCTGGCGTTCGAGAATGCCCGCCAGATGGGCGCTACCAGGCTCGACACCGGCCTTCGGCTCCAGCGCACCGAGCTCCTTCAAACCCAGCCAGTCGCTCATGTAGGGAAAGGAGCGATGCTGGACCCACACCGGCACACCACGCAAGGGTGCCGCCACCAGCTCCCAGCGGGCCATCGCCGTTTTCCACCTGTCGGAAAAGCGTGCCAGATTGGCCTTATAGGCTTCGGCATTGGCCGGATCCACCAGGGCCAGGCGGGCAGCCAGGGCCTGCGCCACCGTCAGGATGTTGCGCGGATCGGTCTGGATGTGCGGATTGCCGCCGGCATGCACATCGCCGTCGGCCCGATCGAGACGCGTCGGCACTTCCCGCAGACGCACCGCCGAGGCGGCCTCGAAGTAGCCGGGCTGACCCGGCTGAATCGCCGCATTGCCCGATTCGCGCAAAACCATCGGCAACCAGCCGATTTCCAGCTCGGCACCGTTGGCCACGACCAGCTGACTGCTCCGGGCGCGGGCGATCAGCGACGGCTTGGCGTCGATGCGGTGAGGGTCCTGGAGGGCGTTGGTGGCGGCGATGACATTCACCTTGTCAGCGCCGATTTCCCTGGCCAGCGCGGCCCATTCGGGCACCGTAGCCAACACATTGAGGGCCGCCGAGGCCGGCAGGGCGGCCAGGGCGAAGAGCAGCGCCGCAAGGCGCAGGATCAGTTTGGATAACATCTTTCGACTCCTCAGAACTTGTGGGCGCCGTGGGCGCCAAGGCTCATGATGTACTGCAGCCAGACTTGGTTGTCGGACTCGCCGTTGCGGGATTTATCGCGGGCAAACTGCAGGCGCAGACGGGAAAACTCCGACGGCGACCAGTCCACCATCGCGGTCTGGCGGGTCGGGTTGTAAGCGGCCAGAATCGGTAGCCCGGTGGGGTCCAGCGTACCCAGATCGGCCGTGCCGGAACGCAGCCAGTCACCACGCACGCCAAGGCGCCAGTGCGGCATGAACTGGTACACCGCCTGCAGGTAGCTGCCGGACTGGCGGAAGCGGGCCGCCGACGCGGCTTCGGCGACACCGTCGGCATCCAGGTTGTAGCTCAGCTCGCCGGATTCGCGACGCTGCAGGTACTCGCCCTGCACCTTCAGGTAGCGCTCGCGGCTGTTGCCATTCGGCGCCCATTTGTAGACGAAGTCCGCAATCCAGGTCTGACTCCGACCAGAAAAGGCATTACTGACCCCGTTATCCTCGAAGCCCCGCTCCCGCGGATTGGCCCGCACATGGGACAAGCCCAGCTGCCACGCCGACGAGTCGCCGATGTCGCCCCCCACGTGGGCAAAGGCGGTCCATAGGCCGGCTCCGTTGGCCTTGCGCTCGGCGCCCGGGTACTTGTCGCCGCCTGCCACCTCGGCACCAAACTCCATGAACAGCTCGGTCGGTGCCACCCAGCGCACCTGTACGCCATCGTTCTGCAGGCGATAGCCGAAGAAGGCCTTGTACGCCAGCGGGGCATCGGAGAAGTCCCACTCGTGAGGATGCTGCTGGTTGATGTAGCCGACGCCGGACAGGAAACGCCCGGCCTTCAGCTTGAGCCCCGCCGGCATGGCCAGCGTCTCGACGTTTACTTCCTCCACCTCGACCACACCGGCGCCGTCGTCCTCAGCCAGCGCGAAACGCGCATTGCCGCGGAACAGGTGATCCACGTTGGCGGAAAAGGCCAGCTCGGACTCGCCGAGGGAAAAGCCCTTGCGGGGAGGCCCGACCTCGCCGCCGGATGGCATGAAGCCGTCGATGCGGTAAGCGGACGGATCACGCTGCAAGCGGGTGAACTTACTGTCGATAATCAGCGACACCGCGGGGTTGAAGGCGCTCGCCGAGGTGGGCCGGCTGGCCACGCTGTCCGCGGTGGCCTGGGCTTCGGCGGCGCGCGCCTCGGCCTTGACCACCGATTGAACCGCAGCACTGGCAGTCGTACCCGCGGCGGCGGCGGAACTGACGGCCCGGGTCGCCTGCTGCTCGGTATCGGCAAGGCGTTTTTCAAGGGCCTGGATGCGCTGCTCGTAGGACTCGCGCAGTTCGCGCAATTGCTCGCGCAGTTGTTTCAGGTCGGCGGCCGGGGCCGCGGGTGTCGCTGCAAATGCCGCGCCCGGAAAAGCGACAGCGAGGGCTACGCACAGCGCGCCCGGTAGATGATGTTTCATGCTTGGTCTTCCAGCTGGATCGGTTCGACAAACGGGGGCTGCCGACGCAGGCAGGGCCAGCGCCGGTCAGCACAACAGGAACGGGATCAGACTGAAAAGACGGGCGGACCGCGACTGTGAGGGCGCGGCAGGCGGAAGGCCCGCAGCGCAACGGTGGCATCGCCGGACAGGAGCGGCGGATGAGAATCCACCGCCAATACCGGGAGGGACGGCGGAAGGGCCGATGCCAGATCGGCAGCGGCCAGACACAGCAGGCAGCGTTCGTGACGCTCCGCCGCCGGCACGCCGCCTTCGTAGGGCACGGAGGCTGCCTGTGCCGAGTCGCCCCGGGCCAGCACAGACAGCTCGCCCACGTGACTGAGCGCGTGGGCGGCGGCAAAGATCTGCGCGCACACCAGCAGCAACGCCAGCGCGCTGCGAAAAACCGTCGAAGGGCGGCCGCGGAAGAAGTTCACGCCGCGTCCTGCGGTGCCGTGCAGAAGCAGGCGAAGGCCCGATCCACAATGTCCCGCTCAAGATCGCGAACGATGAAAACCAGGCGGGTACTGCGATCGGCGTCCGGCCAGGCCGGCAGAGCGGCATCCGGATAGCGCAGGTGATGCACGCACTGGACGACCCGCGGCACGTCTTCGCCGCGCACATTCACGATGCCCTTCACGCGCAGCAACTGGTCGCCCTTGAGCCCCTGGAGCATGTCGAGGGCGGTGGAGAAGTCTCCCCAGCCAACAGGCTCGTCGATGCGCACCACGAAAGCATGGGTTGATGCATCGTGGCGGTCCGGGTCGCTGGCAGGACCACTTCGGCGAGGGGCGTAGGGATTTTGGCGGGCCTTGGCGGCCACCGCTTCAGCGGCCAGCCAGCGGGTCACATCAGCTGACTTGGTGACTGGATTCCACAGGCCGCAATCGACAATCGCTGCCGGATCGGCCTCGCCGCCAGCCACACGAAACTGCGGGGCTCCCGGATTGAGATCGGCCAGCGTAGCGGCAAGGGTTTCGACGACCGCCGGCTCGGCCTGGTCGCATTTGGTGATCAGCAAACGGTCGGCCATCGCCGCCTGCTTGACGGCTTCCGGCTGACGAGCCAGTTGGGCCGCACCAAAAACCGCATCCACCGCCGTGACGACGCCATCCAGGCGATAACGCTCGGCGATGAAAAAATCCTGCATCAGGGTGAAAATTACCGGCGCCGGGTCGGCCAGGCCGGTGGTTTCGATGACGACACGCTGCAGCGCCGGCAACTCGCGACGCAAGCGACGCATGAAAATGTCGCGCAGGGCGCGGGCCAGATCGCCACGCACCGTACAACAGATGCAACCCGATTCGAGAAGGACGAGATGCTCGTCGATGTGCTCGACGAGCAGATGATCGATCGGCACGGCGCCGAACTCGTTCATCAACACCACCGTGCCGGCCAGCGCGGGCTGGCGAAGCAGGTGATTCAGAAGCGTTGTCTTCCCCGCACCGAGAAAACCGGTGAGCAGGGTGACAGGAATGCGGTTCGCCGAGGCGGTCATGGGGGTGCGTGGCCGTCCCGGCAAATCAAAGCCAAACGGAGGATTACTCCCCGTACAGCTTCTGGGTGCGCTCGCGGCGCTCCTGGGCGTCGATCGACAGGGTCGCGGTCGGACGGGCCAGCAGACGGCCAATACCGATCGGATCACCGGTCTCTTCGCACCAGCCGTATTCGCCTTCGGCGATGCGCTCCAGGGCTTCCTCGATCTTCTTGATCAATTTGCGCTCCCGGTCGCGCACACGCAGTTCAAGCGCGTGTTCCTCTTCCACCGTGGCCCGGTCGGCCGGATCGGCGACGAGTTCGTTCTCGCGCAGGTTGGCGCCGGTACTGGCCGCATTTTCCAGCAGCTCGTCACGCATCTTCGCGAGACGCACGCGGAAGAACTCCAGCTGGGCCGGGTTCATGTAATCATCTTCCGGCATGGCCAGAATTTCAGCCTCGGACAGCAGGGCTTCCTTGCTTGTCGTACTTGCAACCATGTCTCATTCCTCCCATGAATCGGCTATCGGGCCCGGCTGCCGGCGGCAAGCCCGGATTTCGGCCCGTTTGGCGACTCTCTAAAAATTTGCGCCGTATTCTGCCGCAAATTTTCCCGCGACGCTTGTGCGTCTTGTCTCCAACCGATGCACAAAACGCACCAGTCTACATTCAAGACCGCGATTCTAGGCACAGGATCATTGCAATTACAACGGCCCCACTGTGTCCGAAGCCGCATAGCCTACATTCTGAAACACTGAATCGCCCCTCGGACATCGGAACAAGGCATCGCGTACTGTAAAATGTTGCGATGCATGCAACGAACCATCCCGCTCCGGGTGAAGGCGAGGCCTTCTTTTCGCTGCCGGTCCGGGTGTACTACGAAGACACCGACGCCGGCGGCGTCGTTTACTACGCCAACTACCTCAAGTTCTGTGAACGCGCCCGCACCGACTGGCTGCGGGCGATGGGTTTCGAGCAGAACCGCCTGTATCTCGAACAGGATATCGTATTTGTCGTGCGCACCGTGAAGGCCGATTATCTGCAGGCTGCCGTTCTCGACGACCTGCTCAACGTCGTCACCACCATCGACAAGCTCGGCCATGCCAGCCTGGTCTTCGCCCAGACAATCCGGCGCGACGACAAACCCCTCTTCGAAGCCCTGATCACCATCGCCTGCGTCAACCGCGTCTCGAAACGCGCAACCCCGATTCCCCCCGCTGTGCGCGCACAGTTCGCCACCCTGGTTCAAACCCGATGAACGTCACAGAAGATCTCTCCATCCTGTCCCTGATCGCCAACGCGAGCCTGCTGGTCAAGCTTGTCATGGCCCTCCTCGGCACCGTCTCCTTCATGTCCTGGTACTGGATCTTCCGCAAGTGGTTCTCGATCCGCGACGCCCAGAAGAAGACCGACCTGTTCGAGCGCGACTTCTGGAGCGGCGGCGATCTCAACGCCCTTTACCAGAGCGCCGCCACCGGCCGTCACGAGGCCGCCGGCATGGAGCGCATCTTCGAAGCCGGCTACCGGGAATTCGCCAAACTGCGCGGCAAGAGCCTCGACCACGGCGCCATCATCGACGGCGCCAAGCGGGCCATGCGCGCCACCTACCAGCGCGAAGTGGACGATCTGGAAGCCCACCTGGCGTTCCTGGCTTCGGTCGGTTCCGTATCGCCCTACGTCGGCCTGCTCGGCACCGTGTGGGGCATCATGAATGCCTTCCGCGGGCTCTCCAACGTGGGTTCGGCAACCCTCGCCCACGTTGCCCCGGGCATTGCCGAAGCCCTGGTGGCCACGGCCATCGGCCTGTTCGCGGCGATTCCGGCGGTGGTGGCCTACAACCGCTTCGCCCACGACATCGACCGCATCGCGATCCGCTTCGAGAGCTTCACCGAAGAGTTCCTGAACATCCTCCAGCGCCAGCTGCGCTGAACGGAGCCCCGCCGCAATGCGCCAACGCCGCCTGATGAACCAGATCAACGTCGTGCCTTACATCGACGTGATGCTGGTTCTGCTCGTGATTTTCATGGTCACCGCGCCGATGATCCAGTCGGGCTCGGTGAACCTGCCCAGCGTGGATAAAGTCCCCGCCCCGCCCACCGACGCCATGGTCGTACAAGTCAAGCCGGACGGCGAACTGACCCTCCGCGCCACCAGCAACGCCACCGAGAAGCCCCTCAACCGCAAGGATCTGATCGGTGCAGTGCAGGCCGCCGTATCCGCCAACCCCGGCCAGTCGGTCATCATCGCCGCCGACAAGAGCGTCAAGTACGAACAGGTCATGAACACCCTCAACGACCTGCGCAACGCGGGCGTCAACAAGGTCGGCCTGCAGACGCAGATCGGTCAGTCTGCCCGATGAATCCTGCGCTGCCCGCCAACGAGCGCGGCAAGTGGTGGTCCATGGTCCTCGCGGCCCTGGTTCACGCTGCGCTCGGCCTGTTCCTGTTCTTCGGCGTGCGCTGGCAAAACCGCCTGCCCGACCCCATCGAAGTCGAGCTGGTGAGCGCCCCGCCACCTGCCGCACAACTCGCCCCACCGCCGGCCCCCGCACCGGCGCCTCCCGTCACAGCCCGCCCCAAGCCTCCGGCACCGGAACCGGAAGACGAACCCGAGCCCGAGCCGCCCCCGCGCAAACAGCCGGACATCGCCATAAAGGCCCCCGAGCCCCCAAAAAAACCGCCCAAACCGGTGAAGGAAATCGTCAAACCGGTCGAAAAACCGGTCGTCAAAGCGCCCAAGCCGGAACCTAAACCGGAACCCAAGCCAAAGCCGAAGCCCGAACACAAGCCGGAACCCAAGGCCAAGCCGGAACCGGTCAAGACCGAAAAGCCGTCAAAGCCGGTTGAAAAGCCCGTCAAGACAGATAAAGCAGCCAAGGCCGAGGCGGAGCACAGCCGCGCCCTGGAAGACAAGCGCATGCGCGAACTGATGGCCCGGGACAGCGAAAGCGCGTCCCAGTCCCACCAGCTCCAGGAGGAACTTGCGCGAGTTGCCGGCGCCAAAGCCAGTGCTGCACGCAACAAGGCCATCGAGGCCTACGTCGAGAAGATCCGCGCCAAGGTGAAGGGCA
>ERZ724525.616-NODE-616-length-20420-cov-11.670219_pt1 | contig 20420 bp, 15 predicted proteins | sample MGYA00376058_ERZ724525 | MGnify/ENA primary metagenome ERZ724525 (study PRJEB28724, sample SAMN07190888) | wastewater metagenome | isolation source: influent of sewage treatment plant in Hong Hong | place: USA: Christiansburg, Virginia | collected 2016-03-01 ... | reverse complement strand
GACGCCTTCAAGGCCAGCTACGACACCGAAGGCTACAAGGCCACCGCCGCCTACGACGGTGTCGGCGCGATGCTCGCCCGCCTCAAAGGTGCCGGTCTGTCCCTCTCCATCGCCACCAACAAGCGCATCCACCCCACCCGGCTGATCCTCGAACACCTGGGCTGGAGCGGCTTTTTCGACCACGTGTACGCCCTCGACCTGTTCGCGCCGCGCCTGCCCCACAAGGCAGCAATGATCGAACGCCTGATCGCCGACCGGGAAATCCCCAAAGAGGCCGCCATCTACATTGGCGATCGCAGCGAAGACGGCCAATCAGCCGATGCCAACGGCCTGCCCTTCATCGCCGCCACCTGGGGCTACGGCAGCATCACTGCGGAGGAGATGCCTGCCCACTGGCGTCAGGCCACCACCCCCGAGAACATGGGACAGGCCCTGCTGGCAGACTGAAGCCCCCAGCCGACCCGGTAAAAACCGGCAAACCCGCTTGGCATCAAGCCGTGGTTTTCACTAAACTTGTCTGGCCCGCCACTCAAATTCGCTGTCAGCCATGCTCCAGTCCGCCCCGCGCAAAGCCCTCATCGCCCTCACCATCCTGGCTGGTGGCGCCCTGCTGGACCCAGGCCCGGCGCAGGCACGCCGCTTCGGCGGCGGGCGCAGCATCTCCATGAGCCGGGACATCCACGTCCACTCGACACCGGCCCCCCGCAGCAGCAGCGCCAGCCCCACCGACCGGGCGCCCTACCCGATCGAACACGCCCCCCTCACGTCGAGCCGTGCCAGCGCACGCGACAGCAGCAATTTTTTGCCTGACGCAGGCAGCGCGCTCCTCCTTCGCGCCCGCCTGGACGCCATTCAGCGCCGCAACGCCGCCCGGGAGAACGAAGCCTTCGCACGCACGGGCAGCCGTGCTCCGGCGGCAGCGATGGAAACATCGGCCCCCTCCACCCATGACACCTCGTTCCGTTCAGGCACGGGCCGCAGCGACACTCCCGCCGAATACACCAGCCGCCCTGCCGACCCACGCTTCGCCAGACTCACCGACAACCAGCCGGCGCCCACCGCCGCCTGCGAATTCAAGCCAGTGATGAGCGATGCCGACTACATTGCCTGTGGCGCAACGCCGCCCCAGTTTTCATCACCACGCTGACACACCGGAATAACCCCCCTTTCCCCCTGCTGTTCCGCCCTAAGCCGCCTCCCCGCCACGCATAACATCGGCCCCATATTTCCCCTGGAGCGCCGATGAAAGCCGTGATCCTCGCGGGGGGCCTGGGCACCCGCATCAGCGAAGAGACCATCTCCCGTCCGAAACCGATGATCGGTATCGGCGGGCGTCCCATTCTCTGGCACATCATGAAAATGTATTCCAGCCATGGCATTCACGACTTCGTGATCTGCTGCGGCTACATGGGCTACGTGATCAAGGAATACTTCGCCAACTACTTCCTGCACATGTCGGACGTCACCTTCGACATGACCAACAACCGCATGGAAATCCACGAACGCCACGCCGAACCGTGGCGCGTCACCCTCGTGGACACCGGCGACAGCACCCAGACCGGCGGCCGCCTGGCTCGTGTGCGCCAGTACGTGCAGGACGAGGAAGCCTTCTGCTTCACTTACGGTGACGGCGTGGCCGACATCGACATCAGCGCCGAGATCGCCTTCCACCGGGCCCACGGCAAGGCCGCCACGGTAGCCGCCGTCCAGCCGCCGGGGCGCTTCGGCTCGCTGGAACTCAATGGCGATTCGGTCAGCGCCTTCGTCGAAAAACCGCTCGGCGACGGCGGCTTCATCAACGGAGGCTTTTTCGTACTGTCACCCAAGGTGCTCGACCTGATAGACAGCGACGACAGCATCTGGGAAGGCGATGCCCTCGCCCGCCTGATTGCCCGCGACCAACTGGCCGCCTTCCAGCACACCGGTTTCTGGCGCCCGATGGACACCTTGCGCGACAAGACCATCCTGGAAGAACTGTGGAACAGCGGAACCGCGCCGTGGAAAACCTGGTGAATCCGGCCTTCTGGCGTGGCCGGCGGGTTTTCGTCACTGGCCACACCGGCTTCAAGGGCAGCTGGCTGTGCCTGTGGCTGCAGGCCATGGGCGCCGAAGTCTCCGGCTACGCCCTCGCCCCCGCCACCAGCCCGGCGCTCTTCGAGGTAGCCGACGTTGCCAGGGGCATGACGTCCACGATCGGCGACGTGCGCGACTACGCCGCCCTTGCCGTTGCCATGGCGGCTGCCCGCCCCGAGATCGTCCTGCACCTGGCCGCCCAGCCGCTGGTGCCGCTGTCCTACGCCGAACCGGTGGAAACCTTCGCCACCAACGCCATGGGCACCGTGCATCTGCTCGAAGCCGTCCGCCACGTGCCGGGCATCAAGGCGGTGGTCGTAGTGAGCAGCGACAAGTGTTACGAGAACCGCGAACAGGATCAGGGCTACCGGGAGACCGACCCCATGGGCGGCCACGACCCCTACTCGGCCAGCAAGGGCTGCACCGAGCTGATCGTCGCCTCGTATCGCCGGTCCTTCCTCGCCGCGCAAGGTGTTGCCGTGGCCAGCGCCCGCGCCGGCAACGTGATTGGCGGCGGCGACTGGACCGCCAGCCGGCTGGTGCCCGACGTACTGGCCGCCTTTGCCGCCGGCTCGCCGGTCACCCTGCGCAACCCCGGCGCCATCCGCCCCTGGCAGCATGTGCTCGAACCCCTGTCCGGCTACCTGACCCTGGCACAAAAGCTGGTCGAAGAAGGCGACGCCTGGGCCGAGGGCTGGAACTTCGGCCCCGCCGACAGCGATGCAAAAACCGTCGCCTGGGTCGTCGAACAGCTCGCCACCGCCTGGGGCCCCGACGCCCGCTGGGCCGTGGCCGCCGAACCCCAGGTGCACGAAGCCCACATTCTCAAGCTCGACTGCGGCAAGGCCCGCGCCCGGCTGGGCTGGCATCCCCGCTGGCCGGCCGATACAGCCGTGGCCCGCAGCCTCGGCTGGTATCAAGCCTGGCGCAAAGGTGCCGACATGCATACCTACACCCTCGACGAAATCGCCGCCTTCGGACGCACCCCATGAGCCTGATCCGCCAGACCCTCACACCCGACGCCAATGGCCACCTCCAGCTCGACCTGCCGGAACTCGCCGGCCAGGAGCTGGAAGTCATCGTCCGCCCGGCCCGCAGCGCCTCGGCCCCGCAGGCCTGGCGCCCCGGCATCGACGCTGTGCCGCCCTCCGGCAAGGTGGTCGGCGACCCCGAAAAGGACGCGATGATCGACGCGGCGCTCGACGCCTGGCTCACCACGGGCCGCTTCAACGATGCCTTCGAGGAACGCCTGGCGAAGTTTGTCGGCGTGGCCCACGCCCTCACCGTCAACTCCGGCTCGTCGGCCAACCTGGTGGCTTTCTCGACCCTCACCTCGCCCAAGCTCGGCGCCCGCGCCATCCAGCCGGGCGACGAAGTCATCACCGTCGCCGCCGGCTTCCCGACCACCGTCAATCCGATCCTCCAGAACGGCGCCGTGCCGGTCTTTGTCGACGCCACCCTGCCCGGCTACAACATCGACGTGGCCATGCTCGAAGCCGCCCTGTCGCCGCGCACCAAGGCGATCATGATCGCCCACACCCTCGGCAACCCCTTCGACCTGGATGCTGTCTGCGCCTTTGCCCAGGCCCACGACCTGTGGCTGATCGAAGACTGCTGCGACGCCCTCGGCTCCACCTGGAAAGGCCGCAAGGTCGGCACCTTCGGCCACCTCGCCACCCTGTCCTTCTACCCCGCCCACCACATCACCATGGGCGAAGGCGGCGCCGTGCTCACCAGCGACCCGACGCTGCGCCAGATCGCCGAATCCTTCCGCGACTGGGGCCGCGACTGCTGGTGCAAGCCCGGCTGCGACAATACCTGCGGCAAGCGCTTCGGCTGGCAACTGGGCAGCCTGCCGCCCGGCTACGACCACAAGTACACCTACAGCCACATCGGCTACAACCTGAAGATCACCGACATGCAGGCCGCCTGCGGCCTCGCCCAGCTCGACCGGCTGGAGGGCTTCATCGACGCCCGCAAGCGCAACTTCGCCTACCTCACCGACAAGCTGGCCGACTGCCGTGACTTCCTGGTCCTGCCCGAAGCCACCCCCGGCAGCGACCCATCGTGGTTCGGTTACCCCATCACGCTGAAGCCCGAAGCCGGCGTCAATCGCGTCGACCTGCTGCAATACCTCGACCAGCACAAGATCGGCACCCGCCTGCTGTTCGCCGGCAACCTGACCCGCCAGCCCTCCATGGCCGGACGCAATTTCCGCGTCGTCGGCGAGCTGCCGGTGGCCGACCGCATCATGCGCGACACCTTCTGGATCGGCGTGTGGCCGGGGCTCACCGACGCCCAGCTCGACTACGCCGCCAACCACATCCGCACCTTTATCGGAGTCGACCTATGACCAAGCCACTGATGGTCTATGAAATGGCCAACAACCACATGGGCGACCTGCCCCATGGCATCGCCACCATCCGGGCAATCCGTGAAGCTTGCCGGGGTTTTGAAGACGACTTCGATTTTGCCTTCAAGCTCCAGTACCGCGACCTGGACACCTTCATCCATGCCTCGGCCCGCGGACGCGACGACATCAAGTATGTAAAACGCTTCGAAGAAACCCGCCTTTCCGACGAAGCCTTCCGCACCCTCGTCACCGAGATGGACGCCCAGGGCTTCATCACCGTGTGCACGCCCTTCGACGAAAACTCGGTGACGCGCATCGAGGCCCACGGCATCCACACCATCAAGATCGCCAGCTGCTCCTTCACCGACTGGCCCTTGCTGGAACGCATCGCCCAGGCCGACAAACCGGTAATCGCCTCCACCGCCGGCGCCACACTCGAAGAAATCGACACCGTGGTGAGCTTCTTCCTTCACCGCAACAAGGACTTCACCCTGATGCACTGTGTGGCCGAATACCCCACGCCGGACGAAGCCCTGCAGGTAAACCAGATCGAACTGCTGCGCATGCGCTACCCGGAAGTGCGCATCGGCTACTCCACCCACGAATCGCCCGACAACACCCTGGCCGTCGGCCTGGCCCTCGCCAAGGGCGCCAGCGTCTTCGAAAAGCACGTCGTGCTGCCCACCGACAAATACGCCGCCAACGCCTACTCCGCCGACCCGGGCCAGATCCGTGCCTGGCTGGACGCAGCCCGCCGGGCCACGGCCATCTGCGGCGCCCGCGAACGCTACCAGCCCTCTACGGGCGAACGGACCAGCCTGCAGTCCCTGCGCCGCGGCGTGTTCACCACCCGCGACATCCCCGCCGGCACCGCGATCGACAGCAGCATGGTCGAGTTCGCCTTCCCGCCCGTTGACGGCCAGCTAACCGCCAACGAGTGGTCCAAATACGCCCGCTTCGTCACCACCGAGGCCATCCCTGCCGGCCAACCGGTGACGCATGCCCAGGTTTCCGAAACCCAGCTGCGTGGCCAGGTGCTGGAGATCGTCACCGCCGTGAAAGGCCTGCTCAAGGCCGGCAACGTGGTAGTGCCGGGCAAGTCGGACCTCGAGATTTCCCACCACTACGGGCTGGAGCGCTTCAAGGACTTTGGCCTGACCATGGTCACCGTGGTGAATCGGGAATACTGCAAGAAGCTGCTGGTGATGCTCCCCGGCCAGAAACACCCGGAGCAATACCACCTCAAGAAGGAAGAGACTTTTGTCGTTCTTCACGGCTCACTGACCCTGTGGCTGGACGGCGAAGCGCGTGAAGCCGGGGCTGGTGACGTGATCACTGTTGCCCGCGGCGTGCGCCACGTCTTCAGCACCGTGGATGGCGTGGTGTTCGAGGAGATCTCCTCCAACCACGACAAGGCCGACTCCTACTACACAGATCCGGCGATTGCGCAAAACACCCACCGCAAGACCTGGCTCACCTACTGGATGTAAAACCGTGACGACCGTACGCCTGGCCGACTGGCTCCTCCGACGCATTGCCGACGAAGGCATCAAGCATGTCTTCCTGCTGCCCGGCGGCGGCGCCATGTATCTCAACGACGCACTGGCCTGCGAGCCCCGCCTCACCGCCGTGCCCTGCCACCACGAGCAAAGCTGCGCCATCGCCGCCGAGGCCAGCGGCCGTACCGGCCATGCGGGCAACCCGGGCTTCGGCGTGACCATGGTCACCACCGGCCCCGGCGCCACCAACGCCATCACCCCGGTGGCCGGCGCGTGGATCGACTCGGTGCCCATGCTCGTCATCTCCGGCCAGGCCAAGCGACCCGACCGCCTCAACGGCCGGCCCCTGCGCCAGGGCGGCGTGCAGGAGGTGGACATCGTCCCCATCGTTCAGTCGATCACCAAATACGCCGTCACCGTCGACGACCCGCAGGCCATCCGCCAGCATCTCGAGCAGGCCCTGTTCCTGATGAAAACCGGCCGCCCCGGCCCGGTATGGGTCGACGTACCCCTCGACGTACAAGCCGCGCCGATTGATCCGGACACCCTCCCCGGCTGGACACCTCCGGCCAGCATCGATGCACCGGCTCCCGATCTCGGCACGGCCATAAGGATGCTTGCCGAAGCAAAGCGTCCGCTGATCGTCGCCGGCCACGGCGTCCGCCTGTCCGGCGCCGCCGACGCCTTCCGCCGACTGGTCGACCACCTCCAGGTGCCCGCCGTGCTTACCTGGAACGCCCTCGACCTGCTGCCCTACGCGCACCCGCTCAATATCGGCCGCCCTGGCGTAGTGGCCGCCCGGGCCGCCAACTTCGCGGTGCAGAACTGCGACCTGCTGATTTCCATCGGAGCACGCCTGGACAACATCGTCACCGCCTACAACCCCGGCGGCTTCGCCCGCGCCGCCCGCAAGATAGTGGTGGATGTGGACCCCCATGAGCTGGCCAACAAGGCCGACATGGCCATTGATCAAGCGCTGGCGATGGACGCCGGCGCCTTTATTGACGGGCTGCTCGACACCGCCCCCGCGGCCAACACCTCCGGCTGGCTCGCCCGCTGCGCCAGCTGGAAGACCCGCTACACCCAGAATGAAGGCCGCGTCTTCCCGGACAGCGGCCCCATCGGCCACGCCCACTTCGTCGAAGCCCTGTCCGACGCGGCCCCCGAAAATACCCTTATTGCCACTGGCAGCTCCGGCCTGGCGGTCGAGTTCTTTTATGCCGGCTTCCGCAACAAGCCTGGCCAGCGCACCTTCCTTACCTCCGGCCTCGGCGCCATGGGTTACGGCTTGCCGGCCGCCATTGGCGCCTGTCTGGGCAATGGCAGCCAGCCCATGCTGGCCGTTGAATCGGACGGCAGCCTGCAGCTCAACCTGCAGGAGCTCGCCACACTGATCAGCCAGAAACTCCCGATCTGCCTGTTCATCATGAACAACGGGGGCTACGCGTCCATCCGCAACACCCAGCGCAACTACTTCAACGGCCGCTATCTGGGCAGCGGCCCCGACTCCGGCCTGCTCATGCCCAGTCTGGAGAAGCTCGCCAACACCTACGGCCTGCCCTTCCTGGAGATCAGCGACTGCACGAACCTGGCCGAGGCCCTCGCCCACGCCCAGACCCTGCCCCGCCCTTGCCTGATCGACGTACGACTTATCCCCGAGGAAAGCCTGCAACCCAAGTGCGCAGCCATTCCCAGGGCCGACGGCTCAATCATCTCGATGCCGCTGGAAGACATGAGCCCGCTCTTGCCTCTCGAAATCCTCAAGGCCGAGATGATCGTGCCGCTATTGCCAGCATCGCTTGAAGCCTGCCGACCCGTGGCATAGACCACAGGCGTGGGCTAAACCCAAGAGATACCGATCAGCACCTACCCCAACCCCAGAGGTGACCATCATGACCAAGATCCTGTTCATCGTTCCGCCCAACCTGTCCTACGACAAGTATGTGAACCCGTCCGAGAATACCCGTCAGGTTCGCAAGGCCGACGGTCACCTCTACGGAAACCTGGCCACGGACATGCCCATCGGCATCCTGTCCATGAGCGCCTACCTGAAGGCCGTCACACAAGTCGATATCCGCATGATCGACTTCAATATCGAACTGAACGCCCTCGAGCGCTTCGAAGCCAAGTCCTTCGCCGAGTACTTCACCGCCTTCCTGGCCGAACACTACGCCGACTTCCAGCCCGACATCGTCGGCGTCTCCTCGCTGTTCAGTCCGTCCTACTTCAACCTGCTCGATCTCGGCCGCTGCGCCCGTGCGCAGTTTCCGGAGGCTCTGGTCATCGCCGGCGGCAGCGTGCCCTCGAGCATGTACACCCACGTGCTGAAGAACTGCCCGGACTTCGATGCCCTCTGCTACGGCGAAGGCGAGAAGCCCCTGCTCAACCTGATCCAGGCCGCCGACCGCAAGGCTTACATCGCCGGCAGCCCGTCGTGGGTCACCTCCAGGAAAATCGCCCGGGGCGAGACCTTCACCCACGACTTCGTGGACAACCTGGACGAGCTGCCCTTCTACGACTACGAGTTGTGCGAAGTGGAACGCTACGGCATCAATCCGGCCATGACCGCCTACGCCGCCATCGAGGACAAGTCCAACAACTTCCACGTGATGACCTCGCGCGGCTGCCCCTTCAAGTGCACCTTCTGCGCCTCCCACAAGGTGCACGGCCGCAAGATGCGCTACTACAGCATCGAGCGCGTGCGCGCCGACTTCGAGCAGCTCCGCGACCGCTACGGCGCCCGCACCCTGGTCGTTCAGGACGACCATTTCATGGGCGACAAGCAAAGGGCCTACGACATCGTCGAGATGATCGGGGACATGAAGATGACCGCCGTCTTCCAGAACGGCCTGGCCCTCTACGCCCTCGAACGGCCAATGCTGGAAGCCCTGTGCCGGGCCGGCGTCAATCACCTCGTGCTGGCGATCGAATCGGGCAGCGACCGGGTGCTCAAGGACATCATGAAGAAGCCCCTCAAGATCCATATCGCCAAGCGGGTCGCGGAAGACTGCAGGGAACTGGGCATCTATACCAATGCCAACATCCTCATCGGCCTCCCGGGCGAGACAAAAAAGGACATCGAGGACACCCGCGCCTTTCTGAAGACCGTCAATGCCAACTGGTTCATCGTTCTCGCCGCCTCACCGCTGGTTGGCAGCGAAATGCACGAGATCTGCGAGACCAAGGGCTACCTGAAGGATGACTACATCGGCAAGGACTACAAGAATGCGGTGGTGGAAACCGAGGACTTCACGGCCGAATACATCCAGGAGCAGATGTATCTGATCAACCTGGAGCTCAACTTCATTCATAACCCGGACATGCGCCTCGGCCAGTACGAAAGCGCCCTGCTGGGCTTCCAGAACGCGCTGCGGGCCAAGGGCGATCACGCCTTCGCCTTCCACTTCGCCGCCGAATGCCATGAGCGTCTGGGGCGCCACGACAAGGCTGCCGAGTTCCGCGAGACAGCCCGCCAGATCGTTGAAACCAGCCCTTTCTGGCAGCACTACTTTGCCCATTTCGGCCTGACGACCGTTCCGGCCCCCGAAGCCGTCGCCGCCTGAAAACAGCCCATGAGCGAGCCCTGCCGGATCTGCACCCGCCCGCTCTTCCCGGCGCCCCTGCTCGTCCAGCACGCCATGCCTGCTGCCGCCCAGGGGCTGCCCGGGGCCGACCAGCTGGCGGACGACAGGGGCGTCAGCCTCGACCTGCGCCAGTGCTCGGGCTGCGGCCTGGTCCAGCTCACCAACCCACCAGTGCCTTACTGGCGGGACGTCATCCGCGCCGTCAGCATCTCGCCGGAGATGCGCAGCTTCCGGCTCCGGCAGTTTGGCGCCTGGCTGGACACCTACCGGCTCGCCGGCAGCAAGGTGCTGGAGGTCGGCTGTGGCCAGGGGGAATACCTTTCTCTGCTGCGTGAAGCGGGCGCGGACGCGTTCGGCATCGAGCACAGGCCGGAATCGGTGGAGGCCTGCCAGGCGGCCGGGCTGAAAGTCGCGCAAACCTTTATCGACGGCCCCGAAACGTGCCTCGCAAATAGCCCCTTCGACGGCTTCGCGATTCTCAACTTCCTCGAACACATTCCCGACGCCCACCGCACGCTGCAAGGCATCGCCGCCAACCTTTGCGACGGGGCCACCGGCCTGGTGGAAGTGCCCAATTTCGACATGATCCTGGCGGCCGGCCTGTTCGCCGAATTCATTCCCGACCACCTTTACTACTTCACCCGCCAGACCCTCACCAACCTGCTCGAAAGCAATGGCTTCGAGGTGCTCGAGTGCCGGCCCGAATGGCACGACTATGTCCTGTCCGCCACCGTAAAAAAGCGCCGCCCGCTCGATCTGTCCCCCCTCGCGGCCTGCCAGGCCGGTCTCAAAGCGTCCTTCGACGCCTTTCTCGCCGAACATGGTGACGGTGGCGTCGCCATCTGGGGTGCCGGCCACCAGGCTCTGGCCCTGATCAGCCTGATGGAGATTGCCCCGCATATCCGCTACGTGGTCGATTCTGCTCCCTTCAAGCAGGGCCGTTTTACCCCCGCGACCCACCTGCCCATCGTCCCGCCCACCCGCCTTGAGAGCGGTGAAGTGGATGCGGTGATTGTCCTTGCCGCCAGCTACTCCGACGAAGTCGCCCGCACCATCCGGGAGACACACGGCAAGCGCTTCACCGTGGCCGTACTGCGGGACAACCAGCTGGAAGTCGTCCTCCGGGCGCAGGCCGCCTGAACCATGAACGCGCCGCCCAGCCCCACCGAGCTCGAACAAGCCCTGGCGACGCTGCGCAATGCCATCGGATCAGCCACCAAGGGGCTTCCCGAAGAGATATTTCTCTTCGTCAGCAGCCTCACCCCCATGGTCAATGTGGACCTGCTGATCCGCGACGAAGCCGGCCGCACCCTGCTCACCTGGCGCCATGACCGCTTCTACGGACCCGGCTGGCACATTCCCGGCGGCATCATCCGCTTCAAGGAACGCTCCGAAACCCGCATCGCCGCCGTCGCGGCCGGCGAACTCCACGCCCGTGTGGGCTTCGATCCCGCACCACTGTGCACCCACGAGATCTTCAACAGCACCCGGGACATACGCGGGCATTTCATCTCGATGCTCTACGCCTGCCGGCTGGAATCCCCCCTGGACGAAAGCCGGCGCTTCGACGCTGCGACACCGCGCAACGGGGACTGGGCCTGGCACGAACGCTGCCCCGACAACCTGATCCGCGTCCACGAAATCTACCGGACGCACATCAGCCCTTCCCCCTCCGCTCCCGAAGCCCGGGCTCTGCCCTGAACGCCTCCGGCACTCCCGCACGCCCATGAGCCTCTCCGCACTCAAGAACCGCCCGCCACTGGCCGGGCACGCCGCACCGGACGATGGGGCCGCGCTCTTTCTCAACGAGATCGACGCCATCATCCAGCGCTTTGGCCCCGGCTGGGCACACCTTCGTGGAGCCCGCCTGTTCATCACCGGCGGAACCGGTTACTTCGGACGCTGGCTGCTGCGCACCCTTGCCCGGGCCAACGAAACCCTGGATCTGGATCTGCAGGCAACAGCCCTGACCCGTTCGCCCGAGCGCTTTGCCCGGATCGAGCCCGACCTGGCCCGGGCACCGTCGATACACCTGCACCAGGGCGACGTACGCGGCTTCAGCTTTCCCTCCGGCGACTTCAGCCATCTGATTCACGCCGCCGCCACGTCCGCCGAAGCCACCTTCCATCACCGGGAAGACCCCCTCACCAAGTTCGACACGACCATCGACGGCACCCGCCGGACCCTCGACTTTGCGTCCAGCCACGGCATCCGGCGCCTGCTCATGCTGAGCTCCGGCTCCTTCTACGGCCAGTTGCTGCCCGAATACGACGCCTACCCGGAGGACTATCCGATCGCACCAACCCCGACCAACCTGGAAGCCGCCGTCGGCCACGCCAAGCGGGCCGCCGAGTTCCTCTGCGCAGCCTATGCCGACCGCCACGACCTGTCCTTCAGTGTCGCCCGCTGCTTCTCCTTCGTCGGCCCGCACCTGCCTCTGGACATCCACTACGCCATCGGCAACTTCATCCGCGACGCCCTGTGGAAGGAGTCGATCACGGTCGCCGGCGATGGCACACCCATTCGCTCCTACATGTACACCGGCGACCTGATGGTCTGGTTGCTGACCCTCATCGTCCACGGCGCCCCGGGGCGGGCCTACAACGTCGGCTCAGACCGGCAGATCAGCATCGGCGAACTGGCCCGCAAGGTTGGGCAGACCCTGTGCCCCGCCAAAGAGGTACACATCCTCAAGAAGACCGCCGGGCCGGCCACCCGCAACATCTACCTCCCCGACATACGGCGGGCCCGCGACGAACTCGGCCTGGACGTGTGGACTCCACTGGAAAGAGCGATCGAGCTGACTGCCAGCACGGCCCTCGAAAGCCCGAACAGGGGCACGCCTTAGCCCCTTTTCTGCCGATGCGCCCGACGTCGGCAGATACACAATTCATCGAAGTGTCCCTGCATGAGGATCGTGCCCTTAAGAAAGCCCGTCCAGCGCCGTAAGTTCTGACGCAGATTGCCTTTTCAGGCATTCGGGACAGGCCCGGAAACATCCCGGAACGGCGCATTTCGCCCAACAGGCTATTGCCCCCCAAGACGCCGCGGCACACGACTTCCGACAACCAACAGAGATTCGTACCATGACAACCACCCTCACCGCAGATCCTGGCCTGACAGCATCCGAGGTTGCGAAGAGAAATGATCTCGCGTCCCGGAAGCCCTATGTCGCAGCGAAGCTCGCCCGCGTCTCCGAAATGGAAGAACGTGGCGAGATCAGCCCGATCATCCGGCTGGAAAAGAGCTACCTGTGCAACTTCACGTGCACTCACTGCTCGGCCGAGTACTACATGGACCGTCACCTCAAGAAGGTCTTCAATATCGTCGACGAGCGCCGCAAGATCGACCTGGCCGACATCCGCGAACTCTCCCGCCAGGCCGACGAACTGGGTCTGGCCCGCTTCGTCATTACCGGCGGCGAACCGCTGGTGATGAAGGATTTCGACGCCGTCGTCGAGGCCATCGACCCGGACAAGCATTACATCATCACCGACACCAACGGCTGGTTCCTCGACCTCGCCCGGGCAAAGCACCTCAAGTCCATCGGCGTCGAAAAAGTCCAAGTGTCCCTGGACAGCATGATCGAGGCCGAACATGACACTTTCCGCAACAAGCCGGGCTCCTACAAGCGGGTGATGCGCGCCATCGATGCCTCCCTCGATGCCGGTCTGAACATCATCCTGTCCACCGTGCTGGTCCGGGGCCGCGCCACCACCGACGAATTCCGGCAGATGTGCGAGTTCAGCAAGAGCAAGGGCATCGGCCTGTACGTCTCCTACGCCAAGCCGACAGGCTCATGCACCGAACACCCCGAATTCGTCATCACCAAGGAAGACGCCGACATCGTGCGCGAACTGGAAAAGGAATATTCCGTGTTCACCCACATGACCCCTTCCTATGGCTCCTACAAGGGCTGCATAACGGTGAAGGGCATCATCACCGTCACCTCCACCGGCGAAATCACGCCCTGCCCCTACATCGATTTCTCGCTGGGCAACCTGCGCCAGAACTCCCTCAAGGAGATCCTCGATCGCGGCATGCGCAACCCCTGGCTCGGCCCCCACCGGCCGGACTGCCTGATCGGCGAGGACCCCAAATTCATCAAGATCCACACCGAAAAGACCAAGGGCGCCACCCACCTGCCGCTGCCCTGGGGCCAGGGTTTTTCGGACCAGGACAGCCTGATGGATGCCTGACCGGCACACCCACTACAAGCCCGCCCAGCTGCCTCCCTTAAAGCGCCACAAGCCGACTCCCGACATGTCCGACACCTCATTCTTCGACGATTTCGGGAGATGCATCCCGACGCGCGCCACATCCGCGGTCCACACAAAGACACGGCGCTATTTCATCTGCCAACAACCGGTCATCGACTACGCAGAGATCCACGCGCGACTCGTCAAGCACCTGGGCGCCGGCCTCGAGATCAGCCCGGACGAGTTCGCCGAACGTGCACGCGCAATCCACGCGCGCCTGGAAGCCGACCCTCAAACCCGCAACATCAATCGCGGGGTCGGCATACCTTTCATCCTCCCGCGTACCCGTGTTCCGGATATCGGCGCGCTGCTGGACGAACGCTATCTGCCCGCCGTCGGCAGGGCCTTCCAGGAAAAATTCCCCGATTACAGCTTTACCAACCATCACCAGACCGGGCTGACCGGACGGCTGAGCATCCTGCCCGGCTCGCGGCACCAGAAGCTGCTCGACGCCATGAGCGAGCGGGATGTGGTTGGCGTGTACTTCCCGGCCTTCTCGGAATACTCGATCCCCGCCGCAGTCGAACAACTGGCAGCCCTGCCGGACAACTTCCTGCTCTCGGGCGGCTTCGACACCGCAGCAGCCCTCGTTGCGGCACCCGACTTGCTTCTTCGCACCGACGGTTACCCGCCGCTCCTGTGGCTCGGCGCGCTGGCCAGCGAAAAGGAAGGGATCGGCTACCAGTTTGAAGCCTACGGCTACAACCTGGCCTTCAACCGGCGGCCTCATCTGGGCCAGGCGGCCGAATACTGGGCCAACGGCATCACCCTTCTTGAGCAGTCCTGAGCGGCCAGCCCATGCCAAACCTCGACAACAAGCGAAAACTCTATTCCGCGCCACGTCACCCCTACTACGTGACAGCGCCGGACTACCGACGCACCTCGGCGGGCATCCGGGTGATGCACCAACTCTGCCACGCCCTCAGACGCAGCGGCTATGAGGCCTGGATCACCGCCGACCTCACCCATCCGGCTCTTGACACCCCAAAACTGACCGAAGCAGTCCGTGCCCATCATCGCGCCGAAGGTCTGGTGCCCATTGCGATCTATCCCGAAGTCGTCGGCAAGAACCCGCTCGACTGCCGGGTCGTCGTCCGCTACCTGCTCAACCGCCCCGGTATGCTTGGGGAGATGCCGGCCTACTCGCCGGACGACCTGATTTACGTCTATGAGCCTGAACTGCTCAAAACGGTCGAAAACGCGATCGGCGTGCTGCACATGCCGTCCATCAACACCGAGATCTTCAACAACCGCAACAACCCCGACGACACGTCGCGCAAAGGCAGCTGCATCTACTTCGGTCGCCATGCCGAGGGCGCCAAGGCGCATTCCGCCTTGGCCGCGGAATGCACGGTCATCACCCAGACCTACCCCGGCACCCACGAGGAAATGGCGGCCCTGCTGCGCCGTAGCGAACGGGTCTACTGTTTCGAGAACACCGCCATCTCGATGGAGGCCCGCCTGTGCGGCTGCCCGGTCGTGATCCTGCCCAGCCCGTTCTTTCATCAGGATAACTTTTTCGGACGGGGTCTCGGTTTCGAGCAAGGCGTGGCCTTCTCCATGGATCCGGCAGAACTGGAGCAGGCCCAAAGCACGGTCGGCAATCTTTCCGCTCTCTATGAAGCCCTGGAAACCGACTTCTGGCCAAAGCTCGACGAACTCATCGCCCTCACCCAGGACCGCGCCGAACGGGTGGTCCACGAGGAAGCCTCCGAAGACACGCAGCTCAACCACAGCCATCGCGACAATTCGGACTACGCCACCTGGCGCCGCCGCAAGACCCTCCAGGAGATCGACGCCCAGCTGCTCGCCGAGCGCATGGTGCTGAAGTGGTCCAGTCGCCCTGGCATTCACCTGTTGATGGCGGTCCACCCCGGCGAGGAGAGCCTGCTCGCCGACACCCTCGACAGCCTCGCCGCCCAGCTCTACCCCGAATGGCTGCTGACCATCGTGACGGCCCTGACGGCCCCCGAAGGCCTCGGCGAGACGCCCAACATCCAGTGGCTGGCCCTGCGCGACGAAGCCCACATCGACTACGTCATCGACGAAATGGCCGCCGCCTCGCCGGGCAGCTGGCTGACCCGCATCGATCCGGGCCTTACCTTCGAGCCCCAGGCCTTGCAGGTCATCGCCGACTACATCAACGAGAAGCCCGACTGGCGCCTCATCTACTGTGACGAAGACACCCGTGAAGCCGACGACAGCTTTACCCAGCCGCTCTTCAAGCCCGACTTCAACCTTGACCTGCTGCGTGCCCAGGCCTACTTCGGCTGCTTCGTCGTCGTCGAGAAACAGGCCTTCCTGGCCGCCGGCCGCTACGGCGACAAGACCGGCGCCGAGAACTACGACCTCAGCCTGCGCATCCTCGACCAGAACGGCGAGGGCCGCATCGGCCACATCGACCAGATGCTCGCCCACCTGTCGCGCGACTCGCAGCGCGCCATGCAGCCCGAGGCCGAAAAAGCCGCCGTCGCTGACCATCTGGCGCGCTGCGGCCTCGACACCGAAGTGCTCGACGGCGCGCTCTTCGGCACCCGCCGCATCCAGTACAAGTGGGCCACGACGCCCAGGGTCAGCATCATCATCCCGACCCGCGACCGGGAAGAGTACCTGCGCCCGCTCCTCGACAGCCTCCATGAGCGGACCAGCTACCCGAACTACGAAATCATCGTCATCGACAATGACAGCACCGACCCGGACACCGTTCGCTACCTGGCCGGCCTGACCGCCACGGAACAAAAGCATCCGACCCGCGTCCTGCCCGTCCCCGGCCAATTCAACTGGTCCCGCAGCGCCAACACCGGTGCCGAGGCCGCCGGCGGCGACTACCTGCTGTTCCTCGACAACGACATCCACATCGTCCAGGACGACTGGCTGTCGCGGCTGATGAGCATCGCCCAGCGCCCCGAAGTCGCTATCGTCGCGCCCCGCCTCACCTACCCGGAGACCGGCCGGGTCCAGCAAGGCTGCTCGATCCTCGGACTCTACGGAACCGCGGGCAGCCCCTGGGACAACCAGCTCGAACTCTCCGAGCCCGGCTACATGGGGCGCGCCCTGTGCGACCAGAACGTCAGTGCGGCAAGCGGTTCGGCCCTGCTCGTGCGCCGCAGCGCCTACGTGCAACTGGGCGGCTTCGACACCACCCACTTCGGGCTCGTTCACGGCGCCCTCGACCTGTGCCTGCGTGCCGGGGACGTCGGCCACAAGATCGTCTTTACCCCCCACTCCGCCCTGGTCCATTACGGCAGCATCTCGATCACGGCCCGCCAGCGCAAACTCGAAGGCCGACTGGCCGACCTGCTGGCCGCCCAATCGGCCAACGAAACCCTCATCCATCGCTGGATGCCACGCCTGGTTCACGACCCGGCCTACAACCGCAACCTGAGCCTGCTCGAACCCTACAAGCCCGAGCACGTCGCCCCCACCGACTGGGATCTCCACTTCCACGACCGACCGCGCATCCTCGCCATACCGGTTCCCGGCGGCGCCGGCGAATACCGCCTGCGCGCACCGCTGCGCATCGTCGGGCAGGCCGGACTCGCCCAGACCATGATCTGCGAGTCCCCCAAGGCCTTCGCGATGCGCATCCTCTCCCCGGTTGAAATCGCCCGCGCCGCGCCGGACGCGCTGGTCCTGCACCAGCCGCTCGACGACTCGCAGAGCGACGCCATCGAAAACTACGCCCGCTACCTGCCCAAGGTTCGGCGGATTCTCACCATCGATGACCTGGTCACCGACCTGCCGAAGAAGCACCCGCTCTACAAATCCGGCTACAAGGACGGACGCCAGCGCCTGCGCCGCAACCTCGCCCTGATGGACCGTCTGGTCGTCAGCACCCGGCCGCTGGCTGATTTGTGTGTCGACATGATCGAGGACATCCGGGTCATGCCCAACTGCCTCGAATGGGCAGTGTGGGGCGATGCTGTACCGCCGCGCCTGCCGCGCAAGAAGCCCCGTGTCGGCTGGGCCGGCGCCCAGCAACACCAGGGCGACCTGGAACTCATCTACCCCGTGGTCGAAGCCCTCGCCGACGAAGTGGACTGGATTTTCATGGGCATGTGCCCGCCCGCCCTGAAGCCCTTCGTGCATGAATCCCACGGCTTCGAAATCGATTTCAGCGCCTACCCGAAGGCCCTCGCCCGCCTTGACCTCGACCTGGCCATCGCCCCACTCGACATCCACCCCTTCAATGAGGCCAAGAGCAACCTGCGCCTGCTCGAATACGGCGCAATGGGCTGGCCGGTTATCTGCACTGACATTTATCCTTATCAGAACGCGCCCGTCACCCGCCTCCCCAACGAACCGGAGACGTGGATCAAAACGATTCGCGAACAACTCGCCGAGCCGGAAGCCCTGCGAGAAGCCGGGCTCACCCTGCAAGCCTGGGTTCACGACAGCTTCATCCTCGAGAACCATGCCGCAAGCTGGTTTGCAGCCTACGGACCTTGAAGGACTTCGCCCACTAGTCTGTAGGCATATAAAAAACCGGCCGAAAAACCGGCCGGCACAGCAAATCAACCCTAAAGCTTTATTTTTCCGGGCCGCTATCACAAGCCAAGCGGTAATCCGCAAAGAAAAATGAAAAAAACGGTAACAGCAAAAAAGTCAACAAATATCTAAAGTCTTTTCGGTTTGCCCCGTTAATGATCACAACGGCGGTTGCCTTACACATACCCGGGCAAGGCGAACCAAAGTTAAGCCGAAACGCTTATCTTGAACGGATTTAAGGAGAACCAAAATGGCTGCCACAATCAACACCAATGCGATGTCGCTGAATGCGCAACGCAACCTTTCCACGTCCCAGGCCGGCCTGGCAACGTCAGTACAACGCCTGTCTTCCGGCTTGCGCGTCAATAGCGCCAAGGACGACGCCGCAGGCCTTGCGATTGCCGACCGCATGAACGCTCAGGCCAAGGGCTTTGACGTGGCGATCCGCAACGCCAACGACGGCATCTCGATGGCGCAGACCGCAGAAAGCGCCATGCAGGCAGTTACCGATAACCTGCAACGGATGCGCGAGCTGGCCGTGCAGGCCGCCAACGGCACCTACAGCAGCGGCGACCGGGGCAGTCTTGACACTGAATTTCAACAGCTCAACCAGGAAATTGCGCGCGTTGTTTCGGGCACCCAGTTCAATGGACAAAACGTCCTGAGTGAAGTCTCCGGCGGATTCTCCTTCCAGGTCGGCGCCGGCACGGCTTCGACTGACACGATCACTGTCGGTAGCGCCGTCACCCTGGCTTCTGCGACCTTCGGGACAACTACCGCAGGCGCCATCAGCGGCAGCACCATCTCGGGTCAAGGCAGCGCCGGTGTGTCCGCCGCAACGGCAGCGATCTCGGCCATCGATGCGGCCCTGAACGTCCTGAACACCGCTCGTGCAACCTGGGGTGCCGTACAAAACCGCTTTACCTCGGTGGTGCAGACCCTGCAGGTCGCGTCTGAAAACGCCCAGTCCTCCCGCGGTCGCATTATGGATGCTGACTTCGCCAAGGAAACCGCTGCCATGACCCGCGGCCAGATTCTGCAACAGGCCGGCACCGCCATGGTTGCACAAGCCAACAGCATGCCGAACAACGTGCTGTCCCTGCTCCAGTAAGCCTTTATTCACCAAAACCCGGCAGGCGCCGCCGCCCTGACAGGCACGGCGCCCCTCGCTCGAGAGGGAGAAGATCATGAGCATCCAGCCAGTCGGCGCGAGAACCACGCAATACGCGCCCCCCGTGCAGCCTCCCGCCGCCCAGGTGGCAGGGGCAGGAACAGCACGGCAGGCAGAGGCCACTCCCGAAGCGAGCGGCTTGCAGCAAGCCCAGAACGCTACGCAGGCGCCTGCGAAAGTGCCTCCCAGCAGCGAACAATTGACACAAGCGGTCAAACAGATTCAGGACGTCATCAAGCAAACAGCCAACAGCCTTCAGTTCTCCATCGACGAAGACATCGGCGTGACTGTCGTGAAGGTGATCGATACGGAATCCAAAAAGGTAATCCGTCAGATTCCTTCCGAGGAAGTCCTCGATATCGCCAAGGCGCTCGACAAATTGCAAGGTCTGCTGGTCAAACAGCAAGCCTGAATTGGCAGCACTTCTCGTGGCAACATTGGTCCCACCCATGCGGTGGGATTTTTTTGTCCGGAGAGCACGCGTCCAGGCTCAGCCGGCACGGTCCATGCTACATGATTGCAAGTACGCCGAGACTCTCAAGTTTTTCCTGGGCCGGCCGTAATCCAAATCACTAGCAATACAGCAATACAGGGGGTGCATCATGGCGACCATTTCATCAGCGGGTATTGGCTCCGGGCTACAAGTCGAGTCGATCATTACCGGCCTGATGTCTGTTGAAAAACAGCCCCTTAGCAAGCTCCAGGCCCAGCAGACCAGCTACCAGTCGAAAATCTCTGCCCTCGGCACCCTGAAGAGTTCTCTCGCGGCCCTGCAGACTGCCGCCAAAGCCCTCACACCGGCAACCCTGCAGAGCCCGACGGCAGCTTTTTCCGCTTACAAGGCAAGCATTGCCGATTCGACCATCGCAACGGCAACGACGAGCAGTTCTGCGGTAGCCGGCACCTACTCCCTTGAAGTCACCGCGTTGGCAACCAATCAGCGCATGGCGCTGGGCAAAACCTACGGGGCGACCGATGCGGTCCTGGACTTCG
>ERZ724525.603-NODE-603-length-20679-cov-7.138334_pt1 | contig 20679 bp, 20 predicted proteins | sample MGYA00376058_ERZ724525 | MGnify/ENA primary metagenome ERZ724525 (study PRJEB28724, sample SAMN07190888) | wastewater metagenome | isolation source: influent of sewage treatment plant in Hong Hong | place: USA: Christiansburg, Virginia | collected 2016-03-01 ... | reverse complement strand
AATCGTGCCTACGTTGACGTGTGGTTTGGTCCGTTCGAACTTACCTTTTGCCATGTCAAAACTCCTTTGAGGGCGAAGCTATAAAAATAAATGAAAATATAAGATGGTGCCCATGGCGAGAATCGGACTCGCGATCTCTCCCTTACCAAGGGAGTGCTCTACCACTGAGCCACATGGGCGATAAAATGCGGATGTAACCTTTGGAGCGGGAGACGGGAATCGAACCCGCATCATTAGCTTGGAAGGCTAGGGTTCTACCACTAAACTACTCCCGCGCACCACAACCAACAGTGGGACAAGCCCAATATCATCTTTGGTGGGCAGGGCTGGATTCGAACCAGCGTACTCGAAAGAACAGATTTACAGTCTGTCGCCTTTAACCACTCGGCCACCTACCCAAAGAGAACGTAATTATGAATATCAACCGTTCCATTGTCAAGCGTATTTTTGCAAATAAATCACATATTTTTATTTTTTAACAGCCAAGCTTGACCGCGCCCAACAAAAAAGCGCTAAACTGGCGCATCTTTCGCCCACAAATGGGAATTTTTATCTTTTTGGATGGTTTTTTAATGTTTTCACCTCAACGTATTTTCAACGCTTTTAGCTATTCGATGAAAGGCTACAAAAGTGCATGGCAAACTGAAGCCGCATTTCGAGACAATGTGACAATGATTGCGATTGCACAGCTGCTCTGCCTGTTCCTGCAACCCGATTGGTCGCTGTGGCTGTTTTTTGGGGCATGCAATGCTTTGCTCATCATGGCAGAGCTATTGAACACTGGGTTGGAGTATCTGGCCGACCACATCAGCATGGATCAGCATGACCTCCTGGGTCGCGCCAAGGACGTGGGGAGCGCAACGGTGTTTACGGCACTCATGTTTAACGCTTTGGTGCTGCTCATCATCATTTGGCAAGCACTGGCTTAAAAATAAAGAGGCTCCAAAATAATTTTGGAGCCTCTTTCATATGCAACACGGCCACAGCACAGGTCTTGCCCCGTGTCCTTTATAAAATATATTGCGCTAAATTTTCATCTTTAATCAACGCACCCAACCGTGATTCAACGTATGCCGCATCGATCACCACACTCTTTCCCTCATAATCATGTGCATTGTATGACACGTCTTCAAGCAGCTTTTCCATGACGGTATGCAAACGGCGGGCGCCAATATTTTCAGAGCGCTCATTGACGGCACACGCCATTTCAGCCAGTCGTTGCACACCACCTTCCGTGAAATCAAGAGCCACGCCTTCAGTCGCCATCAATGCCTCGTATTGGCGGGTCAAGCAAGCGTCTGTGGCCGTTAAAATGGCTTTGAAGTCATCGACATTGAGTGAACTCAACTCCACTCGAATCGGGAAACGCCCTTGCAATTCAGGGATCAAATCCGACGGTTTGGACAAACTGAATGCACCTGATGCCACAAACAAAATATGGTCTGTTTTAATCAAACCGTACTTCGTTGAAACGGTTGTGCCTTCCACCAAAGGTAATAAATCGCGCTGCACACCTTGACGTGAAACTTCACCACTGCCGGCATTGCTGCCTCGGCCCGAAATTTTATCAAACTCATCAATGAAGACAATGCCATTTTGCTCAACAGCCTCGACAGCCTGGCTGCGCACCTCGTCTTCGTTGACCATTTTGCCCGCCTCTTCGTCCACCAGCTGGCGCAGGGCGTCTTTGACCTTCATTTTTTTAGATGTGGTTTTACCCGTGCCGATGCTGGCAAACATGCCACGCAACTGATCCGCCATTTCTTCCATGCCTGGAGGGCTCATCACATCAAACTGTGCGGCACCTTGACTCACCTCCAGCTCGATTTCCTTATCGTCCAACTCACCTTCGCGTAATTTTTTACGGAATTTCTGGCGAGTGGCGCTTTCAGTGTCCGCGCGTGAATACTCGCCAGTTGACACATCTCGCGAAGGGGGCAGCAACACGTCTAAAATACGGTCTTCAGCGGCATCTTGGGCTCGGCTTTGCATGTGTTTGGCAGCAGCAGCGCGTGCATTTTTCACCGCCACCTCAATCAAATCCTTGATGATGGACTCAACATCTTTGCCCACATAGCCAACTTCCGTGAACTTCGTTGCTTCAACCTTAATAAAGGGAGCACCAGCAAGGCGCGCCAAACGACGGGCAATTTCTGTTTTGCCCACGCCGGTCGGCCCCATCATCAAAATATTTTTTGGCGTCACTTCAACGCGCATGGCATCAGCCAATTGGCCTCGGCGCCAGCGGTTGCGCATGGCCAAAGCGACGGCTTTTTTTGCATCTTTTTGACCAACGATGTGCTTATCGAGCTCAGAGACGATCTCTCTGGGGGTCATGTTAAATGGACTGGACATGGTTTTCCTTTACTTTTTTCACTCACACGTTGCATGGCATGGGTGCCATCCGCACAGAAGGTCGAAACACCCCCTTTCGAATCACACTCAGACACGCACACAATCAGAGCGTTTCAATGGTGTGGTTTTGATTGGTGTAAATGCAAATATTGCCTGCAATTTCCAATGATTTTTTGACAATTTCAGCAGGCGTCAGTTCGGTGTTGTGCAACAAAGCCAGCCCCGCAGACTGGGCAAAAGCCCCTCCTGACCCAATGGCAATCAAACCATCCTCAGGTTCGAGCACATCACCATTGCCTGTGATGATCAAAGAGGCCGTGTGATCTGCAACCGCAAGCATGGCCTCAAGGCGGCGCAGGACACGATCCGTTCGCCAATCCTTGGTTAAATCGATCGCTGCGCGCGTGAGATGCCCTTGGTGCTTTTCCAATTTGGCTTCAAATCGCTCAAACAAGGTAAAAGCATCGGCCGTCGCGCCTGCAAAACCGGCCAAAACTTTACCATGGTAAAGCTTCCGCACCTTACGTGCACTGCCTTTAACAATGGTGTTGCCCAATGTGACTTGGCCATCGCCACCGATAGCGACCAGATTGCCGCGTCGCACCGATATGATCGTTGTGCCGTGATATTGTTCCATCTTATGCTCCTTTGGGGTGAACAGACCCCGTTCCTGTGTGTCGAGGGGTGTTAAATACATCGCAAAAACAAACCCCTGCAGTCGCGATGTTTGATGCCATAAATTTTCTAAAGAAAACAAACTGATTGCTTCAATGGGGACGAGCTGCTCGCGCATAAGCCAAATCAAACGAGCGAAGCCCAGCCTTTGCAAAACTGAAGAGAACCCAACAGCCCCACAAAAAGCCAAAATCCCACAAAGCTTAAATCCTTTGCGAATCTCACTATAGTGTACATGTGGTTAAACGCAAAAAAAACAAGGATGCCCACAGGCATCCTTGTCATTTAATTTACACAGCTCATGCATCACGCGTGCATGATGGAGTCTAAGCATTAATCACCGTACATTTTTTGTACTTTTTCGCGACGCTCTTGCGCTTCAAGCGACAAGGTGGCCGTCGGACGTGCCAACAAACGACCCACACCAATCGGCTCACCCGTTTCTTCGCACCAGCCATAATCGCCTGAATCGATGCGCTCAATGGCTTGACCAATTTTTTTCAACAATTTGCGTTCACGGTCACGTGTGCGCAATTCCAATGCATGCTCTTCCTCAATCGTTGCCCGATCGGCCGGATCCGGCACCACTTCATTTTCACGCAGATGCTCGGTGGTGTCATCTGCGTTTTGCAGCAATTCTGCTTGCATGTCCAACAATTTTTGTTTGAAAAACGCCAGCTGCACGTCATTCATGTAATCTTTTACCGGCATCTTCAACAGTTTTTCTTCTGTCATCGCGCCTTTACGATCTTGTGCCATCTTTACTTCTCCACTCATCAAAAAAGATCGCTCTTTTTTGCTTCAAAAAACCTTTTACTCTTCACTCTCAAGCGATACATTGCTGAAGCTCCACTTCCAACTCATCCCAAGGTAAGCCTTGACCTAAAATCCACATGTGTGTTTCAGGTGTTCGGCCCTCTGGCCACACATCAATGAACATGTCTGACCACAAATACTGTAAAGCTTGCACACACAACGGTGACGCTTCACTTTGTAAGTCAACCACTGCAAGCAGCCGAGTCATGCTTGCCCCATACTGAATGCGCCAGCGACCAAGCATTTCCTTGATTTTCTCACCATTCATGGGCTGTGAAAACGAGAAATATACCACTTTATGCGCACCCCATGCGAGCAAATCGTCTTTTTTTAGTGCTTCACGCCACAAGGGCGCATCCACACCATACGCCATTATGGGCATGGACACATCATCGTCACTGATGAATCCATTGTGGATCCACATGGCCAAAGGATTTAACGCCCTCATTTGCTCAGCAAATTGAGCCATCAAATCGTCGCCATTAAAACTCAACACGCGGTCCGTGAGCAACAACCGATCAACCGCCAAACCCTGAGACAAGTCACCCCAGTCGCGATCCAATTGCATCAACGTGATCAGCTCGTCCAACTGAGCCCTCACATTTGGCAGCTCACACAATAAAAATTGCACCCACAGCGCACTGCTGGCACGCACAGGCAAAATGAGAATGAGTTTTTTCGCCTCCACAGACATGGCATTGGATATGCCTTGCTCCAATTGTCCCAAAACATCCTCGTCGGGCCACAGCACCCCTGTCAACACATGAGCGTCCAAGCCAGCCTTGGCATATGCGGTGTGCTCATGCGCCATCACGCGCACTTGATTGGCCTGATGTGCGTGTGCCAACTGGTGCGCCCATTCAGGCACCTTCCCCTCAAAATCAAGGTTGGGTTGATTTTCCAGCCAAACAGCAACGGGCAAAATGGATTCACTCATACGTTCAACAAGCTTTATTTTGATTTAACAAACAACAGAAAAACAACAGAATCACCACCTCAAACGACCTCCTCATGACGCAGGATCCAGACCATTTACCATTGTTGCACAATAATCTGTTTGATGAGGTGCAAACGCCGATGAAAAAAGTGATCCGCCCCCGCAACCACCGTCACAGGCAATTCCAAAGGTTCGGCCCAACGCATGACCGCCCCCAATGGAATCGTATCATCCAATTCACCGTGAATGACAATGCTGTCCGAGGGCACAGGTGCAACCTCCCATTTGCCCGCTGCAGTGCCCACCATGATCATGCGCGAGACTGCCTCACCACGCGCTTGCAATGCGGCGGCAACACGACTTTGCACAAAGGAGCCAAACGAAAAACCAGCCAACACCAAGGGCGCATCAACAGGCACAGGCAATTCGGCGCGCATCCATGCGAGCACCACCAACATGTCCTCCGTTTCAGCCACACCATGGTCGTGTGCCCCCGCGGTTTGCCCCACCCCTCTAAAATTTGGACGAACAGCAATGTAACCCAGCTCATTCAATGTTTTTGCCAACGTTTGCGCCACCTTATTGTCCATCGCGCCGCCAAACAAGGGGTGTGGATGCGCCACCAGAGCCAAGCCTTTGACTTCACTGGGTTCAATTTTAGGGACATCCACAGCAATCTCGATCATGCCAACGAGGCCATTGATGGTCAACTTTTCTGTACCCGCACGCATCATGCCTCCGTCGGTTTATCGATCATCAAGCGCTCAACCACGCGACCATGTTGCAAATGTTCGGTCACGATTTCGTCCAGATCCGATGCATCCACATAGTTGTACCACACGTTATCGGGATACACCACGCATACGGGGCCGTGCTCGCAACGATCCAAGCAACCCGCTTTATTGATGCGCACCCCTTGCAATTTCAACGCCCCCACCGCTTGTTTGGTGTGCGCCCAACCATCCAAAGCGCCATGGCGCAAACAATCACCCCGAGGTTCATCGGCGGGTCGCTCATTGAGGCAAAAAAACACATGGTGCTTAAAATAACTGTTGTTTGTGTCGTTTGGTTCACTCATATCATCCTCTTATTTCTCATAACTGCGCACGCACAGCGTGCATATCTTTTATAATTTGCACATGCACAATGTCGCCCAAATCCCATCGATTCAACTCTCTGCCTTGCAAAAGTGGTGGTCCACACACAGCCAGGCATCCTTGGCGTTGCACATTAAATACACCCCCCAATGCGACTCCACCAATGTGCAATTATGCCACAGCCCTCACCAACACAACACATTGCTGGTCGCTGAACACCAAACCCATGGTCGTGGACAGTTTGAACGCACATGGGTCAGTGGCACGGGTGATTTGATGTTTTCATTGGGTCTGCTGCTACCGCCCTCGTCTGTCCCCGCCCTATCGCTTCGGGTCGGCTTGGCTTTGGCGCAAGTCTGTGCGGTGCACGGCTGGCATGTGCAATTGAAATGGCCCAATGACGTGATTGCCACTCATCCAGATACCGGTCAACGTGGCAAATTGGTCGGCATTTTAGTACAGAACCAAACGGCCGATGATGGTGAACATGCTTGGGTGGTCATCGGAGTCGGGGTCAACATTGGCACACGATTGCTGCCCAACACCAGTGATGCATCAGCCTTTCCACCAATCGGTTTAGCGCAACTGGATGAAACCTGGATTCAACCCGTGTCTCATCAACGTGAAGACCTCATCATGCAAATCGTCGACACCATTTTGGTGCACATCGAGACGGCCTCAGCAGCACCCGACGAACAGCTCGCTCGCACATGGAACGGCCATGACCTCTGGCATGGTTGCCGTTTGATAGCAACTGAACCTTCAGGCCATCGTCACACAGGTCTAGGCTGTGGGGTCAACGCTGATGGCGCGTATCAAGTGGACATCAACGGCGAAACCCGCTCCTTTTACAGTGCTCAATTGCGCCCCGCAACGGAGCCCGCATGATGCTTCTCATTGACATAGGCAATAGCCGCCTCAAATGGCACATTCAAAAAGAGTTGTGTGATGTTGACCCCAGCACAGAGCCTTTCGCAGTCAATCACCATGATCCGCTCTGGCTCACCCAATTGAGTCACGCATGGTCAAATATAACTCGCCCAAAGGCCTGCTTCATCAGCAATGTGGCCTCCAACACGGTGCTTGAACAAGTGCAGCAATTGATCCAAATGCGCTTTGGTGCGGTCGACACCCACATCGTGCGACCACAAAAGCACACCGCCGATTTTACCCTTGCTTACGATGAGCCCAATCAAATGGGAGCAGATCGCTTTGCGCAATTGCTGGGCGCGCAAGCCATATGCCGCGCGCACAACCACCTCGTCATCAGCGCGGGCACAGCGACCACCATCGACGGGGTATTGGCGCATGGCCAGCATTTGGGTGGAGTGATCGCCCCCAGCATCGACCTCATGCGCACCAGCCTGCATCAGCACACCGCGCGACTGCCCTTGAGTGGCGGAACCTTTTCACCCAACCATGCACCTCACAACACACTCGATGCTTTGGCTTCGGGTGCTCGCTTGGCCAGACAAGGCGCGGTTTTGTCTTTCGTGAACCACTACATGCCCGACGCGCCAAGCCATTGGCTGCTGTGTGGCGGCGGCGCAGAGCTGTTGGCAGGAGATTTAGCGACATCGGCTGAAAAGCATACGGCAACGATACAAATCGTACCATCGCTGTGTTTATTGGGCGTATGGCAATTCAGCCAATCCATTGACAACCCACTCAGCCCACAATCCAGTGCTGAGGGATACAGCATAACCCACTAAGTGCGGCAGACGGACTCAAGAATGAAATGGTTATAGAAGCATCTTTAAGCACATTTTAACGTTGATCGTTCAACACCGAGATGTCCGTTAAAAGGTCACTTCATTTAAGGAAACCTCTAAAAATTGATTTTTGAATAGGCTGTACCGACTGTACAACCCACTCCGTCATTCCCGCAGGCTTTTAGCGGGTCCAGTCAAATGCGAAGCATTTGCTTCACCTTTTTAATCAAAAACTTAAGGTGCGCTTTGCGCCCCACTGGATTCCCGCTAACGTCATGCGGGAATGACGACACAGGTTATTTCAAGCGAATGGATGATGCTGGAATCAATTTTTAGAAACCGTCATAATTGAGTGTGGTGAGAGTGGCATATTTGACAAAAAGAGTTTATGCCCCTAGAGTAAGGCCGTGAGCTGAATATGCGTAACACTTTTCCTGTGTCAATAGGCATAATAAACCACAGTGAGTTTAAGCCAACTTGTTTTGTTTCTTTAAAAACAGGTTCTTGCTATTTTTTTATTAATTAGGATATGCGACAAAATGAAAACAGAATATCAGTGTTTTTTGACGCATAACCTACGTTAGGTATTGGAATAAGGTCAATGGGATTGGACGCACAAGTCATAGCCGTTGGTGATTTCTCGGATACGGTTCTGCCCGCTCTTGAGTACAAGTCGGATCTTTACACAGAAGTGCCGCTCGGTGCTACTGTTATCAAATATATTTGTCGCAGCTGGGTCAAGTGGCAGCCATTCACTGGCAGCGGCTTTCAGCGTCGGCGCCCTTGATCTAGGCAAGCATGCACTCAATGCTGATATTGCCAACCTAAGCGCGCTGGCTGATCTTTTTGGGGATTTTAATGTGGCTCAATTTCAGTTATTGAGATCGCATGGATTCAAGTTCTACTACCTGCCCAATGCCTAACAATTTGTTCAAGCCGACCCCGCATCGTGGCGTCGGTTACGCTAGCACGCGTCCACCACCCCGCTGCGGAGCGGTTTAACTCAGGCATTAGGCCACACAAAGAATCGAGCATCAAATGGGTATAAATGGCATGCCGTTTAAAGAGGAAGACCTCATCGCCTCAGCGGTTGAAGCGCTAAAAACTAGAGGAGATGCTCGCGCAATTGCAGTGCTGGTAACTGGCAAGTACCACATGCAGATATGGGACTCCGATTTCGGGATCGACGTATGGCGGCTGTTCATCTCCTTCCCAGTAAATCTATTCTATGCAATGTCAGAGGACGACCGAAAAGTCACCGAATCAAACATTGCAGAAGTTCTTCATCCATTTTTCGCTTCAACACCACATGACTCATTGGAGTCGGTCATTTTGTCTCCCCTTATCGTCGAGGCTCAAGAAGGATGGCGTGAAGAAGCTCTTCGCTTTGTCAAAGGTGAAGGGGTTACTAACCAAGGTCGAGTTCGAAGTGACAACATTGCATCAAAGCAGCATCAGGGACTTCTGTTCCGCTCAAAAGCAGAGATCACCTTGTTTACTGCGCTCACTAGAGCAAAATTGGCAGTAGCACCCCTACCAGTATTTGTTCGTATAGGTAAAGCCTACAACCGCCTCGAACCAGATTTTGTAGTTGTTTATAAAGGCTTAACCTTTGTAGTTGAGGTGGACGGAGACACCTACCACCGAGAGCTTCCAGCTGAGGCTGACAAACGGCTTGTACCGTTAACGTATGAAGGCGTAGAGGTACGGCGTATTCGGGCCGCAGACCTTGAAACAGATGCGGCAGCCGATCAGGTAGTGCGCGAGCTTATCGAGTTCATGTCACGGCGCAAGGAATCACGCCGACCCCAAACAGTCAAGATAACCTATTGATTCAAAATGGAAATAAAGGTTTTTTATCACCATCAAAAAACCTCGCATTTCCCAATATAATCAATCAGCTACAGAATCAGCATTAACGCACCCTATTACGTACCCTATTCTTTGCTCATGCGCGCCCGCGCCGCCACAGCGGTATCGGTGTAATCGCTGAAGACCCCGTCCACACCCAAATCAAAAAACAGCGCATATTCATTGTATGGGTCACCCGCATCGGTGTCTGTCAAATGTTTGGCTTCATTGCGAAAAGTGAACGGATGCAATGCCAAACCCGCTGCATGTGCACGCTTGACCACATCGGTCGCGGGAATGCGGGTTTTAATGCCCGACGCGTCGGTCACATACGAGTCAATGTACACTTTCCATGGACCAATGCCTTGCGCCACTTGAGCGATTTCTTTCAAGTTCGCGTCGCTCATCATCTCGTTGTATTTACGCGGATCGCCTTTTTTGACAAAATCATACGGCTGGCCGCTGGTCACCGTGCCATCGGCGAGCACATCGTCACCATCAATCAAATAAATGCGCTTAACGGGGCTGAGTTGTTGCAATGCCCGTAAATTGGTCAGCTCAAAAGATTGAATGTACACCGGTGCATCGGCACGATTCAAATGGTATTTGCTCAGCAAAGCCAACAATTTGGCCTCAAGCGGCAAACCTTTTTCTTGGTGCCATGTGGGGTGTTTGGTTTCAGGATACACCCCAACTTCGCGCCCCAGTTGCTTACTCACCCGTTCACGCAATTGCAAAATTTCCTCGAATGTTGGGATTTCAAACTGACCGTTGTACTGTTGATCGCGATCAGCGCGTGGCTGCTTGGCACGCAGGGTTTTGATTTGAGCCAGAGTCAAATCGCTGGCAAACCAACCCTCTTCATCTTTGCCATCCACTTGCTCAACATGCTTATATGCTGCAAACTCTGGGTGCTCAGCGATGTCGGTGGTGTCTTTTAAATTCGGTTCATGGCGAGCAATCAACACACCATCCTTGGTTGACACCAAATCAGGCTCGATGAAATCCGCTCCCAACTCCGCCGCACGCTCATAGCCAGCCAAGGTGTGGTCGGGCAAATACCCGGCCAAGCCGCGGTGACCAATCACGATTGGAGGCTGGCCATTTAAAGTAGCCCATGTCTTTGCCTGCACTTGCGCGCTCAGCCCCGTGCTCAACAAGGTGAAAATGGTCATGATCCGAGTCCAAGATATTAAATGTTTACGTCTGTAATGTAGCATAGCTGCCCCCAAAGATGTGGTGCACGAACCATGTGCCGTGCTGCACAACAGCATAGGCTGTTACAATGACGGTTGTGTGAATCTAAAAAATACATTCGCACACCGCTATTTTCTACACTCATTAAGTTTAAATATGTTAATCCTTGGCATTGAATCCTCTTGCGATGAAACAGGGGTCGCGCTGTACGACTCGGCACGCGGCCTGCTCGCACACGCGTTGCACTCACAAATCGACATGCATGTCGCTTATGGCGGCGTGGTGCCTGAGCTGGCTTCACGCGACCACATTCGCCGTGTGTTGCCGCTGACGGATGTGGTGCTGGCTGAAGCGGGTGTGGCGCTCAACGACGTGGATGCCATTGCCTGCACCGTCGGCCCTGGTTTGGCAGGCGCATTGCTGGTGGGCACCGCCTGCGCGAATGCGATCGCATTTGCATTGAACAAACCCGTGATTGACGTGCACCACCTTGAAGGGCACTTGCTGTCGCCTTTGCTGTCAAGTCATCCGCCTGAATTCCCATTCATCGCTTTGTTGGTTTCAGGTGGGCACACCCAGTTGATGCGTGTGGATGGTGTGGGTCGCTATCAATTGTTGGGGGAAACATTGGACGATGCGGCAGGCGAGGCTTTTGACAAGACCGCCAAAGTGCTGGGGTTACCCTACCCCGGTGGTCCCGCTGTCTCAAAAATAGCGGAGTCTGGCGTCCCCAACCGCTTCAAATTTGGCCGCCCAATGATGCACAACGGCGATTTTGATTTCAGCTTCGCGGGTTTAAAAACCGCAGTATTGACTCAGGCCAAAAAACTGCAAGTGGTTGCGCCTTTGACCCTTCAAGATAAAGCCGACATCGCCCACGCATTTGTCGAATCGGCGGTGGATGTGTTGACCCACAAAGCGTTCAAAGCACTGCAAGCCAGCGGGTTCAGCCGTCTGGTGATTGCGGGGGGGGTCGGTGCGAACGCCCAACTGCGCGCACGTTTAAATGCCATGGCCATCAAACATGGCTTCAAAGTGTTTTATCCAGAGTTGCATTTATGCACCGACAACGGCGCGATGATTGCCTTGGCGGGGTGTTTGTCGGCACAACAAGATCCATCGTTGCTCAAGCGCCAAGACACATTCACCGTACGGCCACGTTGGTCATTGCACTCATCGGATTGTTGTTAAGCGCACAAAAAAACCTACTTTTTGTGGGTTAGGAAACAGCGGTTTTGAGCGGACAACCCGCACCAAACCAATGACACCACAACCCCGCCCCAACACCAGATTGTGTGCGAATGTCACCGTATCGCCATACACAGCGCGCATGAAAAAAGAGGTGCGATTGCACCCCTTTTGGTCAAATCCAGCATCCGCTCATTTTCCGCCCATTTATTTGATGTTTGGCGGCCCTTTGAAACGATTGCGTTCTCCAAAGCCCCACCAAAACACCGCCAAGAACACCACCAAAGCAATGATGGCATACATCACTTTTTCATTCGGTGGTTGAATGCCTACAAAAATCAGCACCAAACCACCCACCACCGCCAATAAAGCAATTGGTTTGGACAAGCCACCCAAGTCAAAGGGGCCTTTTTTCGTCCAAGTTTTGCCCTCCACAAAGAAACCAACCGCCGTGGGCATGATGTAAGAAATGTACATGAACACCGCACATGCCGTAGACAAGACCACAAACGCATCACCATACAATGTGGCCACGAAAGATGAAATGGCGGTCACCCAAATGGCAGCGGTGGGGGCTTTGGTGAGCGGATCAACCGATTTCAACGCATTGGATGCAGGCAAACCACCATCCCGTGCGAAGGCGTAGACCATGCGCGATGTCGACATCATCGCCGCCAAAGCACACAGATAATTGACCACAAAAATGCCGATGCCCAAAAGGGCTTTTAAACCGGCAGGCAAACTGTCAAGCAATGCTGCAAAAAAGCCCAGCCCACTTTTCACGCCTTCAGCCAAATCGGGCATCACCAACAAAAAGGTCACAACCAAACCAAAGCCAAACAACGCCGACCACAGCACAGATGACACGATGCCTTTGGGTACATTTTCAGCCGCATTGTGGGTTTCCTCCGCCGTATGCGCCGAAGCATCAAAACCCGTGATGGTGTAAATCGTCAACAGCAAACCCGATAAAAACACCATGAGGCTGCTTGAAGATTCAGGCCACATGCTGCCCTCTTGCCCAGTGAAATTGGTGAATGTGAACAAACGCGACACATCCGTGGGCGTTTTAGAAAACATCCACAAAGACACCACCAAAACGGTCGCAATGATAAAAATCAAATAACCAGAAATATCAATTAACTTGGTCGTCAAGCCCACCGCTTTGTGATTCAAAATCGCCTGAGTGACCGTGAACAAGGCGATAAAACCAGTTTGCTGCCCCCAACCCCACTCTGTCGTATCAAACCCCAACAAGGGTGCCACCAAGGTTTTAAAAAATGGATCATACACACCAAAATTCACCGAAGCGATCACAAAAATCAAACCCAACAGATTGAACCACGCCGTTGTCCAGCCATAACCTTTGTTGCCCAAAATCGAACCCCAATGGTACAAACCGCCTGCGGTGGGATATGCTGAAGCAATCTGCGCCATCGCCAAGGCAACCACAACCGCAAATGCTGCACCCACAAGCCAGCCCAACCCAATGGACAAACCGCCCGCCGCACCCAACGCACTGGGGAACGCAGTGATGCCACCCGCTAAAATACAAATGATCGAAAAAGACACCGCAAAATTTGAAAATTTACTCATGCGGCGGTGAAGGTCTTGCTGATAACCCATGCTCTCCAGCAACTTCGCATCGGCATCATGCGGCTCTGGCATACTTATTTTTTTACTCATCGTTGCACTCCTTGAAGTGTTTAACTGCTGCTTTGTGGCCATCATGGATGGCTATTGTGCATTCGTATCAAAACTGAGACTGATGTGGTGATCGGTAGGGTGTGTTGTCTTTAAATCACACCTCCACTTTCTGGGCGGCTCGCACCAAATCATCAAACAACGCTTGTTGCGTCACATCGGTGCCCGCAGTCAATTCAGGATGCCACTGCACAGCCAATAAAAATCGGGCTGACGACGATGCAATGGCCTCAACAGTACCGTCTTCAGCCCAGCCCACCGCCTGCAAATTGTTGCCCAACTGATTCACGGCCTGATGATGCCACGATGAGGTCATGACCCGCGTCGAACCCATGGTTGAAGCCAGCAAGGAATCTGGTGCCACATTCACAACATGAACAGTAGGCGTTCTGGATGCACTGCGGTGCAACACGTCCTCGCCGACCACTTCAGGCAAATGCAGGTGCAAACTGCCACCGCATGCCACATTCACCAACTGCAAACCACGGCAAATCGCCAATATGGGCAGATCAAGTGCCAATGCGGCTCGCGTTAAACTCAGCTCGGTGTCATCTCGCACGGGATTAAGGCTGTAAATCGTCTCATGCATGTCCTCACCGTGCAACTCAGGATCGATGTCGCCTCCCCCGATCAACACCAGCCCATCCAACCGAGACAACCACGTGGACACCATGTCCGCCCCCATCGGCGGCAACAACACGGGCACCCCGCCTGCTCGCACCACCGCCTCCACATACTCCCGAGGCGTGTGATAGCCATGGCCTTCGCCGCTCGGATAAGCCGTCAATCCAATGACGGGTTTAATTTTTTCCATGATGCCCTCCAACGCTTTCTCGAATGCCCAAATGATGGATGAATATAGTTCTTTTTAAAGCGTACCTGCCACCGCCGCGCGATAAATATTGGCATAATCCGCCGCGGTCAACTGCACGGGATTGCCGCCATCGCTCGGGTCATTTTTTGCCATAAGCCCAATCGCATCGGCTTGATCCAATGGGATGCTGATGTCGGCCAAGGTGTGGGGAATGTTCAGCGCCTTGCGCAAACTCAACACCCAATTTAAGAAGCCATCAAAACTGCTGTCGGCCAAACCAAGGTAACGCGCCGCGGCACCCAATCGCTCGGCAATGGCCTCTTGATTGCGCACCAACACATACGGCAACAAAATCGCATTGGCCAAACCATGGTGCGTGTCAAACACCGCACCAATCGGGTGTGCCAAGGCATGCACACCGCCCAAACCCTTTTGAAATGCGGTCGCCCCCATGAGCGAGGCGGATAACATCTGCGCACGCGCTTCGATGTCTTGCCCATTCTGATAAGCACGCGGTAAAAAGTCATGCACCAACTTCATGCCTTCCAACGCCACCCCTTGCGCCAACGGGTGATAAAACGGTGAACAAAAGGCTTCGATGTTATGCACCAACGCATCCACACCCGTCGCTGCTGTCAAATGAGCCGGCAAGCCAGCGGTCAATTCAGGATCGGCCAAAACACGCTGCGGCAGCATCGTCGGGTGAAAAATAATCACTTTGCGATGCGCCACATCGTCAATAATGAGGGAAGCACGCCCAACCTCACTGCCCGTACCCGCAGTGGTTGGAATCGCAATCGATGGCGCCACCCCCGCCACATTCACCCGCAGATAATTGTCACCAACATCTTCAAAATCCCACAGCGGGCGATCCTGCCCCGACATCAAAGCAATGGCTTTACCCACATCCAACGCACTGCCGCCCCCCAATGAGATCACACCATCGTGCCCACCCGCACGGTACACCGCCACACCTGCATCCACATCGCGCCCAATCGGATTGGGGCGCATGTCGCTGAACAACGCCACATTCAGCCCCGCATCCTGCAACTGCTTCAGAATATGAGCCGTCATCGGCATTTCAGCCAACCCTCGATCCGTCACCAACAATGGACGTTTCATGTTCAATTCTGCACACAAGCCCGCCAACTCGCTGATTCGCCCAGCACCGAAACGAATGGGGGTCGGGTAATTCCAATTGCCTCGTAATTCCATGGTGACTCCTTTAATGGGTTTGGGTTTGGCCATGTTTCAGCCTATTATTGACATGCACACACCAAACGACAACCCGTCATTTCCGCTTAAGCGGGAATCCAATCAAATGCAAAACACTTGCTGACGATTTGAACCGTTTGAGGTGATAGGTGTGAGCATTTCACCCAATTGAATCCACGCCTGCGCGAGAATGATGGGTTATTTTGACTTCACCTAAAAAATACACTTCCCTGCGCTTAAATCGCAATTAAGCCGTTCTAAAATGAATCGACTTCACCCGCGTCAACTGCGCATAGCCCAGCGCAGACAACGACACGCCGCGTCCAGTGTCTTTGACCCCCGTCCATGCCAGCGCAGGATCAAGGTAGTCACAGCGGTTCATGAACACCGTGCCCGTTTCAATTTGATCGGCCAAAGCCATCGCAGCCTCCGCATCGGTCGTCCAAATGGATGCGGTCAAACCGAAGTCACTGTCATTCATCAAACGTACCGCTTCATCATCGCCCGACACCGGCATGATGCCAATCACGGGACCGAAGCTCTCTTCACTCATCACCCGCATGCTGTGATCCACATCAACCAACACCTGCGGCGCCAGATAGGCCGTACCAATCGCATCATGGGCAAAATGCCCCGCAGGAATCAACGCTTTCGCCCCCGCAGCCACTGCCTCGGCGACCTGTTGGCGCACAAAGCCAGCGGCACTCGCACGCACCATTGGCCCCAAGTTGGTGTTCGCATCCAACGGATCGCCAAAGCGGTAGCCTTTGGTCAACTCAACAAACTGCGCCACAAAATCATCGTATAAACTGGCGTGCACATAAATCCGTTCCACCCCACAGCAGGATTGTCCTGAGTTAAAAAATGCACCATCCACCAAATTTTCCACCGCGTTGTTCAAATCAGCATCCGCCCGAACATAGGCAGGGTCTTTGCCACCCAACTCCAGACCCAAACCAATGAAACGCTCCGCAGCCGCGCGCTGAACGGTTCGCCCCCCCTCAACCGAGCCTGTGAACGCAACGAAATCAATGCCTTCACTGCCAATCAAAGCCAGCGTGTCTTCATGCGTCATGTGCAGCACCTGAAACACCCCATCGGGCAAACCCGCCGCCTTAAAAGCCTCATCAAAAATGTCAGCCACCAACGGCACTTGTGACGAATGCTTCAAAAGGACCCGATTACCCGCCACCAACGCAGGCACGACGGTGTTGATCGCCGTTAAAAAAGGATAGTTCCACGGCGCAAGCACCAACACCGTACCGAGCGGCTCTCGACGCAAAAAACGTGTGAAACCTTCTTTGGGGGCAGGATAATGATCCGCCAAGGCCTCATCTGCAATGGCAATCATGTACCGAGCACGCTCCTCCAAACCCCGCACCTCACCTGCGGCCTGCGCAATCGGTCGACCAATTTGCTTGGCAATGGCCTCAGCGATGCGATCCTTTTGCGAAACAAACCAATCAATGGCCGCACCCACCAACGCTTTGCGTGTCGCCAATGGCGTGTTGTGCCACGTCGCAGCAACCTGCTGGGATGCATCCAATGCCTGACGAATGTCTGTGCTGTTCGCATACGCATACTCAGCCAACACATGCCCGTCAACAGGAGAAACCACCGAAAATGTATTGCCCATACCACCCCCATCAAAAAACAATAAAAATTTAACCCAAGAACAAAGCCATTTGCACATGCGCAGTAAAAACCGCCAACACCTCGCTTGATTAATTGATTGGTTGCTTGATTGATGGGTTTACCTTGGCTTGATTAAGTTTTGTGCGGATTTCCCACTCAAAACCTCTATTGTTAAACACATGCACAGCGGGTTTTGCTTCGCGTTTAACAACAATGATGCTCAATGACCCTCAATGGCACGAACCATGTGCACTTAACATCCCGCTAAAATCAACCACCACCAAAAACAAGCTCACATCCGCAGCCACACCTTTTATCCATTTTATTCATATACGGGCTCACAACGCACATCGGTTGTGACCGAGTTGGCAATAAAGCATTCTTCATGCGCACGATGGTGCAAAGCATCCAATTGCTCCCGTGTGGGCACATCGCCATCAAACACCACGAAGGGGCGCAGGGTGACGGCCGCCATGACCATTTTCCCAGCGGTGTTCTTCGCCATGACACCCGTGGCTGAATCTCGATAACTGACCACTTTAAACTTGCGCTTGAGCGCCATGGTCAAAAACCACAACATGTGACAACTGCTTAAAGAGGCAACAAACATTTCCTCCGGATCAACGGCGGACGCATCAGACATCGGCAGCGGCACAACATGCGGTGACGACGATGCAGGCAAAACCACCCCGCCATCGAACGTCACGGTGTGACGACGGCTGTACTGGTTGCTCAAAAAGTCGGTGTCATCACACACCCATGAAACATCTGCGGTATAACTGGCCATCACTCCCCCACGACACAATACATTTAAACAACTGAGATCATTTAAAAACAAGAAAACAACTTGAGAGACACCCATCGCACCATTCGAATAGCCACTCAAACAAAAACTTCAAGCAAAAACCAGCGACTTAAACCACTTCAAAATACCGCTTCAACTCCCAATCGGTCACATATTTTTGAAACTCTCGCTCTTCCCATTCACGGGTCGCGGCGTAATGATCAACAAAATCATCACCAAACCAATCGCGTGCGACCTCCGACGCTTTGAGTTGCTGCGCCGCCTCCCACAAGGTGCGGCTCAATCGACGGTGTGGTGCGACCTCTTGCGCATAACCGTTGCCCGTCACGGGTGCATCGGGTTCAATTTTATGTTGAATGCCATGCAAACCAGCAGCCAAAGCGGAGGCAAGGGCAAGATAAGGATTTGCATCTGCGCCGGGTAAACGGTACTCAACCCGTTGTGATTTCGCACTGCCTTCAATGACCCGCAACGACACCGTGCGATTGTCAATGCCCCATGTGGCATTGGTTGGCGCCCAATAACCTGGCACAAGACGGCGGAAGCTGTTGACATTCGGCGCCGCCATGCACATGATATTCGGCATGAGCTGTTGCACCCCACCAATGAAATGCCGCTGCATTTCACTCATGCGGCCTTTGCCTTGTGCATCGTAGAATAAATTTTTGCCCTCGGCATTTTGCAAAGAGATGTGAATGTGGCCGCCTTGACCAGGATAGGACTCATCCCATTTCGCCATGAACGACAGCATGCGCCCTTGCAATTGTGCCACGGCTTTAGAAAATGTTTTAAATGTGACCGCTTTGTCCGCAGCGGGTAAGGCGGCATCCACACACAGCGCGACCTCCAATGCACCTGGGCCACTTTCCTCATGAAACCCCTCAAGCGTGATGCCCATGTGCTCGCACACATCAATCAAACCACGGTAAAAATCCGCATTTACCGTATTGCGCAACGCAGAATACCCACTGTAACCACGCCCCAACGGCTTGATTGGGCAATAGTTTTTTGCCAATAAAGACTCGCCATCCTCATCAGCGGCTAGAAACTCATATTCAAATCCAGCCACGGCAAACAAACCCATGTCCTCAGCCCGTTTCAGCACCCGACGCAAAACCCCGCGAGGACAAATTCCTTCCAACCGCCCCATCAACTCGCCCTGCACCCACAGCATGTTGTCTTCCAACGGAAGCTCACGTGCGGTTTCAGGTAAAATCCGTACCATCGCATCAGCGTAGCCATTTTTCCAACCGGTCAATGTCGTGTTATCGTACAAACTGTTGTTCACATCCCAACCAAACAACACATCACAAAAACCAAAACCACCCTCCAGAGAGGCAAAAAACTTATCGCGCGACATGTATTTTCCCGCCATCACACCATCCATGTCCACCACACCCACTTTGACTTGGCGCATGTCTCGCTCTATGATGAGCTTTTTGAGCGCATCCGCGCTGTCTATTTTTAATATTTGACTCATTGCTACCCCTTTGAAACACATCAAAAAAGGAATTCAATTTCTTGAATTGGTCAGAAAAACAACATACCATTTGCACATGAACAACTTATATCGAGCACATATTGGATGCCATTGATGCGAAAGATTAACACCAACGCAATGTATTGTAAATTAGTTTTTTTATTAAAACCTAAATAAAGTAATAAAAATTACACGCCAAAAAAACAAAAGCCCACTATTTCAGTACTTTAGGAGAAACCCATGGTTCAGCCAAGCACCATCGCAGAACAACTGCGCACCAACATGGATGGCTTCACCCCCAGCGAACGCAAAATTGCCCGCGTGCTCCTCGCCAACTACCCCATGGTCGGGCTGGACACCATCGCTCAATTCGCCGCTCGCGCCCACGTCAGCGGCCCCTCCATTCTGCGCTGGGTGGCACGGCTTGGTTTCGACAGCTACGGCGCATTTCAAAGCAAACTGCGCGCTGAGCTTGAAGTCCGCCTTCAATCGCCGCTTGCCCGCCATGAAACCCCCAATACCCAAATCGATGACAACGATTTTTTAGCCCACTTTGCCCACAAGCTGCACACCCTCATGCAAGACACCATCGCCCACATCCCACGTGGAGAGTTTGACGGCGCGGTTGAACTGCTGTGTGACACACGCCGCCCTGTGTGGTTACTCGGTGGCCGCCTCACCCGCCCGCTCGCCGAAGTGCTGGCCAATCACCTCAAAGCCATGCGCCCTGACATTGAGCTGATTTCATCGCATCCTTCCAATTGGCCACATGCCATCGCCGATATGCACAAAGGCGATACACTGGTGATTTTTGACATCCGCCGTTATTGGGAAGACGCAGCCCATCTCGCAGACATCGCCTCACAACGCAAACTCAACATCATCCTTTTCACGGATGAGTTTCACTCCCCAATCACCCGCGTCGCCCGTCACATTTTGCCCGCTCACCTTGCCCACGCCTCCAGCTGGGATGCCAATACGCCACTGATGATGCTCATTGACGCACTGGTTTTTGCAATGAGTCGGAAAAACAAAAACAGCGCACACAAGCGGCTCTCAGAAATTGAACAATTGCGTGCCATTTTTGCTGAAAAAATAAGCACACACGAACCGAAAAACACGTTAGAATCGAAAACGACCTTTCGAGCATAAAAATCTAAACTTTTTGATAAAAAGTTCTTGACGACTTTAGAAAAAA
>ERZ724525.602-NODE-602-length-20691-cov-4.888205_pt1 | contig 20691 bp, 19 predicted proteins | sample MGYA00376058_ERZ724525 | MGnify/ENA primary metagenome ERZ724525 (study PRJEB28724, sample SAMN07190888) | wastewater metagenome | isolation source: influent of sewage treatment plant in Hong Hong | place: USA: Christiansburg, Virginia | collected 2016-03-01 ... | reverse complement strand
CAAGGACCTCTACTTCACGGTCAGCACGACCGACTTCTACACGAATCTGGCGTCCGGCGGCTGCCATGACGGCATGACCCGGTTGTCGAACTACTCCCCCATCCGCAACGTCTTCGTCCTCATGCTCGAGAACCGGTCCTTCGACCACATGTGGGGCCGGTCCGGCATACCGGGTCTGACGGTCCCCGCCCCAGGAACCAGCAACTCCTACAACGGGACGTCCTACCCCGTGAGCTCACCGGCCCCGACGGCGATGACTGGCGATCCTGGCCACGAATTCGCTGACGTCCTGGAGCAATTGGCCGGCGCTGGCGCGACCTACCCCCCAGGCGGGCCGTATCCGCCGATCACGATGAGTGGGTTCGCGAGCAACTACGCCACCACGACGGACGAGGCTCTCCCGCCGCCGACGGCCGCCCACATCGGCGACGTCATGATGGAATTCGACACCCCCACCCAGATGCCGACGTCCTACGCCTTGGCCACTTCATTCGCCATCTGTGACCACTGGTTCTGTTCGATCCCGGGGCCGACCTGGCCCAACCGGTTCTTCGTCCACGGGGCATCGTCGGCCGGCCTGGAGCACGCTCCGACGACCGCACAGATCGTCGAGTGGGAGACAGTTGCCGGTTTCGTGCTGCCCCACGGGAGCATCTACGACGCGCTCACGGCCAACAAACTCCAGTGGCGCCTCTACAACGACAACACGGACGCCTATAGCGACAACCCGCAGAACGGTTCGCTGTTCGGCGCCCTTCCCCAGGTGACTGCGCTGAAGAACGTGACCCTCCTGGAAGTCAACTCGCTGACCCACTTCGCCAGCGACCTGCAGGGCCCCTATCCCTACCAATACACGTTCATCGAGCCCAACTACGGCGATGTCACCAGCAATACCTACGTCGGCGGGTCCTCGCAGCACCCGATGGATGACATCTACGGCGGCGAGGCGCTCATCAAGGGCGTGTACGAGGCGATCCGCAACTCCCCGCTCTGGGAGACGAGCCTGCTCATCATTACTTACGACGAGCATGGCGGCTTCTATGACTCGGTCGCGCCGCCGCCGGCTGCCCCGCCCGCGGACGGGAGCGGGACGGCATACAACGACACGGGCTTTGCCTTCGACCTGCTGGGCGTGCGCGTGCCGGCCATCGTCGTCTCACCCCTCATCGCCGCGGGGACGGTCGACCACACGGTCTATGACCACACCTCGGCGCTCGCCACGGTGGAGCGACTGTTCGGCTTCGGCGCGCTGACTGCCCGCGACGCGGCGGCCAACGACCTGCGGCACCTGTTCACGCAGACCACGGCACGGACCGACTGCCCGACGACGCTGCCGGCGCCGGTCGCCCGGATGGGTCGGGTCCTGCCCGACGGCGCGAGCGAGGCGGCGGCCGCGGCAGAGGACGACCTGCCTCTGGAGGACAGCGGCAACCTGCCGGCCTTCCTCGCGACGGCTCGCAAGGCGGCATACGACACCTATGCGACCACGCCCCAGGAGCGGGCGATCGTCGACGAGGAGTATGCCGCGATCACCACACGTGGGGAGGCGAAGGCGTTCGTCGCCAGGGTGATGGCCAAGGCGACCCTCGTCCGCGACTCACAGCCGCGCCCGGTGATGTAGGTCCGCTGCCCCTGGTCGGCCCGCTGCCGTTGGTCGGCCCACTGCTGTTGTGGGCCCGCTGCCGGTTGGTTCGAGCAGCGCCGCGGCAGCGTGCTCGACGGAGTGCGTTTGGCGGGGTGATCACCCCCTCAAACGCACTCCGTCACGCCCGCGCCTAGCCCAGGCCCCGATGTGAGTGCCCCGGCCCCCCATGAGCCTGCCTCGCCCGGCAAAGATGACCGGCGAGCGCTATCACCGGCGGTCAACCCATCCTGGGCCCCCACAAATGACCATGCGAGCGCTATCACCGGCGGTCAACCCATCCTGGGCCCCCACAAATGACCATGCGAGCGCTATCTCCAGCCCGCCACCCTCGACCCGGCAAAGATGACCGTGCGAGCGCTATCTCCGGGCCCCAAACCGTCCTTGGACCCCCACAAATGACCGTGCTAGCGCTATCTCCGTGGCTGTCCTCGGTCAGGTGGGGTGGTGGAGGTCGAAGGCGGGGCGCTCGGAGCGGATCCGCGGCAGGCTGGTGAAGTTGTGGCGCGGCGGCGGACAAGACGTCGCCCACTCGAGCCCTCCGCCATATCCCCAAGGATCATCGACCTCGACCAGGGGCGCGGTCCGCCAGGTCTTCCAGACGTTGTAGAGGAACGGCAGCGTCGAAGCACCGAGCAGGAACGCACCAACCGAGGAGATCTGGTTGCCGAGGGCGAACCCCTCCTCAGGGAGGTAATCGGCATAGCGGCGCGCCATGCCCTGCATCCCCAACAGGTGCTGGACGAGGAACGTCGTGTGGAACCCGATGAAGAGCATCCAGAAGTGGATCTTCCCGAGTCGCTCGTCGAGCATCCGCCCGGTGAGCTTGGGCCACCAGAAGTAGAAGCCAGAGAACATCGCGAACACCACCGTGCCGAACACCGTGTAGTGGAAGTGGGCCACGATGAAGTAGGTGTCGGTGACGTGGAAGTCCAACGCCGGGCTGGCCAGCAGCACCCCGGTCATGCCGCCGAAGAGGAACGTCACGATGAACCCGATCGACCAGATCATGGGTGTGGACAGGGTGAGTGAACCTCGCCACATCGTGCCGATCCAGTTGAAGAACTTCACCCCCGTCGGCACCGCGATGAGCATCGACATGATCGCGAAGAACGGCAACAGCACCTGGCCCGTGGCGTACATGTGGTGCGCCCACACGGCCATTGACAGGGCCATGATCGCGACCGTCGACCCCACCATCGTCTTGTAACCGAACAGCGGCTTGCGACTGAACGCCGGCACGACCTCGCTGACGATGCCGAAGAACGGCAGGGCGATGATGTAGACCTCCGGGTGCCCGAAGAACCAGAACAGGTGTTGCCAGAGCATCGCCCCGCCGGCCTCGACATCGAAGATGTGCGCGCCGAAACGCCGATCAGCCCCCAGCCCGAACAGCGCCGCCGCCAGCACGGGGAAGACGACGATCACCATGACCGACGTGACAAGCACCGTCCAGGTGAACAGCGGCATCCGGAACATCGTCATCCCAGGCGCCCGCATGGTGACGATCGTCGTGATGAAGTTGACCCCGCCGAGGATGGTGCCGAACCCGGTCAGCGCCAGGCCGAACACCCACAGGTCACCGCCCAGCCCCGGACTGTAAGCGCCCGTCGACAGCGGCGCGTAGGCAAACCATCCGAACGCCGCCGCCCCACCGGGGGTGAGGAAGCCACTGATGACGACGAGCCCGCCGAACAGATAGAACCAGTAGGCCAAGGCGTTGACGCGCGGGAAGGAGACGTCCGGCGCACCGATCTGCAGCGGCACGATCGCGTTGGCGAACCCCGCGAAGAGCGGGGTCGCGAAGAGCAACAACATGATCGTCCCGTGCATCGTGAACAGTTGGTTGAACTGCTCAGGGTTGTCGACGATCTGCAGCCCCGGCGCGGCCAACTCCGCACGGATCCCCAACGCGAGCAACCCGCCGAGCATGAAGAAGAGGAACGACGTCACCAGGTAGAGGTTGCCGATGACCTTGTGATCGGTGGTCGTCAGCAGGCCGACGATGCGATGCCCCGGACCGTGATCAACCGGACCGCGATCGACAAGGCCCGAGATCGGGCCCGAGGCCGGGTCGGAAACCAGGTCGGAGGCCGGGTCCGAGACGTCGAGGCCGCCCCCCGAACTCGGTTTCGGGCGAATGAGGTTGATCGACATGGCGATCCCCGTTTCCCTGGACTGTTCTTGGATAGTACGCTTAGAGCCGTGTTAAATACCCCGTACCGATCGCCCGTTCTCGGGCCGGCGCCGACGCAGGAACCGACGGCCGTCGCTACCCCCGCCCAGGGGGAGGTCCTTGCCGCGCTGAGCGCCGACGGGCCCGCGACCGCCGCCGAGTTGGGCGCGCGGACGGGACAGCACCCCAACACGGTGCGCGAACACCTCGATGCCTTGGTCGACCTCGGGCTGGCGGCGCGCGACCGCGACGCACCCGCGGGGCGGGGGCGACCGGCATACCGGTATGCCGCCCTGCCGCACCCCTCGGAAGGCCCCGCCTACCGCGCGCTCATCGCCGCGCTGGTTGAGCACTTCGTCGACGGATCAAGTCGCGGCGCACTCGGGCACTCACCCGCGTCGACGATCACCGAACGCGCCACCCTGCTAGGGCGTGGCGTTCCCGTCCCCGAGTCGGTGGCCGAGCTTGCGAGGGCGAGCGGCGAGGCCGGGGGCGCCGCCAAGGCCCGCCGGACGGTGGCCCAAGCGATGGCCACAGTGATGGCTGGACAGGGCTTTCGCACCGAGGAACTTCCGCGCGGCCGAGGGCTGCGTCTGGTCAATTGCCCGCTGGTCGGGGTCGCGGTTCGACATGGCGAGGTTGTCTGCGGCTTCCACCAGGGGATGCTGCAGGCCGTCGTCGAACGATCTGGGGGCGACCCCGACTCAGTGCACCTCGAGCCGTTCGCCGAACCCGGCGCGTGCCTCGTCCGGATCGGCCCAGCGACCTCGTCCTGAGCCGATCCACCACCCGTCCGTCCCCACCTGAGGAGAAATACGCATGTCGCACCAGCCTGCCGAGTTGCCCGTCGTCGACGTCCACGAGACGGGCGGCTGCGCCTGCGGTGAGCACGACGAGGCGGTGCCAGAACTCGACGCCCGCACCATCCCGCACGCCATTCGGCACGCCGCGATCTTCGGCGCGCTCGACTCGGTGCGGCCGGGGCACGCGATGGTCCTCGTCGCCCCGCACGACCCGCTGCCGCTGCTGGCCCAGATCAGCGCCCGTTCGGGGGACGCTGTCGAGGTGAGCTACCTGCAGCGCGGTCCCGAGGCGTGGCGCCTGCGCCTGCACCGGGTGCGCTGACCGGAGGATCCCGAGGCCTGGCGCGATCAGCACTCCCTGGCTGCCGACCTTCCCGCACGGTAGCCGAAGACCAGCGCCGGGCCGAGGGTTCCGCCCGCCCCGCCGTAGACCATGCCGGTGGGCGCCGCCATGGCGTTGCCCGCGGCATACAGACCGGGGATCGGGCCACCGTCGAGGTGTTGGACGCGTCCGTCCACGTCCGTGCGCGGGCCGCCCTTGGTCCCCAGGCACGAGCCGACGATCTCCACCGCGTAGAACGGCGGCTCGTCGAGCGGCCCCAACGTGGCGGCCGGCCCCGGGTAGTGCCGCCGTTCGCCACTCCACCCGTCATAGGCGCTCTCGCCGCGGTGGAAGTCGTCGTCGCGCAGCGCCGCCGCCTGCTCATTCCACCGAACCACCGTGTCGGACAAGGCAGTTGGAGGTATGCCGGTCGCCTCGGCGAGCGCGCCGAGGTCGTCGGCGCGGATGAGCCACGGCTGCGCCGGACCTCCCGGAGGCACGCCGAAGCCGCCGAACCGGTCGACGAAACCTTGGTCGATGATCAACCAAGCCGGCTGGTTGACGTAGGCGAAGCTCGTGGGATCGAGGTGGTGGAAGGCCCCGCCGAGGGCGTTGTAGTTGGCCGCCTCGTTGGTGAAGCGCCGGCCCTGACCGTTGACCATGATCGAACGCGGCAGGGTGCGCTCGAGGTTGACCAGCAGCACCGGCCGGTGGGTCGCGGCCGGGTCGGCCTGCGGGAGCGCGAGCACGGGGACCCACCACGCCTCACTCATCATCCCCAACTCGGCGCCGACCCGCATGGCCATCCGCAGCCCGTCACCGGTGTTGGTCGGCACGCCTGCCGGAAGGTGCATGGGACCGCGCAGGAAGCTGCGGACCAGGTCGAGGTCGTGCTCGAAGCCGCCGGTCGCGAGGATCACGGAGCGAGCAGTGACGACGAATCGCTCTGCACCGGAGTCGAACTCGACGCCGGTCACGGCGCCGTCGGTCACCACCAGTCGGGTCGCCCGCGCTCCGGTGACCGGCTCGACCCCACGATCGAGACAACCCTTGAGCAGGGCGCCGACCAGCCCGCGCCCGACGCCCTCCAGCGAGGCGGCCTTGCGCTGCGCCGCGACATCGGCGGGAAGCAACCCCGACCCGCCCCCGATCGGAGTCTCGGCGACGAGCATCGGTCGGGTCACACCGACCATCCGCTCACCCCACCCCGGAATCTCGGTGAAGGGGAACAACTCCGGCTCGAGTGATCGGCCGCCACGCGGCATACCCCCGGGGTGCTCGGGGTGATAGTCGGGGAAGCCGGCCACGAGCCGCATCCGCAGCGGGGTCTGCTCGTCGAGCCAGTCAAGCAACTCCGGCACCGTGTCGACGAAGGCCTCGGCCAACTCCGGTCGAATGAGCCCGTGGGAGAGGGCCGACAGATAGGCCAGGGCGTCCTCGCGGGAGTCCGCGATGCCCGCCTGCGCGGCATAGCGGTTGGCGGGGAGCCAGGCGACCGCGCTGGAGAAGGGCCGTCGTGCCGCCGACTCGCTCGGCCTTCTCGTAGAGCCCGACGCGCGCGCCCACCGTGGCGGCCGCCAACGCGGCGGTGAGGCCGCCGGCCCCCGTCCCGAGAACGAGGACATCCACGTCGGTAGCCGAACCCGAAGACTCGGGGTGAGCGAGCACGTCGTCAGGCATCTGGCGCCCTCCTTCTTCCAGCCCTATGGTAATCATGGTTATACTGAATCTGCGCTTCGATGCGCCGTGACAACCGCATGAAGGAGCACCGCATGCCGAAGAAGCGCCCCCACGATCGGGCTGATCTGTTCATGGCGCCGGTCCTGCTCGACGTCGACGAGCGGATCAGCCAACTGGCCCAGCTCGATGCCCAGGCCCTCGCCGACCGGGTCCTCGTGCACGTCAACCACGAGACGAGCGACGGAGCCGAACGGCGGGACGCCTTGCTGGCCACGCTGACCGACGGCCTCGAGTTGCACGGTTGGAAGGCCAAATGGCACGACCGCGGCCTGCGACTCACCCACGGTGAGCATTCGGTCGTGCTGGGCCTCGGGCCCGAGTTGCGCGCCTACCTCTCCTGACCGCAGCACTGCTTTTGACCGCCTGCACTGCCGAGTTCAAAGGAGTCCTCATGGCCGAACGCAGCCTCGACGAGCGGATCCGTCGCCTGGAAGACCGGGCCGCGATCCAGGAGTTGGGCATCCTCTACGGGTTCGTCATGGACGAACGCGACGGGGACGGCATCCGTGAGATCTTCTGCGAGGACGCGACCCTGCGCTCCCAGGACGGGGTCTTCAAGGCCAACGGGATCGAGGAGATCGTCGAGACCTACCTCGGCCGGTTCGCCGCGCTCGGCCCGACCAACCACTTCAGCCACGGGCACGTCGTCATCCTCGACGACACGGACCCCGACCGCGCCACGGGGCTGATCGCCAGCCACGCCGAGGTCTCGCGCAACGGCGTCGCCATGCAGGTCGCGTTGCGTTACAAGGACACCTACCGCCGGGTCGACGGCCGTTGGCGCTTCGCTGACCGGCTGATGTCCTACATGTACTACCTGCCGTTCACCGAGTTGTCCGAAGGCCTGGGCGACCGCAACAGCGTCCGCGCCTATGGCGACCACCGGCCCTCAGACTGGCCCGAGGTGCTCTACGCCGAGACCGGCAACGCCTGGCTCGCGCCCTACTACACCTCCCGCGGCTGACGCGCCCCTAGTCGGCCCGCGCAACCTTGAGGCCGGGCCGGAAGACCGAGACGATCACCAGGCTGACGACGACCAGCCCTGACACGACGAGATAGCCCGGCCCCAGGCTGCCGGTCACGTCCCGCGCCGCCCCGAGCAGGAACGGCCCGGCCGCGCCGACGGCATAACCGACGAGCATCGTCATCGCATTGAGGGACGCCGACGCCGACCGCGAGTCGGTGAGGTCGACGCTCAACACCAACAGCAACGTGGCCATGCCGCCCGCCCCCAGCCCGAAGAGCCCGACTGCGAGCAGCGGCTGAGCCATCGGCGCCACCCCGAGCATGACCGTGCCGGCGAGGGTCGCCAGCAACATTCCGCCCACCAACGGCCGACGGTCGGTCGTGACATCGGTGATGCCCGGCAGGGCCAGCATCGCCACGAGTTGGACGACCTGAAAGAGCACCACCATGCCGGCCGCGTCCTGGACCGACATCCCGAGGTCGACGTAATACGGTGCCACCCAAGCCAATCCGCTGAAGCCAATGGCCATCACGAGTGCGTTGAGCAGGGTGAGCCAGCGAGCCGGAACACTGCGCCAGGGCAGCGGATCACGCGTGCGCGGCGGGTCGACGCTGTGCCCAGGCATACTTCGCACCAGCGTCCCCTCCGACGCCCACGAGAGGACCGCCGTGGCCAGCGACAGGAGGCCGACCACGGCGAGCGCCGGACGCCAGCCCCCGAGGAGCCGCTCGAGCGGCACAGCGGTCGCAGCCGCCAGCGCGACCCCGAGCGCCAGCCCCGTCGAGTAGATCCCCATCGTCAACCCGCGGGTTCGTGGCACGTGGTGGGCGATGAAACCGGGCATGAGGGTGGAGGCCGCGCCCATGGTCGCGCCCGCCAGCGCCACCGAGGCATAGAGCACGACCGGGTGGTATGCCGCGACGCGCACCACCTCGGACACCCCGAGGATCGCCAGCAGGAGGGTCAGCGCCCGTTCGGTGCCGACCCGGGTGGCCAGGAGATGGCCGGTCGGCGCGAAGGCGCCCATGGCGAGGATGCAGGTGGACAGCAGCAATCCCAAAGCGCTGGAACCCAGCCCGAGGTCCGTGGCGATCTCACCGAGCAGCGGGGGGATCGATCCCAACGTGGCCCGCAGATTGAGCCCGAAGAGGGTGACCAACGCCGCCAATGCCCAGGCACGTCGCGCCGAGCCGCCGCGAGCCGGATCGGGGTCCGCTCGCGGCCCGGCGCGGTTCACCCGGTCGGCCCGGCGTCGGCGTCGGCGCCAGCGCCCGTGCCGGTGCTCAGGTCGTCGAGCAGGGCGGTGCGGTAGTCGATCATCCGCGAGGCCAGCCCGACCAGGGCCAACCCGACCAGACGTCCGTCGCGGTGGTAGCCCACGGCGCAGTCGCCCTCCCACTCACCTTCGAGCAACCGCACATCGCCCAGACCGAGCGGCGGCAGACCGAACGACTGGATCCGCCCACCGGGCAGGTCGCTCCAGAAACTTGGCAGCGGGGTGAACGGGGTGTCCGGGGCGGGCGTCGGCCCGAGCCCGGCGACCAGGCTGGCGGCGGCTCGCCGGGCCAGGTCGGTGGGCCAGGCCCAGTGTTCGACCCGGATCTCCTGACCGAACCACGGGTGGGGGAAGCGCGCGATGTCACCGAGCGCGACGACGTTCCTCAGGGGTATGCCGCCTCGCGTCACCAACAGGTCGCCGTCGCAGCCGATTCCGTTGCCCAGGTCCAGGCCCTGCCCGGCGAGCCACTCGGTTTCGGGCACCGAGCCGACGGCCTCGACGACGACGTCGGCCGTGATGACGTCCGCGCTGTCGGTGAGGTGCACGGCATACCCACCGGTGGGGGTGGCGAGCACCTGGGCGACGCCGACGCCGAGGCTGAAGGCCACCCCCGCGGCTTCCAGCCGCGCGCGGACTGCGGAGCCCACCGCGGGCCCAAGGACGCCTGCCAACGGTGCCGGCAGGGGGTCGAGGACGTGGACCGCGCCCCCGCGAGCCGCCACTGTCGCAGCCACCTCGCAGCCGATGAAGCCGGCCCCGATGACGACCACCCGCGCGCCCGGGGCGAGCCGAGCGTGCAGGGCGAGCGCATCGTCGACAGTCCGCAGGGTCAGTGTCGGAGCAGGGCCGCCGCCCTCGCCAATCGGCAGTCGCCGCGAGCGGACACCCGTGGCGATGACGAGCCCGTCGAAGTCACGGGTGGACCCATCGTCGAGGCTGAGCGTCGACCCGTCGAGGTCGACCGAGACCGCGCGCCGACCGAGGGTCCAGCGAACGTTCTCGATCGACGGTCGACGCGGGAACATCAAGGTCATCACATCGGGGCCGGCGACGAGGGCCTGTTTGGTCAGCGGCGGCCGGTTGTAGGGCAGGTGCGGCTCGCCGCCGATGACCTCGATCGACCCCGCGTGACCTGCGGCGCGCAACTGCTCGGCCGCCCGTAGGCCGGCCAGACCGGCACCCACGACGACCACGTGCGGATTCATGGGGTGATCAGCCTCTGCGGTGGTGACGTGGGGATGGGTCGGGGGACGGGGGCGATCCGGGCTTAGCCGGGCTCAGCCGGCCGGAACAGGAAGGATGCGCGGGCCGGGCGTGTAGGTGGCCGGGATCCGCTGCCATCCGGTGTTCGTGCCCTGGTGCGGGTAGGCCTGCAGGGAGTCGAGGTCGATGACGTAGTCGCCCATCCGGGTGAGGATCTGGGACAGCATCTCCTTGGCCATGAACCGGCCGAGGTTCGAGCCGGCACAACGGTGCACGCCGATCCCGAACGCGGTATGCCGGTTGGGCCAGCGCTCGATGTTGACGTCGTCGGGGTCCTCGAACTGCTCGGGGTCGCGGTTGGCCGAGGCCCATGACAGGAGCACCCGGTCACCTTCGCGCATCGGGCATCCGTGGAACTCGGTGTCCTGGGTGACGGTGCGGGCCAACGCCTGGGTCGGGGAGAAGAACCGCAGGAACTCCTCGATCGCCTTGTCCAACAGGCTCGGGTCGTCGATGAGTTGCTGGCGCACATCCTGGTGCTGGTAGAGCCAGACCACCGTGTTGGAGACGAGCGACGCGGTCGTGGCGACGCCACCGGCCAGCAGCAGGTCGACGATCGAGAAGACCTCGTCGTCGGTGATCGGACGCCCGTCGATCTCCTGCTGGACGAAGTAGCTGATCATGTCGTCGGTGGGGTTGATCCGGCGGTCGGCGATGGCCTCCCACGTGCGGGCGTTGATGTAGGGGAACTCGACCTCGATGGCCTGCTTCCAGTCGTCGCTGCCCGGCACCGCGGCGAGGACCATGCGGTGGGCGAAGGCGTAGCGCTTCCAGTCGGCGGGGTCCAGACCGATCCAGTCGACGGTGACGATCGAGGGCACGCCGATGACCTCGGCCATGTCGCACGAGCCCTTCTCGATGATCTCGTCGATGAACCACGTGACGTAGTGGCGGACCATCGTCTCCATCCGCTCGACGGCAGCGGGAGCGGTGATCGGGTTGATGAGTTTGCGCCACTTGCGGAAGTCGGGCGGGTCGACCTCGATGGGGATGTGGAAGTGCATGGGGGTCTTGGGGATGACCACCGAGAGACCTTCACCGCCGTGCTCGTTGCGCGCCGACGAGAACGTCGCGTCGTCTCGGGAGGCGTCGAACACCGTGCGGTAGCCGGAGAGCACCCAATAGCCGCCGTGAGCCTCGCTCCACGCAGCGGGGTGCTCGTCCCGGATGCGCTTGTAGGAGCCCGCCGGGTCGGCCGAGTGTTCGTCGGAGTTGTGGTCGAAATGGACGACTGGGCACCGCTGGGTCTCGGTCATGGTTGGGCCTCCCTAGGCTGCTGATGGGCCGTTCGCGTGGCTCTCTTCCCTCCACGCCTTAATGTGATTATGGTTATACTGAATGGTCCTGTCAACGACACGTGGAGGGCAACATGAAGGTCCAGGTCAACGAGGAGCGCTGCCAGGGTCACGGCCTGTGCCGGCTGAGCGCGCCGAACTTCTTCTTCGCGCGGGTCGAGGACGGCCACGCCGAAGTCCGCTCGGAGGATGTGCCTGACGAGGAGCGCGAGGCCGTGCTCCTGGCCGCCGAGAGCTGCCCCGAGCTCGCCATCGACGTCTCGGACTGAGCGCAATGCCTCGAGGCGCCATCCAGGTTGGGGTGTCGATCGGCGCCGGTTCGGCCTACGCCAACGACCGACTCGCCCCGGCGGCCGCGATGGCCGACTCGGGGCGGGTCACCTACATCGGGTTCGACTCGCTCGCCGAGCGCACGATGGCGCTGGCCCATCAGCGCCGGCGGCGCGATCCGGCGACCGGCCAGGACGAACGCATCCGCGAACTCGTCCCGCTGCTCGCGGGTTACCTCGGACGCGGCCACCGGGTCGTCGGCAACTTCGGCGCCGCCAACCCCGACGCGGCCGTGGCCGACCTCGTCGACTCGCTACGCGCCCAGGGGCAGCACGGCATACCCATTGGGGTCATCCGCGGCGACGCCGTCCTTGACCTCGTCCGGTCCTTGGACTGCGCTCTCCCAGAACGGGGCACGACGGTCGCCGCCCTGGGTGACCGGGTCGTCTCGGCCAACGCCTACATCGGCGCCGACCCGATCGTCACCTGCCTGGAGGCCGGCGCGCAGATCGTCGTGGGCGGGCGGATCGCCGACCCGTCGCTGTTCGTCGGGCCGATCTGCCACGAGCTCGGGTGGGCGCTGGACGACTGGGACGCCGTCGCGCACGCGACGATGGTCGGCCACCTGCTGGAGTGTGGAGTGCACAGCACTGGGGGCAACTTCGAGGACCCGCCCTACCGCGTCGTCCCCGACCCGCATCGGCTCGGCTTCCCGCTGGCCGACGTCACTCGGGCCGACGCGATCATCACCAAACTCCCCGGCACGGGTGGTGCGGTCGATGCCCGCACGATGAAGACCCAGCTGTATTACGAGATCCACGACCCCGCGGCATACCTGACGCCGGACGTGACCGCCGACTTCTCCGACATCGAGATCGACGACCTCGGCGGCGACCGAGTGCGGCTATGGGGAGCCCGCGGACGTCCACGGCCCGAGACCCTCAAGGTGCTCGTCGGCGTCGACGACGGCTTCCGCGCGACGGGCGAGATCTCGTTCGGCGGGCCCGGGTGCGTGACCCGCGCGCGGCGCGCCGAGGAGGTCCTGCGCGCCTACCTGCAGCCGTATGCCGCGTCGCTCACCGACGTCCGCGTCGACCTCGTGGGGCTCACTTCGCTCTTCGGAGACCGACCCACGAGCCCCGAGCCGGCCGAGGTGCGACTGCGTTTGGCGGTTCACACCCCCTCCCGGGCCGTCGCCGATGCGGCCGCGCACGAGGTGGAGTTGCTCTACTTCGGGCCATCGGGCGGCGGCGGGGTCGTCACCTCGGTGGTCCCTGCGCTCGGCGTCACGCCCGCCTTCGTGCCTCGCGAATTGGTCACTCTCACAACCGAGGTGGTGCGCTCGTGATCCTCCGCGAAGTGGCCTATGCCCGCTCCGGCGACAAGGGCGACACGAGCAACATCTGCGTGTTCGTCCACGAGCCGGCCGACTATCCGATGCTCGTCGAGCGGCTCACCGCCGAGCGGGTCAGGCAACACTTCGCGGGGTTGGTGCGCGGCGAGGTCGTCCGCTATGAGTTGCCGCGAGTGCAGGGCCTCAACTTCGTGCTGTTCCAGGCCCTCGACGGCGGGGTCTCGGCGACTTTGCGAATCGACCCGCACGGCAAGTCTTTTCAGTCGTTGGCGCTGGCGATGGACGTCGGTGATGGCTGGTCGGCGCGGCCCTTGGGCGAAGCGTCGGGCACTGTCGGCGGGGCATGACCGCCACTGCCGACGGAAGCGGCGACCTCGGCGGGTTGCTCGGCTATTGGGCAGCAGCCACGCCGTCCACCCCGGCGCTCACCTGGGTCCCCTTCGACGGTCCTCCGGTCGCGTGGACGTATGCCGCCCTCCGCCACGACGTCTCCCGGCTCGCCGCCGGGCTGGCTCGCCGGGGTGTCCGAGCCGGCGACCCGGTGGCCCTCGTCATGCCCAACTGCCCCGATGTCGTCCTGGTCTGGGCGGCGCTGTTGCAACTCGGCGCGGTGGCCGTCTGTGCTGACCCGCGCTCCAGCGCAGCCGAATTGGGCTATGTCTTGGAGCATTCGCGCGCTGTCGGAGCCGTCGTCGACCCCGTTGTGACGGCACGTGCGCGGGAGCCCCTCGACAAACTGCCCTGGGTGGTGGAGAGCAGTGGGCGCCCGGAGGTGGGGCGGGGAACCGGGTTGCTCATGGCCGACCCTCCGGCGGGGTGGGCGACTGTGCCGGCCCAGGCACCGGCCTCGATCCAATACACCTCGGGGACGACCTCGCGCCCCAAGGCCGTCGTCTGGACCCAGGCCAACTGCCTGTGGGCGGGCCGGGTCGGCGCTGCCCATCAGGGGCTGACCCAGGCCGACACCAACCTCGTGCACCTGCCGCTCTTCCACACCAACGCGTTGTCCTACTCGCTGCTCTCGACGCTCTTCGCGGGCGGTCACGTCGTGCTGCAGCCACGCTTCTCGGCCTCCCGCTTCTGGCCGGTCGCCGTGGCACACGGCGCAACCTGGTCGGCCCTCGTGTCTTTCTGCGTGCGTGCGCTGCAGACCCGAGAACCGTTGCCTGGCCACCGGTTCCGCGGTTGGGGCAACAGCGCTGCGCTCGACCCGGCGCCATGGTCGGGCGGGGTGGCGGCGCTCGGCTGGTTCGGGATGACCGAGACGGTGAGCCATCCGATCATCGGCTCGCTGGACCCGCGCGACCCGCCGGGCACGATGGGTCGCCCCGCGCGGGAGTATGCCGTCGCCGTCCTGCACCCCGACGGCTCCCCCGTGGGGGCGGGCGAGGTCGGCGACCTGCGGGTGCGCGGCATACCTGGCGTGTCGTTGTTCGCGGAGTATCTGCGCGATCCGGAGGCGACCGCTGCGGCGGTCGATGCCGACGGCTGGTTGCGGACCGGTGATCGGGTGCGGTTGAACGAGGGCGGGACGCTGAGTTTCGTTGAGCGGGAGGGCGATCTGCTCAAGGTCGGCGGCGAAAACGTCGGCGCGGCGGAGATCGAGCGGGTGCTGTTGCAGGTGCCGGGCGTCGCTGAGGTGGCGGTCGTCGGGGCACCGCACGAGATGCTCGGCGAGGTGCCGGTGGCGTTCGTGCTGCCCCGCGCCGGGGCGAGCGTCATTGTCGCCGAGGCGGAGGCCCGTTGTGTCGCCGGGCTGAGCCCCTTGCGACGACCACGCGAGATCCGCATCGTCAGCGAGTTGCCACGCGTGACGCTCGACAAGGTCGCAAAGGCGGTGCTGCGCGGCATACTGCGCGAGGAGGGGGTGCGCCGATGACTGGGCCGTTGCACGGAGTGCGCGTCGTCGAACTCGCCGGGATCGGGCCGGGGCCGTTCGCGGCGATGCTGCTGGCCGACATGGGAGCCGATGTCGTGCGGGTCGATCGGGTCGACCCGCCGTCGCGGGACTACACACCCAACGCCGTGATCGAACGGGGTCGCCGCTCGGTGGCCGTCGACCTGCGCCGACCCGAGGGCGCGGCGATCGTGCGCCGATTGGCCTCTGGCGCAGACGTGCTCGTCGAGAGCAACCGGCCTGGGGTGCTGGAGCGGCTGGGGCTGGGGCCGGACGTGTTGCTCGCCGACAACCCGCGGTTGGTCATCGGGCGGCTCACCGGTTATGGCCAGGACGGACCACTCGCCGGAGCGGTCGGCCACGACCTCAACTACATCTCGCTCACGGGGGCGCTGCACACCATCGGCCGGGCCGGGGAACCCCCGCCCCCGCCGCTCAACCTGGTCGGCGACTTTGGTGGGGCTGGGTCGGCGCTGGCTTTCGGGGTCGTCTGCGCGCTGTGGGAGGCCCGTGGGTCGGGGGCCGGGCAGGTCGTCGATGCCAATGCGCTGGAGTCGACAGCGGCCTTGATGGGGTTGGTACACGGGCTGCGCGCGGCCGGTCGCTGGAGCCTGGATCGCGGGGCCAACCTCCTGGACGGGGGGACGCCCTATTACGACACCTACACCTGCGCGGATGGCCGTTGGGTGGCGGTCGCGACGGTCGAGGAGAAGTTCTTCCTTGAGTTGCTGAGGGGGTTGGGGCTTGACGATGACCCGGATCTCGTTGGCGCGCACAAGGATCGGTCACGGTGGCCAGCCCTGCGGGCGGCGTTGATGGCGGTGTTCGCCAGTCGGACCCGAGACGAGTGGGCGGTGCACTTCGCCCCGCTGGATGCGTGCGTGACCCCCGTGCTGGATCTCGACGAGGCCGCCGGGCATCCCCATGCGGTCGCGCGGGGAGGCTACGTCGCGACGGAGGGCACGGCATACCCGCAGCCGGCGGTGTCCCCACGCTTCTCGCGGAGCTCGACCCCCCTCCCGGGCGCGCCCGCCCGTCCCGGTGAGCACGCCCGCGCGGTCCTCACCGAGGCCGGGTATGCAACCGCGCAGGTCGATGAGTTGCTCGCCACCGGGGTGGCCCGACAGGCGTGAGCTAGCGGCCGCCCGAGTCGGAAGGCTCACGCCCGCGGTCAGGTTTGAGTTCGGCGACCACCATGACGACGGCACCCATGGGGAGAGCGATCCCCCACCAGTGCGGGCCTTGCGAGAGCAGTGCTGACCCGACGCCAAGACAGCCGAATCCGGCCACGATCGCGCGGAGTACGGGAGCGATCCGATGGCTGGCTCGAGGGGCCATCCACACCGACCAGGCGACGATGACCAGGACGGCCACCAACAGACCAAGGACCCAACCCAGCCAACCCCCGACCGCAGCCTGGACCGCCACGGCCACACCCGCCCACAGCAGCAGCTCCGTCGCAAACGCGAGCGCCCCGAGCACGCCGACCGCGAGCGGCATCAGGCCCCCGAAGATTCGGCCGGCACGGCCACCCCGGCGCGGACCACTGCAGACAGGACGACATACCCGCTCACATTCGCGACCCTAGGCGACCGGTGGGCGGATGACCTGCTGGACCGGCGTGATCTCGCGGACGGCGGGGACGATGTCCCGGCCGAGGTCCTCGAGGTAGTCGACGACCTGGTCGGCGCTCATCCGGGGCCATTGGGCGCGCACGAGGATCGGGTCGATGGGGACGAGGGCGGCGAGCTCACGGATCTGGGCGATGCATTCGTCGGGCGTGCCGATGAAGGTCTCTTTGGCTGCGACAGAGCGGAACTCCTGGGAGAGCTCGTCCTCCGAGCGGGTGGCGAGTTGGCGCCGGGCATAGGCGAGCAGGCGCTCCTTGGCCATCGACTCGAACCGCTCGAAGGCCGCCTCGGTCGTGCGGCCGGGGATGATCTCGCGGCGCAACGGGTGGCGAACGAGGGGCTTGCCGAGGCGGATCCGCTCGTCCTCGTAGATCGCGAGGAGCCGCACCATGTCGGGGATCTTGGTCTCGGGGGTGATGGGCCACCCGTCGGCGAGGCGTGCCGACCGCTTGACGCCCCGCTCGGTCATGGCGCCGATCCACAACGGTGGGTGCGGCTGTTGCCAGGGCTGGATGTGCGGCTCGACGTCGTCGACCTGCCAGAAGCGGCCCCGGTGGGTGACCCGAGCCTGGGTCCACAGGGCGGTCATCAGCTCGATCGACTCTTCCAGCATGGCAAAGCGATCGGCGAAATTGACTCCGAGAGCGACAAACTCGGACTCCCGGTAGCCGGCGCCGAGTCCGATGACGAGATTGCCCCGGCTGAGGATGTCGAGCGTCGCCAGGTCTTCGGCGAGGGCGATCGGGTGGACGAGCGGGGTCTGCAGGACGGTCGTCCCGAGCCGAACCCCAGGGTCCAATTCGGCGGCCAGCCGGGCGAGCGTCGGAATGGGTTGCAGCCAGCGGTAGTCGCCGTAGACGTAGTGGTGGCCGATGGTCAGGTAGGTCATCCCGGCCCGCTGGGCGGCTTCGACCTGGCGCAGCAGCGCGTCAAGGTGGTCCCGCGGCGAAAGCGAGCCGTGCACGTCGCCGAGGATGACGCCGATCTCCATGGGCCAGCTCCGTCCGCGATCACCAGATGATGGCTATCATATGCATGGAATCCGCGATGCGGGAGGGCTGGCGTCCGAGAGCCGGGCCAGCGCCCGCAGCAAGGGTCAGAGCCAGTCAACGCCGACGACGTGGAAGGTGCCCCATGGATCAGGTGACCGACCCCGAGTCCGGGACTGCGCGGCATACCAGCGCGCCTGGCGGCGAGACCGGCGATGGTGGGCCGAGTCGCTGTCCCGCGGTGCATTTCGACCACACAAGCGCCGAGCACTCGCTGGACCCAGTGGCGTCCTATGAGGCGCTACGGGCGCAGGGGCCGGTGGTGTGGAGCCCGGAGCACGGCGGCTACTGGGTGTTGACCGACTATGCGTCGGTGTTCGCGGCCGCGCGGGATGACGAGACCTTCTCGTCGGCGCGGTCCGCGCACGGCGGCGAGGGGCTGAACAACGTCATCCCCAAGGCGCCGGTGCACCTGCACATCCCGGTGGAGCTCGACCCACCGGAGCACCGCACGTATCGCAAGATCATCAACGCGGTCACCGCGCCGGCGGCGCTCGACGGGCTGCGTCCGCGGATCTCCTATTGGACAGCGCGGTTCGTCGACGACGTCATCGAAGCTGGGCAGGCGGATCTCGCGACTGTCATCGGGGTCCCGGCGGCCGTGACGCTCGACTGGCTCGGCATGGATGCCAGCCAATGGCAACAGTATTCGCACACCATGCACTCGGTGCTCGCCAACCGGCCGGGCACGGACGCGCATGCGCACGCGCTCGCAGAGGGCATCCCGTGGATGAGCCAGCAGATCACCGACGTAATCGCGGCCCGGCGGGCACAGCCGAGGGACGACATCGTGTCCTACCTCGTGGGCGCGCAGGTGGACGGTGCCCCGATGAGCGACGACGCGGCATACAGCATCATCGAATTGCTCATCTCGGGAGGCGTGGGGACGACGGCCTCGCTGGTGAGCCAGACACTCGTGCACCTTGACGCCGATCGGTCGCAGCGCGCAGAGCTCATCGAGCACCCGGAGCGGCTGGAGCGGGCGATCGAGGAGTTCCTGCGGGCGTTCTCACCGACGCAGGCGTTGGCACGAACCATTGTGCGAGACACCGAGATTGCCGGTTGCCCGATGCGGGCCGGCGATCGGGCGCTGCTCGCGTGGAGCTCGGCCAACCGTGATCCGCAGCAGTTCGAGGCGCCCGACGAGGTGCGGATCGACCGTTGGCCCAACCGGCATACGGCCTTCGGGCTGGGGGTCCATCGCTGCGCCGGAGCGCATATCGCGCGGGCCATCGCGGCCGAGTTGTTGGGGCAGATCCTCACGCGGATGCCCGACTACGTCGTCGACCGCGAACGGCTGCGCGCCTATCCGCAGCAGGGAGTCAACGCGGGCTATGAGCACATCCCGGCGACATTCACGCCAGGCGCTCGGCTGCTGCCGGTGGAGTGAGAACGCCACCTCAACCATGAATTTCGTTCTGCGGCAGTGGCCTTAACGATGAGGGGTGACGAGGAATCGTCAAGAACTGTGGATCGCCGTGCCACGCGAACTCGCTCGCCGCAACAGAAGTTCGAGTGCAGTGCCGGTGGCAAGCAGCACCAACGCCGCCATCAAGTAGGGTCGAGGGTCGAGCAACTCATCGCACCCAGAACCTGTGGGACTGGAGTGGCACGACCAACCGGGGCCCGCGGCGTGACCCACGACAACCAGAACCAGTGGAACGGAAGCCCCAAAGAACAGGGCGGACGGACGACCAGGGGCCCGGACGACCGCGGAGATCAGCAGGAACGCCATGGAAATGACCCAGGCGACATGCCCCAGGGACACCGCGCCCAGAGTGAGCAAGAGGCCAGCCGCACCCCAGGCAACCAGACCCACTCGCGTCTTCTGGTAGGAGGTCAGGTTCATGATGTCCTCTGGCGGGCTGCGTGCATTCAGGTCCGAAAGAAATGGGGAGGAATCCTTCAGGGGACTGCCCTAACTGTCTAAGGGTAGTCGTGATAACTCAACACAAGCGAGGCTTCGCCGCCAGCAGTCGCCCCTGCATCTGCGAGGCAGCATCCGGAACCAGCGCGTCAAGCGCCGGTCCTGATCATTGCTCCGGGGTGATCCGAGGGAGGTCCGAGGCGCGGCCGTTGAAGTGCGGCGCCCGCTTCTCCAGGAACGCGGCAACGCCCTCGCGCCCGTCGCCGATCGACGTGTAATACATCCCGAGCGAGTCGGCCAGGTGGGCCTGCAGCGGGTGCTCAACGCCGACGTTGCGGTAGAGCAGTTTCCGGGTCAAGGCGAGCGCGACCGGAGACTTCCCGACGACGAACGACCGCGCCAACTCGTATGCCGCGGGCAACAGGTCCTCGGCCTCGTGCACTGAGCGGACCAGCCGCCCCGCGAGGGCCTCGTCGGCGGTGAGGACGGGCGCGGCATACATCCACTCGAGGGCCTGCGCGAGCCCGACGATCCGCGGGAGGAACCAGGTGGACGCGGCCTCCGGGACGATGCCGAGCTTGCCGAAGACCAAGCCGAACCGCGCCGTCGTCGAGGCGAGCCGGACGTCCATCGCGAGGGTCATCGTCGTGCCGATGCCGATCGCCGGGCCATTGACCGCGCCGATGACCGGCTTGGGGAGGTCGTGGATCGCGAGGGTGACCCGGCCGCCGGTGTCGCGCACGCCGTCATGCAGCGGCTCGTCGGCGTAGTGCTCCCAGAAGTGCTCGGGGGTCGGAAGCAGCGACTCGTCGAGACCGAAGACGTTGCCCTCAGCCGAGAGGTCCATACCCGCGCAGAACGCCCGGCCGCTGCCGGTGACGACAACCGCGCGGACGTCGTCATCGAGCGCTTCGTGGCGGAAGGCGTGCTCAAGCTCGCGAGCCATCGTCACGGTGAAGGAGTTGAGCCGATCGGGCCGGTTGAGGGTAAGGGTCGCGATGCCGTCCGCATCGACGGTCCAGGCGATGGTCTCGAAGTCTGACATCGGCATCTCGCTTTCGTGGCTGGCCCCTCTGCCGGGTCGAGGTATTCCGCCATCACCAGACGATGGCGAAATACCTCGAATCGGTAGGGGT